>ERZ795058.271-NODE-271-length-85446-cov-7.714607_pt1 | contig 85446 bp, 79 predicted proteins | sample MGYA00375142_ERZ795058 | MGnify/ENA primary metagenome ERZ795058 (study PRJEB30187, sample SAMN05720210) | activated sludge metagenome | isolation source: anaerobic digester from wastewater treatment plant | place: Japan | collected 2015-04-20 ... | reverse complement strand
TGGCGTGTAAGATCGGCGGACCGCTCTGCCGCTTTCCTGATTTCCAGCAGATGGGTGTAAAGGGGCTGGTCCGATTCCGCATCTCCCATGGCCAGCTCCGTATGGCCGAGGATCACGCTCAGCATGTTGTTGAAATCGTGGGCGACCCCGCCGGCCAGCCGTCCCACGGATTCCATCTTCTGGGCCTGGTTCAGCCGTTCCTGCAGCTGCTCCTTTTCCAGCTCGGCCTGCTTGCGCTGACTGATGTTGCGGCACACATGAACGAATCCACAGGGGGTGCCGTCTTTGCCACGAAATACATCACTTGTGATTTCAAAAGGGATTATTCTGCCGTCTTTCGTGATAAGATGGTATTCGTTCGGGGAATGAATGACCTGTTCTAGCATATTTTTGATGTTTTGAATGGCCTTCGCATGTTCATCCGGTGGAATGAAATCGAAGAGGTTTCGACCTTCCAACTCCTGACGGTTGTATCCGCTTGTCTGAACCGCGTTTTCGTTGACAAAGAGGATCTTCCCGTCCAGACTTGTTCTGACAACAACTTCAGGGATCGTGTTGACCAGCCGTGTGTATAATTCCTCACTTTCGCGCAAGGCTTCCTCTGTTTTTTTCCGCTCAGTGACATCAGTGTTTATTGCTAACAGTCCTGTTACTTTGCCAGTCTCATCCTTAATGGCATCTGCACGGAGCATAACAGTTAACCTGCGCCCATCCTTGGCTATGTCCTCTACTTCTCCACTCCACGAACCTCCATCCATGATGGTCTTAAATACGTTGCGTGCAACATCCTGATTAACATAAACGCTTTTCGCCACTCCATCTTTACGGAGTTCTTCAGCTGTGTATCCTAAAAGATTGGTAAATGCTTTGTTTTGATAGAAATGATTGCCCTGCTTATCCGCCATTCCAATTGCATCGCTCGAACCTTCAATCGCTTTTTTGAATAAAAGAAGTTCTTCCTGTACTCGTTTGCTTTCGGTGATGTCACGAACAATGGCCTGAATGTAATATTTCCCCCGGTCGTTGAAGGCGTTCAGGCTGACTTCTGTGTCAAAAAGCGTTCCATCGTAACGACGATGCTGCAGTTCGTAGGATTGGGGATGACCGTTAATCGCTGCTCTTGCCTTCTTAAGGGTTTTTTCTCTGGTTTTGCTTCCATCCGGCTGAAATTCCGGCATGAACCGGTCAAAAGAATGTCCGATAATCTGTTCCTTTGTGCAGCCGAGCATCTCCATGGCCTTCTGGTTGCAATCAATGAATATATTTTCATATGCTAAGAAAATGGCATCCGTGGAATGTTCGAAAAGGCTTTTGTATTTAGTTTCGCTTTCACGCAGGGCATCCTCTGATTGTTTACGTTGGGTAATATCGAAGAAAACGCAGGCGAAACGGTTAGGCGCTGGCTGAAAGCTTGTTACCATAAAATATTTGTTCAGCACATTTGAATAGTTCTCGAAGACAGCCGGTTCACCCGTCAGCGCCACTCGCCCATAGGTCTCTATCCAGTAATGCTCCGTACCCGGCAGTACTTCCAGAACCGTTCTGCCGAGAATGTCATTTGCTTTCAAACCGGTTATGCGTTCGAAGGCCGGGTTGACAGACAAAAAACGATAATCAACCGGCTGTCCCTTGTCATTACAAATGACCTCATGCAGAGCAAATCCTTCCAGCATTTCACGGAAGGTGGCTTCGTAATCCTGCTGTGTCTGATTATGATTCATCATGTTTTGGTCAGACAGGGATTGCCCTGTTTTATGCGTTTTCTTTTTGAAATCAGAATTTTCTACGATAAGTGCCCGCGTGGTCCTGGATGAATCTTTCTTCATGCCTGTAACCTGCTGCGATTAATGATGGCAAATGACAAGAAAAAAGCCGGTTATTTGATATACCTTGATCTTACCTGCTTATTATAATGACAAGGATCCATGTTGATGTCAAATGAAAAATAGTCTGTGGTGATTTTGATGATAAAATTTGAAACGTCAATAATGATTCTTGCAGTTGTAAAAATATTCTATCTTCTTGCCTTGTGGTATCCCGCTTTTATCGCATCCTCTTCGGAGTCGAATTCCACCCGGTGATAGGCCTCAACGGCATTGTAGTATTTCATGCCGGGAAGATGATATCTTTTACTGTCCCGATTGCCGATAACTTTTACCTTTTGTGCGGGCGCAGGAGACACAGAAGATGTTTTTACCGGAGCAGTTGCCTGAACCGCAGGTTGTGTTGTCACCGGTGTTTTTACCGCAGGTTTAGCCTGTACGACAGGGGTAGCTGTTGCGGGTGTTTTTACCGGAGTAGTTGCTTGAACTGCAGGTTGTGTTGTCACCGGTGTTTTTGCCGCAGGTTTAGCCTGTACGACAGGGGTAGTTGTTGCGGGTGTTTTTACCGGAGCAGTTGCTTGAACCGCAGGCTGTGTTGTCACCGGTGTTTTTGCCGCAGGTTTAGCCTGTGCAACAGGAACCGATGTATCCGGAAATCCAGCTGTTGCCGCACCGGTTGTTTTTACCATTGCTTTTGGTTGTTCTGGAACGGTACCGGCAGAGGGTGTTTTTGAGGGAGCTGTTGTATCGGCTATAATCTCTTCTTCCTCGGAAATTTTACGGTTGTATATGTTGGGACGGAACTGCGCAGTTCCTTCTGAATCAATCCACGCTGTCACATATACAATATTAATGGGAATAGGAGAAGGGAGGTTAATGCTCCGTGTTTTTCCCTTGTTGATGGCGGACTTTATGGCTTCTTCGGAACCCATGGGAGTGTCCTGCAGCAGGTAGGCGGCCAGATCTATGGGGTCTTTAACCCTTATACATCCGTGACTGAAAGCGCGCGGAAATCTCTGGAAAAGTTTTTTTGTCGTGGTATCATGCAGATAAATATCATGCGGGTTGGTAAACATGAATTTTATACGGCCAAGGGAATTCCCCGGTCCCGGATCCTGGCGCAACAAAAGAGGGAAATTATTTGCCGAGTAGCTGGACCAGTTTATTGTGCTGGGGTCAATCCGCTGGTTTGCACGATATACCCGCATGCGGGACCGGCTTAAATATCCCGGATTTTTTTTTAGTTTCGGAAGATATTCCTTGGATGCGATGCTGTATGGGACTGACCAGGCCGGATTGATAATCAGGTTTGTGATGAGGCCATCGAACTCAGGAGTCTGTTGGGTTTTTTTCCCAACAATGACGGGCATGGTTAATACAGGTTTGCCATCTTCAAAAAGATTGAGGGTGAAGTCTGTGATGTTTATTAAAATATAACGATTTTCCTGAAGAGGTGGCAGCTTACTGCAGCGTTCTATGGTTGCCGAAAGTTGTTTGATGCGTTCTCTTGCCGGCACGTTGAGTTCTTTTAAGGTTTCCGCCCCCACAATACCATTGGCAGTGAGGCCGTGGCGTATCTGGAACCTCTGTACGGCTTCCTTGAGCATTTCGTCAAAAACATTATCCTGATTGACTAATTCGGCCGGATCATTTTTTGTGGCCGGCTTTTTTTTGGGCAAAGGGGGGCTTCCATTCCGGTTTAAATCAAGACCGTTGACTGTCGGGTCACGGTGCGTCTGGGATACTGGTATAGTTTCAATGAGATTTCCATTGACAGCATCAAGCTGATTCGGTTTGTGGGCAGGCTCAAGATCTCCACTGACGATAAGGCGTTTTCTCAAAAAAGAGACACGATCATTCCGGTCTCCTTCGCGCAGATCCCGACCGGATGGAATCTGAGGCCATCCGCCCTCATCTGCGATTTGCAGATAATCGGAAATGGCTTTTTCCAGTGCTGAAATATCGCACAGCTGGCGTCTTTCGGACAAAGATTCGTCTGCCGCCAGAGCGTAAAACGGAAGGAAAGTGAATAGAATCGCGCAGCAGAACATTCGGATGAGGTGTTGTGATGCGGGAAGTTCAGGAATACGTGCTGTGCGGGGGGAATCTACCAAGTGCGGAATGCTCCTGAATCAATGTGGACGAAATTTGCTCTCGGATAATAGCCGACTCCTCCCCTTTGCAGTGAGAGCGCACTGCTGTGAACATCGGAAAGGTCGATGCCCGGAATGCGGATATCGATAGCGCGGCCTTCCAGGTGTAAGCTTTGTCTTCCAACCCTGTGTCCGGTGCTCAGAAGGTAATTGTTGTATTCCGGTGAACGGTAGCCTGAAATGACATGAATTTCATTGTCGCCCCCGAGCCTGGTGTTGACCATATCAAGATACTCAAGGGTTCTGATGTCAATTGGATATTGCTCATTGGTGTGGTGGCAGCGTAAAAACCAGTTCAGTTTTCTGATGGATTCAAAGTTGTAATGACCATGCCTGTTGCGATATTGGGTGTGAATGGTTTCATAGGTATGGGTGTTGTAAAGTCTGAGTCGGCCGGAAGGCTTTATTTCCCTGAAAGGGCTCGCTGTAACCTTTTCGGGGAGGAGAAGAGCTGCCCCGGCAAGAAGCGAGGTTTTGAGAAAAGAGCGCCTGGTTGTGGTAAAACTCATTAAAACTCTCCAACTATCAACTGCAAATAATGGTTATTTTGGGCAGGAGTATAGGAAAAGAGACCCTGTATGTCAAGAATTTTATTGTAATTGTCAATCACACCGTCACTTGAAGCTACCTGGCTGAACTTTGAATGGCAGAGAAAATTAGTGCAAATATACTTGTTTTTATTCGATTTTTAATGATGTGCGCTGCAAATGGAACGGAAAGGTTACGGCTAAAACAGATTCATCCGGTTCATTATGAAGAATCGTTCAAATTGCATAAAACAGTGTTCATGGTTTAAATGCTTTTATGCTACAATTCATAAACAAATTCACTCGGTCACAAAAGGATTCGTCAATATGCGCAGCGATATTAAAAATCTTATTCAGGAAAATTGCGTATGTGTTATGGCAACGGTTTCCGGGGGCCAGCCACATTGTTCTCTGATGTCTTATGCGCCGGATGCGGACTGTCGTGAAATTTACATGGCAACTCACAAGGAAACGAAAAAATACCGCAACCTGGCGGCTAATCCTTCCGTCAGCCTTCTGATCGACTCCAGAGAAGCGGGAGGTGAAAGCCAAACCAAAGCACTGACCGTTACGGGTACCTTTCAGGGAATCATCGACGAACAAAGAAAAACGGTCATTCAGGAAGCGCTGCTAAAAAGGCATCCTGATTTAAAAGAATTCTTTGCCGATCCGGCCTCGGAAATTATTGTGATCCGGGTAAGGGCTCTTCAATTGCTGGACGGAATAACAGATGCGTATTATGAGACGGTATGATGATCGCTACAAAGGGATGTCGTTTGGGCAACAGGCTGTTAAATAGGAATTTCCTTGCGATCTTATGACAAAGGAGAGGAACTGGCAACTTCAGCCAGGATCTTTCTGTCAATTTTTGACATCGGCAGTTTTTCTAATTGCGAAGTCGTTGCCCAGCGCCAATTCTGGCAGGTGCGTGCCTCGGGATTGCCTTTCATCAAACGGCAATCGAATGCCTGAAGGGTCAGGCGAAAATGGGTATAGGTATGATCTGCCGAAGCCAGGCAACTGCCTGCGGCAATCGAAATATTCAGCTCTTCCCTTACGCAGTCCCGCAAACATTTCTTTATGCTTTTACCGTCATGAACAAATCCGCCGGGCAGCTTCCACAGGGAGGCAAGAAGCCCGGATGAAGGACGCTGCACAATCAGCAGCCTGTGACTGGCATCGAAAATAACGGCGGCGGCTCCCTGTTTACGGGGAATGGCCGGATTTTTCCTCGTTACCGGAATAGACTCCTGAAGGCCGGAAAGACGCGCCCGGCAAATTGAACCAACCGGGCAGATCAGGCAATCAGGTTTTTTCACTCTGCAAATGGTTGCCCCCAGATCCATCAGGGCCTGGTTGAAGTCGCCGGCATGTCTGGAGGGAACCAGTGCCGCCGCCAGATCACGCAGTTTCTTTTGTCCCCGGGGATCATCCACGGATTTGCGAATGGCAAACAATCGGCACAGGATCCGTCGGACATTGCCGTCAACCGCGGGAACGGCCAATCCGTAAGCGATGCTCAGGATCGCCCCCGCCGTGTAATCGCCAATGCCGGGGAGTGTTTTGATTTCTTCAGATTTATCGGGTATCCGCCCTCCGCAGCGATCGGTGATAATGCGGCTTGCGGCATGAATATTTCTGGCCCTTGAATAATATCCCAAATTTTCCCAGATTTTGAGTACGTCCTGTACGGGTGCGTTCGCAAGTGTCCGGACATCAGGGAAGGATTTTATGAACCTCTCATAATAGGGAATCACTGTATCGACCCTCGTTTGTTGAAGCATGATTTCCGAGATCCAGATACAGTAAGGGTCATTTGTGTTCCGCCAGGGAAGGGAGCGTTGGTGGTGCCTGTACCAGGCAAGGAGTTTGCGGCGGAGAGGATTTTTGATTTTTGCTGCGTACTTCATCATGGTTGACTATATATCCTATGCAAAAGGACATGACAACTGTGCTGTTTCCGGCGATGTTTTTTTTAATTCATCTGAAAATCCTGAAGGTTATATTCTTGACAGCGTCAAAGGGTTTTGTTAGTCCTAAAAAAACTAAAAAACAAATTACAGTTTGAAGCAAGGAGGAGGTATGTCTGATTCGTTGAAATACAGGGATGTGTATGAACAGTCGATTAACCAGCCTGATTCTTTCTGGGGCAAGGCAGCTGAAGCTGTCCAGTGGACGAAAAAATGGGACAAGGTTCTTGATGAAAGCAAAAAGCCCTTTTATAGCTGGTTTACAGGCGGCGAGCTCAACACTTGCTACAACGCACTTGATTATCATGTGGAATCAGGCAGAAAGGATCAGGTTGCGATCATTTATGACAGCCCTGTTACAAATACAGTTAATAAAATTAGCTACGGAGAGCTTCTCGACACGGTTTCCAGATTTGCGGGTGTGCTTTCCGGATTAGGCGTCACAAAAGGCGATACGGTGATCATTTATATGCCGATGATCCCGCAGGCCATGGTGGCGATGCTGGCCTGCGCCCGTATCGGTGCCGTGCATTCTGTTGTTTTCGGCGGTTTTGCCCCCAATGAGCTGGCTATCCGCATTGACGATGCCAAGCCGAAAATCATCATATCCGCCTCCTGCGGCATCGAAGGGAAAAAAACGCTGGCATACAAACCGCTTATGGACGAAGCCATCAACATTGCCGCCCATAAACCTCAAAAGACTGTTATCTATCAGCGTCCGCAGGTGAAGGCCGATTTGATTACCGGCCGTGACCTGGACTGGGAGGAACTGATGAAAACAGCGAAGGCCGTTCCCTGTGTGCCTGTTGCCGCAACCGACCCCCTCTACATTCTTTATACATCGGGAACAACCGGCAAGCCCAAAGGTGTCATGCGGGACAATGGCGGCCATGCCGTCGCTTTGAAGTGGTCCATGAAGCACATCTACGACATCAAACCCGGGGAAGTTTTCTGGGCGGCCTCCGATGTCGGCTGGGTGGTAGGACATTCCTATATTGTTTATGCGCCGCTGCTGTATGGCTGTACGACAGTTATGTATGAGGGCAAGCCTGTCGGGACACCCGATCCCGGTGCGTTCTGGCGTGTCATTTCCCAGCATGGCGTATCCGTTTTGTTTACCGCGCCGACAGCTTTCCGTGCCATTAAAAAAGAAGACCCCAATGGAGATTATCTGAAAAAATATGACATTTCATGCCTGCGATATCTGTTTCTTGCAGGCGAGCGGCTTGATCCCGACACGTATCACTGGGCCAGCGGCATGCTGAATATTCCTGTTGTTGATCACTGGTGGCAGACTGAAACAGGCTGGCCGATTGCGGCAAACTGCATGGGAATTGAACAATTCCCGATCAAAGCGGGATCACCCACGAAACCCGTGCCCGGCTATAATGTTCAGATCCAGGATATGGACGGCAAAACCCTTCCCGACGGTGAAGAAGGCGCCGTGGTGATCAAGTTGCCTCTTCCTCCCGGCTGCCTGCCCACCCTATGGAAAGATGACAAGCGATACCTGGAATACGTCACCGAAAGACCCGGATATTATGTGACCGGCGATGGCGGCCGTTTCGATCTGGACGGTTATCTTTACATCATGGGACGCATTGACGACGTCATCAATGTTGCAGGTCACCGGCTTTCAACAGGGGCAATGGAAGAAATTGTGTCCAGGCACAAGGATGTCGCTGAATGCGCCGTGCTGGGTGCGGATGATCAACTGAAAGGCCAGGTCCCGGTGGGCTTTGTTGTTTTAAAGGCAGGTGTGGACCGGAAACCCGAGGAGATTGTTGCGGAACTGGTGCAGATGGTGCGGCAGGAACTTGGTGCACTGGCCTGCTTTAAGGAAGCTGCTGTGGTAAAGGCATTGCCCAAAACGAGATCCGGAAAAATTCTGCGCTCCACGATGCGTAAAATCGTAGACGGCAAGGAATATGTTGTCCCTTCCACGATCGATGATCCTGCGGTCCTGCCGGCCATTGCGGAGTCGGCGAAAATGATCGGCTACGGAAAGAAGTGAAACAGGCTGGCAGGCTGTAGACTGTTAGGCTGTTAGGAAAAAGAAGGCCGGCTGCAATAAATATTGAGCCGGCCTTTGTATTTTTTCAAAGCCTTACTATTTGATCAGTTTGGCCAGACGGTCCCAGCGGACACGCTTTTCTTCTGAATCCCATGACCAGTAAAGAATGAAGGCCTTGCCCTGAACGTCCTTCAAATTGACAAAACCCCAGAAACGGCTGTCCAGACTGTGATCGCGATTGTCGCCCATCACAAAAAGAGAATTTTGCGGAACGGTTAACGGCCCAAAGTTGTCCCGTGGCTGGACCTCGGCCGGATAAACCGTAGCATCGTCATACACGCCGAATGGATCTTCGAAAGGCTGGTCGTTGATAAACAGCTTCTTGTTTTTCATTTCTATCTTGTCGCCGCCAATGCCGATCACCCGTTTGATAAAATCTTTGGATCGGTCTTCCGGGTAAATAAAAACAACAACGTCGCCTCTTTTGGGGTCGGTCACAGGGATGATCGTTTTTCTGATCAAAGGAATTTTAACGCCATAAATAAATTTATTAACGAAAAGATGATCGCCGATCAGCAGGGTTGGAATCATGGAACCGGATGGGATTTTAAAGGCCTGGACGATAAAAGATATAATGAAACCGGCAATCAAAACGGCCATCAGGACGGCTTCAACAAATTCTCTGAATTTTGATTTAATTTTTTTTGGCGGTAATTTCTTCCCCATAAACCTGAACCTCTTTTCAATGATTATTTGGATTGCAATCAACGGACAGAACGGTCTTGTCTTCAGTAAATTTCCATGGCGCATCCGCCGGCTAGCGTTCCGCCGAGTTCACGGCATTTTTCCAGGATTTCCTCGGTGATTTTCCCTTTTGCGATAACAGGGGTGAAAACATTTTTAAATTTGTAACCCAGGGCGATGCGCTCGATAGCCCTGAGGGCTCCCGATCCGTCATTGCCGGCGCTGATGAAAACGACATAGGGCTTGCGGAAAACTTTGTCCTGGGCGTCTCCGTATGTCCGGTCAAAAAAATCCTTGATCATGCCGGACATATAGCCAAAGTTTTCCGGCGTGCCGATTGCAAGACCGTCACAGGTTAAGAGGTCGTCAATGGTCGCGTCTACAGCTTTTTTAAAATTGACCTCCACGCCGTCGATGACCTTTGCGCCTTCACAGACGGCTTCGGCCATTTGCCGGGTATGCCCGGTCTGGGAATGATAAACAACTAAAATTCGGGTCATAAAATAAAATGGGTAAAGGGTTAGGGGTCATAGGTTAGGGGTGATGGATAATGGGGAAGAGGTAATAGGTGAGGAGTGAGGGGAGAAGAGTCAGAAAAAAAGATTTTTCATCCCCTAACCCTTCACTACTCACTCCTGACCCCTAAACCATAACCCCTGACCTTTCTATGGCATTTTGGAAATAATGCCCAGGAAGCCATCGGCTTTCAGCGATGCCCCGCCGACCAACGCTCCGTCGATATCTTCCATCGCGATCAACTCAGTGATATTATCTTTCGTCACACTGCCGCCATAGAGAATACGAACATCAGCGGCCGCACAGCCGTATATTTCAACAAGAAGCCGGCGAATGAAGTCATGAACATCTTCAGCCTGTGGCGGTGTTGCGACCAAGCCCGTTCCGATTGCCCAGACCGGTTCATAGGCGATGACGACGTCGTCCAGCTTGTCAATTCCGTCCAGCGCGCCGCGAACCTGACGGTTCACAACTGCCTCCGTGATCCCTTTGTTTCTTTCACCGTCCGTTTCGCCGACACAGACAATAGGCTTCAAACCGGTTGCCAGCGCTTTCTTCACTTTCAAATTAACGGTTTCTTCGCTTTCGACAAAATACTTGCGGCGCTCCGAATGCCCGATGATGACGTACGTGCAACCTGCATCTTTCAGCATCAGCGGAGAAACTTCGCCGGTGTACGCTCCCTTGTCTTCGAAATACATGTTTTGAGCAGCAATCGCCACAGTTGATCCTGTTAGGATTTCTCTGACGCTCTGCAGAGCGGTAAACGGTGGAGCAACCACCACCTCTCCGTTTTTTAAACCGGCTGTTCCTTCTTTTACTGTGCGGGCCAGTGCGACGGATTCGTCAATGGTGTTATTCATCTTCCAGTTGCCGGCAACAATCCATTTTCTCATCGGCTTTCTCCCTGTTAACCGAGTGCGGCAACAGCCGGCAGTGTTTTGCCTTCAAGGAGTTCCAGAAACGCGCCGCCGCCTGTGGATATGTAAGATATTTTATCGCTCTTGCCGGTCTTGTGAACGGCCGTGTCCGTATCGCCGCCACCCACAATGGTCATCGCACCGGATTGCACAACCGCATCCACCAGTTTAAATGTTCCTGAGGAAAAAGGAGCAAGCTCAAACATGCCCAGCGGACCGTTCCAGACAATTGTTTTGGCCGTTTTCACCGCGTCTGAAAAAGCCGCAATGCTTGCAGGGCCGATGTCCAGACCCATCCAGCCGTCCGGAATGTCCTTGACGGCAACAATATTTCTTTCCGCATCCGCGGACGGTTCCTGGGCGATAACGGTATCCACCGGCAGGAGAAACTGCACGTTTTGGGCTTTGGCTTTGTCCATGATTTTTCTGGCCAGATCCAGCATGTCCGTTTCACACAGGGACTTGCCGACGTTGAAACCCTGGGCTTTCAGAAAAGTGAAAGCCATGCCGCCTCCCACGATCAGGCGGTCCACTTTGTCGATGACATTTTCCAGAACTTTAATTTTGTCGGACACTTTGGCACCGCCGATAATGGCGACGAGCGGCCTTGTGGGATTGCCCATGGCCTTGTTGAAATATTCAATTTCATTTTTCAGAAGAAAGCCCGCGGCGCAGACCGGTACATACTTTGTAATGGCCGTGTTGGATGCAGCCGCACGGTGCGACACGGCAAACGCATCGTTAACATATACGTCACACAGTTTTGCAAGTTCCTGTGCAAAGGCTTCATCATTTTTATCTTCACCCGGATGAAAACGCAGGTTCTCAAGTAAAATCAAATCACCTGCTTTCATCGCGGTCACGGCTTTTTCCGCTTTTTCGCCGATGCAGTCGTCAATAAAGGGAACGTCTGTTTTCAGCATTCCGGCAAGAACCGGGGCGACCGGTCTTAAGGAGAACTCTTCAACTCTTTTGCCCTTGGGCCGTCCCAGGTGAGATGTGACAATCACCCGGGCGCCTTTATCCCTGATAAAATTAATCGTTGCCAGACTTGCTTTGACGCGGGTAACGTCAGTGACGTTGCCTGACTTGTCCATGGGCACATTGAAATCCACCCGTACCAATACCTTCTTTCCGCTTACATCGATCTGATCCAAGTACTTCATGCGCGTTACCTCTTTTCACGTATTATTTTATTTCATGATAAAAGACAGGAGCTCCAGCATTCGATTGGAGAAGCCCCATTCGTTGTCATACCATGAAAGTATTTTTACCATTCTGCCGCCGATGACGGTAGTGTTGGGCAGATCCACAATCGATGAATGGGGATTGCCGTTAAAATCTTTGGATACCAGTTCTTCTTCGGAGCAGCATAAAATGCCTTTCATTGCCCTTTGAGAATGTTCTTTCAGTTTTTCGTTGACTTCCTGCTTGCTTGTCTCGCGGGAAAGGGTTGCCACAAAATCCACCAGGGAAACATTGGGGGTGGGTACGCGTATCGCCAGTCCGTCAAGCCTGCCTTTCATTTCCGGAATGACTTCCGCAATAGCGCGGGCCGCGCCGGTTGTTGTCGGAATCATAGAAAGGGCTGAAGCACGGGCGCGCCGCAGGTCCTTATGGGCTTCGTCAAGCACGACCTGGTCGTTGGTGAAGGAATGAATGGTCGTCATCAATCCGTATTCAACCCCGAATTCCTCATGCAGAATTTTCACAATCGGAGCCAGGCAATTTGTGGTACAGGATCCCATGGAGATGATGTGATGTTTCGAACGGTCATAGTCCTGCGAATTAACGCCGAAAACTACCGTGACATCCGCTCCCCTGGCGGGCGCGGAGATGACCACTTTTCTGGCGCCGGCTTTCAGGTGCTTTTCCGCCCCGTCCTTGTCCGTGAATCTTCCCGTACTTTCGAGCACAACATCCACGCCTAAATCTCTCCAGGGCAGTGTTTCCGGGTCTCTGACGGAAAAGGCTTTGATTTCGCGGCCGTCAACGGTGATTGCATTGGGAGTGACTTTCACTTCAGCATCAAGTGTTCCATGGGTAGAATCATATTTGAGAAGGTGAGCGATTGTTTTTGCATCGGCTAGATCATTGACTGCCACGAATTCCACATCTTTGCTTCTGTAACCGGCGCGGAATACCAGCCGCCCGATTCTTCCGAATCCGTTTATTGCAATCTTTATAGGCATTTTTTCCTCCTCAATCCTTACTTTAAAAAGATTAAACAAAAGCCTGTGGGTTGTCAATCCATTTCTCTTTTTTAAGGGGAGTCTGTCGGGCCAACAGGCGACCTAAGGCATGATGGATGCAAGGGAAATTGTTATGTTGAAGTAAGAGAGCTTATTTGCTAGAACCCAATCATGTCCGGTCGTCCACAAAATATTTTTTGCGCCGGAATGCTGCAAAAAAATCGATGGAGTGTTCGTTTGAATGAGGTGAACATTTCAATAAAAATTCCGGGGTGCAAACATCAATGAGCGATGATAAATTATACATTGTGCTGATGGGGCTCCCCGCCAGGGGAAAGTCCACGCTGGCTTTGCGCCTGCTGGAGGCATTTCGCAAAGACCACATCCGGACAAGAATATTCAACAACGGTAATCTGCGCCGAATTTACCGACCGCTTGACGAGACGTCCCGTGCCGAGTTTTATTCTCCCCGGAACTTCGCTGCCATAGCTTTGCGGGATAAGTTTGCCCGCATGAATATGGAAAGGGCCAGAAGTTATCTTCGCAATTCAGGCCAGGTGGCTATTCTGGATGCGACCAACGCCAGCCGCCGCCGCAGGGAAACAATAGAGACTTATCTCAACGATCATCCTCTTCTTTTTATCGAGTGCATTAACGATGACCAGGAGATTCTGAATTTAAGCATTCTGGAAAAAACAAGGCTGCCGGAATTCAGTCATCTGGAATACAAAAAAGCGGAAGCGGAATTTTTAAAAAGAATTGATTATTATAAGTTGATTTACACTCCCTTGAAAATGGAAAGAAATTTTGTTTGCCTGGATTCGCTTCAGAACAGGATTATCAAAGAAAAACATACAGATCCTATTTATCTTTTCGCCCGACTGCGGGATTATCTGGTGACGGACGAAGTAAAAAATCTGTTTTTGATCCGGCATACGCAGACAGAATATAATCTTGAAGACCGCATCGGAGGAAATCCGGGTTTGACCATAAAGGGCAAGGAGCAGGCTGAAGCGCTCGCGCAGTTTTTCTGCGCGAAAAAAATATCCTACATCTTTACCAGCAGCAAGATCAGGACCAAAAGGACGGCGGAAGCGATTGCATCGAAACAGGATTATTCCCGGATCATAGCGCTCAAAGAGTTTGATGAAATCAATGCCGGCATCTGTGAAGGCATGACCTATGCGGAGATTGAAAAAAAGATGCCTGATGTTTTCCGCGCCCGCGAAGCCAACAAATATGCTTATGCCTATCCGGAAGGCGAAAGTTATGCGACGATGAAGCCGAGGATTGAGGAAGGAATCAAAAAAGCTTTCTTCCTGAACCGGCACTCCCACAATATTATGATTATCGGCCATCAGGCAGTCAACCGTTTGATTCTGTCGCATTTTCTTTACCGGCGGGAAGTGGACGTCCCTTACATTTACATTCCGCAGGATCGTTTCTATCATATTGTTTCCATGCAGAACAAAAAACTTTTTGAATTAAAACGTTATGATAAATATTTTTATAAAAAAACAGCATAAGGAGGCTGAATCCTATGAGCGGCATTAAAATGAATATGGATGAATTCAGCAGGCTGGCAAAGAATCCCGATGAAAAGCCTTTTGTCATGTTGAATCTGCTCAAGTTCAAAGGTGCACAGGGGCAGGCTTCTTACACCCGCTACATGAAAGAGGCCGGGGAATTTGTTGCAGGCGTCGGAGGAAAAGTTCTGTATCTTGGAAAACCTGATGAACTGCTCAACGGCAATGAAAAATGGGATCTGCTCATGCTGGTGCATTATCCATCCCGCAAAGCATTTCTTTCCATGGCCAACAATCCCGATTATCTTAAAGTACATCGTTTCCGAGAAGAGGGGGTCGAACGGGCTGTCCTTTATGCGACCGATCCGATCAGGTTCAGGGATATAGCCATTTAGACTATAGGCTATTAGGCTTTTAGCCTAATAGGAAGAGCGCACAGCGCCCAACAAATCAACCTAACAGTCTAACACGCTAACAGCCTATAGCCTGATAGCAACCCTTTTTACCCTTGCGTTCATCTATTATTGCTCATATACTTCGGCAAAAAGGAATCACGGGACCTAGGGACTGATTCAGGAGGAAATAATGAAAAAAGTTTTTGTTTTCGTAATGGCTGCAGTGATGCTGTTTATGTTTTCCGGTTTATCAAAGGCGGCGGAGCCGTCGCTAGCGGGTGTATGGTCCATGCCCGTTGTCAAGGGCAAGGATAAGGGAAAAGAAAGATTTCAGGTTGAGATATTTGAAAAAGACGGGATTTATTACGGAAAAATTGTAAAGCTCACCATGCTTCCCGCCAATGCGGTATGCAAAAAATGCAAGAAAGAGAGGCAGGACAAACCGCTGATGGGTATGCTGATGCTGATCAATCTGAAAAAAGAAGCAGGAAGATACGTTGGGGGAAAGATCTATGACGTTGACGAAGGAAAAGAATACAAATGTAACATGACACTGATTTCGCCGGACAAGCTGCAAGTGACGGCATGTGTTATGTTTATCTGTAACAGCCATTACTGGACAAGGGTTAAATAGACAGTATGTATCATCGCCAAAATAAAGACGGATATCATTCAAGGGTAAAGGGCATTGATCAGAAAACCCTGGTCTTCGGAGACAGGACACTGATGACGGAATTCAGGCTCAACAAAGGTGCTCTCGTGCCCCGGCACTCTCATCCTTACGAGCAGACGGGATACCTCATCAGCGGCCGCATGATTTTTATTACAGGGGAAGAGCGATTCGAAGCGCTTCCCGGAGACAGCTGGTGCATCCGTATGAATGTTGAGCATAGTGCTGAAGTCCTGGAAGATTCGTTGGCTGTGGAAATTTTTTCTCCGGTCCGTGAGGATTATCTGCCTGAGGGGACTTTTTGATTGATAAAAGGGGAAGGGGGCATTGTTGATGAGACAGTTTTCGCTTACACCGGCGGCCGGTAAAAGACTTATCGGTAAAGGCATAGCAGGCCATCCGGACGTTGTGGCTGCTCTGAAAGACAAAACAATTGTGATTATTGCGGGCACGACCAACGGTTACGTGGCCCAGGAGCTGCTTGCCTTAATCGGACAGGCGGATGAATTCCGGCAGGAACGTTTTTTCCGTGGCATTGTTTTACCTCCTTCCCAACCGACGTTGCCCTCCGGCAGGTTTCCTGACGAAAGCGGCTTTCCGGGCGATGTAGTGATTCAAAAAGGGATCTGGCAAAAAGGCAAAACCATTTTTGACGCGGTGGATGAACTGAAAGAGGGCGATGTGATTTTAAAAGGTGCCAATGCAGTTGATCTGGAGGCCAAACGGGCTGCAATTCTGATTGGACACCCGCAGGCGGGAACCATCGGTGTGTCGCTTCCTGCATATTACGGCAGGCGTGTGCGGCTGATTATTCCGGTTGGCCTGGAAAAACGCGTTTACGGAAATCTGGACGATCTGGCCTGCGAGATCAACAGGCCCGGAGCACACGGGCCCAGACTGCTGCCCGTTCCCGGTGAAGTTGTGACGGAGCTGGAAGCCATTGGTTTATTGACTGGCGCAAAAGCAAAAATAATTGCTGCAGGCGGGGTTTCCGGTGCGGAAGGCAGTGTCTGGCTGTCTGTGTGCGGCAAACCGGATCAGGAAGAAAGGGCCGCGGTGCTGCTTCAGTCTTTGGTTTCAGAGCCGGCATTTAAAATATAGGAGAATGTCATGCCAGTCGTAAATGTAAAAATCGTTAAGGGAAGAACCGTTGAACAGAAACGCAATCTGGCCAAAGCGGTAACGGACGCGGTTGCCCGAACGATCGATGTCAAACCGGATGCTGTCTGGGTTTTGATCGAAGAATACGAAAAAGAAAACTGGGCGGCAGGAGGCGGACTTTATTCCGATCGTAACGCCGGTGTTCAAAAATGATTTCGGATCATGATGAAAATTCGGCAAGGAAAGCGCTTTCCGCTTCATAGGTGCCGATGAGGATAAGTTCATCATTATTCTCCATCTGGAGGTTGGGCTCAGGATTAATCAGGGCAGTGTCCTTGTGCTGTATTGCCACAACAGTGCAACCGGTTTTCTCTCTTATGCCCGACTGCGCCAGAGTCTTGCCGACAAGGGATCTCGGGACCTGCAGATGGAAAAAGTTCAGTCCTTCCGCCAGCAGCAGCGTTTCTTCGTTCATCAGGAAATTGAAAATGGCATTTGCGCCGAGTGATGCGTAGGACATGACAAAATCTGCACCCGCGCGGTGCAGTGTGGAAATATTACGGTCCTCACTTGCGCGGCTGAGAATCTGCATGTCGGGCCTCAGACTTCGGAGATATTTGGTGAGATAAATATTAGTGGCATCATCGTGAGAGGTGATCAGGGCTGCCGGCGCTTTTTCGAACCAGGCTTTCTCCAGCGTGTGAATATCAGCAGCATCTCCGTAAACAAAGTGGGTGTCTTCTTCGTTTCTCCGGCGGTTCCTTTCAATGATGAGGTAGGGGATATCGGATTCCTGAAACCGTGCGGCTATCGCGTGGCCGACTCGCCCGCCGCCGACAATGATGACCGGATCACCGGCAACTTTGCAGATCTGATAGAAGGAATAAACTTCATCATATTTTGCCACGGAAGCTTCGGTTCCGGCAAAGACAAGAACACTGGTCCTGTCGATGATGGTATCCGGCTTGGGGACGATGAATTTTCCTCTTTCCCAGATGCCCACTACCGTAAGCCCAAAGGATTCCCGAATCCCGCTTTCGGACAGGTTTTGTCCGACAAGAGGGGTCCCGATAACCGGTGCCTGGGCGATAACCAATTGTTCGTAGCGGCCGATCACGTTGGCCTTGCAGTCGCCTGCGATCGTCCATGCCGCAAGAGAACTTCCCAAAAGGTCATAGAGCTGCAGGACGCGTGAGCTTCCCGCGAGCTGCAGGATGTCCACGGAATGAGGCGACTCTGCGGTGGTAACGATCGGCAGGTGTTCAAATTCTTCCCGCAGGGTCAAGGTGATGTTTGTATTCATCTGGTCGCTGTTGGTGGCTACAATCAAAGCTGCATTTTGAGCGCGAAGATTCGAATAGGTTTTGGGGTCATCAATATTGCCGATAGCCACCCGGATGTTCCTGTCGTATAGTTCCAGTGCCTGCTTTAATTCATCGACCAAAACCACATAATCCTTTTTATAGCTGATGAGCTTTTCCACCAGGGAGGAGGTTACCGGATCGTAATTGGTGATGATTACATGGTTGCGGGTGTCCATCGGAAGTTCACGAGGGGCACGGCTTCTTGCCTGCGCGTCCATCCAGGGGGCGAAAAAGAACTTGATAAAGACAAAAGGGAGCAGGATTAAAAGAAGAATAACGCCTGACAACAGAACAATAATAGAAAAAGCACGGCCGATGTCGCTGGTGAACGTTATATCTCCGAAACCCAGAGTGGACATGACGGTCAGCGTCCAGTAAAATCCGGTAATCCAGGAATGCTCCTGCCCTTCCAGATCCATCAAATAATGAAAAAGAATGCTGTAGAAGGTGATCAGCGCCACAATGGCCAGCAGGTACTTGGCCAGCATGCTGATGTTGGCTTTAACAATCTTGCTTCCCGATATTGTGCTTAAAATCGCGGACAGAAACTTCATCGGATGTATCCCTGAACAATCCTTGGAATTATTTTTTGACTGAATGAGTATAGGAACAACGTTTGGGACTGTCAACAGAAATCATGTCACGGTGAATTTACGCTGCCGCTAATGAACGATGATATTGTTCAGCGCTTCTTCGATTCCCGGATATTGAAATTGAAATCCTGCGTCAAGCAGGCGGCGGGGAATCACGCGTTGGCCTTTGAGCAGGACAGAACCGAATTCACCGAGAACCAGTCTGATCATAAAGCCTGGTGCGGGCAAAATGGATGGACGGTGCAATACTTTGCCGATGGTCTTCCCAAGGTCCCCGTTGCGGACAGGCCGGGGAGAGCACAGATTGAACGTGCCGGATACTTCTTTATGTTTCAGCAGGAAAACAATTGCTTCCGTGAGATCTTGAATATGGATCCAGGAAAACCACTGACGTCCACTTCCCAGCGGACCACCCAAAAAGAATTTAAAAAGGGGAATCATTTGCCCCAGCGCTCCTCCGTCTGGACCCAGCACAATACCGAAGCGGGTGATGACAACGCGCGCATTTTTTTCTTGAGCCCGGAAAGCTTCCGCTTCCCAATCATGTGCCAGGCGTGCCAGAAAATCATTGCCCGCAGGCGATGATTCAATCAGTTCTTCATCTTCGTGAAATCCGTAATATCCGACAGCGGATGTGCTGAAAAAAGTGATGTGACTTGCATTATCCGGCAGGGCTTCGACCAGATGCTTTGTTGTGTTGATGCGGCTTGCACGCAGAATGATCTTTTGCTGTTGTGTCCATCGGCTGAATATGGAAGCCCCCGCAAGGTTGATGATGACATCGTGATCGCGAACGGCTTCCTGCCATTTGCCCCTGCTGTTAGGATCACCGTTCAGATAGGAGAGATTGTTTTTTTTTGCTTCTCTGCCGGTAATTGCCTGCGTGAGGATTGTAACCTGATGACCTTCCCGGATAAGACGGTCCGCCAGGAATGTTCCGACAAAACCTGTTCCGCCTGTCATGAAGATTTTCATGGTACCCGTCTCCTTTTTCATGCGGTTTTTTCATGAAACTGTTCCGTCACCAATCAGGGGCAATACCTTGTCCAGATGAAAAAAGATCAGAAATTTCGGACCACTTTGGGGATTGCCTTTTCCTGAGGGATGCTTTTTCCGTCTTATTTCCTCAATCAACGGGCTGTCTTTTTCCTCTCGGATTTTAGTGATGTAAAGCCTGCGGCCTTCGTAACCGCCTTTTTCCTTGAAGATGTATGCGGCATGGGGATTTACCTGAAGATTTGCGTGAGTAAGCCTGTCACCGGCAATGAAGGTGATTGTTTCTTCATCCATAAAGTGCGGTCTGCCGTAGACCGCGGCGTTGACTTTACCGCTTTGATCAGCGGTGGAAAGAACACCAAAACCATCCGCCTGATCAAAATACTCGCTTAACTTCATATTTCCCCCCTTTGATTTTGATGCGTTTTGACATAAAGTAAACTATGTATGATCTATTGTAAAGGCAAGGATGATCTAAAATGAAAAAAATTAATTGGGTTTTTATTTTTGTGCTGGTCAGTTGCGTCTCTATGCCGGATGGTGTGAAGCCGGTGGACAATTTTCAGGCCAAGCGATATCTGGGGCAGTGGTATGAAATTGCCAGGCTGGATCATTCTTTTGAACGGGGATTGACCCGTGTAACGGCTGAATATAGCCGTCGTGAAGATGGAGGCATCCGGGTCGTGAACAGAGGTTGTCTGGCAGGTGAGGGCAAATGGAAGGAAGCCGAAGGCAAGGCGTATTTTGTTCATGGGCCTGCGCATGGGTTCTTAAAAGTTTCCTTTTTCGGCCCGTTTTACGGATCTTACGTGATTCTGGAGCTGGATAAGCAGGATTACTCTTATGCACTGGTCTGTGGACCGGACAAATCCTATCTGTGGATTCTGGCCCGCAGCTCCGAACTGGACAAAGAAATCATAAACCGGTTGATATCCAGAGCATCATCCCTGGGATTTGACACCGGCAAGCTCATTTTTGTGAAGCATGATGAAAGGGGTAAACCATGACTTGCAGAATTCTTGGCATTTCCGGATCGCCGGTGAAGAAAGGCAATGTTGAAACATTCTTGAGCCTTGCAATGAAAGGACTGCCCGCAAAAAATATCGAACAGGATACGATTCATCTTTCAGGTTTGAAAATTCAGGATTGCATCCATTGCAATTTTTGCCTGTCCAGGCAGAAACCCGGTAAATACTGCTCCCTGAAGGATGACGCTCAAGCCGTTTTTGAAAAAGCCGGGGCGGCGGATATCATCGTGCTGGCCAGCCCCGTGTATTTCATGCGCACTTCCGCGCGGATGGCGGCAATGATTGACCGGTTTCGGATTTTTGTATTCGGCAATCTGACGGCAGGTCGCATGAAAAATAAAATTGGTGTGAGCCTGGCTGTGTCCTGGCTTCGGCAGGGTGGAATTGAAACAACGCATTTGGCTCATATCCTGGCTTTTCTGACTTTGGAAATGATTCCGGCCAGTGTTCATCAGGGGATAAGCCCTCTGGGCGCATCTGCGCATGCCAGTTCCATGGGCTCGGGTGATTTTGATATTCAGAGAATGTCTGGAATCGAGAGTGACGTATCCGGCCTCCAGTCAGCAAGGTTCATCATGAGGCGTGCGCTGGAACTGAACAGGCTGATGCATAAATGAGGTTGGCTCAGCGTAATGGGAAAAATCTTTCTGTGTTTGTTTCACCATTATGATAAAAAATTACGAATGGGGATAGATACTGTCGAAAAAAACAGAAACAAAATGACCCTGTTTTTTTATTTATCAGGTATCACACGAATACAAGCAAAGCCTGTAGAAGGCCTATTTATGGGTTGCGGGTTGCCTGTTTGATCAAACGGCTTCTTGATTACGCATAACACTGTTTTAGGGCAGATTTTCCTTCCCTTCGGTGAGGAGGGCCAAATTGCTTTATTTCCCGCTTTTTTTCCAGTCTCCAGAAGTATCGGATCTTGCAAACTTCTCCGATGGGCAACCCCGTCATATTTTCCAGATCCGTAATGCGAATATTAGGGTTTTTATCAAGTTCATTAACAATGATCTGCTCTTGATGACTCATCTTTTTACCCTGCCCTTCATTAGGATGAAACGAATCCAGGTTATTCAATTATGATTAAAAAATACTTTGTGATACAATATAGCAAATAATGTGCCTTATGGGCGTATTTCTGTTCATATGCTATAATATTCTGATATTGTTATTTAATTTTAAAAGCGATTTTGTGAAAAATATGACGGTTCTTGATTGGTCCGTCTGTTACTGTAAATCATTCCGACAATAGAATTCGCGCAGAAGCGCGTTTTAGAGATCAAGGCTCGCAGAAATAGATTTCATTACAATATTTTACATCAAATATTCATTATGTAAAGAATTCCGATACCAATTCCGTTCGCGGTGAACCATACATAGTTCTAAATAATTCAATTGTTTAGAGAATAATCATGGATAGATTCTTTTCTTCCTGATGCTAATCCATCAGAAGTTTTTTAAAAACTGCCAGGTTTCAACCCCAACACTTGTTGTAGAAAATTACCATTGACTTCTAAAATTATTCCTCATAATGTTTTTTAGAATTTTATGATAGTGAAGTGAAATTTTAGTCGGTTCCTGTTAATATAATAATAGGTTAAGATTATTGTAAGCATATGAAAATAAAATCAAAACCAAGTGAACCCAGAACGCCGGATCAGCCTGAAAAATCTGGGAAATTAGCAGAAACAATACAAGCAAACAAACAATGGTTCCATGCTATTGCCCAGCAATCTTCGGATATTATTCTTGTGGTGAATCGGGAAGCAGTGGTGCTGTATGAAAACGATGCTGTGGAAAGAATCCTGGGATTTAAGCCTGAAGAAAGAATTGGCGAAAAAGTATTTGATCATGCGCACCCTGATGACGTGGGTTTTTTAAGTGACGCATTCAATTTATTATTTGCAGATGAAAATGCTCCGGTTCAGCAACGTGAAGTGCGTGTGCAGGACATTGAAGGGAATTGGCATATTTTTGAAGCAGGTGCAAGCCATCTGAAGCAGAAAGGCATTGTTGAAGCAGTCGTAGTTAATCTCCGCGATATTACCGATCGCAAGCGTGTGGAAGAAGCCCTGCAGGAAAGTGAAGCACGCCTCCATGAAAGAGAGGAGCGTTACCGGAACATTCTCGATAACATGGAGGAGGTGTATTACGAGATAGATCTGAAAGGAAGAATGACGTTTTTCAATAGCACGGCAGTGAGGAAACTCGGATACAGCAGGAATGAAATGATAGGCATGAATTTTCGCCAATATGTGGAAAAGGAGAGTCATCAAAAGGTGTTCGATGCGTTCCACAAGGTTTTCCTTACAGGGGAGCCTGTTCAGGGAGTTGATTGGGAGATCATCAGCAAAACAGGCGTGAGAATGCCCGTTGAAAGTTCCATATCTTTGATGCGGGGACTTCAGGGTGACCCTGTTGGGTTCAGGGGTATTATCCGCGATGTTACCGAGCGTAAACGTGCAGAGGAGAAATTGCATCGCGAAGAACAGAGATTTCGGGCTCTAGCTGACCAATCTGCGGACATCATTGTCATCGTAAATCGAAAAGGGATTATTATCTACGAAAACAACGCGATTGAAAAAGTTTTAGGATACAAACCTGAAGAAAGAATCGGTGGCGGCTTATTTGATCTTGTTCACCCGGACGACTTAAAATATTTAACTGAAATAGCTATTAAAATTGCCAAAGATATCAACGCCCCTCATCTGCGGTCTGAGATGCGTATTCGTCACAGGGATGGAGACTGGCGCATATTCGAGGTTACGGGAAGCAGCTTGATCAATCGGGGGAAAATTGAATCAGGAATTGTTAACCTCCGGGACATTACCGAGCGCAAGCTTGCGGAAAAAGCGCTCCGGGACAGTGAAGCACGTTACCGCGAAAGAGAGGAGCGTTACCGGAATATCCTCGATAACATGGAGGAAGCCTATTATGAGGTGGATCTGAAGGGGAACCTCACATTTTTCAATGCTGCAGCCGTGATGAATCTCGGTTATGCGGATAATTTCATGATGGGTCTGAATTTCCGGGAGTATGTGGATGACGAGAATGCGAACAAGGTGTTCGAGGCCTACCATAAGGTTTTCCTTACGGGGGAGCCTATCAAGGGAATCGATTGGGAGTTGATTACTAAAGAAAGCGGGAAAATACCCGTTGAGAGTTCCATCTCTCTGATAAGGGATGTTCAGGCCAAGCCTGTTGGGTTCAGAGGGATTATCCGTGATATCACCGAGCGCAAACGGGCTGAAGAGGCACTGCGGGAAAGCGAGGCGAAGTTCCGAAACCTTACCGAAACCGCCCAGGATGCGATTGTAACGACCAATATGAAGGGAATGATTACTTACGCCAACCCGGCGGCAAAAGCACTTGCCAGCGGCAAGGCGGTTGTCGGAATGGTTTTGAAAGATTTCCTGCCCCCGGATTCAGTTGAACATCATTATGATCAAATTTTTGACTTACTCAGCAGAGGCTTTTCAGAGACCCTGTCTTACGAGTCGAAAATCATGAGATCGCCGGGTGATGATCCGCTTTACTTCGATGTAAAATCCTCCACACTATGGAATCGAGGTGAACCTTCGGGAATCCTTCTTGTTGCTAGGGACGCAACCGAGCGCAAGCGGACAGAGGAGGAGATCCGCCTGATGGCCATTATTGATCCCATGACGGGATTGCTCAACAGAAGAGGTTTTATCTCCCTCGCCGAGCAGCAAATGAAAGCAGCTGTCCGGTCCTGTAAAAAAATGCTTCTTTTTTTCATCGATCTTGACGGCCTGAAGTTTATCAACGATACCTGGGGGCATGAAGAGGGTGACCGCGCACTGAGAAGAACATCCGCGATCCTGAAAAATACATTCAGGGAATCCGATATTGTTGCCCGCCTCGGGGGAGATGAATTTGCCACGCTCGTTTACGACAGTCCTGAACTGCCCGAAGTTATTATGAAACGTTTGCAATGCAGGACTGATGAGGAATGCGCCGCTTCTGATCTTCCTTATATCATTTCCATGAGTATCGGCATCGCAGATTACGATCCTTCGGTGCCCTGTTCAATCCATGAATTGATGTACGAGGCTGACCAATTGATGTATAATCAAAAGAAAAGCAAAAAACAGGCGGGGAAATATCCTGTTTGATTTTCCTGTATAGGGACATTATTTTCAATTGTTCTGGATCCACTTTTATTTTTTGCACGATACAATTCAGAACTTCGAAAAAATTAAAAATTCTTGAAAATCCACAGAATCCGTATTACGAACCTACGGGGCTGAATTTTTATTGAATGAATATAATCTGAAGACGCTGATGATGATTCTCAGAAAGCGAACAGAAGATGCCAAATATAATTACATGTTCATTATTGGAGAGAGACAATGCCTGACTACAGAGTGAAAATTTCCGAAACGCAGGATGAGGATCTGGAATATCATCACTATTTAGTGACTGCGAAAGATGAGAAAGAGGCAAGGGCGTTTACCATGAAATTTATGGAGCGCTTCATTGATGATGATAATGATCCGGAAATCATTGAAAATGGATATACCTTCTACAACAAGGCAGTGATTGTCCGGCTTGAATCAATCAAAGAGACGACAAAAGAGAAGTTCAAGGATTTTCTGCTGAAAATTCATACGATCAACATGGCCTGATGTTTGTCATTACCGGTCGGATCCCTAAAATAGAGCGCAATCTTTTGTTTTTTCTGTTTTACAGACTTTTGCGACGAAAAACGCATTTGCAATGATTTTAAATGCCTGTTATTATTAATGTGTTGTTATTCCGGCAATGTTTCTCGAAGCGGATGTTGACTAACGGCCATATAATACGATATAGAGCCACAATGTCGTAAATAAATAGAAGTAAGGAGGTTTGTATGGCAAGTTTATGGATTGATGAGAGGGATATAAAATTCCAGCTGAATGAGGTTTTCAATATCGGGGAAACCATTCTGGGCAAAGGCCGCTATGCCGATCACGATGTGGATATGTGCAACATGGTGCTCGATCAGGCGCAGAAATTTGCCGAGGTTGAGATAGCTCCCACTTATCCGGATGAAGTTCATCGTAAACCGGTTGAAGCGGTATTCAAGGATGGAAAGGTTTATGCACCGGAATCCTACCACCGCCTCTGGAAACTGTATTGCGAAGGCGGCTGGATGACCACAGCCGATTCACCTGAAGTTGGCGGCCAGTCCTTTCCGTTCATTATTGGGGCTGCTGTTGCCAACATGTTTCTGGCTACCAATCAGGCGTTTCTCATGTATGCCGGTTTGAGCCATGGCGCGGCACGGTTGATGGAAGATCACTTCAAAAACCCCCTGCGTGACATTATCATCGAAAAGATGTTCTCCGGCCAGTGGGCTGGCACAATGTGCCTGACCGAACCGGGTGCGGGGTCTGACCTGGGCATCCTGAAAACTACAGCTAAAAGGAATGGAGACGGTACTTATTCCATCGTTGGCACCAAGTGTTTCATTTCTGCCGGAGATCATGACCTGACAGAGAATATTATTCATCCGGTGCTGGCCCGCATCGAAGGTGACCCGGCCGGCACGAAGGGAATTTCCATCTTTATGGTTCCCAAGATCCGTTTCAATGAAAAGGGCGAACTGGGAGAACCCAACGATGTGCAATGCGGCAACATCGAAAGCAAAATGGGTATCCACGGCAACGCCACCTGTACTCTGAACTTCGGCACCGACGGAAAATGCATCGGTTATCTCATGGGTGAAGAGTGCGATGGTATGAAGATCATGTTCCAGATGATGAACGAAGAACGACAGGGCGTGGGAATGATGGGTGTGTCCCTGGCCATGTCGGCTTACCTGCATGCGCTCGACTACGCCAAGCAGCGCATCCAGGGCTCGAACATCATTGCCGTGGCATTGAAAGATCCGAATGCAAAGGCAGTGCCGATTATTCAGCATCCGGATGTGCGCCGCATGCTCTTAAAGCAGAAGAGCATTACCGAAGGTATGCGCGCTCTGGCTTTCCTGTGCTACTATGCGATGGACCAGGAATTTAACGCCGGTCTTGAGAACAACGAACAGCAGAAAGAATACTGGCATGGCATGATTGAAATGCTCACCCCGATGGTCAAGTCCTACTGCACGGAGAGAGGCATGGAAGTATGTGGCGATGCCGTTCAGACTTACGGTGGTTACGGCTATTGCCGTGAATACCCGGTCGAGCAGATGATGCGTGACCAGAAGATCAACCTGATTTACGAAGGCACCAATGGTATCCAGGCGATGGACCTGCTGGGCCGCAAGCTTGGTATGAAGAAAGGCCTGTATTTCATGAATCTGCTGGGTCTGACCCAGGCGGCCATTGCCGAAGCGAAAAACAACGAGGGCCTGAAGGCGGAAGCGGAAATCGTCGAAGGCGCCCTCAATGCCTGTGCGGCAACCGCAATGGATTTTGCAAAGATGATGAAAACCACGCCTTTCGTTCCTCTGATTGGCGCCTGTGACTACCTCAATTGCTTATCCGACGCTCTCGTCGGCTGGCTGCATGTCTGGATGGCCAATGTTGCGACCAAAGGTCTTGCCAATGCCACAAACGATAAGGACAAGGCTTTCTACAGCGGCAAGATCCAGGGTGCAAAATTCTTTATCAACCGCATCACCGGTCTCGTACCGGCCAAACTGGACAATTTAAAGAAGGATGAGCAGAGCGCTATGAACATTAGCGAAGAAGCTTTTGCCGTCTAGAAGTATTTTCCCGGGTTCAATAAAAAAGGGGGAACCTTCAGGTTCCTCCTTTTTTTATATGCGAAGCTGATGTGTAAAACCGATGGGTAAAACTGAGGAGTCCGCTATCCTTCAGGACGGGTGGAATGATCAGGCTTCTTATGTCTTCTCAAAATGGTGATAGTCTTTAGGCTGTTCAAAGTTTCCTCCCCAGTGCCATCCCCGCTGGAGAAATTCACGAACAACGGGATGATCTGCGGTGAACGTGCCGCGGTTTGCCGGACGATAAACGGCTCCGGCGGGTGCGATCAGTCCGGTGGGATAAATCACGGGATTCTGTAAGGGATTGATGTCCACGGCGCGCCCGAAAGAATGGAGAGACAGTTTGTTGGTGTCAGCGATGACACGGAAGTTGAATGCGGAAGAATTATTGTCCGCCATGGAATCACCGTCTTCCCAGCGGTAAGAAACAATGGGGATCACTTTGCCAACTGGAAATTTCAGTCTGTCGATTAGTTCAAATATTTCGTAGATGTCGTCTTCAAGCCTTGCATCAACAAGGATCTGCCCCTGATGACGCAGGCCGTCAAAAGAATAGTAATACACGTCAATCATGGACAGAGAGTCTATGATTTCAAGAGGTGCCGTGGAACCTTCAATGGCTGCAGCAAAACTCATAGCGCTGTCGATAATGATATCATCATCCGGCATTATGTAAACTCCTTGAGTATTATCCCGAGCATTTCCTCGTTGAGCGAGACTTCGTTATAGATTGCGCTCAGAGTGCTGCAGGAAAGATGTTCAAAATCCGACAGCCGCGGTGTGATCACAACACCGGCCATGTCAATGGCGCCCGGGGAAATAAATATATTCTTTTTGCCCTTGGCAAAGTAAGCGTCGGGACGATGCTTCCGGCGCAGGAAAATGGTCAGTCGCCAGGTCTTTCCGGCGTAAGAACAAATGACATTCACCGGTGGTTCATCCCTTTTTGCCAGGATTTTCCGCGCAGCTTTTACGAAACGGTTGAATTGCTTCATCAAAGCGGCCGCATTGCCGGATTCCATAACAATGACAGCACGATCAAATTGTTTTCCTGCTGTGATTTGAACGGAAGAGGCGGCCTTGGTCAGGGGGAGTTTGTTGAATCGGGCCAGAAACGGCAGGACGTTGGATGGAATCATCTGGAAATGAGCGTGATCGGGCGCGGAAGCTCCGCAAAACGGACCGTTGTAGAAAACGATATAATCCGGCCCAACATCGGCGGAAAGCTTCAGGAGCCGATCCAGAGATGAGACAATGTTCTGTGGCCGGTGCCGGAGGGTGACAATCGTAAAGTGCCGGTTAAAGATCGGGGCTGGATTACACAGGATAAGAAAATCATCCCTGTATAATATGGCTTGTTGGGCGTCAGGCAGGTTTTTCCGGCATAGAAAACAGGGGCGTTTTTTTATGGACTCCCTGTCCACCGCAGCGCCGCCGCTTACCGCACGTGCGGGATTGTATTGCAGCGTGATGGTATATCTGCCGCATGAGAGCTGTCTGGTCTTTATGTTTTTCAGGTCCCGGCAGGCAGCCGCAAACTCGGGCCATGTTTCTTTCTGGCGATGATCAAGATCCCGGCAGAGAGCAGGTAGCGAGATGTTTCCCGATCCCGTGAAACTGGCAGAAACGGGATTCAGCTGAATGGACCGGGACGCCGTCTGAATTGGCCGGCCTTCGTTGATCAGCTGGCGGGCGCGCAGTTCCATCGTTCGTAGCCTGTCTTTGTAATAGTCATTTTGGTTTTGCCGTTCGACGGAAAGACCTGCGTCGGTATTATCTGCCCACCGACGGCACAGATAGAGGCTTTCGTAAATTCTGCCGACTTTGAACTCCCGTGTTATCTGCAGGGCCACCGCGTAATCCTCCCCATAACTCACATTGGGGAAGCCGAACCGGCGCAGGACATTTGTATTAAAAGCCCTCGGTGCGCCCATTCCGTTGATCCGAAGCAGATTGTTATGGCCGTTTTGGGAGGTCCATTCCCGGTGATCAATGAGCCCGGGCGGAATCTCTCTCTGCCGTTGGTCTACCAGAGTATAGGAGCCGACGGCCATTGCGTATTTTCCCCTGCGCAGAGTATTGATCATGGTTTGCAGAGATTTTGGTGAACTGTAAACGTCGTCGGAATCCAGTTGAACCGTGTACCGTCCGCAGTGGGGTGAATAAATCGCTTCATTCCAGCAACCGCCAATGCCCAGGTCGCGTCGTTTGGGTACCAGATGCCGCAGGTTGGGATGTTTTGCCGAAAATTTTTTTATAATTATTGCTGTCTTGTCCGTCGAATGGTTGTCAACGACAATGACATTAAAAGGGAAATTCGTTTTCTGACAGAGGGCACTTTGAAGCGCATCGGCAATCGTTTTTTCGCGGTTGAGCACCGGAATGACAATGCTGGCTTCCCATGGAAAGTCCGCCGATTCCTGAGTCGCTTTTTTTGTTCGTGCCGGTAAATACGCGCCGATACGTTTCAAATGCTGCGTCGCAATTTTTTCAAACTTTTTCTGGCGGGCAAAATTTTCTTTTGCGACATAGTGAAAATGTGTTTCTGACTTTCCATTTTTTTTCTTCTGCTGTTTTTTGATGGACGCTGTATAAAGGAATTCCGGCAGATGGAGAATGACCGAGTCAAGAGAAATTTTGAGTCGCAAATCATAAAGAGCGGTGTCCGGATCGGATCCGGGCGCACCGTATTTTTTCATGGCGGCTTGAATTGCATTGGAGGAAAGAATGAAAAAATGACCAAAGTTGAAATCATCGCGGATCGATCCCGGTTGGCAGTCGTTAAGCGGATGGGCAGCGCGGCCATTGGCAGTGGTTGTAAGAAAGTCCGGGTAAACGATCCCTGCTCCGGTCTCCCGGGCAACGGTAAAGAGTCTTTGCAGGGAGTGCTCCGGGCATAGCACGTCCACACCGGAATCAACGGCCAGCAGATAACCAGAAGAAAGTTTACGGAAGAATGAAGATGGCTGTCGTGTTTCTTTGATGATGGATGATTCAGACGGCCAGCGCTCCGCGGCCTGTTTTTCATCCGAGGCGCAAAAGAGAAAAAATCGCCCTGATTGATAAATCGAAGGTTTCATGAAGCCTCGCGAAGGGAGGAATTTTAAAAATCAGCCATCATCATATTGAAAGCATTTTCCGTCGTGTCCTGGGCCAGTTTGGAAAGAGCCTGTTTTCTGGCAGGTAGGGGGTTGGTATCGTCAATCAGTCTGTAATCCACGGTACCGACGATATTTCGCGAAGACCAGATGGTTTTCCCTGTGTCTTTTTCACGGAAACTGGCTTCGAGGATAACAGTCATCCTCTCTTCGGCCGCCAGCAGGTTGTCCCGGTAGGAGAGTGTGCTTGTGCTGATATTAAGAATGTTGCCGCTGATCACCGCGTCCGCCTGTTCGATGTCCGAAACGGTTTGAAAGCGGTTGCTCTGGATAACCTGGTCAATAAATGCGGAGCGCATGTAATTTTCCACTTCGGCCAGGGCTGTTCTGTTGCCGAAAGGTGCCACATAGACATTTTGTATACGGCTGTCGATGTGTTCGCCCTGAGGGGCGAATGTATACCCACAGCCGAAAATGACCAACACGATCAGAAGGGTCAACCCTGATTTTATCGCTGACAAGAAGTTTTGTTTTTTCATGGATGGTTCCTGCTTACGGTTTTATTACAATATTCACCAGTTTTTTGGGGACGTATATCACTTTTACAATCGTTGCGTCTTTGAGCATCGCCACAATTTTTTCATCAGCCTGCGCATCAGCCTTTATTTTTTCGCCATCTTCATCAACCGGGACAGTCATCCGGCTGCGCAGCTTGCCGTTGATTTGAATCACGATGGTCATTTCTTCTTCACTGGCGATCGCTGGATCAAAGTCGGGCCAGGGCATTTCGGCTACAGATATTTGATTCCCCATTATTTGCCAGAGTTCTTCCGTGATATGCGGAACGATCGGCGCCAAAAGCAGGACAGCCGATTCCAGCGCTTCACGGATGACCGCCAGCGCATTCCGGTCGTTTTTTGCCGGTCGTTCGACAGCGTAGAGTGTATTGACCAGTTCCATCACAGCGCTGATTGCGGTGTTGAAATGGAAGCGGTCTTCAATGTCCATGGTGACCTTGCGGATGGTCTGGTGCGTTTTTCGTCGCAAGGCCTTGAGATCTCCTTGGGCCGACAAGGCTTCTTTTGGGGGTGCTGAAACCGTTTTGATATCTTCCAGATAATCGTCAATGATTCTCCACAGACGCGAAAGAAAGCGGAAAGATCCATCCACGCCCTGCGAGCTCCATTCCAGGTCCTTTTCCGGAGGCGAGGCAAATAGACAGAAAATCCTTGCTGTGTCGGCGCCGTAACGCTGAATAAGATCATCCGGGTCAATTACATTTTTGAGTGATTTGGACATCTTTTCCGTTTTGCCGATGATGACATCCTTTCTGCAGATGTGGCACTTGCCATCGGTGGCCTGTTCGGGGAAAAGATAGCCGTGTTCCGGGCATTTCATGGTTTCTTTGCAGACCATGCCCTGTGTCAGAAGGTTGGTAAAGGGTTCGTCTACACCGATAACGCCGAAGTCGCGCAATACTTTGGTGTAAAACCGCGAGTAAAGCAGATGCAGAATCGCGTGTTCGATGCCGCCAATGTACTGATCAACCGGCATCCAGTAATCGAGGGTTCTGCGGTCCAGACCCGGCTTTTCGTCATAATCAGGACAGCAGTAGCGATCGAAATACCAGGACGACTCCACAAACGTGTCCATGGTGTCGGTTTCTCTGGAAGCTTTCCCTCCGCAACTGGGGCAGACCGTATTGACAAATTCGGGAAGCGCAGCCAGGGGAGAACCGCCCTCCGGACTGAAGACGACATTTTCGGGTAGGACAACCGGAAGATCTTCCTCTTTTACAGGAACGATCCCGCATTTGTCGCAGTTGATCATGGGAATGGGGGCTCCCCAATAGCGCTGACGTGAAATGCCCCAGTCGCGGAGACGATACTGGATGGTTCGGCGGCCTTTTCCCTGGGATTCCAGGAAATCAGCGATAGCCTCCAGAACCTTCGTGTTTTCCATGCCGTCAAATTGACCGGAATTGACCAGAATTCCTTCATCCACGTATGCTTCGGTCATAGTTGCCGGATCCAGTGTCCTGTCTTTTGGGGAAATGACAACTATCAGCGGAAGGTTAAATTTTTTGGCAAATTCGAAGTCCCGTTGATCGTGCGTGGGAACGGCCATCACGCAGCCTGTTCCATAATCGGCCAGAACAAAATTGGCAGCGTAAATCGGCATTTCCCGTCCGGTGAGCGGATTTTTGCAATAGGAATCCAGAAACAGACCTTCCTTTTCATAATACTCGGAGGTCCGCATGAGCTTGTCCTGTTTTTTGACCTTTTCAACAAATGACCGGACATTGCTTTCGCAGGGTTTCCCTTTGGCCAGCTCCATGACCAGTGGGTGTTCGGCGGCGATCAGCATAAACGTCGCGCCGAAAAGGGTGTCCTGTCGGGTCGTGAAGACTTTAATTGCTCCTTTACCGTTGGCCATGGGAAAATCTACTTCACAGCCGTAGCTTTTGCCGATCCAGTTTTTCTGCATCGTCATGACGCGTTCCGGCCAGCCGGGCAGTTTGTCACAGTATTCAAGCAGTTCATTGATATAGGCGGTGATCTTAAAAAACCACTGATCGAGGACTTTTTCTGTCACTTCCGTGCCGCAGCGCCAGCAAAGGCCGCCTTCGACCTGTTCGTTTGCCAGAACCGTATCGCATTTGGTGCAGAAATTGACGCTGGAGCGTTTTTTATAGGCCAGGCCTTTTTCGTACATCCAGATAAAAAAGAGCTGCTCCCATCGGTAGTATTTGGGGTCGCATGTGGCGATTTCCCTGTCCCAGTCGTAGCTGAAGCCCATGCGCTTGAGCTGTTTACGCATGTGACTGATGTTTTCATAGGTCCACTTTGCCGGATGGATTTTATGCTCGATGTCGGCATTTTCCGCCGGCATACCGAAGGAATCCCAGCCCATGGGATGCAGGACATTGAATCCCCGCATGCGCTTGTAGCGGGCGACCACATCGCCGATGGTGTAATTACGGACATGACCGATATGAATTTTGCCGGAAGGATAGGGAAACATTTCCAGCAGATAGTATTTTTTCTTATGAGGATCTTTGGTGACTTTAAAGGATTTATCCTGCTCCCACTTCTTTTGCCATTTTTCTTCGATGGCAATCGGTTCGTACTTCATAAATATGGTATGCTCCCCAATGGTAATAATCGGCAATTTGTCTAACATATCGGCCTGGTGCTTGCAATGCCTTTGTTCAGGCTAATGTGCGGGCCTTATCATTGCCCAATAAAAAAGCCGGGGGTAGGCTCCCGGCTTTTACTTTCATCTGTTACAAAGACCATCAGGCCAATACCGATTTTAAAATCTGTTTTTCAAGAAGATCGATCAGTTTTTCTTTGGAATATTTTTTCATATTCCAGCGACGCAGGGCGCGCAGGGATAACTGGTAAATAATCATGTTGGCTGTAAATGATGCGTCCTCAAAATGAAACACTTTTCTTGCTTTTCCCTTTTTAAGGATTTCTTCCAGGTAGGAGACCACCTTGCTTTCCCTGGCCAGAATAATTTTAAGCAGACGTTTTGAAAGGGCTTTTGATTCCCGGTATAAAAGAAGGATTTCATCGGCGTAGTCATAACTGTAATAAATGAATTCATGAATCAGCGTCTTGAGCTGTTCGAGGGGATCGTCCACCGTCATCAATCCTTCCTGTTCGAAGAGCTCTTCCTCCCGTTTGTGGATCATTTCAAAAACAAGGAAAAGAATATCCTCCTTGCTTTTAATGAAGTAGTACAAATTCCGGATATCAATGCCTGTCGCTCTGGAAATTTCCCGCATGGATGTCTGAACATACCCTTTTTTCATGAAAAGTTTTGTGGCTTTTTTAATGATCTGCATTTGTCTTTTCTGAAACAGAACGTTGGTTTTTCGTGGCTTGGATTTAGGTTCAGACAATGTTTTTTTTCTCATGGATTTTTTACAACCCTTTCAGAAATCGCTGTACATTTTTATAACAAAAATACCCCATCTGTCAATATAAATTGAAAAAATCGCTTGACAAAATTATCAGGGCAAAATAATTCATACAACGAATGATAGTTGTATTTTATCATCTTGGAAAAAGGGTTGTTTTTCATAACTTTTTCAACAAAAATCCATGAAAGCGAGGATCAAAAGATGAAGATTGAAGACGTGAAGAATGTGTGTGTTGTTGGTGCCGGTAACATGGGACATCAGATTGCGCTGCAGTGCGCACTTTCCGGCTTTAAAACCGTCAGTACGGATGTCATTCCGGCCGTTTTGGAAAAAGCGGAGAAATTTGTAGATACCTATCTGGCAGGCCGCGTACAGAAAGGGAAAATGACAGAAGATACGGCAAAGGCGGCCCGTGCAAGAATCTCCTTTACCGGGGATTTGAAGGAAGCCGCGAAAGACGCTGACGTTGTAATCGAAGCCGTTTTGGAAAGAATCGATCTGAAAAGGAAAGTATTTGCCGAGCTGGACAAATATGCGCCGCCTGACGCCATTCTGGCTAGCAACAGCTCTTTCATTGTGAGCTCCAGAATTGCCGATGCCACAAAAAGGCCCTCCCAGGTATGCAATCTCCACTTCTTCAACCCTGCCCTGGTGATGAAACTGGTGGAAGTGGTCCAGGGGCCCCATGTTTCGGATGAAACGGCCAAGTGCATGATGGATTTCTGCCTCAAGATCGATAAAGTCCCCATCCATATCAGGAAGGAGGTCGATGGATTCGTTTTAAACCGGATTTTCAGTGTGATTCACAAAGAGGCACTCTGGATGCTGGAAATGGGCGTGGCTTCTTTTGAAGATATCGACAAGGCATGCGTCTATGGCGCCGGTCATCCGATGGGGCCTTTCCGTTTGCTGGACCTGACCGGTATTGATCTGGCCTATGATATCGGCATGAGCCACTTTTACGAAACCGGCAACCCCGCCGATCTGCCATCTCCCAGTATTGTGAAACGTTACACAGAAGGCAAATACGGTCAGAAAACGGGTGAAGGCTGGTACAGCTACAAGAAATAAATAACAAAAATATCATGGGGGAGGAATTATGAACAGGGAAGTTGTATTTGCAGGCGGAATCAGAACCGCCTTTGGCACGCTGGGGAGAACGCTGCGGAACATGATGGGCGAAGAACTGGCCGGACTTGCCATGAAGGGTCTTTTGGAAAAGACGAAGGTTCTGGAAAAAGGAGGCGTGGTGGATTCGGTTTTTATGGGATCGGCCATTGGCGGCAACACGGCAATCAACCCGGCACGCTGGGCAGTTCTGGCCTCGGGGCTTCCGGATACTACGTCGGCTTCTTATATTGAAATGCAATGCGGTTCAGCAATTGACTCCATCAATCATGCTGCGTGGAAAATTCTGGCAGGTCAGGCCGATATTATGATTGCAGGCGGGTTTGAATCCTACAGCCAGGCTCCGTGCCGGTTTCCGATGACCACGGAACCTTTCCGCATGATTCCTCCGATGCCGATTGCCTATTCACTTGCTCCTTCGAGGGACGCTGCTACGATGAACATGGGCTTTACGGCAGAAAAGCTCCAGCAGATGTATAATATTTCCCGGGAGGCGCAGGATGAATTTTCTTATCGGAGTCAGCAGCGTGCTAAAAATGCGATCGAATCCGGTTTCTGCGCCGAGGACATTCTGCCGATCATGGTGCCTCAGGGCAAGAAACCCGCGATCGAGTTCAAAGTGGATGAATTTCCCCGCCCTGAAACCACGATGGAAGGTCTTGCCAAACTTCCGCCGGCTTTCGTCAAAGACGGAACGGTTACAGCCGGCAATTCTTCCGGCCGCAATGACGGTGCTGCTTTCGTTTTGATGATGACCAGAGAAAAAGCCGAACAGTTGGGGTTGGCGCCCTGGGCCAAATGGCTGGCCGGCGGTGACTGCGGTGTTGATCCAAAAATCATGGGGATTGCTCCGGCGTATTCCGTGCCTCTCGCGCTCAAAAAAGCCGGCTTAAAATTGAGTCAGATGGATGTGATGGAATGCAATGAGGCGTTTGCTGTCCAGAACCTGGCTGTGGCCGCCGAACTGGAAAAACAGACGGGAGAGAAAGTGGATTGGGAAAAGTGGAACCCGAACGGCGGCGCAATATCTTTCGGTCATCCAAACGGCGCTTCCGGTGCCCGTATCGGTATCTTCACCATGCGTGAGCTGATGAAAAAAGGTAGCAGGTACGGATGCTTCAGTTCCTGTTGCGGAGGAGGCTTGGGCGTAGCCACGGTTATAGAGAACCTGCAGGTTTGATTTTTTAAAAAATTCATATTCTTTGTGGACTCACGGGAGCTCCTGATTACATGAAAAAGCCCTGCCTTCAGCTGACAGAGGGCAGGGCTTTTTCGGTTTAGGCCGCTTTGATCGGAACTTTCGTTCCCTTTGCCTTTGCTGTCTGGTTCTTGGGAACGGTGATGTTTAAGACACCGTTTTTAAAACTGGCTTCAGACTTATTGGCATCTGTTTCTGAAGAGAGTGGTATCACCCGGTTAAAGGAACCGTATGAACGTTCCATGTAGTAGTAGTTTTTACTCTTGTCTTCTTTTTCTTCCTTCTTTTCTCCTTTGATTGTTACGGTATCATTGGTGACAGTGACTTCGATGTCCTTCTCCTCTACGCCGGGGAGCTCGGCGCGAATCGTAAATTCTTTGTCGCTTTCCTTTACATCGACAGACGGAATGAAAGCCGCGAATCCGCCGGTTTTGAGGGAACGAGGCACCATATCAAATCCGGAGAAAAAATCATCGAACAAACTATTCATCTGATGCTGCAAAGAATAGAAGGGATGATCAACATCACTTCTTTCCGGTCTTTGCACTGCCGGCAACAAATTTCTTATTCTCATGACCATATCCTCCTCTCTTTAAATTCTGAAATAAAAATTAAATCTTTTTCCTTTAGCCTTTATCCTTTTTCCTTTTGCCTTTTTCCTTGAACCTTAGCCCTTGGCCCTTGAACCTTTTTTTACGCCGCTTTAATGGCAATCTTCTTCGGTTTTACCTTTTCCGCTTTCGGCAATTCCAGACGCAAAACGCCGTTTTTTACGGTTGCCACAATTTTATCGCGGTCAATTTCATCCGACAGAGTAAAAACCCTCTCGTAATCGCCAATCTCATACTCCGAATACATCATGGTGGCATCATGAATCCGGCCGTTATCCACCCTTCCCGTGATCGTCAATACGTTTTTTTCCAGTTCAATATCTACGGTCTTTTCGTCGACACCCGGCATATCGGCTAACAAAAACAGGGAATCTTTATTCTCGTATATATCCACTCGAGGCGCAAATACCTTGACATTGCGGATACGTTCCGTTGTCGGCGCGTTTTGAGTTTTTTGCATTTCTTGTTCTGCCATGGAAGTATACCTCCTTTCCTTTTATTTGATTTTAATCTTCTTGGGTAAATCTTCTTTGATTCTGGGTAGTGTAACCATCAATATCCCTTTTTCGTACTTTGCTTCAACAGCCTTTACCTCGACCTGATACGGAATCTGAATGTTGCGTTTGAAATTTCCGATCCCTCTTTCCTGGCGTAAATAGGTTTCGCCCTTGTCAAAGTTCTCCTTCAGGGCTGTTCCTGCAATGGACAATACATCGCCGGAGACGGTAATGTCCATTTTTTCAGAGTCGATTCCGGGAAGTTCAGCTGTTACAATTGAGGCACCGTCTTTTTCCCAGATATTGACTGCAGGATAATCCTGTGTAGTCTTTTGACCTGCACTGGAAAAAAGTCGGTTCATTTCCTGCTGCAGATGCATGATTTCCGGCATGACATCGGAAAATCTTCTTACTCTCCATAAACCAGGGTTGAACATAAACTTTCCTCCTCTCTTTACGTGTATTTTTTTGTAACTATTTGCTGTTATTCATCATTTTCCTCTTTTAATCAAAATATATGAATGAAAATGATGTTGTCAAGGGCAGTTGGGGGTGTGTTTTGCGACCGTCCTTCAGAGGGAATATTGAGGGAGCATCAGGATAAAATGGGCTTCCACCCTTGACACTCTATATTCCAGTTCATATATTAGGCGCGCTTCAGCGGAGGGTCAAATAATGAACTAAGGGCTGGGAATCATGAAAGATCATGTGGTCAAGATATTCAAGGAGAGTTGCCGGGTCAAGGAGGCTTTTATCAACGATAATCTCGGCCGTCTGGTGAATATCATTGAGGTACTGACAGCCGCCCTGAAAGCAGGAAATAAAATTTTGATTTTCGGCAACGGTGGTTCTGCGGCGGATGCGCAGCACATCGCCGCCGAGTTTGTGAACCGCTTCATGATCGAAAGGCCCCCGCTGCCGGCCATCGCGTTGACAACGGATACATCCGTTATTACCTCTGTTGGAAATGACTACGATTTCTCGGAAATTTTCTCCAAGCAGATTCGTGCTTTGGGACAGCCCGGTGACGTAGCGTGGGGGATCAGCACAAGTGGTAATTCTCCCAATGTAATCAAAGGTCTCGAAACGGCCAAGAAGATGGGACTGATCACCTTTGCTTTTACCGGTGGGGATGGCGGGGCGATTGGCCAAATTGCGGATTTGTTGCTGAATGTTTCGTCAAACAGTACGGCGCGCGTTCAGGAAACACATATCACAGCCAGTCATGCGATTTGCGAGCTGGTTGATATAAAATTATTCCAGAAACCGGATTTAAAATAAGAAAAGGCTGCAGGAGTGGTAGTGAAAACAAAAAAAGAACATACGGACAAAAAAATAAAGGTGGAAACGGCCGAAACGGTCGACTCGACAGAAAAAGAGATTTTCCCGCAGGGCGATGAATTAACACAGTTGCAGGAAGCACTCGAAGCGAAAGAAAAAGAAGCCAAAGAAAATTATGATCTTTACCTTCGGGCAGTGGCTGAATTGGATAATTTCAGAAAACGGGCGGCCCGGGATAAAGCCGATATCATTAAGTTTGGTAAAGAGGATTTAATAAAAGATATTCTGCCCTTTCTGGACAGCCTGGATCGCGCTCTTGAGCACAGGGACAGCAGCGATGCACAGGCTTTTAAAGACGGGATCGCCCTGATTCAGGACCAGTTTTTGTGCTGCTTGAAAAAGCACGGGGTGGAGAGAATAGAAAGTATCGGAGCTGATTTTGACCCGAATTTCCACGAGGCGCTGATGAGGGTGGACAGCGTGGATCATCAGGACAATCAGGTTGTGAGCGAGATGGAAAAGGGCTATTTGCTCAACGGCAGATTGATTCGGCCATCAAGAGTCTGTGTTTGCAAAAAGACCGGAGAAAACAGTGATTGTGAAATAAGCGAGGCTAATGGAGAATAAGGAGGAAGAAAAATGGGAAAAATTATTGGGATAGATTTGGGAACAACCAATTCGTGCGTGGCAATTATGGAAGGCGGTGACCCGGTCGTTATTGCGAATCAGGAAGGCAACCGCACCACGCCTTCTGTTGTTGCCATAACGGATAGCGGTGAGCGGCTGGTTGGGCAGGTGGCCAAAAGACAGGCCATCACCAATTCGGAAAATACTGTTTACGCCGTGAAAAGAATGATCGGCAGAAAATATAACTCCAAAGAAATTCAATATGACGTGAAGATTTCCGCATACAAGATTACGGAGGCGGCCAATGGCGATGCCCAGGTTACCGTAAGAGGAAAGAATTATTCGCCGGCGGAGATTTCCGCGATGATTCTGACCAAGATGAAGCAGACCGCTGAAGACTATCTTGGAGAAAAAGTGACGGATGCCGTAATAACGGTTCCGGCTTACTTTAACGATTCACAGCGCCAGGCAACCAAAGATGCAGGAAAGATCGCGGGACTGAATGTTCTTCGAATCATTAACGAACCTACCGCGGCGGCGCTGGCCTATGGTCTGGACAAGAAAAAAGATGAAAAAATTGCCGTGTTTGATCTTGGCGGCGGTACGTTTGATATTTCCATCCTGGAGCTGGGGGAAGGCGTTTTCGAAGTGAAATCAACCAATGGTGACACGCACCTGGGGGGTGAAGACTTCGACCAGCGTGTCATGGATTATCTGGTAGCTGAATTCAAGAAGGACCAGGGAATTGATCTGCGCACCGACAAAATGGCGCTGCAGCGATTGAAGGAAGCGGCGGAAAAAGCGAAGATGGAACTTTCCACAACCATGGAAACGGACATCAATTTGCCTTTCATCACGGCGGATGCCTCAGGTCCCAAACATATGAATATCAAGCTTTCGCGTGCCAAGCTCGAATCGCTTGTGGAAGAACTGATCGATAAAGTCATTGGTCCCTGCCAAACCGCACTGAAAGATGCCGGAATGTCCAGCAAGGATATCGATGAGGTCATTCTGGTGGGCGGCATGACCCGCATGCCCCGCGTTCAGCAGAAGGTGAAAGAAATCTTCGGGAAAGAACCACACAAGGGTGTCAATCCGGATGAAGTTGTGGCCGTGGGCGCGGCCATTCAGGGCGGTGTGCTGGCAGGCGACGTCAAAGATGTTCTTCTCCTGGATGTTACGCCGCTCTCTCTCGGCATTGAAACCTTAGGTGGTGTGATGACGAGGCTTATCGAAAAGAACACGACCATTCCCAGCAAGAAAAGCCAGATCTTTTCAACGGCGGCCGACAATCAGCCCGCGGTGAGCATTCATGTTCTTCAGGGCGAACGCCAGATGGCTGCCGATAACCGTACGCTCGGACGTTTTGAACTGGTGGGAATTCCGCCGGCGCCCCGTGGTGTGCCTCAGGTTGAAGTGACGTTTGATATTGACGCGAACGGCATTGTTCATGTCAACGCGAAAGATCTGGGCACCGGGAAGGAGCAGAGCATCAAAATTACCGCCTCCAGCGGTTTGAGCGAGGCGGAAATTGAAAAACTGGTCAAGGAAGCGGAGATGCACGCGGAGGAAGACAAGCGCCGCAAAGAATTAATTGAAGCCAGAAACCATGCTGATTCACTGGTTTATTCCGTCGAGAAGAACATCAAGGAATTTGGTGACAAGGTTGATGCGGCGGAAAAGGCTAAAATAGAGGAAGCGATTGAAAAAGTGAAAAAAGCGCTGGAAGGCGATGATCTGGATGCCATTAAGAAAGCACAGGATGATCTGATGAATGTTTCGCATAAGCTGGCGGAAGCCATGTATGCCAAGACCGCGGGTGGTCCTGGCGGTCCGGGGGCTTCAGGTGGAGCCGGATCTGCGGGTGCTGATCAGGCTTCAGGTAAAAAAGACGACGATGTCGTCGATGCGGATTTTGAAGAAGTGAAAAAATAAAGAGAAGAATGTCTGTTGCAAGCCCGAAACCGTGAAATACGGTTTCGGGCTTTTTTATATCGACCTGCCTCGAAAAATATTATAGAATAATAAAAATTTTCAGGAGGCATAATGAAGAAATATCGGCTTTTAGGGGCAATATTGGTTTTGTCCTTTTTTGTCTTTATTGCGGGATGCGCGAAAGTACCCCTGATAAAGAAAAAAGCAGGTCCGCCTGTCAGAAAAAAAATTGAAAAACCCCTGGCGGCACCGAAAGAAAAAGAAGGATATCCATCTATTGTTCGCCCCCCTTCCATTTTAACCAGCCGCAGCAATGTGGGATGCATTTTCCCCCTGACCGGCCGCTTTGGCAACGCAGGGCGCAGGGCACTGGAGGCAGCCCAGTTGTCATTGAAGAAATTCAAACAACATTCTTCTCCTCCGTGTGAAATCGTTTCTGCCGACTCTGGAGAGACCCCTGAAAAAATAAGAGAAGCCGTTTCTTATCTCGCGGATGATGTCAATGTAATAGCCCTTGTGGCCATGTCTGGTACAGCGGAAGCGATTATCCTGGCTGAGGAAGCCCAAAAAAGAAAAACGCCTTTGATATTAATTGCTTCCAAGGAAGGTGTTACCCAAACCGGGGAATATGTATTCCAGCATTTCCTGACGGCGACGCAGCAGATAGATGCTTTGATGAGATATGTTCACAATAAATTGAATATTGGAGTTTTTTCAGTCCTCTATCCTCAGGATGATTATGGCCTTGAAATGGTCAATCTTTTCCGAAATAAAGTGAAAAGCATGGGCGGTACAATCCATCAGGCAGTTTCTTACCGCAAAACGGACACAGATTTTTCGGCACAGATCAGGAAACTTACAGGAAACAGGATCGATTCACAGCAGCAGGACAACTCTGCTGCGGAAACCACTTCCGGTAGATCAACGGTGGATTTTGAAGCCCTCTTTATTCCGGATTCACATCAGCGTGTAAAGATGATTACTTCTCAACTGGCTTACTATAATGTCAGGGGGGTGCAATTATTGGGAGCCAGTTTGTGGCACTCACCGGATTTGATAAAAAGTGGCGTTGAATTTTTTGAAGGAGCTGTTTTTGTGGACAGTTTTTTTGTAAATGGATATCTTCCGGAAACAAATGACTTTGTTGATGTATATTATGCAGAATACGGACGTGAGCCCGGCAACATTGACGCGTTGGTTTATGACACAATGGACATTGTGCTGCAAATTCTGGATAAACATAAGATTAAGACACGGGATGAATTCCTTGAGGCTCTGCTGGATGTCCGTGGTTTCCGGGGAGCGACAGGCATTGTTTCTTTCAACGGTAATCGCGTAGCTCAAAAAGACGCATTTATTTTGATGGTTCAAAACGGGAAGATTGTGCAAGTAAAATAATAATGCGCGGCAGGGCATCAAAGGCGGATAAACGATGAGAATTTTATTGACGAATGATGACGGGATTTATGCCCGGGGGCTTGCCGCGCTTTATGAGGAGCTTTCCGGAGAGGCAGATTGCCTGATTGTTGCGCCGGAAATTGAACAAAGTGCGGTAGGTCACGCGATTACGCTTTTCCGGCCGTTAATGGTGCGGAGCGCAACGAAGGGCGGAAATTTTCTGGGTTATGCGGTTTGCGGTACCCCTGCCGATTGCGTAAAAATCGGAATCAAGGAACTGGCCGGACAAGCGCCTGATCTCGTTATTTCCGGGATCAATCGCGGCTCCAATTGCGGGAACAATGTGATTTATTCAGGCACGGTTTCAGCTGCCACGGAAGCAGCCATGATGGGTGTTACGTCTATGGCGGTGTCTCTCGATACACATCAGGAGGCGGATTTTACTTTTGCCGCCCGTTTTGCAGGCAGGATGGTGCGGCTGATCGAAAAAAACACGTCGTTGCATGGGAGCGCCTTCAACGTTAACATTCCCTGTCTGCCGGAAGAGAAAATCAGGGGAGTTGCGGTGGTGAGACAGGGTAAGGGCAACGTCATCGAGACCTTTGAAAAACGCACGGATCCACGCAGCAATATTTATTACTGGATTTCAGCTGAATCGCTTGCGGCTGCCAAAGACGTGCAGACAGACATCGGCGCTTTGTCCGAAGGTTACATTACCATCACGCCGATTCAATACGACCTGACCCGTTATGATTTGCTGGAATCACTGAAAACCATGCTGGATCATTCTTTTTGACATTCCGTTCAAAGCCGGATGATGAGCTCAAATCATCAAGACATTAAACACGACGTTCATAAAAAACCCCGGTATCCGGACGACTGAACACATTAAGGATTCCACACACCGGTAAGTTTAGCTTTTTGTCTTACTCACCTGATCTTTCAGCCTTTTAATATGCCCTCTGCCTAGGCCTTTCACATCGCAGCCTAATGCCAGATATTGTCGGATGCGGTCATCGTCGAGAATACCGAAGCAGTCGATTACGGCAATCGGGTGCCCAGCGGCCCTCACGATTCTGGCAGGATCCAGATACAGATAGGCGTCATGGCGGACTGCCAGCACCAATGCATCAATGTTTTTCATGGCCTTGTTCAGATCCTTTTGCACCTTTAAGTCTTTCAGTTTTTTCTGGTTACGAAAGAAGACGGACTTGCTTCCCGGATCATCTTCCTGGCTTCCAAATTCAAACCAGGAGTCAACATAGGGGTCGTGTACCCGAATTTCAGCGCCCATTTCCGTCAGTCTTCTGATCAGAATTTCAGATCCGCTATAGCGTGTGTCACCGACATCCTCGCGGTAAGATGCCCCCAGAATAAGGACTTCCGCGCTGGCGATGGGCAAACTCATATTGCGCAAAGCATCACGGACAAGCTGGGCGGCATGCAGAGAACGGGTGTCGTTGATGTCAATCGCCATGGGCGTTATTTTAAAAGAGTCATCTTCGAAACCAAGAATATGACGGTTGGCCCAGACGCCCAGTCCGCCATCTTTAGGCAGGCAGTAGCCGCCGATGCCGGGTCCGGGGAAAATCATATTGGAGTGCGTCGGACGCACTTTGATCGCCTTAATTACTTTAATCAGATCCACACCGTTTCTTTCGGCAAACAGACTCCATTCGTCGAGGAACGCCAGAATGGTCGCCCGGTAGCTATTTTCAACGACTTTGGCTGTTTCTGATTCGATGGGCCGGTCCAGCACGGTGAGGGGAAACTTTTCTGTATGGAGCACCTCATTGAGGAACTTAATTACTCTTTTTTTTGCTTTTTCGTTGACACCGGAACAGACACGCCAGAAATCACGGATCGACGCCACGTAGTTTCTTCCCGGCATGACGCGTTCATAACTATGAGCAATCAGGGGGTCGCTTTTAATGCCTCTTTGCCGGAAAACTTTTCTCATGGCCGGCAGGGCAACCTGTTCGGTGGTTCCCGGTGCCACGGTCGTTTCGATGAGAACCAGGCATTTCGGGGGAATGTGATGGGCGATAATATCAAAGGACTCTTCAAGAGCGCTCATTTCCACATGGCCGTTCCGCACATTGCCCAGTTGATTTTTTGCATAGTCCAGTTGGACGTCCACAACCACAACATCCGCAAACTTTAATACATCATAAACAAAGGTTGCGACGAGGGTTCTTTTTTCCAGAACGCAGCGCCGGATCATAGGGGCCACTTCCGGATCCTCCGCTTTGACGGGTGATATGCCCTCGTTGAGTTTGGGGATCTTCCAGTAACTCCTATTACTCGGTCTCTGCATGCCGACCACAAACTTGCCCGGCTGGCCGTTCTTTTTGGTTGTGTCTGCAATGATAGCCGCCATGACGGAGCCGACAAAGCCTACCCCCATGACCACAACAATTTCCTGTCCCTTTTCCCGGGCTCGCCCCACCAGTTTCCCGATGCGGGCTAATTCTTTTTTGTATTCTTCCTGGCCGGGTAGTGGATATTTCGTGCCGTCTGGACTGATGGAGATGGACTGATTCATAGAGGTTCTCCTTTTATTTTTTAGCGTATTAACAAAACGGGAATGGGACTTTTCCGGATGACCTGCGATGTTGTGCTTCCCAACAGCAATTCGCGAAGGCGGTTGTGACCATATGCGCCCATGACCATCAACTCCACCGATCCCTCCTTAATAAATTTAAGAATTTCATCAGCCTCGCGCCCGGTTGATATAATCACTTCGCAGTCGGCGCTGCCCTGCTGGATGGTTTCTTCCACCTGTGCGGACAATTCCGCTGCCCTCGACTTATCTGCGCTGACGATGATTACGGTGATCGGCCAGCTTGCTTTTTCCGAAATCATCATGGACAGTTCCAGTGCTTTTCTGGACGGGGCACTGCCGTCGTAGGCCAGTCCCATGCTTTCGATTACCTGAAAGGATTCCCCAATGACCATAACGGGTTTTCCTGAATGACGGATGACAATTTCGGCAACGGATCCGATCACTCCACCCTCTTTTACGTGAAAGTGTTCGCCCTTTTTTGCCATTAAAATCAAATCTGCGTTTTCGGATTCTTCAATGATTGCGTCGCTGATCTTGCCAATATTTTTTTGGGTACGGCAGGGAATGGCCGCCATCCGGCAGCGGTCTTCAAAGTCTTTAAGCAGCAGGTCGGCTTTTTCTTTCAGAGATGCTTCAATGGTTTCAAAGAAACCATCGTAGGGAGGCATGCCGACGGTCGTCGAGATGTCGGTCATCATCGGCCCCTGGATTAGCAAAATGTCGATAACATGGAGACCCGTCAGCGCCGCCTCCAGTTTCGGCGCGATATAGATACCGTAATCGACAGCGTTTGCGCTGTTGGGTGACCCGTCAACCGGAATGAGTATGGTTCTGATCATGGTGCCTGTCTCCCTGTTTTCTTCTCGCAGTGATCATTTTTGTTTTTTATCAAAATGACTCAGATCGTGCAGAAGGTTGCCGATATCTTTATCTTCCCAGATGCGTTTTGAATCTTCGTCTTCTCCCGAGTCCTCATCCGCGTGTGTTCCGTCCTCCCTGAAGCTCAGAAACTTGCCTGTCAGATTCCCGTTTTTGTAGGTTGCCTTTTCCCTGATTTGTCCGTTTTTAAAATAAGAAATATATTCGCCCTCGCGTTTGTCTCTTTTAAACAAACCCTTTTCCTTGATTTGCCCGCTTTTGTAATAGCATATATATTCTCCGTCAAATTTGCCTTGCTGAAAGTGTTCTTCTTCGCGCAATTCTCCTGTCTTAAAATAACGGTGGTAGGAGCCGTCCAGTTTTCCGTTTTTATAATTTTCTTCTTCGCGCACATGTCCGTTTTCATAATAGGAAACATAGGGGCCATCCATCTTATCGTTTGCGAAATTCACTTTTTCCCGCACCTGTCCATTGGCATAATAACTGATGGCGGAACCGTTTTTTTTTCCGCTTGAAAAATGAAGCTGGGCCATGATTTGACCGCTGGGGAAGTATGTTGTATATTGACCGTGTATTTTACCTTCCAGAAGATATTTTTTTTCCTTTATGGCTCCGTTCGGATAATGAATTACTTTTTCTTTGGGCATAATATCCTGCTCATTTCATTTTCGGTAATTGTTTTTTTTAATTCATTGGACCCTGCAAGCCTGCTACCGTTATTCTATCCGGTTTGTTATTCTCAATTTAACAGGGAGATGATTTGTAAACAGCTTTACCCTGCAAGGCCAATCTCTGGAAGAATAATGTCTTTTTTAAACAATCCCCCCGGAGAATGCAACCAAAAACAGAAAGGGTTTTTCAGTAAATTTTGTTTTACTTTTTGTAAAAAGGCTATTAGGGTTTGACAGCCGGACGATTTATTCCATATAATAAGAACGTATTACAATATTTGAGCGGACAGAAATGATTGTTTCCAATTTAGATACAACAAGAGTTGCCGTTATAGGCCCGGGACGTCTTGGCACGTCGTTTGCGTATAAGTTGGGACGCGATAACAAACGGGTCGCCATTTATTATCACAACTCGGAAGTATGCAAGGCCATTAACCGTGACCATTTAAATCCGATCCATTTAACTGAGGATTTAGCCAGGCGTTTGGGCGGAATGGACCAGGTTCCCCGTTTGTCGCAGAAAGTTTACGCGACGAACGACCTGGAGCATATCGTTGAAACCAACGATTTCATTATTCTGTCGGTAACGATGAATCGTCTACCCGAACTGCTCAATTATCTGAAGCCGATGATTGACAGAAAGGCGGGTGACACCTGCCTGATATCACCGATCAAGGGTTTGATTTCCGATGAAATATCGACTGAACTGATCACGCCGTCACAATTGATTCACAATCATTTGCGTCATCTGGAGAATAAATATCAGGTTGTGTGCATTGGCGGTCCTTTTTTTGACATGGATATCGCGCTGGGCAAACCGGTTTGCCTGACTGTTGCGGGGAATCGTCGTGCAGCCGGGATTATCCGGGATCATCTGCTGATGTTCAACCGCAAGGAGCTGAATGCCTATTATAATTTTGACAAAATCGGTGTGGAGGCCTGCGGAGCCCTGAAAAATATTGTTGCCAATATCAAGGGCTTGACGGATTCACTGGATCTGGGTGATTCGATGCCGGGCACGATCTTTGCCCGTTCCGGAGTGGAAATCCGCTCGCTGACCAGAGTGCTAGGAGGCAGTTTCCAGGCGTTTCACTCTCAGGCCGGCGTTGGCGATATGTATGTCACTGTTTCATCGCTGGCCAGCAAGAATTACCGTTATGGAAAGTATTTCTATGAATTGTATACCGGTAATCCCATTGAAACGAACCTGAAGGTGCTTGGAAAAATTGACGGCACACCGGAAGGTCCCAACACGATCCGCAATGTTTATAAATATCTGGACAAGAAAAACATGTACAGCCCGCTTTTTTCCTGCGCTTATAATATTTTTAATAAAGGCGGCAACAAAGAGGCGATCAAAGACATGATTATTCACGCCTGCCAGTTTGACAAGAGGAAGAATGAATATATTGGGCCTTTTTCCAGATTGATGTATCGCATCATTCCGGATTACTGGTACCGGCGCGACAAGGAAATTTTCGATTGACATTGCTTGATCCAATGAGAACCGGCTGATCCAGGCCGGGCCTGACGTCAGAGTTTTCAATTCATTCCTGAAAGTGAAACAAAGGTATTCCCCGGACAGACTGAAGGATAATTGACAAACAGAAAAAACGCAGACGGGGTTTGAAGATATGTGGAAGCAGAAAATCGTTTCTCCCGAAAACATGCTGGCTAAAATTGATCCGGGCATGAGCATCTTTCTGGGAACGGGAATGGCCGAACCCCGGACGTTGGTCAAGCACCTCATGGAATCCGATCAGTCCAACCTGCAGGACCTGGAACTGATCCAGCTGGTCAGCCTGGGCGATGCCGTGGCCATTGATGAACGTTATGCCCGAAAATTTCGGTTAAAAACATTTTTCTCCGGATGGCTTGCATCCGATGCCATTAGCCAGGGGCGGGTTGACCTGATTCCCAGCCGTTTTTCGCGCGTTGCCTGGCTTTTTAAAACCGGAGTGATCAATATCGATGTCGCCTTTATCCAGGTTACTCCTCCCGATGAAAACGGCTATGCTTACCTGGTCGGGGCGTCTGTAGAAAAACAGGCCATGGAAATGGCTAAGATCGTTGTCGGTGAAATCAATTCCCAGATTCCCCGGACAATGGGCGATACCCTGGTGAACATGGACGATTTCAATTACCTGGTTGAGGCAACCGAACCTCCATATTATGTAGGCCGCTGGCCGCTTCAGGAGGTTTATCTGAAAATCGCTGCCAATGTGGCTTCCGTTATCCAGGATGGCTGCTGCATATCCTACGGGATCGGGCCACTTTTTGAAGCACTGGCCAAAGCGTTGACGACGAAAAGAAATCTGGGCGTGCACTCGCCTTTCTTTACGGATGCGCTGATGGACCTGGTCAAGAGCGGAGCCGTGACCAACCGCTATAAAAATATTTATCGTGGAAAGTCATGCGCCTCCTATGTCATTGGTACCAAAGAGTTGATGCAATGGCTCGATTTGAATCCACTGGTGGAATTCCAGCCGCAGGATATCGTGATGGATCCCCGGGTCATTGGTCTAAACGATAATATGGTAGCCATTTTTCCGGCGCGAAAAGTCGACCTGACAGGCGATATCGCGCTGCACTCCGGCAAGGGCAATGTTACTGCCGGACCGGGAAACGTACAGGAACTTTTTATGGGCGCGGCGCTATCCAAAAACGGCCGGAATATATTTGCCCTGCCCAGCCGTAACCGCAAAGGGCAGCCCAATATCAAGATATCCCTGGATAAATATCCTTTTCAATTCACCAATCGTGAGTCGATGGATGTTGTTGTAACAGAATATGGAGTGGCTTATCTGATGGGAAAGACACTGCGTGAGAGGGCACAGGCGCTCATTGAAATTGCGCATCCGGATGACCGTCCGGAACTGGTCCGGCTGGCCAAGGAAGAAAAGATGATTTACGCTGATCAGATTTTTTATGCTGAATCCGGCCACCTTTATCCGGATAAAATAGCCTGTTCTCATAAATTCAAAGATGGTCTGGTGGTTCGTTTCCGGGCGATCAAACCGTCTGATGAAGAGGAAATGCGCCGTTTATTTTACCGGTTTTCGGATCAGGCGGTTTATTACCGCTACTTCAGTCCGATCAAAACCATGCCCCACAAAAAAATGCAGGAATATGTCAACGTGGATTATCGCTGCACCATGTCCCTTGTGGCCATCATTGACGAGTCCGGGGTTGAGAAAATCATCGGTGAGGCACGCTATGTCAGAACTAAAGGGGAACCTTTTGCCGACACCGCCTTTATTGTCGATGAACAATACCAGGGCATGGGCATATCAACCTATCTTTTCAATCTGCTGATCCGTGCGGCGAGAGAAGAGGGCGTTGCCGGACTGAAGGCCGATGTTCTGGAAAACAACCGGGCCATGTTGAAGGTTTACGAAAAAGCAATCTACCCCGTACAGACTGTTCTCTCCGGAGGAGTTTATAAAATTACGATTCCTTTTGATGCAAAATAAGGGCGCGACTGAAGAAAAACACCTGCCGAGAAGTGTGCTTTTTGCGGCAGGTGTCTGAGGGGTATGAACCAAATGACCAAAAGATCATGGACTAGGTCAGGTTCCGAATAGCCACGTTTCTTTCCTTGAGCTCCCTGCGGTTCGCGAGAAGACCTTCGGCGGCAACATGGTCGAGGACATAAATCAATTCGCCGCCCCGTTTGGAATACTGCTGACCATAGGAAATGGGAATCTCGGGAGTGACGCCACCCAGGAGAGATCGTGTTACGGATTCCGTCTTTCGTGCGCCGTTGGCCAGAAGAACAACGGTTTTCGCCTGATAAACCAGTTCAGCCCCCATACTTACGGCATACTGCGGCGAATCCGCTTTCCTGCTGAAATGCCCGTCGGCAACTGCATTATGGATGGTATTTTCGTCCAGCTTTACGAGCATCACCGAACTTCCTTTAAAAGGAATACCTGATTCGTGAAAGGCCACATGACCGCGGCCGCCCACCCCGATAATTTGAAGATCAATCCCGCCTGCCGCCTTAATTTTCCTGGCGTATCCATCCAGAATTTCTCTCCGAATCCAGGTCAGGTATTCTGATGATGCTCTGGCATGGATGGCGATGGATTTTCCGGCGTCGGTACCCCTGAATTCCCAGTCGCTTTTGTTTTCCTTTAATTCCCTGATCAGCTTTTTCTGGTCAATCAACGATCCGTAGGGAACGCGGGTTTCAATGAATTTCTTCTCCAGATGACTGAAAAGCTCCTGAATCATAAAATAAGCATAGCTTTCCGGATGCAGGACCCGCTGCTGAATGTTGTCACCGGGCAGGCCGACATATTCATCGAGGTTGAAACTGCGGATCCGGCCGGAATCAAAAAGACCTTCATTGGCTGCCCGGGCGAAGTGTTTGTAAAGCCCTGTTGGTGAGTTTCCCGTGGCCAGCCCCAAAACAGCCTTTTTTTTCTTTTTAAGAATATCTACAGTTTTTTTGATGACAAGCCCTGAAGCAATTTCACTCATGTGCGAGAAGTCTCTTGTCACCCAAACCATTATGCCCATAATGTGTTCTCCTGTCTTATCCAAGTTCACTTTTTACAATATCAGCAATCTGCTGACAATACTTTGCCGTCACTGTATCGGAAGGACCTTCCACCATCACACGACACATGTTCTGGGTGCCTGAATAACGAACCAGAACACGACCTTCTTCACCCAGTTCTTTTTCCACCTGTCTGATGGCCTCCACAAGCTTGGGAACTTTTTCAATATCCGGCTTACGTTGGACATCCACGTTGATCAGTTTTTGAGGGAAAATATCCATCATGCGCGCCAGTTCGGAAAGCGGTTTGCCTTCTTTGATCATTGCGGCAACCAGCTGAAGGGCGGCAATGATACCGTCGCCCGTGGTGTGATGCCTGAGGAAGATCATGTGCCCTGCTTCCTCTCCTCCGATGACGGATCCAAGCCGCAGCATATCTTCGAGAACATAGCGATCTCCCACTTTGGCGGCATGGTGCTGAAAACCGTATTTCTTGCAGGCCATTTTTAAACCCAGATTGCTCATCACCGTACTGACCAGCAGATCATTTTTCAGTTTTCCTTCTTTTTTCAGAATGTTTGCACAGATAATCAGAATCTGATCTCCTGTGATCTCATTGCCCTTTTCATCCACCGCGATGAGGCGGTCACCGTCCCCGTCGAAAGCCAGCCCGATGGCCGCGCCGTTATCGACGACTGTTTTTCTGAGGCGTTCTGTGTGCTGGGATCCGCACTGGTCGTTGATATTGATACCGTTTGGCGTTTTGTGAATCGTTTCAACATCAGCCCCAAGTTCGTTAAAGGTGTCCTGCGCCACCCGATAGGTAGCGCCATTGGCGGTGTCCAAAACAATTTTCATGCCTTCCATGGAAAGGCGGCGGGGAAATGTGTTTTTAACAAAAACGATGTACCGGCCAATTACCCCTTCAAGCCGGAAAGCTTTGCCAATGCCGCTTGCCGGCGGCAAATATTCATTGAGCCTGTGATTCAGAATCAGGTCTTCGATTGTTTCTTCCTGGGCATCGGTAAGTTTGTAGCCGTCACTGCCAAATATTTTTATTCCATTGTCCTGAAACGGGTTGTGAGATGCTGAGATCACAACGCCCGCGTCTGCACGCATGCTCTGGGTGATAAAAGCAATTCCCGGTGTGGGCAGCACACCGACAAGATAAGGATTCCCTCCCATCGAGCTTATCCCCGCTTCCAGAGAACTCTCCAGCATGTACCCGGAAAGCCGGGTGTCCTTGCCGATAATGATCATGGCGCGGTGCCCTTCCTTTTTAAATAGATGCACCATGGCCCGTCCAACTTCAAAGGCAATTTCAGGTGTCATGGGATAACGGTTTGCTTCGCCTCTGATCCCGTCCGTTCCAAATAATTTACCCATTGATTTTCTCCTTCTCTCAATGATTCACATTCTACAGGTGATTACATGTCGGGTTTTTTTATCAACCTGTTGGCGGCAGAGCCTGGGCGGCTTTTTGAACAATGGCATCCACAATGCCGTTTAACCATGTGATGCCCTTTCCCGAAACCTCTGCCGGCAGACGCTGGATGGTTGATATGTAATTCGCACTTTTATCTTTCGCGTTTTTTTCAAAGTCGTTTAGAAATTCCTCCCGGGCTATTTCTGTTGCGGTCATGATCTCCGGTATTTTCCCCGTGAAAAGTTCTTCAAGCCATCCGATCTTTGATAGCAATTCCTTTCTTTTGCTGCTTTCTTCGACGGGTGATATGGCGGCTTTTGCGGTCATCGCCTTTAATCTTTTCAGGCGCTCCTTTCTGGCCGACAGAAGCTGCTCCAGAAGAGCTTCATAGATCAGAGTTCCGAATTCCATGGTTTCCAGAAACGGTTTTCTTACCTGTGAATACCACGACTCAAGGGCCGCAAGGTTTGCAAGATAAAGAAAATTATTTTTGATGATACGACCAAAATTAGGGTATGCCGCGGGAATATAATCTTTGGTTCCATTTGCGGGGGATTTTTCAAATATCATTTGATTGCCCCCGGGATAATCATGCCGCAGGATGGATCCTGCTGCCACGACATTGCCGAAACCCAGTCTCACCGGTCCGATGATTCCTCCCTGTCCGCCCAGAAAGATGGGGGGTTGGTTCAACATGACCCCCCGGGGGACATCCCCCAGCAGCGAGGGGGTTGTTTTGTCGGCATCCGGCGTGAAATTAAAATGGATGTAGGAGCTTCCCACTTCAGAATGATTACTGCGGCTGGTGCCGCCGGCCATGAAGCAGTCGCAGAAGTTGATCAGGCTTCCCAGCGTTACAAAGGGGAAAAGAATGGTCTGCTTTAATCCGACGGTGTGCGCGCCGCTGGCTTCTTCTTCCAGGATGCATCCCTCCCGGACATGTGCTCCCCTACCCATGTTTGCTTTTTCCAGAAATACGGATTGGCTGAAAAAGCCTCCTTTTAACTCAACTTTCGGGCCGAGCCGGCAGTTATCAATGGTTGCCGGACCTTCGTAGCCCAGCTGGCAGCCGGATGATATAACGGTTTTACTTCCATAAATCCGACAACCCGGATAAATCCGGACTCCTTTGCCGGAAATCTGATCGATATTGACATCGTCACCAATATCAATGGTTCCCGGATTGGGAATTTCTGCACCTTTTTCAATCAGCTGTTTTATTTTTTCATAGGATTTTTGTTTTAAATCCATACACTTTCTCCGGCTTCCTGAATTTCATTCCCATGACACACAGGGAACGGTCACTCAAGAACCGTTCCCTGTTATTTCCTTGGTCCAGGCGCAAAGCGTCCTGCATCTTAATCTGACTCCCGACAATTTACAGTGTAATAGTCTAATAGGCAATAGTCTATCAGCCTTTTTTTACACGACACCATATGCCAGCATGGCTTTAGCCACTTTTGTGAAGCCGGCGACGTTTGCGCCCATCACATAGTCGCCTTTCCTGCCATAGGCCTCTGCCGTGTCATAACAATTCCTGTGGATGCTCTTCATGATGATCTGCAGACGATTGTCAACCTCTTCGCGTGTCCAGGAAAGCCGCAGGCTATTCTGGCTCATTTCAAGGCCCGAGGTTGCCACGCCGCCGGCGTTGGCTGCCTTGCCGGGGCCGTACAGAATTTTCTTTTCCTGGAAGATTTTAATCGCTTCCGGGGTGGAGGGCATATTGGCGCCCTCGGCCACACAGTAACAACCGTTTTTCACCAGCGCCGCCGCGTTTTTGCCGTTGATTTCATTCTGAGTCGCGCAGGGGAGGGCGATGTCCACTTTAATGCCCTGCTCCCGGATGACGTCCCATACATTCTTTCCCTCATAGCAGGTGGTGGATTTTTTGTATTTGTCAGCGTATTCACTGATACGGCCGCGCCTGACGTTTTTCAGGTCGAGCACGTAGCTGCACTTGTCGCCGTCAATACCGGCATCATCAATAATGCAGGATGAAGAATCACACAGCGATATGACCCTTCCGCCCAACTGATTGACTTTTTCCACGGCGAACTGTGCCACGTTGCCTGCTCCACTGATCGCGACGGTTTTACCCTTGAAATCCAGGTTGCGGGTAGCCAGCATTTCCGCGGCAAAATACGTTGTTCCGTAGCCGGTTGCCTCAGGGCGGACCAGGCTTCCGCCGTAGTCCAGACCCTTGCCGGTGAGAACTCCCGTGTGCTCGTTGCGGATTTTCTTGTAATAGCCGTACATGTAGCCGATTTCGCGTCCGCCCACGCCGATATCGCCGGCGGGAACATCAACATCTGCGCCGATATGGCGGTATAGCTCGCGCATAAATGCCTGGCAGAATCTCATCACTTCCCCGTCTGATTTTCCTTTCGGGTCAAAGTCGGATCCTCCCTTGCCGCCGCCCATGGGCAGGGTGGTGAGAGCATTTTTGAAAATCTGTTCAAACCCCAGGAATTTAATGATGCCCAGATTGACCGACGGATGGAAGCGAATGCCGCCTTTAAACGGGCCGATGGCATTATTGTACTGTACACGGAAACCACGGTTGACAACAACATTGCCTTTATCGTCCACCCAGGGAACACGAAACTGCATGGCTCTTTCCGGTTCAACAATTCGTTCATAGATATTGGCTTTGACGAATTCCGGATGCTTCTTTGTGGTGGGTTCAAGGGTTTCCATGACCTCTTCAACCGCCTGATGAAACTCGGGCTGGTTTGGATCGGTTTGCTTCACTTTTGCGATAACATCCTTAATGATTGACATAGTATTGTTCCCCTTTTAATAATTTATTTTTAACTTATGCGTTCTTCATAGAAAGCATTTTTATATTTTTATTCCTTCAATATCCTGCATTTTCTCATACTCCATCACGGTGGACATGGCCTTGTTGTCCACATCAAAGCCTGATTCACAGGCCGCGGCTATCGGATTTAAGCCGCCGATCAGAATCATTCCGATCTTGTTCATGTCCACATGGGTCTGGCACACGGGATGTCCCGTGTTACCGATAGACAAAACACCGTGAATGCCGGCTCTGTCGAAATCGTCGATCACATGATTCACGAGGTTTCTGCTTAATGCAGGGATTTCACGGAAATTGGCCAGGATTTTTCCTTCGCCTTCTGCAGCCACCTGTGAAACGGATGTCATTTTGCCGCGAATGAAGATTTCCGACGGATCAAGGGAAGAACCGGCGTAATGGATCAATTCAACGAATCTTAAAATTTCCCCCTTTCTCATCTGGAGAATGCCACCGAACTTGGAGTCAATGGGGATACCTTGTTTGAGCAGTACACCATTGATCACAATACTGCAAACGGTAGCCAGGCCAATTTTGCCTTCGGGTACCAGGATATCGCCAAGGGTTTTTCCGGGCAGACCCACTGCCACGCGGGAACTGACAGCCAGTTTTTTTGCGAAAACAGGCTTCATGGCCTTCAGCGCCCTGGAAAATTGTTCCTTTGGGAAGAAAGAGATGTTTACTGGCACCATGCCGCGTTTCTTTTTGACGTCAAAAGTCGTCTTGAAGGACAGAACATCAATGCGTGAAATGGAAAGACCGATTTTATCCTGTACCCGGGCGTCGGATATTTCACTTTCCCCCTTGTCGGTAATCATACGGCCGTCGCGCCGTCCCACCAGTTTGGTAAGACCGCGCTCGTCCATAATCTTGAGATGATATCTCACCGTTCGTTCGCTGAGCTGTATATTTTGTTCAAGCATCCGGCGCGCAATCACACGGGCTCCGAGCGGCTCCGCGCTTTCGTGGAGTATTTTCAGGATCAGGATTACCCTGCGTTCCAAATCTTCTGGTTTATAAAACTCTTTCATATTTTTCTTCATACGGCAATCGGCAGCCGTTTGCCGTATGCTTACTGACAAACCTTTTTTTTGTCAAATAAAAAATACTATATTCTGTTGTCTTTATGATAAGTAATTGATATAATAGATAAATAATTAAATATGCGCGAAATCTGCGCGTCGGTTTATGTACAAAATACTTTCAGGCAAGCGAAAAGGATATTTGGGCAACAGGCCGTTGAGATGCCATGTGTCTTCCAATATACGGGTCAGACAGGCGCTGACCGTTTGAACAGGGCATAGTGTGAGAAAAGATTTATACAGGCAGGCTCAGAATGGCCCGGGTTCCTCTGCTTTCACGGTTCTCCAAAAGAATATCGCCACTATGGAGAGAGGCCACTTGACGAACGAAATTCAAGCCCAGCCCTGTGCTTTTTTTCCCTGTTTCCGGCCTTTGGAGGGAATAAAATTTATCAAATACCTTATCAATGGCGTAATCGGGAATGCCGGGGCCGTGATCTTCAATGATAATTTTTACACTTCTGCCTTCCAGCCGGCCGGTGATGCGGATTTCTTCGTTTTTTCCGCTGAAGTCAACCGCGTTTTGGACGAGATTGGCCAGGGCCTCATGCAACAGGAATTTATCCCCGGAAATCATGATTTCCGATGGTACTTCACAATGAAGGTCAAGTCCCTTGCGTTTCAGCAGCGGCTGTTTGCTTTCCAGCACTTCGGACAGAAGGGACCGCAGATTCACTTTTTCAATCGCTTGGAGCATTTTGAGATTTTCCAGCGCTGAAAGGGCCAGCAGCCGTTCAACGATATCATTGATCCGGCCGGCTTCATTGCGGATGTTGGCCAGGAATTTTGCCTGCTGCTCGGGCGGCATTTTTTCCTCCAGAAGCTCCGCCGCGGCGACAATAGCAGACAGGGGACTTTTTACCTCATGTGTCAGTGTCTGGATGTACTGCTCCACGTATTTTTTCCCCTCAAGGGTGGTTTTCATTTTTTCAAATGCTTTTCCCATTTCACCGATTTCCGTGGCATCCAGTCTGGGGATATGAACGTTCTTTCCTTCCCCGATATCATTGGCATACCTTGTCAGGCGTTTGATGGGCAGTGTGATCCACCAGGACGCCAGCAGGCTCAGAAGGACCGCGGCAAGCATTGAAACGGATACCACCCTGTAGAATTCGGGTTTAAAATTCTCGATAAAATTGTTGATATTGGTTGTCGGTTTGGCAACCGTCAAAACTCCTGCGATGTCACCGCGGACGTAGATGGGAGCGCCGACATAAAGAATGGATGACTTCGGATCTTCAAGGCTTGCCCTTGTGGAACGAGCTCCATATGCCCCTTCCAGCGTCAGGCGGACATCCCGCCATTTTGTGAAATCGGCGCCCACGTTATTCCTGTTTTGAGCATCAAAGAGCACCCTGCCGTTTTTGTCTGTGATATAGATGTTCATGTCCACATTTGTTTTGTCAAATTCATAGATTCTGGCGGACAACCGCCGGCGATAAACACTGTCAAATACCTGATACAAGCTCTCGCTGCTGAATTGCTTTGTTTCCATATCGCGGCCTACCATTGTTGCAAGAATGTTGGCCTGGTCCACAAGAGGATCTTCCACTCCTTCCAGGTAACGGAAACGGACTTTGTCTTTCATCCAGTTTACCGAATAATAAAAGCAGGCCGAGAAAATGATCAGGTAACAAACAAAAATGCGGATGCCGATTTTCATAAATTTTCTTTCAGGGAATATCCGGCTCCCCGATGGGTGATGATCGGTTCAATGTCCGGTTCAATCGATTTTAATTTTGCCCGCAGATTTTTGACGTGCGCGTCCACGGTCCTGTCCATGCTGGCTTCCGGGACGTCCCAGGCGAGGTCCATTAATTGACTGCGGGAATAAACGTGCCCGGGTCTCCTGATAAAAGTGGTCAGAATCCGGTATTCGTAATTGGACAAATCCAGCGGTTTGCCAAAATAGGTGATTTGCCGTTTTGATTCATTAACCTGGAAAGTGTGGGAACCTGATTCAGGAGATAGGCCTGTTTTGGAACGCCTTAGAATTGCTTTGATTCTCGCGGAAAGCTCGCGCGGGCTGAAGGGTTTTACAACATAGTCATCCGCGCCGATTTCCAGGCCGACGACGCGGTCGATTTCTGTTGTTCTTGCCGTCAGAAACAGGATCGGTGTATCACTGATTTTCCGGATTTCCCTGCAAAGATCAAATCCGTTGATATCCGGCAGCCCCACATCCAGGACGATCAGATCAATCCTCTCGCTTTGCAGCAGGGGCAGAACCGGACTGCCCTCGGAGAGGCTCAGGGTTTCAAAGCCGTCTGTTTCCAGCACATAACGGATCGCGTCTGCGATGGCCGGTTCGTCATCCACGATAAGAATTTGCAATTTCATAAATTCCGCCCGGGTTCCTGTTTCGGTTTGGCTGACCTATAGCATATTACCAGAAGAAACATCATTACAAAAAGGAAAAAACTGACAATCAGGACATACATGGCATGCTCCCGAAATAAAGAGGGATTCTTGATGTGCGCCTGATTCATAACGGGCAGGGCGAGCACGATGAAGAGATACCAGAAAAGAGGGACCAGGCAGGAGACGAAAATGCTTTTATGGTTGTCGCGTTTATTTTCTCGTTTACCCGTGTCAAAGTGCCGGCCTGATGAGATTTTTTGAACGCAAAAATAGAGGAAGCACAGGCAGACGAAATAAATGGCAATACCGGCGAGGCGATGGATATTCGCAGGCGTCATCATGGAGAAGTAGATGTCAGCTCGGTAAAGATAAATAGAAAGGATGATGCGCAGACTGTTCGTGCAGACCGTCATGCCATAGGCAGCGGCAAAACCGGCCATCAGGTAAAGCGTTAAATATTGTTTGCGGTTTGTCGAACAAACAAGCGAAATGGTCAACATGCAAAATGCGGCAATCATGAAATTAATGCCGGAACATCCCGGAATGATCGCAATACGCTGATGGACGCTTACGTATCCGATGTTTTGCTCCTTCATGAACTGCTCTCCGGTCAGGGCTTCAACAAGGGATGCAGTAGGGCCGAGAATCCATTGGAGATCTTCGCTTGTGGACTGGCTGTATGTGTATTTCAGCCCTGCTGCAATGAATAAGACCAGCAGACAGTAAATAATTTTTCCTGTGTTCATCCGGTTCAACATTCTCATTCTTCCCCCTTGCTGAAAAATTTGGATCTAACTGCGGTTCTCTGCTGATCTACGCATTTGTTTAAGCGCAGCAGACAGGACGATCAGAAAGGCCATGAGGATCAGCAGATAAAACTCCGGTTCGGGCGCGTTTAGCATCCCGCCCCCCACGGCAAATTCGGACACGCCGGCAGGCAGCGACAGGGGCTGCCTGATATCCCTGCTTTGAGCTTCGGGATTGCGTACAACTTCATGGACGGCAACAAACGATGTATGGGCTGTGAGCAGATTGTACCGCATGCCGAGATTCACAATCTCTTCCTTATTGCCGTTCTCTCCGTAAGCAGTGTTAAAATCTGATAGAAAGGAAAGTTTTTTCCTTGCCCATAATTGTCGGAGTGCGGCATTTTTATCTGAAGGTCCGGTGGAGGCAAGATCCAATGACTGGGAATAGCTGTTGTTGCCATTTTGGCCGGTGATGGTGATTCTTCCCTCAGGATTTCCACGCCATTTGCCGATCAGAGCGACCGGCCGTTCGGCAAACATATCCGGAATTTTTTCCGGTTCGACGTCATAGGCCTGAAATCCTTCAAAAGACACGCCAATGCCGGTCAAAAGAGGCGATGCAATATAGTTTCGGAATTTTTCAGCCGCTGCTGCCGCCCCCTCCTGCCTGGTGACAACAAAAGGCTCACCCTGTCCGGCATGCGCGATGCCTTCAATCAGGTACCGGTTGACACTGCTTCCGATGCCAAAAGAAAAGAAATTGGTATTGTTGAGACTCTGCCGGATGAGCCGCAGGGCTTCCTTTTCCGCTGAAATATATCCGTCCGTCACCAGAATGACTGAACGGGAAACATTCGCCTTTCGGGGGATCGAAACGGCCGTCTTGAGTGCTTCAGAAAGTTCCGTTCCGCCGCTGCCCTGCTGCCCGTCTATTAAACGAATGGCCTGGTCAATGTTTTCTTGGCTGGCTGATACAGACACCGGCGACATAGTGACCGAACGGCCCGAGAAAAGAACAACGTTAAACCGGTCTGTGGGACGGAGTCCGCTGATCAGATTTTGCAGAAGTCTCTTGGAGATATCAAGAGGGAAGCCATACATGGACCCGGAAACATCAACCACAAAAATATACTCGCGTGCGGGAATGTCGGAGGTCCTGATATGATGCGGAGGTTGAACCATCAGTAAAAAGAAATTTTCGTCTTCTCCCCGGTATAACATCAAACCGGAATGAATTTTTTTGCCCGTCAGGCGGTACTTCAAAATGAAGTCCCTGTTGCCGCTGTCGGCTTCGGACTCGTCAAGGGTGACCGATGCCGTATTTCTTTCCGGCCAGACAGTTCTGATTTTGTGCGTAACGCATGCAATGTCTTCCACCGGGACGCCGCCGGTGATGTCGACCGCAATATTGAAAGCGGATGTAGGTTTATTGCCTTCTTTCAGATAGGGACTTTTCACCCACTTGTCGGATTCCGGAGCAGCAGCTTCCGGAGTATTTGAATAGCGTGGACCGACGACTGTCGGATAAACGAATTCGTAAATACCTGCCGTCGGTATGAGCAGTTCGGTATATCGCAGTTCAATCTCAACCCTGTCGCCGGGCAGGATATTGGCCACGCTCATGGTGAAGACATTCGGTCTTTCCTGGTCGAGAAGAGAAGCGCTTTTCCCTTCCTTTTTGGCCTTTTCAAAAGTCTGCCGGGCAGCCTTTCTTTCCTGAATTCTGGCGGTAATGAGTTGATTCCCGATTTTCATTTTCATCCCATAAACCGCCGCCTGTGTGGATGCGGGAAAAACATAGCATGCGTTAATCGGTTGTGAACCCTCATTGACATAATGCTGGGTCACCATAACATCGGCAATGATGCCGCTGATGCGAACATCGGCTTTTGTTTTTTTCAGCGGGAACCGATCAACGGATGCATCGCCTCCTGTCACAACAAAGTAAGGCGATAGAGTCTTATCACTGTCCTGACCCGCAAAACCGGCATACGGGAAAAGAGTGAACAGCACAGTAAACGATAAAATAAGCCTGAAAATTACTCTCATGATATATCCTCCTCGATCAATTGGTTTCCAATGGTTTTGGCCCATCGTTGGAAGTTAAGATAAACGGTGATTGTGAAGTGGTGATGAACGCAAAAAGAAAAATATGTGAAAAATGCTGTTCCATTTGATTCTCACCGTGGAAGTGGATCAAAGGTTGACTAATCTCGAAGAATATGTGAAATAATCATTAATGTTGATGGTCATGTTTTTGAATTCCCGGCAGTCGCAAGCAGTAAAACGCAAAAGAACCAACATTCATAACATTGAAAAAAAGTAACCCGGAATGAAAATTTCATAATGATGAATAAGAAAATAAAAATAGGCATTTTTGGCTTTGGTAAAACAGGCAGGCTGGTTACCAATGAATTTCTACAAGATAGGAATTTTGATGTTGTCTGGGTTGCAAGAAGGACCTTAAAAGATCATTATAAATTTGCCAGTCATCTGCTTGGCTATGAATATGAAAGAGGTGCAATTTATTCGATCGCTGACATTGATGAAAGTTTTTTCAAAAATCATTTTGTCGACATTATTGTTGATTTCTCAAGTGCGAAAGGAGTTTATTCCTATCAGGCTGCGGCAGGGGAGGGAATAAAAATCATTTCTGCAATATCAAAATATAACCCGGAAGATATTCAATTGCTTGAAAGCCTGAAGAACGATACGGCCGTTCTATATTCGCCGAATATTACGCTGGGTGTGAATTTTCTGTTAATCGCTTCTCAGATCCTGCAAAAAATTGCACCGCATGCCGACATTGAAATTGTTGAGGAACATTTCCGCGACAAAAAAGAAACATCCGGCACGGCGCTGAAAATAGCCAACATTTTGGGATTAGAAAAGGACAGGCATGTCAATTCCATCCGGGTTGGTGGAATTGTCGGAAAGCATGAAATCATCTTTGGCCTTCCCAATCAGACCATTCGTCTGATCCATGAAAGTTTTAATCGTGCCGCATTCGGACAAGGTGCGATTTTTGCCGCAAACTGGCTGATCCAAAAGAAAAAAGGCCTTTTTACGATGGAAAATATTATCATAGACATGTTTCAAAAGAATATACCGGTCTGCTGATTTTGCAGATTAAGACCACTGATCATTACAGCCCGTCTGAAATAACCTGATAAAAATAACCTTGACTCATTGATTCGTGTGTGTTTTATTTTAAAAGTTAGTTATATAAATTACTTAAGATCGTTCAGCGGTTTTATTTTTCTTTCGATAAGGGCTGAACGGGTGTGAAAGGCAATATTCAGGATAATAACCTGGCTGAAAAACATGAGAGAGGCACCCGCATGGATCGATCTGATGATCTGATCTTGAAGTTCTTTATGATGAGAAGTGTTGTCAATAACCAGAGGATGTTTTGTTATGAGTAGCATGCAAAGCAATTCCGAAATTTCCGATCTGCAGGAGATCCTCAGACTGCAACAGGGATTGCAGGACATTACCGACTGCATCAATGCTGCGCAGAACGTAAAACAGATCATTCTGGATTCCCGGCCTCTGATTCTCAAGCTGTTCAATGTCGAAGCAGCTCATATTTACGTTGTAAACAGCAAGAACAAGACAGAAATATACACTTATGTTCTTGCGGGTGATCAGGTAAAAGAAAGAAAGACAGAAGTCAGCAATCAAACCATCCCCGGTTATGTTGCGAATACCGGCAGGATGATTAATATTTCCGATTTCAGCAATAATCTGCAGATCAACAAGTACTCAGACCTTCTGCTTGATTCAAACACGGATTCGAGATTCGGCGTACAAGTGAAACATATTCTGGCAATGCCGGTTGTTTATGGCGGTGAAGTTCTGGGCGCCATTGAAGTTATCAACAAAAAGGGCAAGGAGGAACAGTTTTCAGATGATGAACCGGTGTTGCTGCAGGAAATTGTGGATGTGCTGGGTGTCGCACTTTACAATCAGCAACGGGTGGATCCCCGGGCAAAAAAATCAAAATTCAGTTATCTTGTTTCAAACGGCCTGATTACGGAGGAGCAATTAAATCTGGTAAAAGAGGAATCCAGGGCATCCGGTGATTCGTTTGAGAATATATTAATGAATAAATACAATGTGCCTAAAACTGAAATCGGTCAATCCCTCGAGTATTTCTATCAATCCCGTTTTATTTCGTTTGATCCGAACACGCCCATTCCGGGTGATCTTCTGAAAAATCTGAGAAAAGATTATCTGCAGAGGGAAATATGGGTTCCTCTTGAAAAAAGCGATAAAAATGTCCACGTGATTATTGATGATCCCCAGAATATCATCAAGCGCGATGCCATAGAAAACCTGCTGAAGTCCAAGTCTATCAAATATGATGTGGCTCTCAAAGAAGATATTCTGAAGTATATCGATTTCTTCTTCCGTGAAAATGTCGAGGAAGCAACGTTTACGGATCTGCTTGGGAAACTGGAAGGAGGCGATTCCTCGCAGGAAGACGAGGATGAAGAAAGCGTAAGGGATTCGGACAGCGCCATTATCCAGCTGGTCAACAAAATCATCAATGACGCATTTATCCGGCGGGCTTCGGATATTCATATTGAACCGGATGTCATCGATAAGAATGTCCTTGTCCGGTACAGGATTGACGGGGATTGTGTGCTTTATCAGACCCTGCCCTACAGCTATCGGGCTGCAATCATTTCCAGGATAAAAATCATGTCTAATCTGGATATCACCGTTAAAAGAATACCGCAGGACGGGAAGATCAAACTGAAAAAGCCCGGTATCGGAGAGATCGAACTTCGCGTGGTCACCATTCCGACTCAGGGCGAGGTAGAGGATGTTGTGATGCGTATTCTGGCCAAGGGTGACTCGTTGCCACTGGAAGCCATGCGGATCACACCGAGAAATTACCGGGAGCTTTTGAAAATTTGTGAAAGACCTTATGGAATGATTTTGTGTGTGGGACCGACCGGCTCAGGCAAAACAACAACCCTGCATGCGGTTTTGAAGCACATCAACACGCCGGATCGAAAAATCTGGACGGCCGAAGATCCCGTCGAAATAACGCAAAGGGGGTTGAGGCAGGTGCAGGTCCATTCCAAAATTGGATTTGATTTTGCCGCGGCCATGAGAGCATTCCTCCGTGCCGATCCGGATGTGATCATGGTGGGTGAAATGCGGGATCTGGAAACAGCTAAAATCGGTGTTGAAGCTTCGCTTACAGGGCATCTGGTTTTGAGCACGCTTCACACCAACAGCGCCCCTGAAACCATTTCCCGACTCCTGGATATGGGCATTGATCCACTGAATTTCGCAGATTCCCTGCTCGGTGTTCTCGCGCAGCGGCTTGTCCGAACCCTTTGCGAAAAATGCAAGGAAGGCTACAATCCGACCCAGGAAGAATATGATCAAATTGTGGAGAGTTATGGGCGCGAATACTGGCTACAACAGAAAATCTCCTATTCGAAGAATCTTAAGCTATACCGCCCCAAAGGGTGCGATGCCTGCGACCGGACAGGATACAGGGGACGGATCGGCCTCCACGAATTGCTGATTAATACTGATGAAATCAGAAAACGTTCCATTGAACGCCATGAGAGTATTGACGTTATTCGGAAAATCGCAATGGAAGAAGGAATGTTGACGCTTTACCAGGATGGCGTTCTGAAAGCGTTTCAGGGGCTGACGGATATCAAGCAGGTCCACAGGGTGTGCACCAGCGGTAGATAAAACAAGAGTTTGTAACTGTATTATTTCTGGCGGGAAATAAAAAAATTTTCCCCCGTATCAAAAAAGAGTCCCGGCTTCAGGATTGAGGCCGGGACTCTTAACTTTTTTACACTTTACCTCTATTTATTAATCAAGAGTAGAAATCTTTAATTTATAGGGTTTCATAGGTGCTGTGTATTTAGTGATTTTATTGACATTTGCAATCTCTTCCGGCTTATTTGTCCACCATAGCAGGACGTCGGCCTTTTGGAATTTTCCCTCTTTAACTTGTTGTATGCCTGTCCCGACGTGAACCAGACCACCATTGGAAATACTGTGCATTTCCAGAATGTGCTGATCGGCAAGCAGCGGCAACGCCTTGGGGAATGCCGCCCGAACCGCGTAAACATTGTCCTGTGTTTCCGCTGTCGCGATGGCTTTGGCCAATAAATGCATTCCGGAGTAATGCAATGCCGATTCGGTATTCGCCATTCGCTGGTATGCTGCCTGGTATCTCTTGATGAATGTATTGGTGGCAGGGGCCGGAATTCCCGCCATCGTCGTGACCCCCATGCTGTTTTCCATGAGCTTTGTGCCATCCAGAAGCTGGGCAATGCCATCCATTTTTGCCTGGTCAACGATCATGAAGCCGCCTTTGTAACCCATCTTTCTGGCCTGTTCAATAACAAGCGCGGTTGTTCCCGTGGGGCCGCCGATCAGGATGCCGTCAGGATTGCTGGCAATCGCGGCAGTCAGCGGACCGACAAAGTCGGTTCTTGTGTAGTAGTTGGCGGGTTTGTCTGCCGTGATGGCTCCCCCGAGGGTTTCCCAGTAGGTCTTGAAGGTTTCGCGCCACTCATCCCCGTATGCGCCCTGTGTTACGACCATGGCTACTTTCCGCCATCCCTTTTCCCATGCCTGCTCTGCAAATACCTGTGCTTCAGCTAAAAACAACGGTGCAAACAGCACGAAGAGATCATTTTTTATTTTAGTGGCCTTATGGGAACTGGTATAACCCATGACAATGAATTCACCACACTCCTCCTGATTCATTTTCAGCATGGGTATGGCTGAACTGAAAACCGGAACGAAAATGGCCAGGGCATTTTTTTCCAGAAGCTTGCGGGCATTGGCCTGTGCCAGGAAAAAGCTCGCTTTGTCATCAATTTTCTCCAGCCTGAAAGTATATTTCTGCCCGTCGGCCATGACGCCTCCGGCCGCGTTAATCTCTTTGATGGCCATTTCAATACCGCTGACACAATCCAGACCGTATTCGCCCGCTGGACCGCTCAGAGGTCCGGAAAAACCGATGACAATTTCCGCTGCGAAGCCCGATATGCTCCACAAGGCAATGGACGCCATGGCCAGTAAACATGAAATTTTTTTAAAATGCCTCATTTTCCCCTCCTCAATTTTTTTAAAATTCAGTCTGTATCAATGCAAAATGGCTTTTTATATATCCTGTAACTTGTCAATGGCCTTTTTCGCCGGGGAAGCCGCTTTGGTTCCATCTTTTGCCGGTTCCGGTGCTTTCTTGACCATATCGGACAGGGACTTGCCTTTTTCTTCTGCAGGAGCGGCTGCCGGTTCGGGTGTGGCAGCTTTCTGGGCTTGGGCCGGGGCCGGTGAGGCACTCATTTTCGACCGCAGTGTGTTAACCGATTGTACCAGATCTCCTATGGCATCATCGGCTTCCCAGGTAAGAGATCTGCTGTACTTACCGCCCGCATATTCCCGCAGAACACCTGATGTTTCTTCCAGGGGTTCCACAACGCTGGAGGCGATCATTTTTTTAATAAAGGAAGGAATCAGGGCAACACATGCAATCAGCAGAATGATCAAAATAGCGACAACAATGTAGAAGATCGTTCCGGAAGAATTGTAGGCCTCTTCTCCGAGACCGCTTTCATATTCAAGCAGCTGTGTTAAAAGCTGGGTAATTGCCTCTCTTTTTTCGTCTGATACGCTTAAATATGCCGCACCGGTACCCTGGGGAGCAAGTCGGATAACTTGCGAAGTGGCCTGCTGATATGCAGCCATGTTGTCGCTGATGGCCTGGTAAAATTTCTTCTGTTCATCAGTGAGGTCGGATTCCAAAGCTTTTTTAACAACGTCAACGTCTTTGGTCATCGTTTGGATCTGCTGATCGGAAAGTTTTTTAATTTCCTGTGCGTCCTGACCGGATGCCACCATGTTTTTTATTTTATAAATATTTGAGGTTACGGAGTTGATGTCTTTCAGGAGTTCCGTACTCCTTTGATAGTTTTTAAACCCTTTATTGAAAATGGTACTGGTTGAAGATTTCTGGATGAATAAGCCGATGCAGGCAATGATCACAATGACAACTGCGAGAATCAACACTTGCATTGAAAGCGCTTTTTGTCCCGACTTTAAATTATTGTTTGAGTTCATAATTCTATCGTTCCCCTCTCATTGATTTCTGATTAAGTTAATAATAATTCCCGTATTAATTACAGGCACTCTTCCACAACATGTTTTTTGCTTATTATATCTTTTGCACGATTCGCGCCAATATATCACACGGACTCCCGCTGATTATTGGGCAGACGATAAATAATTTAGACTTCTTAGTGTTTAAGAATACTTGCGCAGGACCTTGTTGTCAAGACAATTTTAACAGACACAGTTCATGCCGACAGTTTATTTATCATAGATGATTCATGTAGAAATAAACGGTTCAAAATGAACAGTTCATCTTGGCTGTGGCTGTGGCTTGGGAAAGGCGCCTGAGAGGGAATCTGTTGTTGTTAAAGGGGTTTGTTGGGTATCAGAATTTGGGCATGGCTCTTGCTTGATTAACAGCAGACATAAAAAAAAGGATTTATCAAAGAAGATGGTGAATCATGGCAAACATATTTAATAAAGATGGAATATATAACGGTCAGGAAAATCATCCCGGCAACCACAAGAGAGAATTGCAGAAAGACGGGCGGGTACGGGATGTCTTAATTGTCGATGATGAAGAGCCGTTGCTTCTGACCATTGCAGAAGGATTAAGCATCTATAAAAAATATTTCAATTTGCTGACTGCGACCAATGGAGCCGATGCAGTCAAAGTTCTAAAATCATCACCGGCTATCGATCTGGTCATAACGGATTTGAGCATGCCCAAGATGGATGGTTTTGAGCTTTTGGCCTACATGAACAGAAATTATCCAAAAATTCCGGTTATCTTGATGACTGCTTTCGGGACACCAAAGATTGAGGAGATTGTCAGCAGCATGGGAATTTTCGGTTATTTGGAAAAGCCGCTTGACATTAATATAATTGCGGATAATATCTTTGCCGCACTGGCCATCAAACCGGGCTATGTGGATTCCGAAACAAGAGAAATCAAAGACCGAGAACTGAATAAGCCAAACTACGTGCCGGGTTTTTTTAATGCGAACGACTATAAAAAAACGATGCCGTAACCGTTTGTAAATAAGGAGTTTCTTATGGGGGGAGATGTGCAAAAAGATTTCAAGCTGATTATCGATAATGAAGAGATAAACGATGCGCCTGCGGCGGGGACAATCTCCAAGGAAGAATTGCAGCGCTGGCCTCTTTTTGGCCTTTCAGTCGGCAGTTTTCTTCAAGTGATTGCGATGGAACAGCAGACCTGCATCATGGAAGTATATCTCGATGCAAATCATACAGGCCATTTCTGTTTTGTGGAAGGAGAGCTTTACGACTCGGTTTGCGGCGATTTGAACGGAGAAAACGCCGCGATGGAAATGATTGCATGGGAAAATGTCCGGCTGAACATTAAGCAGATCCTGAATGCTAAAAATGTTGAGCGAAAAATTGACAAAAATCTCATGCTGCTGATGATGGAAAGTTCCAGACGGCGTGACGAGGTGCAGGAGAATGGTGAGCACGCGGACCTGGAAATGGAAGATGTCGAAACCCTGGAAGATGCGGAAGTTGTTGCCGACGATGTTGAGCGTACAAAGCTCGATACCTGCCTCAACCTGATGAGCAAAGATATGGGTGACGCTTTAAAGGCGGCCAGTATTATTTCAATAAATGATGGCAAGGTGATGGCATCCTACCAGGATGACCAGGAAACCGCTGAATCTTTCGTACGTTTGACGAATTTCATGAAAAACACCTATAAAAGCGAGACCCCTTATGAACTGGGTGACCATATCATCATGGATTTAAAAGATCAGCACACCCTGGTGATCCTGATGATTGGCGAGCACCAGTGGAATATTGTTTTTAATAATGTCAAGTGCAGCCTTGGGATGCTGCGCAATATCATCATGCCAAAAGTAATCAGAACTTTTAATGAAATGAACGTTGGATGAAACGTTAAAAAGGAGGCCCAATGAATATTCAAAAAATAAATGTTTGTATGGACATCTTGAAAAAGGACTTGGGTGAGGGGTTTATTGCCTCTTGTATTATCATGACGGAAGACGGCCAGGTACTGGTTGCCACGGATCAGGCCAATATCGCTGAAGCCACGCTGTTAAACGATGCCACTGCGTTTATCCGTAACGCGCTCAAGACCTACCCGGCGGAATTAGGCCAGTACTATTATGTTGATGTTGCCGGGACGATGGCAGTCCTGGTTATTCCGTTTGGAGATTATCAGTGGACGGTGACTGTCAACAAAAAGCAGGTAAAACTTGGTCTTCTGTTGAATGTTGTTCTTCCGGCTATCATTAACGCTTTTGAAGATGCCGTTGTTTCTTAAGGCAAATAGGGGGAAAAGGGATCATGGGAGAGAAACTTGTTCGCATATTTGAAGTTGTTCAGGAACAAGCCGGCCTGAAAGGCCGTATGGAACTTGCTACCAGGACGGGGATATCGCTCAATAAAGCGACCCAGATGAAGGATACAGAAGAACTGATAAAAAAAATGAAAGGTATAGCAAGTTCTATCCTTGAAAAAATTTCATAAATATAATAATATCATGTTTTAAATAAGAGATTTTTCTTGTTTTATGCGTTCCCGTCATGTTGTAAGTGGTTTTTTGCAGGGCTTGACGGGAAATCAATTTAAGCGGCAATGAATGTATATTTTGTGGCTTCTTATTAAAAAACATTCTGAATGAAGGACAAACCTTATGATTTTAGGCCAAAAACAACTCGACAAAATAAATGATATTTTAACAGCTAATCTTATTGGGTCCGGCGTTCAGAGTGTGATGTTGATCGATACTGCCGGTAACGTGATCGCATCGATTAATAACGGCAACGAGACGGTGGATCTCTATTCACTGGCCGCGCTTGCCGCCGCCAATTTCGGTGCAATGAGCTGTATGGCCAAAATTGTCGGTGAAGATGAATTTTCGCTTTTGTTCCATAAAGGCGAAAAAGAGAATATTTATTTTTGCAAGGTCAACGAGGAACTCCTGCTGGTGAATATATTTAATAACCAGATTTCTCTCGGTTTCCTTAGGCTGAAAATGTCAAAAGTTGTAGAAGAGTTGGTCGAATTGTTAGGTTTGTAATAATCAAAATTTCAAATCAAGAGATACAGGGTTGTATGTCGGTTTGGGGATGTCAGGGGGTGCAGGTTTGGCGTTTATAAATTTAAAGGATAAGGTTATTCAAGCCAAAATAGTTTATTATGGCCCTGGGAGATGCGGTAAAACAACTAATCTTGAGTATATATACGATAAATGTCGTCTTCAGATCAACTCGGAAATGGTCACCGTTAAAACACAGGGTGACCGCACGTTGTTTTTTGATTTCTTTCCGTTCGACATGGGGAAAATCAGCGGTTATGATGTCAAAATTCAGCTCTACACCGTCCCCGGACAGGTCAAATATAACTCGACAAGACGTCTCGTATTAAAAGGAGTTGACGGGGTGGTCTTTGTTGCAGATTCCGCGGCAGACCGTCGTAACAAAAACATAATTTCCATTAAGAATCTGGAAGAGAATCTTAAACTGTATAATAAAAATATCCGGGATATCCCGCTTGTTATCCAATATAATAAAAGAGATCTTGCCAAGGAAGGAATTGAAATTCTGGATGTTGAAACACTGGAAAATGATCTGAATTCGGAATTGAAAGTTCCCTCGTTCGAAGCCAGTGCCGTAGAGGGAGATAATGTGATCCTGACCCTGAAAAAAATAATCTACGACACGATGTCGTCTTTGGAAAAGCAACTGAAACAGGAGCCATAATATGAAAAACAACGAAGAGTCATCATTTCTTCAAGGAGTAGAAAGCCGTCTCGACAGTCTCTTTGCTGAAAGCACCCCCAAGATTACGGAAAAAGACTCTAAACCTTCTCAGGCAACTGTTCAAAATGTTGCACCGGCTATGAAAGAGGACGCCCCGGAAACTCAGAAAGTCCAAGCACCGGAAGTTGAACCCGAACCTTCTCCTGAACCAATTCAGACAGCAGATAAATCACAATTTATTTCTGAAATTGAAAAGCGTTTTTCGGCGATATTTGGCGAGGAAGAAAAAAAGGATGCCTTTGCTGCCCGGGAAGTTGAAAAACCGGCTGAAGTTGTGGATAAATTTGAAAAGGTCGGGCTAGACGAAAAGATTGCGCCTGCTGAACCTTTGGAAGAGATTGCTCCGCCACCGCCGTCCGAATTTCATTCACCCCTGGATGATGTTTCCGCGGCGCCGTCTTCTGAATTTCATTCCGCTTTAGATGATCTTTCTGCGCCAACAACATCTATATACAATTCACCGCTCAAGGACATGAAGAGTGTTATTTTGTCGATTGAATGGGAGATCAACGATCACATCCTGGAACAATTGGAAGATGAGATCAACAAATTATATCTTACTTTTACAGGGGATCGCATTGTCCAGGGTTTCTTGAGAATCATCCGTTTTCTTGGGAGATACGTGCGGGTCAGAGGACAAATGTCCAGTCAGGATTCCATTAACCTGTTGCTGTCCGTCTATGATCATTTCGAAAATGTCATGGTGACGGATAAAATGCCGGAGCCCCAAAAGTATACAATTTTACTGGACAATATTAAGAGATACCGGACGTGGGTGGACAGTACTGACCTTCATGATTTTGAAGTTGCCAAAGAGGCTGAAGAAGCTGAGATTACGGCAGCCGCAAAAGAAGAGGTGAAACCTTCTGAAATCAAACCTCTTCCGGAAGAACAACCCGTTCTGGAGAAAAAAGAAGAAATGAAACCCGTGGAAATTGAGCCTGCCAGGGAAGAACCCGTTCCCGGGGTTACAGTTGCTCCACCTGTTGAAGAGGCAGCACCACGGGAGTTCATGGAAGAACAGGCTGTCAAAGAAGAGAAAGAAGAGCTGCGGATTGAAAGTCTTGTGCCTGTCAAAGAAGAACCTGTTTCAGAAGCCCCAATCCTTGCTGGTGCTGCTTTTGTTGAGGAATCGCTTCCGCAGGTAGTCCAATCGGAGCCGGAAGTTGAACCCGAAAAAGCCATTAAAGAACCTGAAATAGCCGTCGTACCTGAACCGGTACCAATGGCAGCCAGCCTGCCTTTGGGGTACAGTAAAAAGATGGAAGGTTTAATCGAAGCCATAAACGATCAGCCTACCCGGGAAGCTTTGTCCTGCGCGCTGGAAGAGATTAAAAACATGTTCCAATCTGAATTGGATGTTTTGAAAGAAGAAATCCGTTTGCTGAAAAAAGCGTAGTGAACAAAGAAGTTCATATGGACCATTAAAAGGACAGGTGCTAATTAAATACTTGTTAATATTGAGAAACGAAGTTAATATTTTTTAGCCGGAAGGTACGGCGGGTAATCTGGTCATGATTGTTTTTTGTGAGGAATGTGGTGAAAGATATGTCATTGAAGCTGACGAAATAAAAGGTTCAGCGATGATTTTTATTTGTCGTGTCTGCAATGATATCATCCGTATTCCTGCGCAGGAGAAACATCACAAACCGGAAGAAAAAGAAAAAAACAAGGCTGAAAAGAAAGATAGTTCTTTTCAGAAAAAAAGACCATAATCTCCCTGTCGAAGCGAAAAGAAGGACGTTTGAATGGACAATAAAATTGATTTGAATGATTTATTAAGAGAGAAGCGGGAGCTGGATTCTTTTTTGTCTACGATTGCCAAAGATCAGGCATCACCTTCCGTTCCCGTTAAAGAAACCGTCCAGACGAAAGAATCCTCTTCTCCATCTGTGTCAGAGAATAAATCCGTGTTGAAGGACTCTGATCGGGCGGCCGGTTTAACGATTGAAAAACCGGGTATAATGCCTGAGGATCTTTTCAAGCCGACTGCCGGTAAGGATAAACCGCATGCCCAGAGCATCAACGCATTCATCCCCGGAAAGGATGATGTTGTTCCGTTAAAAAGTGCAGGTATTGGCAGGAAAGACGTGTTTGAGGAGAAAGCGTCTTCAACCATCTCATTTGACAAGGATAAAAAAACGGATTTTATGCCAAGGGTGACTTCTGCCAAAAGTGTTAAACCGCTGGAAAGTTTAAAAACCATGACAAGGTTTGACGGAACAACGAAAGCGGAGACTCCTTTCATGACAGAGACAACTCCCCCTTCGCTGCCGGAAGAGAAAAAACCATCCGTGGAAAGTGGTGCGGACGTTAAGAAAGACAGCACAACCAGTGCTTACGATTTCGAGCCTGAAAAAAAAGGCGGCGGCAAGGGCAAGTGGATTTGGGTTTTGATCATCCTGTTGATCATGGCACTGGCCGGTGGATATTTCCTGCTTGCTCCAAAATTGTCTTTGCCTGATTTAGGAAGTTTCTTTAAGATAGATATCGGTGGATCGGTTTCTCCTGTAAACGAGGTAAAACTTATCAATGTCCGTCAAAGGCTGGTTTATAATAATGCATTGGGAAAAAGTGTCAGGGTGATTGAAGGTGTTGCTGAAAACGTTGCATCCCATCCGGTTTCAAAAATTAAAGTTGTGGCAAATCTTTATAATGCCAATGGCGATGTCATCGCCACCAGAGAATCTTTGGGCGGGAATATCCTTCCTGATGTAAAACTGGAAAGTCTGGATGAGGCCGGGTTGGTTTCCGAACTGGCTGCCGGGAAAAAATCGGAAGACATCGTTTCCCCCAAGGGACAAACGCCTTTCATGATCATTTTTACCAGAGAACTTTCCGGGGTTCACAGGCTGTCTGTCGTGCCGGTTGATTTCAGCAAGCCTTAAGGGTGCCGCGAATTTTCCAGGGCAGTTGACCATAATCAACTGCCCTTTTTTATAAAGTTCCAACTGCGAAAGTGATAACGCTGATCTGCGGTATCGATCCTGATGTTTGCTCTGGCGACGCAATAGTTCAGCGGCAGATGACGTAAAGATATTGCTTGCTATTTATCAGTATTGACTGTAAGAGACGACCAGAATAGCGATAAACATTGACCTTCCCACCTTTCTTAATCAGAAATTTGTTAAGGATAATCCCGCTAATCATAAGAAAATTCAGATGAAAAGCCGTATTAGAGGCCTGTCTTTCGGACGCCGGAGAAGCGTATGCAGAGACCTGCCTTTGCCAGTCTTATTGCGGTTTGCATTGGATTTTAAAATCAAACAGATACTGGCAACATATAAGATAAGGATAAAGAATGAGTTTTGAAAAGTTTCAATTTAATGAAAAAGTACTGGCCGGTGTGACGGCAGCCGGTTACAAAAAGCCGACCCCTGTTCAAGACCAGTCCATGGCGCACATTATGGATGGACGGGACGTGCTGGGGCTGGCCGAGACGGGGACGGGGAAAACAGCCGCTTTTGTGCTGCCGATTTTACAGCGCCTGATGCAGGGGCAACGCGGCAGGATTCGTGCTCTGATTATTGCACCGACGCGTGAATTAAGCGAACAAACCCATGAAGCGATTATGCAGTTGGGGCGAAAAACAAAGCTTTCCAGTGCAAGCATCTACGGCGGGGTCAGCATCGTGAATCAGATCAACAAACTGCGTTCACGTGTTGATATTGTTTCGGCATGTCCCGGCCGTCTGCTCGACCATATCAGCCGCGGTACGATCGACATGTCTTCTGTTGAAGTGTTGGTTCTTGACGAGGCGGATCACATGTTTGACATGGGTTTTCTGCCTGAGGTCCGCAAAATTGTCAGGCATCTGCCGGCACATCGCCAGACATTGCTTTTTTCTGCCACGATGCCGGATGAGATTCGCAGCCTGGCCAATGATCTGCTCAATGATCCTGTAAATATTCAAATAGGAAACTCCGCTCCGGTCATGACGGTCTCCCACAAGTTCTATCCGGTTCAGACGGAGCAGAAAACAGCCTTGCTCAATGATATTCTTAAAAAGACAGATACTCAATCGGTTCTGGTTTTTACCCGGACAAAATCACGGGCCAAAAGTCTGGCCGATCAGCTAATCAGAGGTGGACATCACGCGACCTCTCTACATGGCAATCTTACGCAACAGAAACGTAAACAGTCCCTCGACGGTTTTCGTAACGGCCGCTATGAAGTGATGGTGGCCACGGATATCGCCGCCCGCGGCATTGACGTATCCCGTATTTCCCATGTCATTAATTATGATATGCCATCCACTGCAGATGCCTATACACATCGGATCGGCAGAACGGGGCGTGCCACGAAGACCGGCGATGCCTTTACCTTTATTACCGGACAGGACGCCGAACTGTTGCGATCCCTCAAGAAATTGCTGGGGGATAAATGGCAGTATCAGAAGGTTGATGGTTTGACCATCAGCCCATCGGTGTGTGAATCCATGGGAAAGCGCGCGGGTCAACTGACGAGACGTGGTAACGGCAGAAAACTTTTCCCGTCCAGGACACTGTCAACCAGAAAGCCGCAACAACGTTCATTCAAAGATGCTCACAGCATTTTCTGTTCCCCCCGCGTTCAACAAGCGGTCTAGGGATGATCTCAAACTTACGGGAAGCCAGGGTGCTATTGTGCTCTGGCTGCCCCAAGCAATGCAGCAATTTGCTGATCTTTCTCCTTCCACAATTCCTGTACCCACTGCTGGAAGACGGCCTGGAATTCCTTGTCGCCTTCGTAATCGCCCTCCAGAAAATGTGACGGGATTTCTACATTAGAAACGCGGAAAATAACTTTTTTTACTTTCCCGCATAAAAAATCCCAAAACGTCGGAATCCCATCGGGGTAGACAATCGTGACATCCAACAGAGAATGAAATTTTTCGCCCAGTACGTTCAGCGCCAGCGCAATACCGCCGGCTTTGGCCTTTAAAAGGTATTGATGGGGGGACTTCTGCTTGTCGTGCTTTGCCTTCGTGAACCGCGTTCCTTCAAGAAAGTTCATCACGCTTGTCGGCACAAGCGAAAACTTCATGCATGCTTTTCGGGTGGTCTCATAATCCTTTCCCTTTTGTTCAGGATGTTCTTTCAGGTATTCCGCACTGTGGCGGCGTAGAAAAGGAAAATCCAATGCCCACCAAACCAATCCCATAATCGGCACCCAGATCAGTTCACGTTTGAGGAAGAATTTCAAAAAAGGGATACGTTGGTTAAACATTTTCTGCAGGATCAGGATATCCGACCAGGACTGATGATTGCTGACCACCAGGTACCAGCCCTGGTAATTTAAGTTGTCCAACCCCTGAACATCCCAGTTTGTCTTTTGCGTCAGCTTCATCCACAGGACATTGCCTTCAATCCATTGTTCCGCAATCCACCAGAGGATTTTATCAAAAAAACGGGTAGCAGACCGAAAAGGCAACAGGAATTTTAGGAAAGAAACCACAAAAAGAATCGATGCCCAGAATATGATATTTAAAGACAACAGGAACATCGCGATAGAGCCTACAAGCCAACCAGGCAGAAAATTCAACATATTTACCCCAATCCGTAGTATTTGCCAAACTCTTAACACGGCCTGCCGGTTTGGTCAAAGAATTAGTGCAAACGGTTTTCATGGTGATATTTCTGTTCTTAATGTATAAACAATGATGAATAACGAAAGGGGAGGTGCAATAATGAATGGGCAGAAAATACCCGGAAAAGTGATGCTGATCGGGATTGCAGGAGTCGTGATTTTCATGTTGATTCTAGCGACGTATTTCGGTGTGGATGCGGGCGATCGCGGCGTTGTCTTGCGCTTTGGTGAGGTCAACCGTGTGGTTGATCCGGGGCCTCATTTCAAGATTCCGCTGGCGGAGGAAGTCGTATATATGTCTGTACGCGTCCAGAAAACCACAACTAAAACAGAAGCAGCCAGCCGGGATTTACAGGTCGTTCAGACCACGATGGTTCTTAACTATAACCTCGAACCATCGAAAGCAGGCTCCATGTATTCAAACATCGGCCTGAATTACAATGAACGGGTGATTGATCCGGCTGTGAAAGAGAGCTTCAAAGCGGCGGCAGCCCGCTACACAGCGGAAGAATTGATTTCCAAAAGAGAAACGCTGAAAACCGAAGTTCGCAATTACCTGAGAGACCGGCTGCATGTATTTGGTGTTGTTGTTGTGGAACTTTCCATTACCGATTTTGAATTTTCTCAGGAATTCAACAAAGCCATTGAATCAAAGCAGACTGCGGAGCAGAATGCGCTGCGTGCCAAACGTGACCTAGAAAGAATCAAGGTCGAAGCTGAGCAGAAAATCGCGTCCGCAAGGGCCGAAGCAGAAGCGCTGCGTCTGCAGCGTCAGGTCATTTCACCGGAGCTTATCCAGCTTCGTCAAATCGAGGCACAAATCAAGGCCATTGAAAAATGGGACGGAAAACTGCCTAACGTAACCGGCGGCACGGTGCCTTTTATTCAGGTGGAGAAAGAAAGGTAGCTTGATTGATGAAAAAGGCTTACCGGTCAATTCTCCCTTTTGTTAAAATCCACTTGACTTTTACGGGTAAACAGTTAACCATTTGGTTAAACCTTTTGGTTGAATCAGATGGTTAATACGGTATTGTCGGTACGGCGTTGATTCCAGCGATAAACTCCTGCCGGCAAATTTATGACGCCTGTTACAGGGAACGGTTTGTATGGCAAATGCTTTGCTTCGGAGAAAGGGCCATGGATCAAAGAAAACGGAAACCGTCTTTCATAAAAAAGCAAATGGATTTCAGGGAGCCGGGAAAGACGGCCGGGAAGATTCTTGTTGCGGCAAGAAAGGTGTTTGCCGAAAACGGCTATAATGGCACCCATGTGGATGAAATTGCTGCGCAGGCCGGCGTGAATAAAGCTACGCTTTACTATCAGATCGGCGACAAGGACACGCTTTACGCCAATGTCATCCATCAGGTTCTGGGCAACGTTGCACAGGACATCGCTGATTCTGTGGCGAAAGCCGATCATCCTGAAGATAAACTGAAAATATACGTTAACTGTATTGCCTCCGCTGTAGACGAAAATCCTGAACTTCCACCGATTATGATGCGGGAGATGGCTTCAGGCGGAGCGCATTTGCCCCGTGTTGTTGCTGAAGATATGGCGTCGGTCGTGACGATTCTGCTGGGTATTATGGAAGACGGGATCCGGAGGGGAATATTCGTTGAGACTCCTCCCTTTCTGATTCACATGATGATCATGGGGACGATTCTTTTTTATAAAAAGGGTGCCCCCATCAAGGAGAAACAGCTGTGGCTGCCCGCCGCGCTCAAATCCCGTGATAAAAAACTGAAGGGGGATCTTGGAGACGAAGTAGGGCAGCTTGTCCTGAAAGCGATCAAAAAATGACCGGGATATTCCTTTAAAATGATTGTTCCCGGCGGGAAAGCATTTTAAAGCGTCATTGAACGAAAGAATTTTGATCTGGAGTGAAGCCGGTGAAAAAGAGAATCATTATTGGTGTTTTCGTACTGCTTTTTGTCAGTGTGGGTCTGCTTGTTTATATTGGTCAGAACAATAAGAAGACCGGGGAATTATTTTATTCGGGCACGATCGAAGCGACGCAGGCCAGGTTGTCTTTTCAGGTTCCGGGACGGATTTCGACGGTGAACGTTGAGGAAGGTCAGAGTGTTAAAAAAGGCCAGATGATCGCAGAGCTTGACAGGTCGGAATATGCGGCTCGCTATGAGCAGGCCAGGGCTAATCTGGATCGAGCGCAAAAAGCAAAGCAGCAGGCAATAACGGCTCTTGAAATCAGCAAGAAAACACTGCCTGCGGAAGTCTCCCGTGCGGAGGCTGCTTTGAAGAGCACCAGAGATTCCATGGCGGATGCTGCAAAAAATTACCGGCGCTTTGAGGAATTGTTCCGCAAAGAGGTGGTTTCGGAAAAAGAACGCGACACACTGAAACTGCAATATGACGTCGCGAAATCACGGGTTGCGGAAAGCGAATCGCTTCTCAGGCTGGCCAGGGGAAACCTAGACAGGATTGAAGCTGCCAGGGGTGACATTGCCACGGCATCGGCTCAGGTTGATGTGGCCAGGGCATCTCTTGACCAGGCCGCTGTCCAGTTGGGGTATACGAGGCTGAAATCCCCGCTCGATGGCGTGGTGACCAGCCGCAATATCGAACCGGGGGAAACCGTCAATGTCGGGAGGGAAGTGATCACGATCTCCGATCTTCATCGGGTGGATCTGAAAATATTTGTGGAGGAAACTGCGATCGGTAAAGTGAAGCCCGGGCAAAAAGTTGAAGTGAGAGTCGATACATTTCCAGGCAAGGTGTATCATGGAACGGTCTCCTTTGTATCACCGGAAGGGGAGTTCACGCCCAAAGTTATCCAGACGCAAAAAGAAAGAGTCAAGCTGGTTTACCTTGTAAAAGTGTCCATCCCCAATCCGGATTATGATCTCAAGGCAGGCATGCCTGCGGATGCACGCATACACGAGTAGCAGGAGGCACGATGGTTGACTTGTCCGGAATCCGGCGGCCGCTGGTGGAAGTCAGGAACCTTTCACACGCTTTCAATCTCGTTGAAGCGGTCCGTGATATTTCATTTTACGTGCCGGGCAAAAGCATTTTCGGGCTGGTTGGATCCGATGGGGCCGGAAAATCCACTGTTCTTCGTTTAATTGCCGGGATGATGAAGCCGTCAAAGGGCGAAATTATGATAGACGGTTTGTCCTCAGTATCCGGCAGGCAGAAAATAAAGCACATTATCGGTTACATGCCCCAGCGATTTGGTCTTTACCAGGATCTGACCGTGGAAGAAAATATGAATTTTTTTATGGACGTTTTCGGCATTCCTCGTTCCGACAGGAAACATCGCATGGAAAAGTACCTTGGTTTTTCCAACCTTCTGCCTTTTACGGATAGACTGGCTGGCGATCTTTCCGGCGGCATGAAACAGAAACTGGGCCTGGCCTGTGTTCTGGTTCATGAACCGCGGCTGCTGATTCTGGATGAGCCGACCAATGGCGTTGATCCGGTCTCCCGGCATGAGTTCTGGGATATTCTGGACAGCATGAAACAGGAGGGGATGACGCTCATTGTTTCAACCGCCTATCTGGACGAAGGCGAAAAATGCGACCGTCTGGCTCTGATGCACTCCGGTATCGTTCTGGAGGAAAACTCCCCCGATGCGATGCGTGGAACTCACCCGACGCTGGAAGCAGCCATCATTGCGCGGATCACCGACGTGGACAAGGAGCTTGTTAATGATGCTTTCTCCCTCTGAATCCATTTCGGTTTCTCAACTGGAAAAAAAATTCGGCAGATTTGTCGCGGTCAATAAAATTACATTCTCCGTCAAAAAAGGTGAAATCTTCGGTTTTTTGGGTTCAAACGGTTCAGGAAAATCCACCACCATACGCATGCTGTGCGGCATTATTACCCCTACATCCGGCAATGGCATGGTTGCCGGCTATGATATGATCCGGCAGCCTGAAGAAATCAAGCAGGCCATCGGCTATATGTCGCAGAAATTTTCCCTGTATGAAGACCTGACGCCATCCGAAAATGTGCGTTTTTATCTCGGGATATACAGTGTTCCGCAAAGCCAATGGCCCCAGCGCATCGACTGGATATTGAATATGACGCGCCTGCAGGATGTTCGTAATCGCCTCACGCGGGAATTGCCGCCGGGCTGGCGTCAGCGGCTGGCGCTGGGCTGTGCGCTTTTGCATCGGCCACAGATACTTTTTCTGGACGAACCCACGTCCGGCGTTGATCCCATCACGCGACAGCACTTCTGGAATTTTATCAGGCGACTCGCGGCAGACGGCGTTACGGTCTTTGTCACCACGCATTACATGGACGAAGCCCTTTTTTGTGAGCGTATTGTCATGATCAATGCAGGCAGCATAGTGGCGTCAGGTTCGCCTTCAGAGATTATCGCCGAGGCCTGCCCGGGCAAGCCTGATGCGGATTTGAACGATGCTTTTGTATCGCTGATGAAAAGGATACCGGATTGAATCCCTTACGATTGAAAGCCATTGTCCAGAAAGAGTTTTACCACCTGATCCGGGATTACCGCAGTCTGTATCTGGCGTTTGCCATTCCACTGATTCTGATCATCCTTTTCGGTTATGCGCTGAGTCTGGATGTCGATCATATCAAAACGGTTGTGATTGACAATGACAAGACATGGCAAAGCCGTGATTTCACCAGGAAGCTGGATGCTTCTCCCTACTTTGACGTGGTGGCAGGTCTCGATTCATCAAGGCAGGTTGCAGATTATATTGACCATGACAGGGCTTCTGTAGCCATTCATATCCCCCCCGATTTCATGAAAAACGTGAGAGCGGATCGGGAGGCGCAGATGCAGATTATTATTGACGGCAGCGATCCGATCTTTGCCGGGGCCGTGCGGGGATATATGACGGCTTTCACCGAATTATATAATTCAAGACTGCTCCTTTCTTTTCTCAACCGCCAGGGTCAGGCAACCATCAAGACACCTGTTGAAGGCCGGATCCGTGTCTGGTTCAACGAAGATCTGGAAAGCCGCAATTTTATCATTCCGGGGATTATTGCCATCATTATCATGATTGTCGGTGCCATGCTGACGTCCCTTGTGATCGCGAGGGAATATGAGGATGGCACAATGGAGACAATTAAATCTTTGCCGATTCATGCCGGTGAATTTCTCCTTGGCAAATCCATCCCGTATTTTTTCATTGGTTTGTCTGATGTGCTGATTGCCATGCTTCTGGGGCAGCTTCTTTTCGGGATTGTCCTCAAGGGAAATTTCTGGCTGATGCTCATTGCTACATCCCTGTATCTGCTATGCGCGCTGTCTCTGGGGTTGTTTATTTCGTCCGTTACCAAATCGCAGTTGATGGCCAATCAAGCCGCCATTATGCTTACCTATCTGCCGTCTTTGCTTTTGTCTAATTTTGTTTTTCCGATCATCAATATGCCGCAGGTGCTGCAATGGGTAACATATGTTGTGCCCGCAAGATACTATATCGACATCCTGGTCGGCCTCTATCTGCGGGACACCGGTCTTGCCTATCTGGGGCCGAACATGATTGTGCTGGGCGTTATGTGTATGGTCATGACCGGGCTGAATTACGTTTTGCTGAAAAAGGAAGGTTTATGAACTGGTCCAGGATCAGGGAATTGGTCCGCAAGGAATTTATTCAGCTGCTGCGCGATAAGCGCAACCGTGCGGTTCTTTTCGTGGCGCCAATCATTCAGATGCTGGTTTTCGGATATGTCGTAAATTATGATATCCGGACAATCCGCGTGGCTGTTGTTGATTATTCACACACACTGGAAAGCCGTAAGCTCATGGATGCTTTTGAAGGCAGTCGCATTTTTTCAATCACCCATTTCCTGAATGATGAAAATAAGTTTGAAGACCTGCTGCTTCGGGGAAGCGTGGATATGGGGATGAAAATCCCCCGGGACCTCGCGCCGGTCATCCGCAGGGGACAGACGGCCCCCATTCAGATTGTTGCTGACGGCTCCATGAGCAATATGGCATCGCTGCGCATGGCCTATACGACGTCGGTGCTGGATCAATTCAACCGGGGAATGCTCCGGGAACTTTATCCTCAGCAGATGAAGTACGGCAGAATCGATATGCGTATCCGCACATGGTATAATCCGAATCTGGAGAGTCAGCATTTCTTTGTGCCGGGGATTGTCGCTTTTGTCATCATGCTGATATCCCTGCTTCTGACATCCATTGCCATTATTCGTGAAAAAGAAGCGGGTACCATGGAACAGATTATTGTCACTCCATTGAAATCTTACGAATTAATAGTAGGGAAAACGATTCCCTACGCCATCATTTCGATCCTCCAGCTGATGGTGGTCATTGTTGTCGCTATTTACTGGTTTGAAATACCTCTGGTGGGAAGCATCCCGCTGCTGTTTTTTGCCGCCTGTCTATTCCTGTTGAGCACGCTGGGCATTGGCCTTTTTATCTCCACAATTTCAAAAACGCAGCAGCAGGCGATGATGACGACGTTCTTTTTCATTCTGCCGTTCTTCATGCTCAGCGGATTTGTTTTTCCAATCGCCAATATGCCTGAAGTCGTTCAATGGTTTACCTACCTCAATCCATTGAGGTATTTTCTCGTGATCTTAAGAGGGATTTTTCTCAAGGGTGTTGGTTTTGATGTTCTTTGGCCCCAGTATCTTTTCCTTGCGATTCTGGGAGGGATTGTTTTTTCGGGAGCAATTGCCCGCTTCAAAAAACGGCTGGATTAGTGTAAAGACAGGCTAAAGGCAAAAGGCCAAAGGCCAAAGGCAAGGAGCAAGGCTACAAGGGGACAGGCTAAGGATGCGGGGATGCTTAAAGTTATTGAAGATGAGAAACTGATTGCCAGATATGCACGGCAGTTTGCAGCTGCTTTCCGCCCGTATGCGGACGAAAAGATCAGGGTAAAGCTGGGACACCAGGGAGCGAGTTTCAGCGCAAAGGTTTCCTGGTCTAAAAAACTAGGCATCTGGATATATTCCCATTCGGCAAAAAATATCCGTTACTGGAATGCGTTTGGATTGGGCAAACCACAGGCATCCGGCCATCTACCGATAACAGCAGAAATCAATTTTCCCCTTACGGGAATCGACCGGAAAACAGGTGGGGCTTTTGCCCGGGACGCCTGGAACCGTATCTATGTGATACATCGTGGTAAAATCGGCGGCGGAAAAAAAGGAATAGGAAAAACTCTTTTTGAAGAAAACTATCGGGGAAACTGGGCCTGGATGGAAGACGGCGATTCACTGGCGGAAGTTGCGGTGATCGGTGCTCTGCAGAGCCCCCGTTTTGCCCTGCAGGCAGCCCAGTTTGTCAGGAAGATTGAAAAACTTAAATCGGCGGCATCGTTTTCTTCCCAAACGTCCCTTAATTTTTCAGAGGCGGCTTTTCATGAGGAGCTTGTTGGAAGTCTGCCCTCATTGCCTCCGGATAACATTGCCGATGCCTGTGACCATGATTTGATTGTCAGTCAGCTGGCCGCGCAGCTTCACCGGTGGAAGTTCAAGGTCGGAAATGACGAAAATATGGAGTTATTCGTGACTAAGCCGGCTTCAGACGGCGTGTCTCATCTGATCGCCGTTTGTGTTGACACACATGAGAAAGCGGTGATGGTGGCGGCAGCAAAACTGCTTTTACAAAAAGCCGTTCAGGAGGATCATCCTTCCGTCATTCTGCTGTTGCCGGAGGACAGGTCTGAACAATATGTAAATTCAATGCGGTTGCTGCACATTGATGTGCTCGGTTTTCGGGTAGAGGGCGAAAAAATATTTTTCCCTGACCTGGGGAAAATGAGACATGATTCAAATTAACATTGGTAAAAAATACGGTGATAATTCCATTAATCTATCCGGGAGCCCTTTAACAATTCGAAAAAATCAAATTCTGTAAAATTTTTCCAATCTCTTTTGCGGGATACAGCCATTCGCGGGAAGGGAATTTTCTTAAATATTTGCTTGTAAAGGTCTTGGATATTTGGTTTATTATTCAGTGGG
>ERZ795058.263-NODE-263-length-87120-cov-8.739034_pt1 | contig 87120 bp, 76 predicted proteins | sample MGYA00375142_ERZ795058 | MGnify/ENA primary metagenome ERZ795058 (study PRJEB30187, sample SAMN05720210) | activated sludge metagenome | isolation source: anaerobic digester from wastewater treatment plant | place: Japan | collected 2015-04-20 ... | reverse complement strand
GATGAAGACCTGGAAGTGCTCTAGATGTGATTTGAGCGGGGCAGACCTGAGCGGGCGATTTCTGATGGAGGCAGACATGAGCGGGGCAAACCTGAGCAGGGCAAACATGAGCGGAGCAGACGTGCGCAAGGCAAACCTGGACGGGGCAAACCTGGACGGGGCAAACCTGGCCGGGACAAACCTGTTCGCGGCGAACCTGAGCGCGGCAAACCTGGGTGGGGCAAACCTGTACGAGGCATTCCTGTGCTGGGCAAACCTGCGCGGGGCAAACCTGAGCGGGGCAAACCTGGGCGGGGCAAACCTGGGCAGGGCGATATGGACGGATGGCCGAACTTGTGCAGAAAATGGCTCCATCGGAAAATGCAAGTAACCCTGTGAGGGTTTCAGGGTAAAAAAGTATCCTGAACAGAACTTGAGTTGAAGTGGCAGTCTCGACCCTCCCGGATCGCCGGGTTTGCCGTAGGTCTGCTTGCTGTCGCGATTGATACGAATCTTTTTCAGCAACTCAGTATCCGCTTGTTTGCGCCTGGATACCGGCCTGTTCTGCCAGGCGTAGTAACTGCTGCGAGAGATCGACAGCACCTCGCACATGACCGAAATCGGAAATTGCGCCTTATGCTCATGCATGAAGCGAAATATTACTTCGGGTTCTTTGGAGAAGATGGCCATTGCTTTTTTAGGATATCGCGCTCCATCTTCAGACGCTGGTTTTCACGTCTGAGGCGATTGAGTTCTTCGGCTCCGGAGGTCTGTCGGCCCTTGCCGTGAAAGGCCTCCTGAGGGTCCTGGCTATATTGCCGGATCCATCTGTAAAGGGTATTGGGGTGGATCTCCAGATCCTGGGCCACCTCCGTTACTGTTTGATCGCTGCCGGTCACTAAACCGACCGTCTCGATCTTAAATTCGCGGGTAAAACGCCTTCTCTTTGAAACCATGACAGTCCTCCTGTTGCTCTCTTAGCAGCTTTTGGACTGTCCACAATTCCGGGGGAAGGCCATTTCCCGCCCGGAAGATAGAAGGTGAGATAAAGAAGTTGAGAAGTCAGGAGGCTTATAATCCTTCAGCTGGCTCAGTTAAATGTCATGGTGATCCCGTCGAACCATGACGTTTATCGCTTAAGCCTAAAAAAGAGGATGCAAGGTGCGAGGTTGCAAGGATAGGCGGCTTGTCACTGAAGTTTCGAATTTCTGATTTCGATATTGAGTATTGTTTGTGATTTGGTATTTGGAGCTTGGAATTTAACAAGCGAAGATTGGAAGTTGCGAGAATAGGCGGCGATTTATCATGGTGGGCCCTGCGGCTGGCTCAGGACAGGCCCTTCGGCAAGCTCAGGACAAGCCTCGATTCAAGTTCTTCCAGTTTTTCCAGGTATTCGAGGACGGCGGCGACCAGGGTCGCATGACTCCACGTCAGCGGGGCGGCCGAAACCGGCTTGCCGGTAAAGGGATCGGTCTGTTCTCCAAGCACCCCCGACAGGAGCGCGCCTTCCGTGACATCCACCAGGATGCGCAGGGGTTCCTCCAGGTCCTTTACCGTCGAAGCGGCGGCGATGAGCCACTGTGCAACCCAGAGCGTGCAGATGTTCCAGGGATTTCCCGGGAATTCCTTCGTGCTGCCGCGGTCCCGGTAATACTCGTCCCCCTCGTAGCGGGCGACGCGGTTTCGCCCTTCGACGCACAATCTCCTGCGTATCGCCTCCATCGTTCCTCTGACTTTTTCGTCTCCGGCGGGATAAAGGCCGAGATAGAACGGCGCGTACGAGCTTGCATCCACGGCCATATCCGGCGCATATTCACCGTCGGCCATGGGATAGATACCCTTCAGAAACCTGTTTTCCCCTCTGTGAAACAGGTGCTTCTCTACGGCGGACCTTATATCGAAGGCTGTGTTTCCGTACCTTTCGGCCCTTTCATTCTCTTCGAACAGGAGCGCGAAATTCGCGGCCGCCATCAGCCCGGCGTACACCGCAGAGCAGGTGAAGGTGAAAATCCCCCACCTTTCCTCCCACAGGTCATATGAAGGCCTGGGAAGGCCGAGCACGGGATCAATGTATGAGACCATGAAATCGGCGCACCGGGTCACGACGCTTTCGTACATGTCGGATGCAAACTCGACGTCGCGGAAATACTCGTAGTGTTTCCACAGGGCCCAGAGGACGAGGCCGGTGCTGTCTTCCTGGATGGGGAGGCGCCTTTCGCCTCTTTCGAGCCACGGATGCCATGAGCTTCCGATCGAGCCGTCGGACATGTACTTGGGCAGAAAGTATCCCCCCCGCTCCTTTCCCCTCAGCATGATCTGCCTGCAGAACTGAAAAAATCTCCTTGAAATAAACGCAAAACCGGCCTTATCCAGCGCGTAGCTGGTGTATGCGGCATCCCTCGGCCACATGTAACCGTACGTATCCCTCCCGAAGCTCAGCAGGTCGAAATCCATCGCCGCCAGGATTGCGCCGTCGTTATCCACATTGGTCCGGATTATCAGGAGGCTCCTCTTGAAGAGATTGGCGAGCCGGGGCGGGAGACGATCCAGGGGCCGGTGCTCCTTGTTCACCCAGGCCCGCCAGTACCGGTCGGTCCTGTCGATGAAGAATTCAGGACCCTTCTCAATAATCAGCCGGCCGAGCCTGCTTGCCGATTCATAATCGACGCCGGCGGCAATCCAGAAAAAGACGGTTCCTTTCTCTCCCGGCGGTATTTCCACCCGGAATGATACCACCGAATCGACCGATCCCTGGGCGATGGTGTTTCCCGCAAGGGCGCCGTCCTCGGCGTCCTTCCAGGTGCCCTCAAGGTTTCTGAACTCCTTTATGCCGGTCGTTAACTGGAAGAACCCGGGAATTCCGTTCCCGGATCCGCAGATAAGAAAATAGCGGTCCTGCTTGTAATGGATGACGGCTTTTTCGTCCGGATCGTAATATGCCGTGTCCGACCCGGTCGTTTCATTTATATGGAAGTCCTGGTGAAAGAAGACCCGGACCTCCTTTCCCCGGTCGGATAAATTGATTATGTCCAGCTTCTTAATGAACAGGTCCTCGGTGAAATCGATCGCGTCAGCGGCGTGAAGTCTGATGCCCAGAGCCGGGTTTTCTGCGATGACATGGCTGACCATGCTTTCCCAGCGGTAGTCCGGACGCGGGTCCCACTCCGGTCCCATCCAGGAAAAGCTCCCGTCCGCCCAGATTCCGAAACGGAACGGATGCCCCTCGGAATGGTTCTCGGTGGCGCAGCACGGGTAGTAGATGTCGCGCATCGCGTATCCGGCGTCGAAATTAACGTATAACCTGCCGTTGGTTAAGGGGATATCTCTGGGCATATTTTTGCCGGGTTTCAGGTTTCAGTTCTCAAGGGCCTGTTGCCCAAACAGTCCCTTGAGAACTGAAACTGAAAATTTCCTTACGCCTCACTGCAAAATTTTTTCTTTTATAATCCGGATCATATTACGGCCGTATTCCTCATACGTTTCAGGGCGCATGGCGGCGAGGTGGCGCGTGTAGAGGAAATTGGGGCGGGAAAAAATATCCCTGAAAAGCCCGGCGCCCGACTCGATCGTGTCCCGCAGTTCACCGCCTTCGACATAGAAGACGTCGCAGACGTAGAGCGCATCGGTGCGCTCACGGAGAAAACGGAGCAGGCCCGCCGGTTCGATCAACTGGGAGCGGGCGTTGTTGATTAGGAGACCGTTGGGGCGGAGCCGGGAAAGCTCGGCATAGCCGATCATGTTCTCCGTCTGCCCGGGGACGAGCGCGAGATGCACCGTGACGATATCGCGCTCGAAGCACGGGGCCAGTTCTTTCACCGCGCGGAGGCCCGGGGGCTCATTCCCCCCGGACCTGCCCTTCGGGTCGTAATAGGCGATTTCGCCGCACCTGCCCGCCAGCTTCTCCATGACGCTTTTACCGATGCGGCCTGCCCCGATGACGGATACGCGCTGGTATCTGAGGCCCTCCGCCAGGTTGCTTTCCGGGATCGGAAGAAAAGATTTCGCCAGTCTCGATTTCAGCAGCACGGGGTCGGTCATCTCTTCGACCGTGGTGGAGGCGACTGCGGCGATGCCTCCTTCGGCCAGGAAGAGGAGATTGCGGCTGCGGTCGTGTTCCATAACTTCCGGGTCGAAGGCAAAAACGGGATCCACGCCCAGAAATATTTTGCGCAGGCCGGGATTGGCCCTATGCACCTTTTGCGTGATCTTTTCGTCTCCTCCCATTACGAGCAGGGCGGCGTCATGGACGGCTGACGCAAGCTCTTCTTCCGGAAGATCGCAAGCTTCCGCCAGCTCGAATTTTTCTTTCAGAAAACACAGAGCCTCATGCGTGATCCGCCCGGGACAGGTTATTACGGCCTTTTTCAGGGTTCGGGTATTCAAGGTTCCAGGATTCCACGGCCTGATTCAAGGGCCCAAGGTGTTAAACTCGGATTCTTCCTACCCCCGGCCGCGCGTCCGCACGATAAATTCCGCCGTCCGGGTCGCGAGCGCCTGGATGGTCAGGCTCGGGTTAACCGCCCCGCCCGTGACGAATACGCTTCCGTCGCAGATATAGAGGTTGGGGACGTCGTGGCAGCGGCACCAGCGGTCCACGACGGATGTCCGCGGGTTGTCTCCCATCCTGCAGGTGCCGAGAACGTGGATCGTTCCGGGCATCCGGAAAAGGTCCTTCGCCCCCGCTTCCCTCAGAATATCCTCGCAGAGCTGCATCGAATAGTCGGACATTTTTTTACTGTTGTCATCATGCGAGTATGTAATCTTCGCTACCCGGACGCCGTTATTATCCTTCTCATCGGCGAGTCCGACAAAATTGCCTTTGCTCGGCAGAACCTCTCCCACGGTCCCGAGAACGGTGTATTTATCGTAAAGTCCGATGATTCTCTGGAGGCGCTCGCCCCAGAGTCCCGGGTTCGTCTCGGCAAGCCCCGTATAGAACTCAATGGGGAACATGTGGTACGCCTCAAGCGAATAACCGCGGACGAAGCCCCTCCGGCGGTCCGTCTTGTAATGATCCTGGTTCATTATTCCCGCCGGCGGTGTGACCCAGTTGTCGATCGGTTCTTCGAAACGGCCCGCGACATTGTCGCCCAGGTGGACCATGAAATTCCTGCCTACCATGCCGCTCGAGTTCGCCAGCCCGTTCGGAAAAGCTCCGCCGGCGGAATTCAGGAGCAGGCGCGGGCTCTCGACGGCGTAGCACGAGAGAATGACCACGGAGGCCTCCTGCTCCGCCTCTTTCCCTTCCTGGAGGTAGGTGATCGATCTCACGCGCTTCCGGTCACCCAAATTTATCCTCACGGCGAGGCACCCTTCGCGGATTTCGGCTCCGGCCTTGACCGCGTCCGGGATGTAGGTGACGAGCGTACTGGACTTGGCGTCGGACTTGCACCCGTTTACGCAGAATCCGTACAGCATGCAGGGCGAACGTCCTTTGTGGTACCCGTTGATTATTGCATGCGGGGCCTTGGCCGGCGTGAGACGGAGCTTGAGCATGCCGTCGCCGATCAGATAATCCCGGGCGCTCCATGGAATTTCCGGGTGAGGATAGGGGCCGTGGAAGGGAGGCCAGGGGAAATGGCGGGGTCCGGAAACGGCGAGGTAATTTTCCACTTTCGCGTAATAGGGCGCGAGGTCTTCGTAGCGTATGGGCCAGTCGTCCGCCAGCCCTTCTGTGGTCCTGAGCTGAAAGTCCTCCCGGTGCAGCCTCAGCGTCACGGCGGTGTAATGAACAGTGCTGCCGCCAACGCAGCGCCCGGTGTTGTTCCGGCCCATGGATATCGGCGTTTCTCCCGCGGTGATCCGCAGATCGTCCCAATCGAGCCTTCCGTCGAGCATCGTGAGCTCGTCATTGACGAAATCCTCCTGCGTGTCCAGCCAGGATCCCGCCTCGAGAATGACAACGGAGATTCCGCCCTCGGCAAGATACTTTGCGAGGACCGCGCCCCCTGCGCCCGAACCTATGATGCAGGCGTCCACCGGTCCCGAATACCGCTTCATCTGTTCCCGCATGGGTTTCATTGTTTCCCCTCAAGAAAGCCGTAAAGAGTAAAGCGTAAGGCGTGAGGTGTTGTCCGCCGCGCGCCTATTTGTTGAAACATAACGTGGATTTTTTGCAACTCCTGACCCCTGACCCCTTACGCTTCACGCTTTACGTCTTTAAAAGGTTTTCCACCCCGGGAACCGTCTCCGGCGCTGTTGGATTTCCATCCCCGTAATCCATACATATCCTTCCGGATAGCTGGGGCCCGGGAACCCCATGCGGAGCCATACGAGGGGGTGGGCGCAGTAGCCCGTCAGCGCTTTAGTCAGGAGAACGGAGAAGAAGCAGGAGGAGGGGATTTCATCCCAGACCGGCCCCGGCGCCGATCCCTCCTGCACCGCCGTGAGCAGGCGGTCCTGTTCGTCGCCGCCGAGTTCCGCGAATCGTTTGCCGAATGCGGCCTGCGCGGAGCCTTCGATACCGGAGAGACCTTTCCGGAATAGGTCCTCTTCGGGCGGCATACCCTCCCGCCGGTCGCCCCTCCCCAAGGGTTTCCCGACCGCCCAGTCCAGGAATCCTACGAGGTCGACGCGCTCGCCCTCGTCCTGGGGAATGAGGCGGTCGAGAACGGATTTCAGGAGAGCCGCCTCATCGGGGGTAAACAGCTCGAGACGCTCGCGGGTGAATCCTGCCTCCATCCGCTCTTCGATTATGCGGCGCGTCGGGGCGTCCCAGTTTTCCATGTATCCCTGGAGATCTTCGCGGGTAAGCGGCATATCACCCTCCTCCGGCGGGGCCGAGAAAATAGACTAAAAGGACTGCAAGGGAGAGGACCATGTAAATCAAGGCGAGTATTACAGGCGGGCCGACCATGAAATTACGCAGCGTCCACCCGCCGATATAGCTTCTGACGCCTCGGAAATGGTAGTAGGTTCCGGCAAGCCCCTCCAGGGCGCCGAGCCCGAAAATTGCCACGAGCAGCAGGTCCATGAAGCCGCCCTGGAAAAAGGCATATAAGATACCGATGGCGGCAAGAACGGGGGTGAATATCACCGGCCCCCACATTACTTTGCTCCGGAATGCGCCCCGCCAGTGGAAGAGAATGACCTGAATCCAGACCAACAGGTAAGCCGCCCCGATGAACAGGATGAAAAAGCTTCTCACCTCAATAATATCCAGGACTTCCCAATACATTTCTATTTCCTTACCCTTAAGTTATACTATCAGAGATCACTGCCTTTGACCGTTTACGCTACAAAGAGTCGTGCAGGAACTCGGCATCAGAAGTGAACAGAATAATTGTAAGTTTGCTTCATTGCAGGCTCCATTCGGCGGGACCTGAATTAGAAGGGGAAAGGGGATGATTCCGTTTAGGGTTTTAGCTGAATCCTTAAAAAACTTGACCTCGGCGGCCATCCTAAGTAAATTGCCCGAGCGGATTTTACATGCCGGAATTGATGAATAAAGAGATCGACATGACAGAAAAATTGAAAAAATATTTCATCGCCGCCCGTCCGTGGTCGTTCACGATGTCCCTGATTTCGGTTTCCGTCGGAACTTTGCTGGCCGCCGCGGAGGGACCGGTGTCCTGGTTCTGGTTTGCCATGGTTGCCCTGGGGATCGTTTTTTTCCATGCCTCCGCGAACCTGCTGAACGATTACTTTGATACCCGTTACGGAGTAGACCAGCAGGATTCGCCCACGGCAAAATATCGCCCCCAGCCGATTCTCTCGGGGATGCTTACGCCCCGGGAAACCCTTGCGGAGGCGGTCATTCTCCTCATTGCCGCGGCGGCCATCGGCTTTGCGGCGGCGGCGCTGCGTTCCCCGCACGTGCTGTGGATCGGAATAATCGGGCTGCTGACGACCGTCTTCTATACGGCGGGTCCGGTGAAATTCAAATACAGGGCCCTGGGCGAGCTGGCCGTGTTTCTCATGTGGGGTCCCCTGATGATCGAGGGGGCTTACGCCGTACAGCACAATGCCATCTCCATGAAGGCCTTCTACATATCCGTGCCCTTCGGGGTCCTGGTGGCCCTTGTCCTGTTCGCGAACAATATGCGGGATATCGCCTACGATTCCCGCCATAACGTGAAGACGGTCAGCATCATGCTCGGGACCGAAAAGAGTTTTATCCTGTTTGCGGGATTGATCGTGCTGGCGTATGCCTATGTACTCGTCATGATCGCAACGGGAATGATGAGCCCGTGGGGCCTGCTGATCTTCATTTCCCTGCCCAAGGCGGTAAGTCTGCTCAAGTCATTCAAGGCCAGAGTGCCGGACGGGGCGGACGCCCTGACGGCGCAGTTCGACACCGTTTTTGGAATACTTCTGATGCTGGCGATATTTCTGGGATCGTAATCCATTCTGACAGGATTGGGTTCTGGGTAATGGGTAATGGAAACGGAAAGGAATAATGTTCTTCGGGAATTTTATTTGCCCATAACCCACCTATCAGTTTCTGAGCATCATCACCCCGAGAATCGCGAGAAAGACGAAAAGGATTTTCCGGTAGGCCTCTTCCCGAACCCTTCCGTATAAGAGAGAGCCGGCCCAGGTCCCGACGACGAGCAGGGGGACGGCGGCCAGAAAATATACCAGGACCGTTCCGGTGACCAGACCTCCGAGGGCCTGAAAAAATACGACAACAATTCCCGACGCCGTGAAGAACCCCTGCAGGGTGACCTTGATCCGGTCCTTGCTCCATGGCTGGAGGGACGTGTAAACGATTACGGGAGGGCCGGCGGCGGCTATTGCCCCGCCGAGGAAGCCCGATGCGAACCCGAACACGTATATCCATCTTTTTTTCATTTCCAGGACGGCGGGCTTCCACAGCAGCCCATAAAGGGAATAGAGAATAAGCACTGCGCCGATGATCAGCTTGACCCAGAACGGATCCATCTGCTTGAGGAACACCACGCCGAGCGGGATGCCGGGGATGCTGCCCAGAAAGAGAGGGTAAATGTCCGCCCATCTCCAGTGCTCCCTGAGCTGCACCAGCAGGATGAGGCTGAGGACCGTGGCGTAAAGGGCCACCAGCGGCACGGCGGTTTTCATGTCCAGGAAAAGGGCCATGAGCGGAAGCGACAGGAGGACTGACCCGAATCCGGTAAGCCCCTGGATAAAGCCGGCGAGGAGAGAGACTATCCCGATGTAGATATATATTTCCATACAGGCTCAAAAGTATTTTGAAGGTGATTTTGTACACGAAAAAACAGAAACTGTCATTTTATATCTTTGGCATAAATTTTTTCGCACCAGGATTCAAGGTGGCAGGAAGGTATGTTCCTCTGCGCCTTTGGATCTTTGCGTTGGAAATCAGGTGAAGGAGAGGAAGTAATGCTCAACCGCTTCTTTCGTTTCCGGGACGCGGGGACCACCGCAGGCACGGAAGTCATCGCCGGAGCGGTCACCTTCATGACGATGGCCTACATCATCTGCGTGAACCCTCTCATTCTCAGCGAAGCGGGGATTCCGAGGGACGCAGTTACGATCGCCACCTGCCTGGCCGCCGGGGCCGCCACCCTGCTGATGGGGCTTGCCACCAATTACCCCTTTGCGCTTGCGCCGGGAATGGGCCTGAATGCCTTTCTCGCATTCGGGGTCGTCCTCGGGATGCAGCTTCCCTGGCAGGCCGCGATGGGGATCGTGTGCGTGGAGGGGGCGATCATCCTGGTCCTCGTCCTGACAAATGTCCGGGAATGGGTTATGAACGCCATTCCGCTCAATCTGAAAAGGGCGATCGGCGTGGGGATAGGACTGTTTATCGCCTTCATCGGCCTGAAATCATCGGGAATGGTGGTCGCAAACCCGGCGACGCTTGTCGCTTTCGGAGGGATCACCGTTCCTGTGCTCGTATCCGCCGCGGGCCTGCTCCTCACGGCCTTCCTCATGGCGAGGAGAATAAGGGGCTCGCTCCTGATCGGCATTCTGGCCACTACCGCGGTCGCGGTCCTTGCCGGGATCGCCCGGTTGCCGGAGAGCATTATCTCCCTGCCCGGGGCCGCCCAGTTCGCCACGATCGGCGCGGCTTTCGACCCCCGCTGGTTTTCCCTGATCTTCACGCCGGGCATGCTGGCCGTCATTTTCACCTTTCTGCTTACGGATTTCTTCGATACCATGGGGACCGTGGTCGCCGTCGGCGGCGGGGCAGGTTTCCTCGATGCGCAGGGGAGGCTCCCGCGGTTGAAAAGCGTCCTCCTGGTCGATTCCATAGCGGCCTCGATCGGAGGAGCCTTCGGCTGCAGCTCGGTCACGACCTATATCGAAAGCGCGGCGGGCGTAAGCGAAGGGGGCCGGACCGGATTGACCGCCGTGGTCGTTTCGCTCCTCTTTTTTCTGTCCGTTTTCTTCTGGCCCCTGGTGGGGATGATCCCCGCCGCCGCGACCGCGCCGGCGCTGATCATCGTCGGCTTCCTGATGATGACCATCGTGCGCGACATCGAATGGAGCAATTTCACCGAGGCCTTCCCGGCGTTTCTCACGATCCTGACCATCCCGCTGACTTACAGCATCACCAAAGGAATCGGGTACGGCTTCATCGCGTATGTCGGGATCAACCTCCTGTCGGGTAGAGCAAGGGAGATACACCCGTTAATGTACCTGATTGCGGCGCTGTTCGGGCTGGATTTCTGGCTGGCGGGGAAATGAAAATCTCTAAAGCAAGCATCACTGCCGCTATCATGGCCTTTCACCGGGCGACGGAAATGCTGCGCCCGGAAGAGGAAAGGGTATGCCGGGATCAGCTGGCGGGCCTTTTCCTTTCGGACGATATTCCCCGTTAAAAACGAATGTATCATTTGCGGCAGCTTCCATGGTGTATGCCTCTGTTGCTGTCAAATGACAGGATGCAGGGACATTTCCCATATTTCCGCCTCGTATTGTTAATATGGGAAGCGTCCCTCTTTTGCAGCTGAGCTGCCTTTTTCCAGTCAGGAGATCCGCAGCTGTTTATAAGGAAGGCCCTGATACCCATACCTTTTTCTTTTGATCTAAATTGAAGACGAACATGGCAGCGGAGGAATTCATGCCAACACAATACAATGCACGGAATCTGGCCAGGTTCCTGGGATTGTTCAGCATCGGCCTGGGCCTTGCGGAAGCGGCGGCGCCCGGGGCCGTAGAACGGCTCGTCGGTCTGAGCGACCTGAAACGCTCGCTGGTCCGGGTTTACGGATTAAGGGAGCTGGCGGCCGGCATCGGCATTCTTTCCCGTCCCCGTTCCCCCGGATGGCTCTGGGGGCGGGTGGCCGGCGACGTGGTCGATCTCGCTTCGCTCGGCTCGGTCGTGAATTCGGAGAAAATAGATAAGAAGAAAATTACAATAGCAGTCATGGCAGTCCTGGGGGTTACGGCGCTCGATATATACAGCGCCTGTAGAATGGGCAAATAAACAGTTTCAAGTCTCAAGTCTCAGGTTTCAAGTTGCAGGACAGCTATAATCTTCTGACCGGGAGACCTGAGACTTGAGAAGAATTTTGCGCAGGCTGAAGCCTGCGGCTACCCGCCTGGTCGAAAGACTCCAGACTCAGGACTCGGAACTCGGGACTCGGGACTCAGGAATCTGAGCCCTGAACTTTTTCCTGCCCCGCTTTGCGCAGACTTATGATGAGTCCCGCGGCCGCCAGCAGGCAGACCACCAGGAACAGCAGGCCCATATTGAACGATCCGGTTGCGTCATGGATAAAGCCCATCGCATACGGGCCGATGAAGCCGCCGAGATTGCCGATACTGTTTATCATGGCGATGGCCCCGGCAGCGGCAGAGGCCGTCAGGAAAGAATGGGGAATCGCCCAGAATGGACCGAAGGAGGCATGGATACCCATGACGGAAACCGTAAAGAAAACCATGGATACAAAAATGCTGGCATGGGCGAATAATACGCTGCACCCCAGGCCGACAGCTCCCGTCGCCATGCCAAGGACGGTATGCCAGCGGCGTTCCCCGGTGCGGTCCGAGCTTCTTCCCACAAGAAACATGGCCAGAAAAGCAAATATATAGGGCACGGCGACAAGGAAACCTACCGCCTGATTGCTCATGGCCGCAGACAGGGATTTGACCAGGATCGGCAGAAAGAGTCCCACCCCGTAAAACCCGCACACCCAGAAAAAATAAATAGCGGAGAGCTTGATTACGTCGACGTCGCAAAACGCCTGCTTCAAGGTGTACGTTTTCTTCTCGATTTTTCTGCTGCTTTCCGCTTCCAACGCTCCCATCAGCCAGTTGCGCTCGTCATTTTCCATCCACTTCGCATCCGCCGGACGGTTCGTCAGGTAAAAGGGCGTAACGATTCCCATCACGACAGCAGGTATGGCCTCGAGAATAAACAGCCATCTCCATCCGGCCATGCCGAGCCAGTCCACTCCCAGCAGATAAGTCGAAACCGGAGCTCCGATGATATTGCAGGCGGGCAGAGACATCATGAAAAAGGCCACCGCCTTGGCCTGGTCTTGGGCGCGGCACCAGGTACCCAGGTAATAAATAATCCCCGGGAAAAAGCTCGCTTCCGCAACCCCGAGAAAGAAGCGCACCAGATAAAACTCCGCCGGCGTCGAAACCCAGGCCGTCAAGCCCGAGATAAGACCCCATGTAATGAGAATCCTGGCAATCCACCACCTGGCCCCGACCCTGGCCATGATCAGGTTTCCCGGAATCTCCATGACGAAATAGCCGATGAAAAAAATACCCGCGCCCAGACCGTAAACCGCGCTGCTGAATCCCAGGTCCTGGTTCATTGACAGGGCGGCATACCCTATGTTCACGCGGTCCAGAAAGGCTATGACGTACAGCAGGCCCAGGAAGGGCATCAGTCTCCGGAAGACCTTTTTGACGGTCCGATCCTCAAGTAACCCATCTTCGATTCCGATCGTCCGGGTTTTGAGTTCCTCGGCTTCGCTCATCATTTTAACCTGTTTGTGATGAGGATTCATACACGAACATCTCTAGTGATTGCAACAGACTTTGACAGGAAGCAGCAAATAATTTTGAAGCCATTAAATACCTTGAGGTCTATTGAAAGAAGACGTGTTTTCTCACTTTCCTTTCCTCTAAAAAGGGGGCCAAGATCTCAGATTCACGGTGAAGATTTGGAAGGAAGCAAGGGCGCCGTCGTTACGATCGTTATGAAGAGAAGAAGGATGTTGATCGTGACCGTGCCGGGAGGGATGTAAAATGGACAGATGCTATGAATGCGATAGTCCTTTAGAGGTAATTAAGGATCGTCCTTATCAATACAAGGAAAGCGGTCTCGATTATGTCTGGCTGATCGGTATTCTGCAATACAAATGCAGTAAGTGTAAGGAGACGTTTGTCGAAATCCCAAGAATCAAGGAGCTGCATCTCTTAATCGGGCGAACCATTGTTTGCAGGAAAGAATCGTTGCGCGGACAAGAGGTGAAATATTTGCGCAAAGAGATCGGCATGAAGAGCAAAGAAATGGCTGCGGCATTATCGATGGAGCCTGAGACCTATTCCAGATGGGAAAACGGAAAACAAGCAATTGCTGCATGTCACGATAAAGCCCTGAGGATGATTTATGTCGTGAATGCATCCGAGAACGCGGGCAAGGTGCTGTCGCAGGGCTTCCCTTCCGTGCTTCCGGATCTTGCAAGTCGAAAGCCGCCTCTGAAAACTAAGAAGGTTCAATTTTCGCCATCGGAATGGCTCAACAAGTTGGACGAACCCTATTCGGCGGGGAACTTTGTCCGGCGTGATGAGAACTCCGAGTGAATGGAATTATAAAATGAGGGATCAAGAAAGTGGCCCTTTTCTTATTTGAAGCGGCCGATCACAGTTGGAATGCTACCTATCAATCGTGATTCTCGAATTGTAAGCCTCCTGATCGATCAAGATCTCTAGTCATAATGGTTGACAGCTAAAAAAATGACCTGCCCTTTGAAACGTGGGTTAAGCTGAAATCCTGGAAGATTCCAGCACAGAGCCACACAAAGGAGGCAGGTCATGAAAAAGGTATCACATATGTCGGTTTGGATGTACATAAAAAGTGAAAGTACATGCTCAGGACAAGCTCTGTCGAAGGGCCTCGTATCTGGGCATTTCTGAACAGCCAGGGCGCTAACGAAGTTAAACTAAAAAAGGCAGCCTAGTGGCTGCCCTTTTTCCTGGTGGGTCGTATCGGATTTGAACCGATGACCAACGGATTAAAAGTCCGCTGCTCTACCGTACTGAGCTAACGACCCAAAATTTATTTGCATGAGCAGCGGACTTTTAATCCGTTGGTCATGCAATCTGCGGAAGAGTGGGGTTCAAATCCGAATACCTACCGCCCGCCCCAGTCTTCAACCGTCTTTTCTGAAAGATCCTTTCTGATCAAGTCTTTTAACTTGAGACTTGAAACTAAGTAAGCATACCGCGAAAGGCGCACTTTTAACAGCTACGGACATGTGCGTCAAGGAAAAATGCCCATCCTAATCAGCCAGCGGATTACGGAGAATAATCGTTTCCTTCCGGTCGGCGCCGACGGAAACGAGAAAGAGCGGCACGCCGGCAAGTTCCGCGAGCGCGTCCAGGTAGCGGCGCGCGTTGCCGGGGAGATCCCCTATCTTTTTCGCCTTGCTGATGTCTTCCGACCATCCGTCCAGTTCCTCGTATTCCGGCTCGCAGTGCGCGAGGATGCGGAGGTTCGGGGGAACCGAATCGGCGTAGCTTCCGCCCCCGAAGCTGTATCCCTTGCAGATCCGGAGCTTGTCGATGCCGCCGAGCACGTCGAGTTTGGTTATAGCCAGGCCGTTGATTCCCGAGAGGCGGATCGACTGCCGCACGAGCACCATGTCCAGCCACCCGCAGCGGCGCTTCCGCCCGGTGGTCGCGCCGTATTCGTGCCCGACCTTCTGGATGCGCTCGCCGGTCTCGTCCGTCAGCTCAGTGACAAAGGGACCTCCGCCCACCCGCGTCGTATAAGCCTTGACTATTCCGACCACGTTTCCGATGCGTCCGGGGCCGACGCCGCTGCCGCAGCAGGCGCTGCCGGCCACGGTGCTCGAAGAAGTCACGAAAGGGTACGTCCCGTGATCGATGTCGAGGTGCGCGCCCTGGGCGCCCTCGAAGAGGACTTTCTTCCCCCTGCCGCTCTCCTCGTGGATGATCAGAGAGGTATCGGCCGCGTACGGCCGCAGGCGTTCCGCGTATTTTGTGTATTCCGCGTGAATTTCCTTTTCATCCACCGGCTCCTCGTTGAACTGTTTCGTCAGGAAAAAGTTTTTTTCCATGATATTGCGGTGCAGCTTCTCCCGGAAGACCTCTTCGTCCAGGAGATCGCAGATCCGGATCCCGCAGCGTCCGATTTTGTCTTCGTATGCGGGCCCGATGCCCCTCCCGGTCGTTCCCAGCTTTCCCCCTCCCCGGTGCGCCTCGCGCGCCGCGTCGAGCCTCCGGTGATAGGGCATGATCACATGGGCGCTTTCGCTTACGAAAAGCTTGGTCTGGGGCGGAAACAGGTTGCGCTTGCGCAGCTCGTCGACCTCGCGGATCAATACGGCCGGATCGACGACAACGCCGTTGCCGATGATGCAGATTTTGCCGTTGTGGAGAATTCCGGAGGGGATCAGGTGGAGGATCGTCTGCTCGCCTCCGACCACGAGTGTGTGCCCTGCGTTGTTCCCCCCCTGGAAGCGGACGATGACGTCCGCATCCTCGGCGTAAAGGTCGACGATTTTCCCCTTTCCCTCATCACCCCACTGGGTGCCGACGACTGCGACGTTGGCCATTTCCCTGCTCCGTAATACTCTCATATTTCATTATCGTTCATTTCCTGATGCCTGAAGCCTGACGCCTGAAGACCTATACTTCAAGTTGCGTTACCGACAGCACGTTCGGAAGCTTTTGCAGGTCCGCAATAACCTTTTCCGGCACTGACGAGTCCGTGCTGAGGACGATCAGCGCCTTCCCGTCCACCTGCTGCCTGCTCAGCTGCAGCCTCGCGATGTTGATGTTGTTGTTCCCGAGGGTCATACCCACGTTTCCGATAACGCCCGGCCGGTCGCAGTTGTACAGGACCAGCATGTTCCCTTCCGGGATGACTTCCATCGTGAACTTGTCGATCCTGACGATGCGGGGGTCCTGCCTGCCGAAAATGGCTCCCGCCGCGAACCTCGTCTCCTTCGAGGTCTTGAGCCTGACGGCGATCATGCTGGTAAAATCCTTTACCTCGCTGCTTCGCGATTCGATCACCCTGATCCCGCGCTCTTTGGCGATGACCGGGGCGTTGATGTAGTTTATGTTCTCTTTGAGCACCGGCGTCAGCAGCCCCTTGAGGAGCGAGATCGTGATCGGGGCCACCGAACTGTTGAGGATCTCCCCGCTGTATTCGACGTGGACTTCCTTGATCCCGCCGGACACGATCTGAGCCTGGAAGGCGCCGAGCTTTTCCGCGAGCGTCACGTACGGCTGGATCACCGCCAGGAGCTCCGCGCTGACCGAGGGGAAGTTGACCGCGTTGCGGATTTCGCCCGTGCAGAGGTAATCCGTTATCTGCTCGGCGATCGCGATCGCCACGTTCTTCTGGGCCTCGTCCGTCGAGGCGCCGAGATGGGGCGTGCTGATGACGTTCGGGTGGTTTACCAGGTCCGCGTTTTTCGTCGGCTCCTCCTCGAAGACGTCGAGGGCGGCGCCGGCCACCTTGCCGGAATTCAGTGCGTCGAGGAGGTCCCGTTCTTTGATGATCCCGCCCCGCGCGCAGTTGATGACAAAGACGCCGTCCCGCATTTTCTTGAAGGCGGTCGCATTGATTATCCCGCGCGTTTCCTTCGTGAGCGGTGTATGCACGGAGATGAAATGGGCCTTCGCCAGGAGCTCGTCGAGCGTGACAAGCGAGATTCCCATTTTCGCCGCGGCGTCCGGGGAGATAAAGGGATCGAAGGCGAGGACGTTCATCTTCAGCCCCAAGGCCCTGTCGGCGACGATCGACCCGACGCGGCCGATGCCGATGATGCCGAGCGTTTTGTTGTAGACCTCGGCGCCCATGAATTTATTCTTCTGCCATTTGCCGCTTTTCATGGAGATGGTCGCCTGCGGAATCTGTCGCGCGATGGCGAACATCATGGCGATCGTGTGCTCGCCGGTTGTGATCGTGTTCCCGCCGGGGGTGTTCATTACGACGATCCCCCGCTTGCTCGCGGCGCCCGCATCCACGTTGTCCAGGCCGATTCCCGCCCGGCCGATCACCCGCAGTTTTTTCGCCGCCGCGATTATTTCCGCGGTGACTTTCGTCGCGCTGCGGATGGCGAGCGCGTCGTAGTCCTTTATAACCCCCTTGAGCTCGTCCGGGGTCAGGTTGGTCATGACGTCGACTTCGACGTCGGGAGCTTTCCGGAATATCTCAATACCTTCTTCAGCCAGCGTATCGCTTACAAGTACTTTATACATGCCTGCTTCACAGCTCCGTAATTTTTTCCAGGTAAACCTTTTCCAGCGCGCCCAGCGCCTCCCTCAGGTCGGCCGGTTCGATCGTCGGACCGCACCAGAACCGGAACCCCGGAGGGGCATCTTTGTAAGAGGAGATGTCGTGCGCAACATTCTTTTTGCTCAGCGCGCCCGCGATGGTCTTGATAAACGCGGATTGACCCTCCTCAGGCAGCGCCTTGAATTTCCTGTCAGTGAGCGCCAGGCAAACCGACGTGTTGGACCGGATTTCCGGCGACGAGGCCAGGAAATCGATCCAGTCCCGTTTCGCCGCCCAGTCTTCGACCGCCTTCAGATTGGCGCGGCTCCTCGCGAAGAGACCTTCCAGTCCGATCTTGTCCGCCCACTGAAGGGCGTCCAGGTAGTCCTCCACGCACAGCATGGAAGGCGTGTTGATCGTGTCCCCCTGGAAGATCGCCCTGTTGACCTTCCCGCTCTTTTTCATCCGGAACACCTTGGGCAACGGCCAGGGCGGATCGTACGACTCCATTCGCTCTACGGCCCGGGGGCTCAGCACGAGGATGCCGTGGGCCGCCTCGCCGCCGAGGCATTTCTGCCACGAATACGTCAGCACGTCCGTCTTCTCCCAGTCCACGGGCATGGCGAAAACCGCGCTGGTAGCGTCGCAGAGGGAGAGCCCCTGGCGATCCGGGGGTATCCAGTCCCAATCGGGGATCCTTACCCCGCTTGTCGTGCCGTTGGCGACGAACACGACGTCGTTTGTCCAGTCCACTCCGGCCAGATCGGGAATCTTCCCGTAATCGGCCCTTATGATCGTCGGCTTGAGCCGGAGCTGTTTTTCTATATCGGTCGCCCATCCCTCGCTGAAGCTCTCCCATACCAGCACGGTGACCGGGCGCCGCCCGAGAAGGGTCCACATGGCTCCTTCGAACGCTCCCGTATCCGATCCGGGCAGGATACCGAGCAGGTAATCTTCGGGAACCCTCAGAATTTTTTTGCTTTTGCTGATCGCCGCCGCCAGTTTCTCTTTTCCGAGCGCGGAGCGGTGCGAACGGCCGACAGCGGCATCCTTCAAGGCCTTCAGGTCCCATCCGGGCCTCTTGCTGCAGGGACCGGAACTGAAGTTGGGGTTGTGCATAAGTCCTCTTATATAAAGGTTATTTGCCAAGGCGGAAACCAAACTCTTAACAGAATCAGCTTTTTTACACAAGCGATTTCACGAGGACGGGCTTTGGACTTAATTCCTTGGAATTAGCCGTAAACAGGCCTGATTCCGCCGGGGGATTACCTTGACCTGACGGGCCAAAACAGATATTTTTAGGCGCGTTGATCGAAACCGGACCGAACAGGAAGCCGGAAACTCGAAACTCGAAACTGAATTAAAGAGGTGGGTCATCGTAAGGGAAAAAGCGAAAACGGTTTTCGTCTGCCAGAATTGCGGACACCAGTCGCCGAAATGGCTGGGTAAATGCCCTGCGTGCGAGGAATGGAACCGTTTTGCGGAGGAGGAAAGCCGACCTCCATCCCCGGGCCCTGCGGGAGAGCTCCGGTTTGGAGGTGAACCGAGTCCGATCGGCGTTCTCGATCCTGCGGAAAACGAGAGGAATTCCACTGGAATGCCTGAAATGGACCGGGTCCTGGGCGGCGGGATCGTGGCGGGCTCGGCCGTTCTGATCGGAGGCGACCCGGGCATTGGAAAATCGACGCTACTCCTCCAGATACTTCAGAATATGGCCGGGCGCGGGCTTGACGTCCTGTACGTGACGGGAGAGGAATCTTCCGGGCAGATCGGGATGCGGGGGAAGAGGATCGGCGCCCTCGCGCGGAAACTTCTGGTGCTGGTGGAGATATCGCTCGAAAGCATTATGCAGAGAATCTCCGAAGTGAAGCCCGCGGCCGTTGTGATCGATTCCATTCAAACCCTCTACTGCTCTCTGCTCAGTTCCGCACCGGGCAGCGTGGGCCAGGTCAGGGAGTGCTCCGAGCGCCTTATCCTGCAGGCGAAGAAATCCGGAATCCCCGTTTTTCTTATCGGCCACGTTACGAAAGACGGGTCCATTGCGGGCCCTAAAGTCCTGGAGCACATGGTGGATACTGTGCTCTATTTCGAAGGGGACACCGGACACGCCTACCGCATCCTGAGGAGCATCAAGAACCGTTTCGGGCCGGCCAACGAGATCGGGGTGTTCGAAATGCGCGATACGGGCCTGCGGGAAGTCTCCAGCCCCTCGGAATTCTTTCTCTCCGAGCGTCCCAAGGGGGCTGCCGGCTCCGCAGTCTCCGCCAGCCTGGAGGGCACGCGTCCTGTCCTGATCGAGATACAGGCGCTTGCCAGCCCGACTAATCTGGGAATGCCCCGGCGGACCGTGATCGGCGCGGACGCAAGCCGGGTCTCCCTGCTGGTCGCCGTCCTGGAAAAGATCTGCGGGCTCAAGCTCGGCAATCACGACATCTTCGTCAATGTCGCCGGGGGCGTGCGCGTCAGCGAGCCCGCCGTCGACCTCGGCGTGGTCTCGGCGGTTTTTTCCAGCTATCGGAACAGACCGATCATCTCGGATACGGTCGTCTTCGGGGAAGTCGGCCTGACGGGCGAGATAAGGGGAATCGGCCGGACCGAAGACCGCATCCGGGAGGCTGCGCGGATGGGTTTTTCCCGCTGCATTCTGCCGAAGACCTCCATCCGGATGGACAGCCCGCCGGCGGGGATGGAGTTGGACAGGATCTCGCATATCAGAGAGCTGCAGGCAAAACTGTTCTGATCCTTTTTAAAAAACTAGGGACACTCCCCCTATTTTCAAGAAAATTCCGCGCCGGCCGGCATCCGTTTGGATATCAGCTTGTTATACATCTCCGAAAAACATGCGCTACGAAGGACGCAGCCTTTTTTCTATCTTGAGAAGAGCCACGGGATCGGCCAACAATGATTTAAGTAGTGTGTTTTGCTAAATTTATTCGAACATATGCGAAGGCGGATGAAATAGGGGAAGTGTCCCTAGTTTTTGGAAGAGGGGGTTCCGGAGCAAGATGATGAAAGTCCTGGTGGTTGATGACGAAAAGGACATCGTGGATCTGGTCTCCTTCAATCTGAAAAAGGAGGGATTCGCGGTCGAAAAGGCCTATGATGGCGAAAGGGCGATGCGGATCATCCGTGAGTCCGCGCCCGACCTGATTCTTCTCGATCTCATGCTCCCCGGAATCCAGGGGATGGACGTCTGCAGGATGGTGCGCAGGGACCCCCGGCTTTCCTATATTCCGGTCATCATGCTGACGGCAAAGACGGACGAGGTCGATAAAGTGCTCGGGCTCGAGATCGGCGCGGACGATTATATCACCAAACCATTCAGCGTCCGGGAGCTCATCGCCCGGATACGCGCCGTGATGCGAAGGTTCGAATCGGGAGGAGAAGCGGAAAAAAAGAAGACTTTCTCTTATAAAGGTCTTCGGATTGACTACGACTCCTTTGAAATCTCGCTCGACGGCAGGAAAATAGATCTGAGCCCTACGGAAGCCAGGCTCCTGATCTTCTTTTCGAAAAATCCAGGCAAAGTCTTTACCCGCAGCCAGATACTGGACAGGGTCTGGGGGGAAAACTCCTTCGTGGAGCCGAGAACGGTGGACGTCCACATCCGGCGGCTGCGGGCGCAGATAGAAAAAGATTCGGATAATCCCGCATTCATTGTAACCGTCCGCGGCGCCGGCTACAAGTTCGCAGCGGCCAGGGAGTAAGGAAACGAAATTCGGGGAAATCCTGATTCCGTTCCTTTCGCATCCGTCGACGGCGCATGGGGTAATTCGCTCTTCACCTTTTCTTTCCCTTATTTCACCCGAAATTCATCCAGATGTAATCAAAATGTAACATAATTCCGGCTAATGTTGCTCCATGACCAAGAAAGGAGAATTCCCCATGGGCAAACCGGGAAAGATATTCGTCTGGATCATGGCCTGTATTCTTTTCGTGGCGGGGTCGGCCGCGGCTGCGGAAACCGTAATTGTCAAAGGCTCGACGACGGTTCTCCCCATCGCCCAGGCGGCGGCCGAGGCCTTTATTAAAAAGAACCCGCAGATCAACATATCCCTTTCGGGCGGCGGGTCGGGCGACGGCGTCAAAGCCCTGATCGACAAGACGGCGGACATCGCCAATTCTTCGCGGGAAATGAAAAAGGAAGAAATCGCCCTGGCGAAGAGCAGGGGAGTGAAGCCCGTGGAACACCGGGTCGCCATCGATGCCATTGTGCCGGTCGTCCATCCGTCCAATCCTGTTCAGGACCTGACCCTGGAGCAACTGAGCCTGGTATATCAGGGCAAGATTTCAAACTGGAAGGAACTCGGCGGAGCAGACAAAAGGATAACAGTAATATCCCGCGACACCAGTTCCGGGACGTACGAAGCCTGGTCGCAGAAGGTCCTCCATAACGCAAAAGTCACCCCCCGCGCCCAGCTCCAGGCATCGAATGGAGCAATTGTTCAGACGGTATCCAGGAACAGGTATGCCGTCGGTTATATAGGAATCGGGTATTTGAACCCTTCGGTGAAGCCGCTCAAGGTCAACGGCGTTGAGGCATCTCCCCGGACCGCCCTTTCCGGTAAGTTTCCGGTCGCCCGGCCGCTCTACATGTTTACGGATGAAAAACCTAAGAAGGCGGCCGCTGATTTCATCAGATTCATTCTGAGCCCAGAGGGCCGGAAAATCATCGAGAAGACCGGTTTTGTACCTTTAAAGTAACGCCTGTTTGCAGGTACAGCTATGACCAGAAGTTTCCGCGAGAAACTGATCCGAAAGGCCTTTTTCGGCTTTGCGGCGGTTTCCATCATTTTTTTACTGCTGATCATACTCTTTCTCTTCCGTGAAGCCCTGCCGACCTTTCAATTCGTCTCCATCGGCCGGTTCATCTTCGGGATGGAATGGTATCCGACGTATGAGCCGCCGGAATTCGGGATATGGCCGCTGATCGTCGGGTCCCTGGTGGTCACTTCCTTTTCGACTCTGATTGCCGTTCCGCTGGGCGTGCTGTCGGCCATATACATATCCGAGATTGCTCCGCCGGCGGTTAAAGAGATATTGAAGCCCGCGATCGAACTCCTGGCCGGCCTCCCCTCGGTCGTCCTCGGGTTTTTCGGCATGGTGGTCCTTGCGCCCTGGCTGCAGGACACCTTCGACCTTCCTACCGGTCTTAATATCGTGAACGCCTCGATCATGCTCGCCGTGATGGCAATCCCCACCATTTCGAGCATCTCGGAGGACGCCCTCTATTCCGTGCCGCGGGAGTTCAAGGAGGCTTCCTACGCTCTGGGGGCGACCAGGCATGAAACCATTGTCAAAGTCATAGTGCCCGCCGCGCTTTCCGGCATTTCCACGGCGGTCATACTCGGGATGGCGCGCGCGATCGGCGAGACGATGGTGGTCCTGATGGTGGCGGGAGGAGCTGCCGCCGTTCCGGAGAGTATCTTTGACTCCGTCCGTCCGATGCCGGCCAGCATCGCCGCGGAAATGGGCGAAGCGCCTTTCCGGAGCAATCATTATCATGCGCTGTTCGCAACAGGCGTGGTGCTGCTGGTCCTGACGCTCGCTTTCAATTTTATCGCCGATTACGTGTCCCATAAATTCAGGGAGACCGGGTCCGCAACCCTGTAAGGAAAAGAATGATATGCGGCAAGGATCGATGAAATGGAGGTACCTGAAGCAGGGGATATTCCTCTGGGTCGTCCGGATTGCCGCGCTGATCATTGCCGCGGCGCTCGGCGGTATTCTCTTCTTTATCTTTGTCAACGGAATAGGCGCTGTCGACTGGACCTTCCTGACCGAGCCGCCGCGCGATTCCATGACGGCGGGCGGCATCATGCCCGCGATTATCGGAACGGTTTACCTGACGCTCGGGGCCGTTCTGGTGGCGATGCCCCTCGGCGTCACCTCTGCCGTTTATTTGAGCGAATATGCCCGGAGCGGTCCGGCGGTCCGCTTCATCCGCATCGGCATCAACTCTCTGGCGGGAGTGCCCTCCGTCGTTTTCGGGCTTTTCGGCCTGAGCCTTTTCGTCGTCTATCTCGATTTCGGGTCAAGCATCCTCGCGGGGTCGCTCACGCTGGCGATCCTGATCCTTCCCACGATCATCGGATCCTCCGAAGAGGCTCTCAAGGCGGTGCCCCAGACGTTCCGGGAGGCATCGCTGGCGCTCGGCGTATCGAAATGGCAGACGGTTTCAAGGATCGTCCTGCCGAACGCGCTGCCCGGGATCCTGACCGGTTCGATCCTCGGAATCGGGCGCGCGGCCGGAGAGACGGCGCCCATCATGTTTACAGCGGCCGCCTTCTTTACGACCAGGCTTCCCGGCTCCGTATTTGACGAGGTTATGGCCCTCCCGTATCATATTTACGTGCTGGCGACGGCGGGAACGCGTATTGAAGAAACGCGGCCCCTCCAGTACGGAACGGCGCTCGTCCTGATCGCCCTTGTGCTCGGGGTGGACCTGGCGGCGATCGTGATCCGCAGTTATATCAGAAGGAAAAAAAGGTGGTAATGTGCGGGACGGCGATATTATAGTTGCGCAGGACGTGAATTTCTATTACGGCTCTTTCCGGGCGCTGACCGGCGTAAACATTTCGTTCGAGAAGAACAGAGTGACGGCCCTCATCGGACCCTCGGGGTGCGGAAAATCGACCCTGCTCAGGCTGCTCAACCGCATGAACGATTTTATCGAACAGACCAGGGTGGAGGGGAAGGTTCTTTTCGAGGGCAGAAACATATACGACCCCGAAGTGGACCCGGTGGAAATCCGGAGAAGAATCGGGATGGTCTTTCAGAAGCCGAATCCTTTTCCCAAATCGATCTTCAACAATATTGTCTACGGGCCCAGGCTGGCCGGGGGCATGAGCAGGACCGACCTGGAGTCCCTTGCCGAACGGAGCCTGAAGCAGGCCGTCCTGTGGGATGAAGTGAAGGACATCCTGGGGCAATCCGCGATGATGCTTTCGGGCGGACAGCAGCAGCGGCTGTGCATCGCGAGGGCTCTGGCCATGAAACCGGACGTGCTGCTTATGGACGAGCCCACCTCGGCGCTGGACCCGATCTCGACCGCGAAAATCGAAGAGCTCATGGAAGGGCTGAAAAAAGATTATACGATCATCATCGTTACCCACAATATGCAGCAGGCGGCGCGCGTTTCGGATTACACGGGCTTTTTTTACCTGGGACGGCTGATCGAATTCAACCGGACGGGAAAGATCTTCACCACGCCGGATATGAAGCAGACGGAAGATTATATAACCGGACGTTTCGGATGATTGACGGGAGGGGTTATGGAGGAGAAGAAGCACACCAGCCTTCAGTACGAGAGGGAACTCCAGCATGTCAAGGACGGACTGCTTTATCTCGGCGCAATGACGGAGAAGGCGATTGAGTCGGCAATGACGTCGCTCCTGGAGAGGGATTCCGATCTCGCCCGCAAGGTTATCGAGGAGGACGACAGGATCGACAAGCTCGATATGGAGCTGGAAGACAAGTGCATCCGGCTCCTGGCCCTGCGCCAGCCGACCGCCCGCGACCTCCGTTTCATCGCCACCGCGATAAAAATAAACGGCCACCTGGAGAGGATCGGAGATATGGCGGTCAATATCGCCCAGAAAGCGGTCCAGCTCAATAAGGAGCCGCAGCTCAAGCCCTACATCGACCTCCCCCGCATGTCGGACATCACGAGAGCGATGATCAAAGAGAGTCTGGACGCACTCGTGCGCGGAAGCATAGATATCGCGGAAAATGTGCGGCGTGAGGAAAACGTGGTCGACGGTCTTAATGACCAGATCTTCCGGGAGCTCCTGACGTTCATGATGGAGGACCCGCGCACTATACATCGCGCGCTGCTGATCATGCAGATTTCCAAAAACCTGGAGAGAATCGCCGACCATGCCAAGGGAGTCGCGGATATGGTCATTTACATGGTGACGGGAAAAACCGTCCGGCACCAGCAAGCGGATGAATTATTCCGGAAGGACGGATGAAAAGCCGACTCTTCATAAAGGTCCTGGGTACCTATCTGATCCTGATTATTCTGGCGAGCTCCGTGATCTACTACCTTGTCGGACAGCAGATAAGAGCGGGCACTGTCGAAAGGATCGAGAAAGAGCTTCTGACCTTCGCACAGGTAATCAACTCGGAGTCCCGGCTGGAGGCCGGGGAAAGAATCGGCCGGCTGGCGGAAATTTCAAAGTCGAGGATTACGCTGATCGCCCCCGGCGGCGAAATCATCGCGGATTCGGAGCACGAGGTTTCAACCATGGAAAAGCACCTTACCCGTCCCGAGATCCAGGAAGCGAGAGTGCGCGGGTCGGGAAAGGCGATAAGATACAGCCGGACGGTCGGAACGGATATGCTTTACGTGGCGCTCTCCCGGGGAGACGGCGGATTTATCCGCCTGGCCAAGCCGCTGCACGAAATCCGCAGCATCATGGATTCGCTGTACCGCAGCCTGTTCGTGTCTATCCTCATAATGGTTTTTCCGTCCCTGATCTTTGCACTGTTTTTCTCCTACAGGTATTCTGCACCGATAAAGGAGATGGAGGATTTTACGGAAAAGCTGCGCGAGGGCAAAGAACCGGGATCTCTGCTGATCCGCAAGAACGACGAACTCGGCCAGCTGGCGAAGAACATCAATTTCCTTGTTGAGGAACTGCAGAGCCAGATCCGGTCGGTCAGCGAGGAAAAAGGGAAGCTCATCGCCGCATTTGCCAGCATGAGCGAAGGCGTGCTCCTTCTGAACGGCGATAATAAAATCGAGATTTACAACCGGGCATTCCGCAAGATGATCGCGGTGGAATACGGAGAGGCTGCGGGAAAAACGCTGATGGAAGCATTCCGGAATATCGAGCTGCAGAAGGCCTTTGAATCGTTCCGGGCCGCGAGGCAGCCGGTAAGGGAAGAGATCGTCCTTGGCGAGATCAGTCCCATGACCTTCAATATCAGCATATCATCGGTAGCGGGACTGCCCGGCGGCGAGGAAAAGACGCTTATCGTCTTCCACGACGTTACCCGGGTGAAGAAACTCGAGCGCATGCGCGTCGATTTTGTCGCCAACGTCACGCACGAAATCAAAACGCCTCTGACGGCCATTCTCGGGTTCATAGAAACGCTCGAGGGAGGAGCGATCGAGGACAGGGAGACGGCCCTCAGGTTTCTCGACATTATCTCCCGGCATGCAGAACGCATGAACCGCCTGCTGGAAGACCTGCTGACGATCTCCAATATCGAGCTGGGCGAAATAAAATTCTATTTTGAAAGCGTCTCTCTCAGCGGCATCGCCGAAAGCGTGCTTCCCATGATAGAGTCCAGGGCCGGCGAAAAAGGGCTGGCCGTCTCCAGGGACGTACCGGAGACCACCCCTCCCGTCCGCGCGGACAGGGACCGGCTGGTGCAGATCCTGCTGAACGTCCTCGACAACGCGGTGAAATTCACGCCAGCGCCGGGCAGGATTTCCGTGTCGGCGTCGCGGGAGGGAGGCCAATGGGTGGTCCTCCGCGTCGCCGATACGGGTGTGGGCGTGCCGAAAAGCGAAATTTCACGACTCGGAGAAAGGTTTTACCGCGTCGATAAGACCCGCTCCCGCGAGCTGGGAGGAACCGGACTGGGCCTGTCCATCGTCAAGCACCTCATGCAGGCTCACCAGGGAAAGATGGAGATAGAGAGCCAGCTCGGGCAGGGAACGACGGTTTCTTTATACTTTCCGGTCTATAAAGAATAGTTTAAACTTCAGAACATTGAGCGGAGCAGTATATAAGAGGCGCCGGATATGGCCGCCGATACGGGAATGGTAAGAATCCATGCCCACACGATTGATCCCGCCACGCCCCACCGGACGGCCGTCAGCCGGTGCGTGGTGCCCACCCCCATGATGGCGCCCGTAATCGTGTGTGTCGTGCTGACCGGGATGCCGCCCAGTGTCGCACCGATGAGGGATGTCGCGGCCGCAGTTTCGGCGGAGAAACCACCCATGGGCCGCAGCTTCGTTATCCTCGTTCCCATGGTTTTGACGATCCGCCATCCTCCCGCCATCGTGCCGAGGGCGATGGTGAAAGTACATATCAGGACTATCCAGAACGGGATGTAAAAGCGGGGTCCAAGATATCCGCTGCTGAACAGGACGATAGCGATGATTCCCATCGTTTTCTGGGCGTCGTTCATGCCGTGACCGAGGCTGTGTATAGCCGCCGAGACGAGCTGCAGTTTCCTGAATACACGGTCTGCTTTGGCGGGATGAAAGTTCCGGGTAAGGTTCAGGTTCAGAATCATCAGAATCAGGCCCAGGACAAAGCCGATGGTGGGTGACAGAATAATGAAAGCGGCCGTCTTGATAATGCCTTTCCAGACGAGGACGTGGAACCCTCCTTTGACGATCCCCGCTCCGATCAGACCTCCGATAAGTGCATGGGAGGAACTGCTCGGCAGACCTACATACCAGGTGATGAGGTTCCAGGCGATCGCCCCGAATAAAGCGGAGAGAATCAGGCTGTTGTCGATAATATTCGGCGTTACTATTCCCGTCCCGATCGTCACCGCCACGGGGGCGCCGACCGTGAATGCTGCGACAAAGTTGAAGAAAGCGGCCCAGTAAACGGCATTGCGCGGGGAAAGCACCCGGGTGGAAACTACACAGGAGATGGAATTTGCGGCATCATGGAAGCCGTTAATGAAATCGAATATCAGGGATATTAATATAATGAAAAGAATCAGCGCAAGCGAGTTATCCATGCTTCAGGACGATTCCCTCGACAATGTTTGAAACGTCCTCGCAGACATCCAGGGCTTCCTCGATCCTCTCGCAGATCTCCTTCCATTTAATCAGCTCGATGGCGTCCTTTTCCTCTTCGAAAAGACGCGCGACCGTCGTACGCAGAATATAATCTCCCTCGTTTTCAAGCGTATTTATCTCGACGCAGATGTCGAGGATCTGCTTGGTGTTCTTCTTATGGCGGAGGGCGTACACGATCTTCTTGACGCCGCAGATCGCCTCGTTCAAAACTCTAGTCAGTTCAATAATTTCCCGGCTGGGTTTTTTGATTTTATACAGGTGCATCCTGATGCCTGCCGCTTCGATCATGTCCAGGATGCTGTCCATCTTGTTGACAAGGGCGTAGATATCCTCCCTGTCGAGCGGAGTGAGAAAGGTCTTGTGCATCTTTTCATAGGTGCGGTGGGTGATCGTATCCGCTTCGTGCTCGATTTCTTTCAGTTTGGAAAGCTTCGGTTCGGAATATTCGTACTTCTCGAGAATGTCGTGAAAGAGCTTGCCGCCCTCTTCAATCTTGTCCGCGAGTTCCTCGAAAAGGTCGTAAAATTTCTCGTCTTTTGGAATTATGCGCATGCGATTATCTCCCCTTCAGGCCTTCGGGCGGCGACTATGTAGCATAATTGAAATGGGAATGCAAATGAGCAAAACTTCCGGAAGAATGCGTTTTTTAATTATAATCTTAGCTTTATCTCTGGATTTTCTCTTGACATAACTGATTTTATGTTTATGTTATGCCCGAAATTTCCCGCCGGCTTAGAAAGCCTTAAATTTCTAAGGCAAAAAATTATAGTGGAAAGGAGGATCATCTCAGGATGAAGATCAGACCGCTTCACGACAGGATTCTTGTCAAACGCTTGGAAGAGGAGCAAAAAACGAAAGGCGGAATAATTATCCCCGACACCGCCAAGGAAAAACCGATGGAAGGCCAGGTCATCTCGGTTGGAAAAGGCCGCATGACGGAAGACGGAAAGGTGGTCAAGCTGGACGTGGCAGCCGGAGACAAGGTGCTGTTCAGCAAGTATGCGGGGACAGAGGTGAAGATCGACGGCGTCGATTACCTGATCATGAGAGAGGAAGACATCCTCGGAATAATTGAGAAGTAAATAGGAAAAGGAGGAGATAAATTAATGGCAGCCAAAATCTTTCAATATGACGAGGAAGCGAGAAAGTCGATCCTCAAGGGCGTCAACGTACTCGCTGATGCGGTCAAAGTGACCCTGGGTCCCAAGGGTCGCAATGTCGTCCTGGATAAAACTTTCGGCTCCCCCACCGTGACGAAGGACGGTGTCACCGTTGCAAAGGAAGTCGAACTGGAAGATAAATTCGAAAATATGGGCGCCCAGATGGTGAAGGAAGTCGCCAGCCGTACAAGCGACGTGGCGGGCGACGGCACGACTACCGCTACGATTCTCGCCCAGGCGATCTACCGCGAAGGCGCAAAGATGGTAGCCGCCGGCCACAACCCCATGGACATCAAGCGGGGAATCGACAAGGCCGTCGAGACCGTCGTCACGGAGCTCAAAAAAATCAGCAAGCCCACCAAGGACCAGAAGGAAATAGCCCAGATCGGAACGATTTCCGCCAATAACGACGCGGGCATCGGAAACATTATCGCCGAGGCCATGGGCAAGGTCGGCAAAGAGGGCGTGATCACGGTTGAAGAGGCCAAGGGGCTGGAGACGGAACTGGAGATCGTTGAAGGCATGCAGTTCGACCGCGGCTACGTTTCCCCTTATTTCGTAACCAATCCCGACAAGATGGAAGTCAACCTGGAAGATCCCTACATCCTGATTCATGACAAGAAGATCAGCGGAATGAAAGACCTTCTCCCCATTCTCGAGCAGATCGCCAAGATGGGCAAACCCCTGCTGATCATCGCCGAGGAGATCGAGGGCGAAGCGCTGGCGACCCTGGTCGTCAATAAGCTGCGGGGAACCCTGCACGTATCCGCCGTCAAGGCCCCCGGGTTCGGCGACAGGCGCAAGGCCATGCTGGAAGACCTCGCGATCCTGACCGGCGGAAAGGTCATCTCCGAGGACATGGGCGCGAAGCTGGAAAACACCAGGGTCGAAGATCTCGGCCGCGCCAAGAAGATCACGATTGACAAGGATAATACAACCATCATCGACGGCGCCGGGAAACGGGCCGACCTGGAAGGGCGGGTCAAGATGATCCGGGCCCAGATCGAGGAAACCACTTCCGACTACGACCGCGAGAAGCTCCAGGAGCGGCTGGCGAAACTGGTCGGCGGCGTGGCGGTAATCAAGGTCGGGGCCGCGACCGAGACGGAAATGAAAGAGAAGAAGGCGAGGGTGGAAGACGCCCTGAACGCTACACGCGCGGCGGTCGAGGAAGGCATCGTGCCGGGCGGAGGCGTCGCCTACATCCGGACACAGGGCGCTCTCGACAAGCTGAAGCTGGACGGCGACATGCAGATGGGTGTCGGGATCGTCAGGAAGGCCGTGGAAGAGCCGCTCAAGATGATCGCTTTCAACGCGGGTTTCGAAGGATCGATCATTCTCGAGAAAGTCCGCGAGAAGAAAGGCGCCTACGGATTCAACGCCCAGAACGAGAAATACGAGGACCTCTATGAGGCGGGCGTTATCGATCCGACCAAGGTGACGCGGTTTGCGCTCCAGAACGCCGCCAGCGTTTCCGGCCTGCTGCTTACAACTCAGTGCATGATTTCGGAAAAACCGAAAAAGGAAACCCCGATGCCCCCGATGCCCGGAGGCGGAGGATATCCCGGGATGGACATGTAATAAACTTACAAACAAAAAGGGACCCCTTGCGGACCGCAAGGGGTCCTTTTTGTTTGGGCATCAGGCATCGGGTTTCCGGCATCAGGCGGCTGTTTAATAGAGGTTCTCCTGGATGCCAGAGGTCATCAGATGCTTTCTTCGTATCTTCCCACCTTTGCAACTTCGCAGCTTCGTTCTTGGTACTGCTCACCGGGAATCCCTCTGACTCGCCTGCCTGCAATCTCAGCCCTTCCCCGCGTTTCGCGCCTTTCCCGCTCATTTTTCCCGGCCCTTGAAAGCTGCAGGCATATGTGATAACTATTCCAGGTTGTTTTTCGATTATATTTCCAACTTTTAGGAGATACAAATGGATTACAAGGATACCTTGAATCTGCCGAAGACCGATTTTCCCATGAAGGCCAACCTCTCAAAACGGGAGCCGGAGTTCCTGAAAAAATGGGAGGAGATGAACATATACCGGGCGATCAGAAATGTTTCCAAGGGCCGGAAAACCTATATCCTCCATGACGGGCCGCCTTATGCGAACGGCCATATCCATCTCGGCACCGCCCTCAACAAGATCATCAAGGACCTTGTCATAAAGTCAAAGAACATGGGCGGATTCGACAGCATCTACGTTCCCGGATGGGACTGCCACGGTCTGCCGATCGAGCACCAGGTGGACAAGGAGCTGGGAGATAAAAAATATGACTTGTCCCAGGTAGAAAAAAGGAGATACTGCCGCAAATATGCGGAGCAGTTCGTGGACATCCAGCGCAGCGAATTCAAGAGGCTTGGCGTCTTCGGGGAATGGGACAATCCCTACCTGACGATGAGCTACGAATATGAGGCGATCACCATCGAGGAATTCGCCAAGCTCATGCTGAACGGCGACATTTACAAGGGAAAGAAGCCGGTTTACTGGTGCGCCACTTGCAAAACGGCCCTGGCGGAGGCGGAGGTCGAATACATGGACCACCAGACGCCCTCCGTTTACGTGAAATTCCCCATGATCTCCGATTTCGCGGCCGTTCGTCCGAAGCTGAAAGGCGAAAAAGTCTATTGCGTTATCTGGACGACGACCCCCTGGACCCTTCCGGCGAACCTGGCGATAGCGGTCCATAAGGAATTCATCTATGCGGCGGTAAAGACGCGGGGCGAGGTGCTCATTGTCGCGAAGGAGCTCGTGGACTACTGCATGGATGCCTTCGGCTACAAAGAGCATGAAATAATCGACGAGTTCCCGGGAGAGGTCCTGGAAGGGCAGAAATGCCGCCATCCGTTTATCGACCGGGAGAGCGTTCTTATCCTCGCGCCTTTCGTCACCCTGGAAGCGGGGACCGGTCTCGTCCACATCGCCCCCGGCCATGGTCAGGAAGACTACGAGATAGGGCTGGAGTACGGTCTCGACAATTACGCCCCGGTGGATGAGAACGGGCGGTTCACCCCCGACGTGGAATTCTTCGCCGGAGAGTTCGTTTTCGATGCGAACGAGTCCGTCATGAAGAAAATGAAGGAAGTGGGCGTGCTGCTCGGCAGCATGGACATCGGTCATTCCTATCCGCATTGCTGGCGCTGCAAGAACCCGATCATCTTCCGCTCTACGGAGCAGTGGTTCATATCCATGGAAAAGAAGGGACTTCGGGAGAAGGCCCTGAAATCGATAGGGGAAGTAAGATGGATACCCTCCTGGGGCAGGGACAGGATCTACGGGATGGTCGAAAACCGTCCCGACTGGTGCATATCGCGCCAGAGACTCTGGGGCGTGCCGATCGTAGTTTTCTACTGCGAAGGATGCGGCGAGGTCCTGGCTACCAGGGAGGTCCTGGCGCACGTGGCCGGCCTGGTCCGGCAATACAGCGCGGACGTCTGGTTCGAGAGGGAGGCGAAAGACCTGCTCCCGAAGGGGACGAAATGCGCCTCCTGTAAGGGGGAAACCTTCCGTAAGGAAACCAACATCCTGGACGTCTGGTTCGATTCGGGCGTGAGCCACGCCGCCGTCCTGGAGACAAGGTCGGACCTGCGGTGGCCTTGCGATATGTATCTCGAGGGCAGCGACCAGCACCGGGGGTGGTTCCATTCATCGCTTCTTGAATCGGTGGGGACGAGGGGAAGGGCGCCCTATAAAGAGGTCCTGACCCACGGTTTCGTGGTGGACGGCGAGGGGAAAAAGATGTCGAAGTCGGTCGGGAACGTCGTCGATCCCCAGGATATAATTGCAAAATACGGGGCGGAGATCCTGCGGCTCTGGATCGCCGCGGAAGACTATACGGCCGATATACGCATCTCCAGCGAGATCATGGAGCGGCTGATCGAGGCGTACCGCCGCATCCGGAACACGAGCCGTTTCATTCTCGGGAATCTCTACGATTTCAACCCCGGGAAGGACGCGGTCCCCTGCGCGCAGATGGAAGAAATGGACCGGTGGGCGCTCCACCGGCTCCAGGAAGTGATCCAGCGCGTGCGCAAGGCGTACGAGGATTTCGAGTTCCACGTCGTTTATTACACTGTCTACAATTACTGCACGGTCGACCTTAGCGCTCTCTACCTGGACGTTAGCAAGGACCGGCTGTACACGTCCAAAACGGCTTCAAAGGCGCGCCGGTCGGCCCAGACGGCGATGTGGACGATTCTGGACTCCCTTGTCCGCCTGCTGGCGCCGATCCTGGTCTTCACCGCGGAAGAAATCTGGGAGAGGATGCCGGTCGAAGGCAAGGAGAAAAGCGTTCACATGACGAGCTTCCCCGAGGTGAAGCAGGAATTTCTTGATCCGGACCTGATGGAAAAATGGAAGACGATGATCGGCCTTAAGGGCGAGATCGCCAAGGCGGTCGAAGCGGCCCGCAGGAACAAGATCGTCGGCCACTCCCTGGACGCGAGAATCGAGATAGCGGCTTCCGGCAGGCTGGCGGAGCTGATCCGGGCGAACCTGGATACGATCCGGACCATCAACATCGTTTCCGAAGTGGAGATGACGGACAAACCGTCCGGCGAGATCTCCTGCAGCTCGGAATTCGAGGGGATGTCAATCGGTGTAAGCAGGGCGGGCGGTGTCAAATGCGAGCGCTGCTGGATGTACAGCGGCACGGTCGGCAAAAGCGCAGCGCATCCCGCCATTTGCGACCGCTGCATCGGCAACCTTTCCTGATCGGCAACTGCGGGAGAAAGCTTTTGAAGAAGACATATGCGATTCTGGCGGTAACTGTCGGACTGGTGCTGATCCTGGACCAGTGGACGAAGCACCTGGTGGACAGCGGCATGTACCTGCACCAGAGCTTCCCCGTGGTGAAGGGTTTCATTAATATCACTTATGTCAGGAACCCGGGGGCCGCTTTCGGGTTTTTAAGCGGAATTCACTCCTCTCTGCGTGTGGCCTTCTTTTTCCTGGTTTCAGCGGCGGCGATCGTGCTGATTGTCTATTACCTGAAAAAATACCGTGTCAAGGACATGCTGCTTGCTTCTTCCCTCTCGCTTATTCTGGCGGGCGCCGCCGGAAATCTGATCGACAGGGTGCGTTTCGGCGAGGTGATCGATTTTGTCGACGTTCATGTCGCCGGCCATCACTGGCCGGCTTTCAACGTGGCCGATTCCGCGATTTCGATCGGCGCGGTGCTGCTGCTCTACGACATGCTCCGGAAAAGAAAATCGGCGCGGTAAAAATAGTCTCAAGTCTCAAGTTGCCAGACAGGGATACTTGAACTGTTAATGCCCGCAGGACCGAAACATTGATACCGATGTCCCTGGACGGAGTCTTTCTGGCTTAAAGTGGAAAGACGATAGCGAGTCAATTCTTTTTTCCTGAAGTCATTTAAATCCGGCTTCCTCTGAAATCCGCCATTCAAATACAAATCCTTTTGAGGTGATATCTTCACAGTTGATCGATACGGAATAAAGCCGATCAAGTACTGTGCAAGTTCCTATCTCGATGATAGTAGATCAATCTAGTCGATAGGTAATCGACTGATAGACTCAAATTTCAAAAAAAGAGTAACCGAACCTGAATTCTTTCCCTTTACGCCGGCATAAACTTCCTCGGTTAAGCAGTATTCCCGGGATATTCGAACCGGAGTTGGACTGCGCCCCTCGTTGCTCGACGCAGGATATGCGACTCGCCTCTTCGGGGCTTGTCCAACTTGTTTCACCTTAAATCAGCTTAAATTAGCCGGAGTCAAATTGACGCATTTGGATTTTCGATTTTAATCCTTCTCATTACACCCACATACGGACATCTGGCCGGGACTGATTGTTTTCCAGTTACCGTTCCAACCACCATACCACAAACATGCATTCGCGCATTTTCTCGGAGCGTCGACATTATTCCGGATCGGACCCGCATTTTTATCGTAAGGATTGTTGCTCGTGGGACGGCTATTGCATCCGCAGACCGACATCTGGCCGCCAACGGTGGTTTTCCAATTTCCGTTCCAACCGCTGTAATAGGTGCAGGTACCGGGACATTTCTTGGCGGCATCAACGTTATTCCCGATCGGTCCGGAACGGATATCGAACGCCATAGCCGAACCGCAGAGGAAAGCGCTGGCAAAAGCAACTACGATCAGGGAACAGACTGTTTTCTTCATTACATACCTCCTCTAAATTGTGGTCCAAGTATTGATCTCTTTCCCATCTTTCCTATATCCGATAGGTGGTATTATGTTAAGTCAAAATTTCATGTTAAGTCAGTCATTAGAAGAATGATCGGCTCGGCCGCGGCGAGACTGACCGGGGCATACAGGAATCAGCCGTATATAATGGACGATAAATACCTAGTCAATTGATTCCAGATCGTTTCCGATCTATTTCAGCCTAGTCCGAGCCTTTCAGGATGAAAGCTGACATATCTGCTACAATCCCGAAAAATCTCTTTCAATAAATATCGATTTAAAATCGTAGCCGCGTCCTGGGGAGGGCTTCAGGGTGAAAGCAATTACGGGGTCAGACCTGATTTGACGCTGTCCGTTCAGGTAAGTACAGGGCAGGACAAATTATAAAAAGCTTTTCTGCTTAACTCGAGACTTGAAACCTGAGACCTGAAACCTGAGACTTGAGACTTGGTCTACTTACATAACCGGAGGAGAAGATTGCCGGCCACGGCCTTGCGGTAGCCGGCCGTGGCGCGGATATCGTCTATCGGAAAAAAGGAAGCCTCCGCGATGCGGGCGGCCTCTTCCAGAACCGGCCGCGTGAGAGTTTTTCCCTTCAGGAATTCTTCCGCCCCCACGGATACGACAACGGTCGGCGCGACGCTTCCCCATGCCAGGCGCGCCTCTTCGATTACGCCCTCGGGGGAGATCCTCATCAGGGCGGCCAGGCTCGCCACGGCAATGGCCAGGGCCTTTCTCTGCCCCACCTTCTCGAAATGATGCAGGTTCAGCCCTTGCGGCGCGGGAACCCGTATGCCGGCGATGATTTCCCCCCTGCCGAGAAGCGTTTTTCCGGGACCGGTGATGAATTCCCCGATCGGCGCGCGCCTTGTTGAGCTGGCGGACCGAATCTCCACTTCGGCCCTGAGAACATAAAGGGGAGGCAGCGTGTCGCCCGCGGGAGACGCCGTGCAGACATTCCCGCCGATCGTTCCCATGTTGCGGATCTGGGGGGAGCCGAGCGCTTTCAGGGCGGTCTCCAGCACTTTAAGCCCGCTCCGGACCAGCGGGTCCTCGAGAACCGACTTTAGAGACGTGCAGGCGCCGATTCTGACGCCGTCGCCCTCCCGGCGGATGCCCCGCAATTCGCCTATCCGCTCCAGGCCGATCAGGACGCCTGGGTCGGCGGACCCCGCCCGCATCTTCACGAACAGGTCCGTTCCCCCGGAGAAGATCGCCGCTCCCGGCTCGCTTTCGAGCAGAGGCCAGAGTTCGTCCAGGGTGCGGGGGGAAAAGACCTTCCTCATTCTCCGTCCTTCAGCCGCCGGGCCGCTTCTCCCACGGCGTCCACGATCTTGTGATATCCCGTGCACCGGCAGAGGTTGCCGCACAGGCCCTCTTTGATTTCCTCCCGTGACGGAGATTGCCGTCTTTTCAGGAGTTCGGAGGCCGAGAGGATCATTCCCGGCGAACAGAAGCCGCACTGCACGGCCCCGAGTTCAACAAACGATTCCTGAATCGGTCGGATTTCCGGGTCGCCCGCGGCTCCTTCGATGGTGACGACCTTTTTCCCGGAAAGCTGCGCCGCCAGCATCAGGCAGGAGAGCCTGCTCTCGCCGTCCACGAGGATCGTGCACGCGCCGCATTCCCCGCTGCCGCATCCTTCCTTCGTTCCCGTCAAGCCAAGATCCTCGCGCAGGAGATCCACCGCCCTCCTGTCCGGGGCCGCATCGAGTTCTATTTTCTTTCCGTTAAGGAGGAAATCGATCTTCATTTCCTTTTACCGCCGCTCTTCTTACCCGCCTGTGTCATAGCTTCCAATATCCTTTCCGCGGTCAGGGGCGCCCGCGTGATGTGGAGACCGCCGGCGTCGGCGGCGGCGTTGGCGATCGAGGGCAGCGGCCCGTTGATCCCGACTTCGCCCACCCCCTTCATTCCATACGGCCCGGATTCCTCGTATGTCTCGACGGCAAGCGAGACGATCTCGGGAACATCGGGCGCGCCCGGAATGAGATAGGCCGCAAACCCCGGATTAAGGACGCGTCCTTCCATCATCAGGACTTCCTCGTGGAGGGCGTACCCGATTCCCTGGGCGACGGCCCCCTGAACCTGCTGTTCGTATGCCTGCGGATTCATGACCCGGCCCGCGTCGGTTGCGGCGAGATAATCCTTCACCTCTATCCGCCCCGTCAACTCGTCTATCTCGATGCGGGCCAGGTGGACCGCATACGAGAAAAGGAGGTGGGGAAAACCGATGAAGAAAGCCTTTCCGGTATCCAGGGAATCCCCGGCCACCGGCATGATGAACTGCTGGATGCAGGTGCGGTCCTGTTCGGACATCATGGCGGCAATGCCGCTGAGCGGGACCTCCCGGCCGGTTCCGAGGTGCCGCACTTTTCCCGGCAGGAGTTCCATCCGTTCCACCGTGTCCGCCAGAAGGACGAGTGCCGTCCTGCCGATGATCCGTTTCCGGAGTTCTTCGCAGGCGCGGATCAGCGCGTTTCCGTACGTGTACGTGGTCCGGCTGGCGGACGCAGAGCCCGAGGGCATCGTCCGCTCCGTGTCCGGCTGGACGAGTTCGATGGAGGAGTTTTCCTGGCACAGGATCTGTCCGGCTATCTGAAAATATGCCGTGGCGTTTCCCTGTCCCATATCCGAAACGCCGCAGTAGACCCGGATCTTCCCGGCGGGCGTCAGCTCTACCTTGGCGATGGCCGAATCGGGCAGGCCTCTGCCGTAGCCCATGGCGTTGAAGACCGCCGCGACGCCGACGCCCCTTTTTTTGAAGGCGCCCGCCTCCGCTTTCCAGGCGCTTCTGCTGCGCCACATGGGGTGCCGCTCCACCGCATCGATGCAGGACGCAATGCCCGTCGAACCGGTCAGCGTCACTCCGGAGCTGTTGCTGTCACCCCGGCGCAGGGCGTTCTTCCTCCGCAGCGCGAGGGGGTTCATGTCCAGCTTTGCCGCGAGCAGGTCCATGATCCTCTCGAACGCGAAGCTCACCTGCGCGACGCCGAAACCCCGCATGGCGCCGGCTACAGGGTTGTTGGTGTAAACGCACCATCCTTCGATCAGGGCATGCGGAATGCGGTAGGGCCCGCCGGCGTGCTCCATGCCGAGGGCCATCACCTCGCCGCCGAGATGGGCGTAGGCGCCCGAATTGTAGTACAGCCGGCAATGGAGCGCCTGGAGCGTTCCGTCTCTCATCGCCCCGGCGCGGTATTCCATTTTCACGGCGTGCCGCTTGTACCCGGCGGTGAAATTCTCCTCCCGGTCCCAGAGCATTTTGACTTTCCTGCCGCCGGCATACTGAGCCGCCAGAGCCAGGAGACACTGCACCGTCGCTCCGTCCTTGCCGCCGAAAGCCCCGCCGAGATAAGGCCCGATTACGCGCAGAAGGTCCATCCGGATGCCGAGGGCGCCGCTGATTTCCCATTTGTCCCGGAAAGGCGCCTGGGTCGATACGACCAGGGTTATCTTCCCGTCGGGCTCCTGCCAGGCGATCCCGTTTTCGGTCTCCAAAAAGGCATGTGCGACGAAAGGTACTTCAAAACTCTCCTCGACCACCGCATCGCAGACGGCAAAGGCGCCGGCCGCGTCGCCGCGCCGGATCTCCGCCTGCAGCAGAATATTGCCGGTCTTGTGTTCCTCATGGACAAGGGGAGCGCCCGGGCGCAGCGCCTCGCCGGTGTCGAAAACGCCGGGAAGTGGCTCGATATCCACGCGCACGGCTGCGATCGCCTGCTTCAGAATCTCCCTGCTTTCCGCAATCACCAGGGCTACCGCGTCCCCGCAGTGGCGGACTTTGGTGTCGCAGAGAACGGGCTGATCCTTGTGGACGATTCCCTGGCGGTTGGGGCCGGGAACGTCCGCGCCCGTCAGGACGGCCTTAACTCCTGGAATTTTTTCCGCTTCGGACTTGTCGATCAGGATAATGCGGCCGTGCGGAATTCCGGACCGTCTTACTCCGGCCCAGAGCAGGCCCTCTCCGTAATAATCGGCTGCATACTTCTCAACCCCGGCCGCTTTCGCCTCGGCGTCGGCGCGAATGACTGTGCGGCCGATCTCCGGTATGTATGTTTTCCGCCTTTCTACCATTGCGAGTTCCGGAGAATCTTCAATTTCCCTTCAAATTATGATATTTGGCCTGGAAGCTATAACACAGGGTCGGGAAAAAAAGAAGCCCAAAGCGGCTGGCGATAAATCCCGGAAGAGGGACTGAAATCATGGATGTCACGGGAAGAAATAAGAGCGTATTCCGGGCGGAGGATGTTTTTTCTCATGTCCTGGAAAGGCTCCGGCGGAGAGAACCCGTCGTCCTGGCCACGGTAATGTCGCTCGCCGGTTCGGGCCCGCGCGGGCCGGGAGCCGTCATGGCGGTCTTTGCCGGCGGCGGAACTCTGGGCTCGGTGGGAGGCGGGCCGCTTGAGGCCGAGATCGTCCGGAAGGCGGGCTCGGTCGTCATGAATCGCAATTCCTCGGTTATGCCGTTTTCCCTGACGGACCAGGCCGCTGCGGAAGGGGGAATGGTCTGCGGCGGGACAGTGGAGGTGCTTGTCGAGTTTCTTGACGGATCCCCGGACTGCGTTTCCGTCTTCGCTGAAGCAGGGAGAAGCCTGGAGGCGGGCCGCCGGGTATGGCTGATCAGGTCAATACGTCCGGAAAACGGCGAGTGGGAGAACTGCCGAACGGGGATCGGGCTGTTCAGGGGAAGCGATGAAGGGGAATTCTTCCCCGGCACACTGGATCTGTCCGGGGCGGGAATCGAGGACGTCCGGAGCGGGATGCGCGGGAAGGCGCCGTCCGTCATTCCGGTCCGCAGCCGGTCCTCCATGCCCGGGGACTTCCGGCTTTTTCTCCAGCCGCTGGAGGCAGAGGGAAAGGTCTTTATATTCGGCGCGGGCCATGTCGGACGGGACCTTGCTTCCGTCTGCGGCATCGCGGGCTTCCGCACGATCATTGTCGACGACCGCGGGGAATTCGCAAACAGGGAGCGTTTCCCGGATGCGGAGGAGATCCGGGTCGTTCCTTCGTACGAGGAATTCTTCGCCGGGCGCGGGATCGACGATTCCGGGTACGTGGTGATCGTTACCCGGGGGCACAATCACGACCGCGAAATCCTCGCGCGCGCGCTGAAAACGCCCGCCGCCTATATCGGCATGATCGCGAGCCGGCGCAAGCGCGAGATAATTTTCAGTTCCCTGCGCGCCGAAGGATACGGCGATGAAGATCTGAAACGGGTTCACAGCCCCATCGGCTTGGAAATAGGCGCCGAGACTCCGTCCGAAATCGCCGTAAGCATCGCTGCGGAGCTGATCCGGATCCGGTCGGAGAGGAGAAAAGGCTGATGCAAGGATCTCCTTATCATCCCGGAATTTCTGCGCTTGTGCTGTGCGCCGGACGCTCGCGCCGGATGGGCGGGACCAAACCTCTCCTGAAGCTCGGTTCCGAGACCCTGATCGAGCGGGCCGTCGGAATCTGCCGCGCCGCAGGCGTAGAAGATATCCTTGCCGTTCTGGGGCATGACGCGGCCCGGGTTGCCGCCGTTGCGGACCGCATCGGCGCAAGGTGGACGGTTAACAACCGGTATGGAGAAGGCATGTTTACTTCCGTGCAGGAGGGCGCCGTGCGGCTGGATGGGACCTGCCGCGCGTTCTTCCTCCTTCCCGTGGATATTCCCCTGGTCCGTCCGGATACCCTGACCGGATTGATCAAGGCGTTCGCGGCGGCGGGAAGCGACGCAGTCGTCTGCCGGCCCGTAAGCGAAGGCAGACGCGGCCACCCTCCCCTTATTTCTTCCGCCCTCATCCCGGAAATTCTCGGGGGCGAAGCGCCGGACGGCATGCGCTCCATCCTGGCCCGGCATGAGGGGAATTCGGTTTTTGTTGAATGCGGCGATCCGTGGATTCTGTTCGATATCGACACACCGGACGATCTGGAGAAGGCGAGGGAGCAGCTGGCCGCTGCATCCCGTATTTGACTTTTTTCGCCCTTTGGGAATATAAGAGGCACCGATGAACTCACCCCGCGGCAAGACATTGACCCTGGCACTGACCTCCGAGGACCGCTATCTCCCTGTGGCCGTGAATTTCGCCGAGAATTCCGCCCGGGCATTCGGACTGGGAAATACCGAAGCCCTGCACCTGCGGCTCGCGGTCGAGGAGATTTTCTCTTATATCAGCCGCTCGGTGTGCGCGGGGGAGGGCATCCGGATTGAATGCGCAAACGGCGTTTACTATACGCAGGTCTGCTTCCGGCTTCCCGTATCGAAACTGAATCTGGGCGGGTTCAATATAACATCTTCTTTCTCCTACGACAGCGAATCGGATCTGGAGGAAATGGGGCTGATGCTCGCCTCCCAATCCGTCGATCATCTTCAGATCCGGAGCGAGGGAAACCAGAGGATCTCCCTGATTCTGAAAAAGGAAAAGGCTTATCCCGAATCCGTCGAACGCGTCTCTGTTCCGCAAGACGCGGAGGGACTGGAAACGGAAACGCCTGACGCGGAAAAGCTTAAAGTGTTTTCCCTTCTTGCCGCCGGTTCGGACCCGGCCGCGCCGAACCTGTTCAAATACCCCGGCAAAGTTGTGGACATGGCGGCTTCCGGGGAGTGCTTCCCCATTATCGCCGTGAACGGGAGAAGGGAGATCGTGGGAGGGGTTTTATACGGCTACAGGTCCGAGAAAACGGTGCAGTTGCTCGGCCCGTTCATTTTCCATGAGGGTAAGGCCCGGGAAACAGGAGAAGCACTGATCGAGGCCTGCATCGGGAGGGTCGCCAGATCGAAGGCTTTGGGATTGCTCAGCTTCTCCGGACTTCCGGAATTCCTCGCCGGCGGATTCGAGCCGCTTGGTTCTCTCGTTTATTTTTCCGAAGGAAAACCGCCTGTTCCGAAGAAATCGTTCTATCGGCACCTCCATGAGGACCCCGGATGCGAGGTGTGGACGCACGAGAGCATGGCCGGCTATCTGCGGGAGGAATACGGCAGGCTTTTCCTGGCGCGCAGCATCAGGACGGTCCGGGACCGGGGGGAAGCCCGCGATGAAGGCGCGTCGCTGTTTGCCGCTGAGATTCACCGGGAGCGGGCGCAGGCGGTCCTGCGGCCCTTATGGCCCGGCGGCGACTATATTGAGAACATCGAAAAACACGTCCGGCTGCTCGGCGGAGACGGTCTTTTGAACATCTTTTTCGAACTGGATCTCGGCATTCCCTGGCACGCCGGACTGATACCCGCGCTTTCGCGCGGCGGTTTCAAGCCGGGAATCGTTCTGCCCTTTGCAGGCGTTTCCGATATCGTCATTTTCCAATACCATGACGCGACCGAATCTTGACATCCTCGTCCCTGCTTACGTAAGGGAATTCGAGCCTTATATTCCGAGCAAGCCGGACCCGGAGCTTAAAAATCTTTACGGCTGCCCTCGTTTGTTCCGCCTGAACAATAATGAAAATCCCCTGGGCCCCCCGCCCGCCGCCCAGGAAGTGATCCGCCGTTTCCCACCGCTTCAAGGAGCGGTGTACCCGAGCGGGGATTCCTATTACCTGCGCCGGGAGATCGCCGCCCGTCACGGGATAGACCCCGAGCAGATCCTGGTGGGCAACGGCGCGAACGAGGTGATCACGTTCGTGATCAAGGCCTTCTGCGAGCCGGGAAACAATATCATCACGGCGGACAAGACGTTTGCCGTGTACGAATGGGTAGCGACTTTTTCGGGAATAGAGGCGAGGGTCATTCCACTGAAAAATTATGAGTTCGACGACCGGAAGATGCTGGAGGCCATGGATGCGAACACGAAAATCGCCTTCATCTGCAACCCGAACAACCCGACGGGGACCTACTGGTCCAGGGAGCGCCTGATCAATTTTCTGGATGGAGCGGGAAGCGACCGGATTGTTGTCGTGGACGAGGCCTATTTCGAATTTGTGGAGAAAGAAGACTTTCCCGACGGGATCTCGATGATAGGGGATCATCCCAATCTCGTTGTTTTCCGGACCTTTTCCAAGATGTACGGGCTGGCCGCCCTGCGCATCGGGTATCTTGTCGGAGACCAGGGCGTCGTGGACATGATCCGCCGCACCTGTGTCGTGTACTCGGTTAACAGCATCGCCCAGGAGGCGGCCCTGGCCGCCCTGGCGCACGGAGCGGAACATATCATGGAAACGCGCCGGCTTGTCCGTGAAAGCAGGGCGTTCCTGTGCGAGGCCCTGGCGAAGATGAGGCTCCCGGTCATCGCCAATGAAGGCAACTACCTGATAGTGAAGCTGCCGGGGAGCGACACCCTCGCATACAGGAAACTTATGCGGGAAGGAGTCATGATCAGGCCGATGACGGGCTTCCGCTATCCCAACCACATCCGGGTTACGCTGGCCGGAATGGAAGCCATGGAATCCTTCGTCGGCGCCCTGAAAAAAATCCTTAACTGAAGGAACCTGTTTTGTCCGGCAAGTCTGAACCCGCGGGCCTGTTTTCCGTCGAATTCCTGTCGCTCTGCCTGATCTTCATGGCGGCGTTCTGCAATGTCTCCGTATTTTACAGCTTCTTCCATTATCTTGGCGCCATCGGAATTCCGCCGGCATGGGCGGGCTTTCTCGTCGGCCTCGAGCCGATGGCGGCGTTCGCGTTCCGCCTGGCCGTGATCCCCTGGCTGCATGCGCGGAATGCTTTCGCAGTCATGATCGTTTCACTCTTTCTTCTGATCGCGGTTTCCTGCTCCTACCTGTGGGCGGGGGACATCGCCTCCCTGGCGGTCCTGCGCGTTTTTCACGGCGCCGTTTTTGTTCTCCTGACCTCGACGGTGATCGCGCTCATGGTGGTTTTCATCCCGGTGAAGAGAAGCGGCCAGGGATTCAGCACGATCAGCATTGCGACCATGATCCCTTATGCCGTGATGCCGATGCTCGTGGAGTCGGCCCTTCCCTTCGTGCGCAATGAATCCGAAATCTACGCCGGCGTAGCAGTATTCGGCGCCGCCAGTCTCCTGCTGAGCGCGCTGGTTTACCGGCGGACAACCGCCGCCCTGAAGGGCCGGGACCAGGTCCTTATGCGCCGCCCCCGGCTGTCAGAAATGCGCGAAAATTTCCGCCGTCTGCCGGTGGCTGTTCTGCTCTTGACGGCGCTCCTGGTCTATTTCGCGCACGCAACCGTTTTCTATTTCATCAAGGACCTCTCGCTCGAATCCGCGGGCGGGGAAGTGGGCTCGTTTTTCACCGTAAGCATGATCATGATGATCGCGGTACGCGCGGCGGGCGGCGCGCTTTTCGACCGGTTCGACAAGGGGCGCCTCCTGCAGGTTTCCCTGTCGCTCCTGATGCTGTGCCTCGTTCTTCTCCCCCTGTCCCGTTCCGGAGTATTTTTTTATACGATCGCATCCCTTTACGGATTGGGCATGGGGGCCGTCTTTCCCCTTTTGAATGCGCTGCTGTTTTCGGCATCGGCGCCGGCCATGCGCGGATTCAATACGAACATGTCGCTCTTCTCCATGGACGCAGCCTATTTCCTGGTCCCGTACGCCGGAGGATTTCTCATCGCGGCCGGCGCCGGATTCGGCAGCCTTTTCCAGGCCGGCGCCGCTTTCGTCGCTCTGGCGGTATTGCTGATTTTCCGGCAGCGGAAATATGAAGGCAGCCGTGTGAATAGACTTGAAACCGAAACCTGATACCATACCAAAACACAGGAGCCGAGATGAAAAATAAAACGGAAAAATGTGCGGGCGCGAATTATGAAATCGGCAATTTCCGGCCGGAAGACGCGGAGGGGGTCGTCAGCCTTTTCCGGGAAGTCTACGGCGAGGGTTATCCTATCCGTCTTTTTTACAATCCGGACGACATCATAAAGGCCAACCGGGATGGGGCATATTATACCGGCGTGGCCCGGGCCGGAGGGAAGATCGTGGGCGTGTGCCATCTGTGCTGCTCGGCCCCGTGGAAGTCCCTGTATGAATCATGCGCCGGTCTTGTCCTGAAGGAGCACAGGAACGCGGGGATAATAAAAGAAATCATGAGCTACCAGTTTGAAGAATTCGTGCCGCAGATGCCCGGCATCGAGGAGGTTTTTGGAGAGCCGGTCTGCAATCATCCCTATATGCAGCAGCTCGTGGCGTCTATGAGTGTCGTGGAAACGGGAATAGAAATATGCCTCATGCCCGCAGCCGCCTACGACAAGGAAAAATCCGCATCCGGAAGGGTTGCGACCACAATCGTCTTTCGCTGTTACCGGCCGAGAATGCATCGCGTCTACCTTCCGGGGGCTTATGAGCGGAATTGCCGCGCCATCTATTCGCGCCTGGGATACGAGCGGGAGATCCTGGTTTCCGGGGAGAAGATTCCGGCGGACAAAAAAACGCGCGCGGAGATGACGGTTTTCGAGTTCGCCGGGGTGGCGCGGATAGCGGTCCACGAGATCGGCGCGGATTTCAGCAAGCGGATCTCCTGTCTGGAGAAGGATGCGCTGCTGAAAAATGTCGAGGTCATCCAGGTCTGGATTGATATCACTGCTCCCTGGGCCGGCGAGGCCGTCGAAGAGCTGCGGAGGCGGGGATTTTTCTTCGGCGGCGTCCTGCCGCGCTGGTTCGACGGGGACGGCATGCTCATGCAGAAGCTCTTCTGCCCCCCCTCGTTCGAATCCATCGTGCTTGTTTCGGACTGGTCGAGGGAACTGCTGGAGGTGATCAGGGAGGACTGGAAACGCGCCGGCGGCGCTGCCTGCAAATGATTAATGATCGGTTACGGAAGTGCAGACTATAATCAGTGAAAAAGTCAAAAACATAAATGTTCTGTCCGCTCGAAAATGCACGTAATATGATCTCGCGGAGAGCAGATTCATCTTTGCTTTTTACACCCGGAGTTGAAAAGAATATATCCTTGATTTTTCTTCGTCGGCTTTTCCGGAGCGTATCTTCAACATCACCCAGTGTCAGAATTCGATCCTTTACTTCAATGCGCGGAGGCAAAGGATATACAAAACGGAGGGTCTTCTGGCGGCGGAACATTTCCAGCAGAACTTGACGGAATACGGCTTCTGTATAATCAGGATCATTTTGCGATTCTATTTGCTCAAGCACGTGAATAAGAACGTTCCATCCGGTTACGTCCTTTTTGCTTGGATCATCCCGCACCATACGAGGTATACGCATAGGATTTCCGACATATGGATCGCCGGAAGTTCCGAGGATATTCTTTCATTCTATAAACATAAGTAATTGGATTCATTACGATATGAACTAAAGCATACGTTTATTTATTTATCAAGGTAAACTCCTGATTGTCTTCAGATCTCGTCTCAATCCCTTGACCCTTACGCCTTACGTTCTATTCATTCCGCGACGCGGACGCGGTCCCGGCCTTCCTCTTTTGCTTTTTTCACCGCCGCCCTGGCGGACTGGAGAAGGTCTCCCGCGTCTTCTCCGTGGATCGGTGAAACCGCCACTCCGATGGAAAGCGTGACGCGGCGCATATGCCTGTGCCCGTCGCGCGCGGCATGGTCGCTCAATATCTCTCTGAGGTTCTCCGCCCGTCTCCGGGCGGCTTCGACGGACAAGCCGGGGAGGACCAAAACGAATTCATCCGCCCCCCAGCGGGCCGCCATGTCTTTCCCCTGGAATGTCTCCCCCAGAAATACCCCGAGATCCTTGATGATGCGCTCGCCCGTTTCAAGGCCGAAAGACTGATTGATGTGACCGAGGTGGTCTATATCCATGAAAACGACCGCCACAGGCTTTTCCTCCCGCTGGGCCTTCTTGAGTTCCCGGGTAAGGGCGTCCTCCAGGAAGCGGCGGTTGATCAGCCCCGTCAGGGGGTCCTTTTTATACATGCTGCTCAGCTCTTCCCGGAACTGGAGATTTTTCAGGGTGAGGCTGATCTGCCGGGCGGCCAGCTGGGCCAGCTGTCCGCTCGCCCCCAGTTGCCGCGATGACGCCCGGGAGTCTGCGCCGGCCGGCAGAGGGAAAAGGACGTGGAGGAGGCCGATGAACTCGCCGTATACCCTCATCGGTATGCACATGGATCCTCTGTCGTCCCGTCCTTTATCGATATGGGGACAGGGGAGTCCCTTTGCCGTTCCGGCGACGAGGTGAGGGCGGTTTCTTCGGGCCGCGAGGCAATCGTCGGGAGGGAATACCGTTTCTTTCGGAGCGTCGCCCCAGCCGGCAGCCGCTTCGAGGAGATTCTTGAGGGCGTTGAAACGGTAAAATGCCCCGGAGGGGAAGAAATTTATCATCTCCCTGCCGATCACGCCGTATGCCTCCTCCAGCGTGAAAGACGAACACAGGAGATCCCCCATCTTAATCAGTTTCCTGATTTTCGCTTTTGTGACCGCCATGCAGACACTCCCTCACCCTTCTCTTGAAAGCCTCGGGCGCGGTGATGCCCAGTTCCCGCAGGCGGGCGTCGAACACCTTCATGTTTTCCACCCGCGCCGCGAGATTCTGAAAGATTTCCATGTAAGCGAAGCCGGTCCCCTCGATCTCGCCGCGGAATGCCGGGTCGGCGCCCAGGCTGTCTTCCAGTTCGGCCGCGCCGCCGTCCCGCAGGGCGCTGCCTGCGGCCCGGTAGGCCGCAAAGCGGAGGGTGACGTCGCATTCGTAATTCTTTTCGCTGAGGCTGCGGCTTACCTGGTCCAGATCGATCCAGTCGGCGATGCGGACCAGAGGGCAGGCGGAAACCGCAAAATCGACGATTTCCGGCTTCAAGCCGCCCCTTACATAGAGTATCACATCCAAAACGGCGGCATCACGAGAGGGCGATTCCCGGTCGGCCAGCAGGTCCGCGGAAACCGTGACGCCGTATCGTTTCTCCACGGATGAAGCCGCGCTCTGAATCTGTGCGGCGGCCGCCCGGACGGCGTGGTCCGTCATCCCCCCGGGGAAAAACCAGCGCATTTTTTGCTTCAGCTCGTCCCGGAGCGCGTTTCGTCCCGACGCCTCCGGAATATCGCAGTTCTTTCCCCTGAGCAGCGCCCCGAACCGTTCCGGATCCAGGACGTCCTTTACCCAAATGCCGTTTTCAGGCCTGTAGAACGCCACTTCCCGGACTCTGCCCCGGACAATCTTGCTCAGCGTGATTCCGGCGATCTGTCGCCCGCTTGTCTCAATGCTGTAAAAGAATCCTCCTTCGGACACACGTCCGCCGGGCTGGAGGACCTCGCCGAAATTGGAAGGATTCAGGTAAATTGTCCCCTCAATCTCGGCGAATCCCCACTGGTCGTGAATATGGCCGGTAAGGCACAAGGGGATGCGGTTTTCTTCGCAGAACCTCCTCAGCTCCGGCGAACCGATCTCCCCCATGGGGGGAACATGATCGTGAATTCCGTGGGCAGGCTTGTGCGTGACGATAATATCCGGGCGGGTTTCCGTGAAAAAACGGGTCATCTCGCTCATGCCGCTGTCCGCCAGGTACCGCACGGAATAGCGCTGGGGAATTCCGGGCGTGGCGACATCCGCCCCTCCGTAACCGGCTATCCTCAGGTCCGCCGCATAGTGCCAATGGCGGTGGAGATCTCTCCCGTGGAGGGAAGTGTACTGCAGGTCCATGTCGTAGTTGCCCGGCAGGCAGAAGATCTGGGAGGTGCCCTTAAGGAAGAGAATGCTTTCCAGAATTTTGTACTTCTGCTGGAGGACGCGCCGGGCCCGGACGGTTGCATCCCGGTATTCCGCCGCCTGCTCAAGGACGCCTCCGGGAAGATCCGTCCGCTTCAGGAGATCTTCGGCAAAGTCGTCCAGGTCCGCCTCATCGCCTCCAAGCCGGCATTGCAGGCGCGAGAGGCCGGACTGGAGCGCCCGGTAGCGGGCGGACATCTCTCGGGTAAAAAAAGGCCGGTCGATGAGATCGCCGGCGATGATGTAAACCTGGGCGTCGGTCGCGGCGAGGAGGTCCTTTACCCGCTCAAACGCTCCATGAATGTCGGCCAAGTAGATTATCTTCATGCTTTCCTGTCCCGCCGGAGGATGATTATACCATAATAGAGTTCCCTTTTGCAGGGCAGGGTAAAAGCGTAAACGTAAAGCGTAAAGTGTAAGGTGTGAGGTGTGTCGCGTGAGGCTTGGATCCGGCATGAGAGTGAATAAATGTGAAGCATGAGCACAAAATGTTGTGTGGCTGACAGAACTTATCGTATTTGAAGAACACCTTACGCTTCACCCCTTACGCCTCACCAATATCTATGATAAATATCAAGGCGCCCCGGAATTGTTATGAGGAGAAAGTCATGAGACCTGCATTGATCGTCGTAGATATGATCAAAGATAATGTCGGGATGCATCTGGCGGGAGGAAAGTCATCGGAATTCGCCGGGATCATCCCCAACCTGAAAAGACTTCTGGAAGAATGCCGGAAGAAAAAAATGCCCGTCGTATTCGCCAACGACAGCTTCATGGAAGGGGACTTGCTCTTCTCAGGCAGGATGAAGCCCCACGCGATAAGAGGCACCTCGGGAGTCGAAGTTGTTCCCGAGCTCGGCCCGGAGCCCGGCGATACGGTCCTGGAGAAGAGGAGATTGAGCGCTTTCTTCAAGACGGATCTCGACATTACGCTCCGGCTCTGGAAAATCGATACCATCGTCGTGGCGGGGATTGCTACGCCCGGATGCGTTTACATGACCGCCATGGACGGGTTCTCTTACGATTTCCGGGCGGTCATCGTCGAGGACTGCTGCGCCGCCCACAGGCGTGAAATCCATGAGGGGTTTCTTGCGGCGGTAAGAAAGATGCCGTTGGAGCCGATGGTCCGCATTATGAAACTCGACGGCTTTCTTGATGAGATAGGGGATTAAAGCCTCTCGGCTTCTATCTTTTTCTCTCGACAATGACGTCCAGGTATTTTCTCCCCCACACCATGGCGTCCCTGTGGCTCGGGAAAAAGACGTCGATGTGGTCGCCTTTTATGGCGCTGCCCGTGTCGTGAACAACGCCCCACCCGTATCCCGGCACATACATGCGGGTCCCATACGGATAGCGGGAGATATCGGCGGCGATCGTGCCCTTTTTCGCCTTGGTGCCGTCGGACGTTATGCCCACCTTTTTCGGTTTTCCCTCGTTAGGTCCGTACGCATAAACCGGCGGAAATAAGCAGCACCCGTATTTATACTTCCAACCGGTAGATTTCTGCCCGGCGTCGTAAGCCGTGACCAGCATTTTCCGGACCTCTTTTCGGGGAGTTTTCTTTACGGGCAGGAGAGAGCATGAACACAGGAAACAGGCCAGCAGGAAACCAAGGAGAATCCTGAAGAGGAAGCTCGAAGATCGATGCAGCATTTTTAATCAATCCGATAAAAAGTGAGAGGTTAAAAGTGAAAAGTCGCAAACGGCTTATTGCTTCATTAAGCCTTTTTACTTTTCACTTTTTACTTGTCCAGGTACTCTCATTTTTTCGGTTTCCAGTCAAATTCTTTCTGCATAAAAAAAGGCACCGGGATGCCTTTCTTTCCCGATGCCTTTTACTTCAGCCTGCGGCGGCAATCTGCCGATCAGGATACGCCTGTTCCCATCGCCTGAGTAGGAGCAGCATTCTCGCGATCGGCCTGACGTGAGCGCAGTATCTGCCCCTGCTTCTGCGGAAAGCGCTGCAGCTGCAGGTCAGGATCTCTCCCGACTGGTCCAGGGCCTGGATGAAGGCGCCCGTTCTTGGCCCGAAACGCCACTGGCGCGATACGATTCCCCCCAGGATATCTTCCGGGTCCGGCCTGAAGCGTCCGGACCGGGCGCAGAGATTGTGAATGCTGTTGGCATCGAGGCAGGGATCGTATATCGTGAGGGGGCGGGTGAAGCTGTCCAGGTAATCGCGGACCGCCTGCGCGCGTCCTCCCCCTCCCGCGGACACCGCCTTGCAGCCGTCCGCCTTCATCGCTTCCAGATATTCCGGATGCCTTTCCCATTGCCAGATCTTCCGGAACCTTTCCATCGCCCAATCGCCTGCTTTCGCCAGTACGGAGGGACACTCCGGTCCGGCCGTCCCGATGCAGGCAAGGAAATCCTCAATGGAGCGGCAGCGGGCGAATTCTTCCGGGCCGAGCCGCATCCTCCAGACCGTATCCGTAAGCTTCAGGACGAGCAGGGCCCAGTTGCGGATCTTGTCGGTATTGAGGGTCCCCGCTGCGAGCCTTACTTCCACCGTCCCATGTCTGCGCAGAGCCGCATAGTTCAGGCTGTAATGCCTTTCATAGTCCTCGAAAGACCAGGGGCCTTCCTGCATGCATTTGCGGATCATTTCCCGCGTTACTTCCTTGCAGAAGTACCCGCCCGTCCGCATGCGCCCCTCTTTGTTTCTGTACTCGAGTTCGCGCCTTCCCGGCGGGACAATGCCCCAGAGAAAGCGCCGTTCCACGATCCGCCATGCCAGCATCAGGCGGACGAGGGAGTCCGCAAGAATGCCTTCGGCGTTTACATGGACGTGATATCCGCACGAGCCGTTCACGCCGCCGCCGATTTTCCTGAACGCGGCAATGACGGTCTCGATCTGGCGAAGCCCGCAGGCCCCGTAAAGGGGGGGACTGGCGATCTCGATCGGCGAATAATACGGATTGGCGTGTCCGTGCACGCTGGAATCCCTCTTGATCACCCAGACCCTTCGCGCCGGGATTTCCTCCGGCCGCCCGGCTATTTCCAGGCCGAGCGATGCTGCTTCTTCGACCAGGCCTTCCCGGCCGCCGTTCAGGTTATTGATGAAGCATTCGAGTTCAACTCCGAAAACCGTACGGGGGACCAGCGAAACTGTTCCGCAGCGGTCCAGGATCTTTCCGTACTCTCCAGGGGAGATTCCCTGCCGGGCCAGCGCATCGGCGAGGATGAGGCGGCCCTGGGTTGCGCTGAGCCTTTCATGAATCCTTGTGTCCAGCGGTCGCAGGAGGGACGCAATGCGCGGCGACGGGCCGGCTGTACCTGCGTTTCTTTCGGACCATTTTTTGAAAGAATACGCGGCTTTTTTCAGAACGGAGAAATCTGCCGAACGGATATGCCGGCAGTTCCCGAAGGGGAGACATTCCCGGGAATCGCTCTGAGTTTCAAAATCGGCGCAGCCACAGTTGAGGGCGCCGTCTATGTTGTTGCTGGTAATAATCCATTCTGTAAGCAGATTGTCATGGACCCTGGCCGCTTCCACGCGGGTTATTTCCGGGTCCCGGGGGCCGTCGGCATATCTTCGCGAAAATTTTTTCTTCATTTCCTTTCTCCTCTTCCGGGCAAAAAAACCCGGCAAGAGGGAAAGCTTCCCCGGCCGGGTTCATGCCCATTTCTGGGTAACCCGGCCGAAGCCGGTTGAATGCGGTATCCCGACTCTGAAGCGGAGACCGCCTGAAAAAGATCAGGCGGTTACTTCATCTCCGATGGAGCCGGTCGTCTTCTTCCGGTTTATTGACGGCGCTCGGTGCGAATCCGCAGCTCGCGCTGTCTGTTCAGCACGAACCTGAAAACGCTTTCCCCGCGCCTGTTCCTGCCCTCCTCCTTTCCCGAGTTGTTCGCGAAAGGATTTCCCATTTCCACGGCGACCCGGATGGAGGATATTCTGGATACCTCGCGGCTTCCGTTCCCGTCCGTATCCGCTGCGAATTTCCGCTTTTCAAAAAGTGTCAGCTCTTTCATGTTCTTTCCCTTTCTCTTCCAATTAGGGTTTCAAAATTCCTGCGCTTCACGCGACTTGCATATACCTCCTTTCTGGATGGCCCCGAAGGGCGATCCGGGCGATTCCGGTCCGATCGTTCCCCGGACGCAGCTGTCCGGAAGTCCAAAGCTGAAAATCGAATGCACCCGCGGTCGGCGGAAGGCATTCATCAATCAGGATAGATGCGGGGGGGAAAGGCGAAAAAAAAGGAGCAGATACATGATATCTGCCCCTTAAGAAAGTTTTCGGACATGGACCGCCTGCACGGTCCGTCTAAGCATTAAAGTCGGTTTTTTTGCCGCGGTCGGTACCGCTGCAATATGCCGCTTCCGTCCGCAGCCGCGGATATCAACTGAGGAAAGCGGGTCACGTCAGTCCGTAAATAATATCGGTTCTCGTGAGGCGTAAGGAGTGAATCGTAAGGTGTTAAAGAAAACGCACTTCCTATGCTTCACTTTTTTACATTCTCTCCTATATCTTCTTCTCTTATTCTGTTAAATTTTCCGGTCTTTTGTGATGAGCCCGGCAAAGATCTGGCTTTACGTTTCACGCCTCACGCCTCACGCCTCACTCCTTACGCCTTACGTCGATTTTACGGCCGCCGCCATTTCCCTGCCCATTTTCTCGCAATTTTCCAGATCGGCCGGTTTCGGCTGCCACTTCGCCCGGACCCCGGGGCATACGACCGGGATTTTGCAGCGGGTCAGGTGCTCCTCGATCAGCTTCACTGATTCGCCGCTCCATCCGTAGGTGCCGAACGCGGCGCCGATCTTGTTTTGAAAGCGGAGACCGCGAATGTCTTCCAGAATCGGGGCAATCGTGGGGAGAAGGCCCTGGTTCAGCGTCGGCGAGCCTATCACCACCGCCCGGGACTTGAAGATTTCCGTGATGACGTCATTGCGGTCCGAAACCGCCATGTGGAAGATTTTGCAGGGGATGCCCTCCGCCGCCATGCCGTTTCCCACCGCTTCCGCCATCCGGCGCGTCCCCTCCCACATGGTATCGTATGCCACAACAGCGCTCTTTTCCGGGACCTGTGAAGCCCACTCCCGGTATTTCGTCACGATCTGGAGCGGATCGCGGCGCCAGATCACCCCATGGCTCGGGGCGATCATGTCGACAGGCAGGCCGAGCGCGAGGACCTCGTCGATCTTCTTGAGGACGAGCGCGCTGAAGGGGGTCAGGATGTTTGCATAATATTTTATCGCCTCTTCGTACAGCTCCTCCCGGTGGACCTGATCATTGAAGCGGAAAGAGGTTGCGTAATGCTGACCGAAGGCGTCGTTCGGCATGAGAATGTTGCGCCCGGCAAGATATGTGAACATGCTGTCCGGCCAATGGAGCATGGGGGCCTCGATGAAAACCAGCTCGTTCTCTCCGATTGAAATCCGGTCTCCCGTTTTCACGGACTTGAAGTTCCACGCCTGGTGGTAATGCCCCTCTACGCTTTCCTCGCCCCTCTTCGAAACAACTACGGTCGCGTTCGGTATGCGGCGCATAACCGCCGGGAGCGACCCGGAATGATCGGACTCGGAATGGTTCGCTACGACCAGATCGATTTTCGAAGGATCTATGACGGCGGAGATGTTCCGGAGGAGCTGGTCCTGAAAAGGGTTCCAGACCGTGTCCACGAGGACGATCTTTTCATCTATGATCAGGTAAGCATTGTAAGTCGATCCGCGGTGGGTTGAAAGTTCATGGCCGTGGAAATGCCTCAGGCCCCAATCGACCACTCCGACCCAGTAAACTCCTTTTGCGATTTCCATAAGCGCCCGTTTCCTTTTTTCCACAAAATTAGTGATCAACTCGGCTTTTGTCAATGAGGAAGGGCTTTATGGAGGAATTCCCCTTCACTGCAAAAAACGGAAAATACCGATATTTTGCGCGCTTCTACCGGTTTTCTGGTTGATAGTCCCTACATGGAATCTGCCCCCGCCGCGGGCCGGATAAAATAAATTCATGAAATTCAGCAACTTAGGGCAGGCATTGTTCTGGTATGCAGTTTGCTCTACAGGAATGTCATGGAGGAGATATGGAAATAGACGCTGTTTACGATAAATTATGGGCGCTCTGTAATGATTACGAGCGTGTCGCCGGCAGCAGGACGGCCTTGAACAGTCTTCTGACGGCGGCATTTCGCCGCGGGGCCAGTCTCGATTCCATCATCGCCGAGCTTAAACAGAGCGTGAGGATCATAAAACCCGAAGTTAAATGATTCAGATTCGTGAGGTGTAAAGAGTAAAGCGTTAACAGTAACTGCTCACGATTCACGCCTCACGCTTTACGATGATTCAGGTTCTTTCGAATTGAGGGCAGAGTTCCGATGATCCGGGGACGTAATTCCGGCATACCCTTGGCCGTGTTTCATAGATCGAGCAGGAACCGTGCACCCCGTCACGGATAAAAAAGATGCATCCCAGGATCCTTCCCCCTGCGGATGAGATCAGGCGATCTCCGGCCCAGACGCCGCCTGTGCGGTCGATGAGTTCCAGGATATCGGTTCTGCCCTCATTTTTCCAGCGAAGTATGTCTTCCTCCTCGATATATGCCGCGACATGGGCAAGACAGCACTTGCCGCAGCGCTTGCATTCGGTTCCGTGTTTATTCCGCGCCCCGCCTTTTTTCATGACTATCGCATCAACCCGCCTGCAGGACCAGGTACTCGTACTGATAGAGGTCCTCAACGAATTGCCTGATTATTTCATGTTCATCCCGGACCGTCGCACCCGAGGTAATAATAAAGATGAGTCCCGGCGTGAAATCCGGCTCGATGAAATCCGCGAGGGGTCCCCTCATCGATGCATATCCGAAACGGGCGGCGATTTTCTGCAGATGGGAAAATTTAACCGTATATTCTGCGTGTCCGTAAAGTGATATCCTTTCCGGCATCCCGGTCGATCTGACGCGCAGGCGCGCGCATATCCCGGGAGCGGCGGCCTCGCAGCTGTGTTCGCTCAGAAACAGGTAACGGATGCCTGACGAGCACAGCTTCTCCACGGCCTGGGCGGCGCCGAGGTTGAAATTGAACGGACCGGATGAAGGTTCCTCCAGGCCGTACATGTCGAATATGCGCTTTACTTCCCGCGCGGGCGCGTCGGGAGAGCATCCCGGCGACTTGTTTTCGATATTCGCCAGGACGGGGAAGTCGCCGAGATTCTCGTTCAGTATGGCCAGGTCGAACTCCCCGAGAGAAGCAGTGTCCGTTTCCAGAAAATCTTCCTGCCTGTACCGGACGGGAAAAGGCTTCAGGTTTTCCCGCTGGCGATTCAGGAGAGCGGGGGAAATGTCCAGCATGCATGCCTGCAGGCGGCTGTTCCTGTTCAGAAAGTCGCGCATAAGATAGCCGTATCCGCCTCCGATTTCGAGGACTTTCCCGACGGATTCCATCGGGAGGAGCCGGTCGAGAAAATCGTAGAGGAGGTTGCCATAGGAATTGCCGCGTTTGAGAACGGCCCGGCAGGGACTGTCCTGCGGCTGGAGCGAGTTGCAGACGGTGAGCTCCCATCCGAGAGTTTTTAAATCGCGGAGGTGATAATCTCTGGTGGAATGGTAAAAACTCATTTGGGTAATAGGTTACAGGTGATGGGTAATGGGAAGCTGAGGCGGGAAGAGCGGGAAAGGCGCGAAATGCGGGAAAACCGTGAAACGAAAGCTTCCCAAGATCTCTGATTCTATCAACTTCAAGAGCTCGATATATCGTTTAATTAAATGCTGCCGGACTCTTTCCCGCCTTTCCCGCGATTCTCGCTCCGGTCCTCAATAACCCGCATCAGCGCGGTTATATTCTTTCGTTCAACCAGCCCGGTTATTTTAGCCAGGTTTTCGGCGTAGAGATCAAGGATTTTTTTCATATTCGGATTGAGAGCGATCAGCTCTGCATAAAGCCTGGCGTTGCCCCGGAAGACTTTTTCCACAATCTCCGCTTTTCTTCTGAACAGAGGAGTCGAGAATCCGTCCAGCGCGGAGGAATCGGATCCCGAGCCCCGCAGGACAAGACCCATAAGGATAGTGTTGAGATGATTCAATCCCTGAACCAGGGCCATGATCTCGTCCTGTTTGTCAGGATCGATCACGGAAACGCGCGCTCCCCCGTCTTCCAGAAACGCCTTCAGCCACGCCAGCCACTTCTCGCCCCGGCCCGGGCAAAGAACGATATTCTGGCCGGAAAGGGAGGATACGTCCGGACCGAAAAGCGGATGCATGCCGATTACTTCCGATGAGGACGCTTCCATCATGAGCCGGACAGCCGGGGCCTGGAGAGATCCGAGGTCCATGAGCAGGGATCCCCTGTCCATCAGCGGCCCGATCTTTCCGATCACCTCGCCGGAGACGCCCATCGGAACGGCCGTAATGACGATCGGGCAGATTCGGGCAAGTTCGGAGTAATCCGGCCCGCTTCTTCTGCCGGAGACGTGCACGGGATGCCCCTTTTCCTGAAACAATGCGGCAAACCTCTTTCCGATGCCGCCCGTTCCGCCGATGATTCCGATATCCATATTTAAATCCTAAATCCTAAATCCTAAACCCGAAATCCGAAATTCTAAACAACGGCTTTTTGTCTTAGTAGATGATCAGCAACAACGATTGCCGCCATCGCTTCGCATACCGGAATAATCCTGGGGAAGACGGAGACGTCGTGCCTCCCCCGGACGGAAAGCTTCACCGGATTCCCGCGTGTATCAATCGTATCCTGTGCGGCGGCTATGGACGGTATCGGTTTGCAGGCGGCGCGGATTGTGATATCCCCGCCGGTAGTGATGCCGGCCAGGATACCACCGGCGTTGTTGGAGAGGAAGCCGTCCGGTCCCATGGGGTCGTTGCACTCCGATCCGGCCATTCCCGCGGCGCGAAAGCCTGCGCCTATCTCCACGCCCTTTACGGTCCCGATGCTCATCAGCGCCTTGGCGATGTCCGCGTCCATTTTATCGAATACGGGCTCCCCGAGGCCGGCGGGGCAGCCCCGCACGATTACTCCCGCAACGCCTCCCAGCGAATCCCCTCTGCGAAAGGCCTCATCAAGCTTTGCCTCCATTATCCGGGCCGCCTCGGGATCGGGACACCGCAGCGATCCTTTCTCCGCCGCTTCAGGATCGAACTTTGCGATGGCGACGCCCCCCAGCTCCGCGGTATAGGCAAGAACTTTTATTCCCTCCGCCGCAAGTATTTTCTTCGCTACCGCCCCGGCGGCGACTCGCGCCGCCGTTTCGCGACCCGAGGCCCGTCCGCCGCCGCGGTGGTCACGGATGCCGTACTTGCGGTGATAAGTGAAATCGCCGTGTCCCGGCCGGAACACGTCCCGCATTTCGTCGTATGCCGAGGGGTCATGGTCCCGGTTTGAAATCACCAGCGATATGGGAGTGCCGGTGGTCCTCCCCTCAAAAATGCCCGAGAGGATCTCCACCCTGTCGATTTCCCTTCGGGCCGAAGACCGGGGACCGCGGCCGGGGGCTCTCCTGTCGAGATCTCTCTGGATATCCCCTTCCGACAATTCCAGCCCCGGCGGACAGCCGTCGATAACCGCGCCGAGGGCCTTGCCGTGTGACTCGCCCCATGTCGTAACCCGAAAGACGATGCCGAATGTATTGCCTGACATTTCGTTATCCTTTGCCGAATATCCCGGCGTTTTCTATGATGTCGCAGATCCGGTCCGCCGCCTGCCTTACCGTCCGGTGCGTCGTGTCGATGTGGAAATCCGATAACGCCCGGTAGACCGGCATCCGCTTTTTCATTTGCGTGAGTTCGTTTTCCGTATCGCACCCCGGGAGGGCGGGGCGCCGGAAACGGCTCTTCCCGTCCGCCTGCATCCTTTTCAATACGGCGGACGGCTCGGCCGTCAGCCAGAAGAACAGCCCCTTTCCGCCCAGCGATTTTCGGCATGCCTCGTCCATGACCGCTCCTCCGCCGGGGACAATAACGCTCCTGTCGACATTTTCCAGTCCGCGGATGGTCTCTCTTTCCATCCGGCGGAACGATTCCCATCCCTCCTTGCGCACTATTTCGCTGATGGTGCTTCCGCTCCGTATTTCGATCATCTCGTCGGTATCGTAGAACGGGACTTGCAGTTTCCCGGCGAGTATTTTCCCGACGGAGCTTTTGCCCGTGCACCTGTAGCCGATCAGGACAATGTTCACGATTCGATCCTCTTTTCCCCTCCGCAGAGCTTCCCGAACTCCTCCCAGAATCCCGGGTAGGATTTTTTGACGCAATCCGGGTCTTTTATCCGGATGCCCGGCACCGCCAGGCCGGCAACCGCCATGCTCATCGCTATCCGGTGGTCGCCGTGAGTTTCGATATCGGCGCCGCGGAGCCGGCCGCCTTCGATGATCATCCCGTCGCCGGTTTCTTCCGCCCGCGCCCCGATTCGTTTCAATTCAAGGACCACCGTCCTGATCCTGTCGCTCTCCTTGTGCCGGAGATGGGCCGCGTTCGTTATAACGGTGCGTCCTTTCCTGAAAGCGGAAACGACCGCAAGGGTCGGGACCAGATCCGGCATGCCGCCCATATCGAATGTGAATTCCCCGGTTTTCATGCCGGACCCTTCGACCTCCGTCCAGTCCTCCGTTCCGGAGACGCGGCAGCCGATGCGCTCCAGGATTTTCAGGAACCCCGTGTCGCCCTGCCGGGAATCGGGCCGGACGCCGCGGACCCGCACCCTGCCGCCCGCCGCGGCGGCCGCGGCAAAGAAATAAGAGGCCCCGGTGGCGTCGCCTTCAATGCGGTAATGCCGCCCCTCGTAGCAGGACGGCTTCGCTGAGCGAAACAGGCCCGGCGCGGGTTTTTCGATTTCCACGCCGTAGGCTTCCATCACTTCCAGCGTCATGCCGATATACGGAAGCGATGCCGGACTGCCTTTCAACTCTATTTCCATGCCGCCGCGGGCGAAAGGGGAGCAGATGAGCAGGGAGGAAATGAACTGACTGCTGACGGGGTTCTCCAGAACGATCCTCCCCCCGGGGATCCCGGCGGCGTTGACGGTCACGGGCGGACAGCCGTCGCCGCGCTCGCTTTCCGCCTCGACGCCCGCGTCGCGGAGCGCCTGCAGGAGTTGGCCCACTGGCCTTTCGCACAGGCGGGGATCCCCGGTGAGGATGAAGGGGCCTTTCCCGAGGGCTGCCACCCCGCACAGGAAACGCATGGCCGTCCCGTTGTTCCCGAGGTGAAGGGGCTTTCCCGGATTCGAGATCCTCCCCCCGTTTCCGGCGACAAACGCGGTTTCTCCCGCGGAAGTCAGGCGGACCCCCAATGCGCCGAGCGCGCGCATGAGGATGAGGGTGTCTTCGGAGATGAGGATATTCTCCAGGACGGATTCCCCCTTTGCCAGGGCGGATATGACCAGCGCCCTCTGGGAATAGCTTTTGGACCCCGGGACGCGGATCTCGGCGTTAATTTTCCGCACCGGCGTTATTTCGACGGGGCTTCTCATCCGGTCTTTCCCCGCTCCGTTTTTTTCAACGCCGCGGCGACGGTTCTTTTCATGAAATCGCGCGGCGGCTCCGCGCCTGTCCAGATCCGGATCTGCTCCGCGCCCTGACGGACGAACATCTCCAGCCCCCTGATCGTACGGCAGCCGGACGCCCGCGCCGCTTTCAGGAGCATCGTTTCATAAGGATTGTATACTGTTTCGATTACCCACCCGAAATTTTTCAGGCAGATCGGGGGGACGGGGATTCCGCCTTCAGCGGGGTGCATGCCCACCGGGGTGGCGTTAATCAGTCCTTCCGCCTTGAGCCGTCCTATCCGCTCCAGGGGCCACGCGTCGGCGCCGGACGACCTGGCCAGTTCTTCGGCTTTTTTCGCAGTCCTGTTCAGGATGACGGGGCTGCCTCCTCCCCTTATGATTGCGTACGCCGCGGCCCTGGCGGCGCCCCCGGCGCCGATGACGGCGAAGGTCTTCCCGGACATTCCCAGCCGGCTGGAGACGGCGCCGCTCAGGCCGAGCCAGTCCGTGTTGGCGCCCGCCAGCTTTCCCCCTTCATTGATTATCGTATTGACGGCTCCGATTTCCCGGGCCGCTTCGTCCATGCAGTCCAGATGGTCCATAACGGCCGTCTTGAACGGGATCGTCACACTGACCCCGCTTATTCCCAGGGACCTGACGGCCGAAACCGCTTCCCCGATTCTGTCGACCGACAGGGGAACGTACATGGCGCCGATCCCCAGTTTTTTGAATGCCGCGTTGTGCATCAACGGGGAAAGGCTGTGGCCGACCGGGTTCCCGAAAAGGGCAAAGATCCTGATGCCGCCGCTCATTTTCCTTTTTCCGCTCCAGCGGGTATTCCCCGGCCGCATTCCGGCCCGGTCATCCCCAGTATTCTGAATATCGTTATCATGTCCCCGATCGAGATCTGCCCCGGCGCCGTTTCCTTCCCGTCGGCGACCGAGGCGTACGTCAGGAACGCTCCCATCATCGGGGAAGCGATCCTGCTGATCCTTCCTTCATCGCCCATGCAGAAGGACACGACATCGCGCCCGGCAGCCCGGACGTAAGGGATCAGGGCGAGCGCGCGCAGGTTGTCCCGCCTGCTCCGTGCGAAGGCGGCGATCTTGACTATATCGGCGCCTTGCGCGATGCAGGCGTCCGCTTTTCTGCGGAGCGTCTTTTCGCCCGGCGTGCCGGTGAAATCGTGGTGCGAGATTATCAGGCGCGACCGTCCTCTCCCCGACGAGGCGGCGGAAAGAATGTCGCGAGCGGCCTCCGGACCGGCGCCGAGCTCGAGATCGACAAAGTGGGCGCCGCAGGCCGCGGCCCGCGCCAGGATATCTATCCTGTCCGTTTCTCTTCCTGCAAAGCGGCCTCCCTCATCCCTGCGCCGGTTCGTGACGATAATCATCCCCCTGGCGGAACTTACGATTTTTTCAATATCGGCCCCCGGGACGTAATCGACCCTGGCTTCCACGACGGGAGCGAAGCCGCCCGCATCCCGGATGCGGGCGATCAGTTCTTCTTCCGACTCGGCGTGAACGGATACGCAGATCATGGCGAGGAATCCCCCTTCGGATACGAACCGAGAACCTTCAGGAAAGTTGTATTGCGCGCCAGTTTCTCGAGGCAGCCCCCGGCCGCTTCTTCCTCCGTGTGCCCGGAAAAGTCCACGAAGAAGAGATATTCCCAGGCCCTGTCCCGCGCGGGATGCGATTCTATTCTCGTCATGTTGATCCCTTCGCTGGCAAACGCTTCCAGAGCGCCGTGCAGGGCTCCGGGGGTGTCCCGGGTGCCGAACAGGACGGACGTCTTGTCGCGTCCGGTGGACCTGGAGCCGCCGCCGCCGATAACGATGAACCGCGTCGTATTGGACGGAAAATCCTCGATTCCCTCTGCAACGAGGATCAGGCCGTAGGCGTCGGAAGCGCGCAAGCTTCCGATTGCCGCGCCTTCAGGGTCGTTCCGCGCCTTGCCGGCCGCATCGGCGGTGCTGGCCGTCTCGACAAGTGCGGCCGAGGGATAATGCCGCCGGATCCATCCCCGGCACTGGGCCAGGGCCTGGGGATGCGAATAGATCCTGAGGATGCGCCCGGGATCGGCGGCGGCCGAGAGCAGGCACTGGGTGATCCGCAGATAGATCTCGCCGCGGATCTTCAGCGGAGTGGCGACAAGATGGTCAAGCGTCGCCTTGACGGAGCCCTCGGCCGAGTTTTCGATGGGAACGACTCCCCAGCCGCATTTTCCCTTCTCCACCGCCGCGAAGACCTCGGCGATGGAGGCGCCGTACTCCATCCGGGCGCTTTCTCCGAAATGAAGACGCGCGGCCGCTTCGGTGAAGGAAGCCGCCGGGCCGAGATAGGCGACGGACACCGGCGCCTGCAGGGCGCGGGAGGCGGAGATGATTTCCCTGTAAATGCTTTTCAGCGCTCCTGAGGGGAGCGCTCCCGTGTTCAGCTTCTCTATAAACCCGTACACCCCCGATTCCCGCGCGGGATCGAAAATGTCGATCCCTTCGGATGCCTTGATTTTTCCGATCCGTACGGATATCTCCGCCCGCTCGCAGAGAAGGCGCACGATCAACTCGTCCTTTTTCCTGATCTCCACGCGGAGCCCGTCGAGGCTGTCCCTGCTCATGTGGCAAGCTCCTGGATGACGTTGCCGATCATATCCGGCGATACCCCGTCGTGCACGAACGGCATGCCGATTTTTTTCAGCAGCACGAACTTGTTTACGCCGCCCTCCTTTTTCTTGTCGAAACGGAAGCGGGACAATACCCCCGCGGGGCGGAGCCCTGCCGGCAGCCTGACAGGGAGACCGGCGGCGCGGATCAGGGAGGCTATCCGGGAATTTTCTTCCGGATTCAGGTAATTCATCTTTTCGGAAAGAAGCGACGCCCCGAGGATGCCGAGTCCCACTGCGTGTCCGTGAGAAACGGTGAACCCGGATTCGGCCTCAACGGCGTGCCCTATCGTGTGCCCGAAATTAAGAATGCGCCTCAGTCCCATTTCCGTCTCATCGATCTCCACGATGCCTTTTTTTATCCGCACGGCTTTCGCGACGATCCGCTCGATATGATCGAGATTACGGTCGATAATGAGGGAGAGATCGCTTTCCAGGAGATCGAAGAGCTCCGGATCGTCAATGACGCCGTACTTGATAATCTCCGCCATCCCGTTGACCACCTCGCGGGGGGGGAGGGTTTTCAGGTAATCCAGTTCCATGAAAACGGCCTTCGGCTGGTAAAAGCTGCCGAGCAGGTTTTTCCCGGAGGGCAGGTCGACGCCCGTTTTCCCGCCAATCGAGCTGTCCACCATGGCTATGAGAGAAGTTGGCAGCTGAACGTACGGAATACCTCTCATGAAGACGGAAGCGGTGAAGCCGCAGATATCGCCGACCACTCCCCCGCCCAGCGCGACCAGCAGGCTGCGGCGGTCCGCCCCGAGGCTGATCAGCTTTCCGGCCAGGCCTGCGACGGCGCTTATGCTTTTCGAGCTTTCTCCCGCCGGAATCTCGACCAGATCGGCCTTGAGGCCGATTCCGGCAAGAACGGCCAGCAGCTTCTCCCCGTGGAGGGGAGCCACGATGCTGTCGGAAACGACGAAGCAGCGGTCGCCCCAGTTGCCCTTTGCCATGAGGAGGCCCGCGCGGTCCAGTATGCCGCGCCCGATGCAGATGTCGTGTGAAGCGGCCCTTTTCTTGTCGAGATTGATTCTGATCTTTTTCATGTCCGTTTGATCTCCGTTTTCATCACGTTGTCCAGCAGTCTCACTTCCTCCATCAGCCGGTAGAATTTCTCGGGTTTCAGGGACTGGACCCCGTCCGAGAACGCGCGCTCCGGCCGGGGATGCACTTCGATCATCAGCCCGTCCGCTCCCGCGGCGACGGCGGCCAGGGCGAGGGGAAGCACAAGCTTCCAGTGGCCGGCGGCGTGGCTGGGGTCCACGATCACGGGCAGGTGCGTCAGCTCCTTCAGCACGGGAACTGCGCTTATGTCGAGCGTATTGCGGGTGGCGTTCTCGAAAGTCCGAATCCCCCTTTCGCAGAGGATAACGCTCTCATTTCCCGACGAGAGAATGTATTCCGCCGACATCAACAGCTCTTCAATCGTCGTCATCATGCCCCGTTTCAGAACGACGGGCTTCCCGGCCTGCCCGACTCTCTTGAGCAGGGCGAAATTCTGGATGTTTCTTGCGCCGATCTGGATGATGTCGGTGTAATCTTCCACGAGATCAACGTTGCCGGTGTCGAGGACCTCCGTCACTACCGGCATATCCAGTTTGTCCCCGGCCTGGCGGAGGATTTTCAGGCCCTCCTCTTCCAGACCCTGGAAGCTGTACGGCGACGTCCTCGGCTTGAAGGCGCCGCCGCGCAGAATATCGCCTCCGCCTTTCTTCACCACGTAGGCGCTTTCCATCATCTGCTCCTCGCTTTCAACCGAGCACGGTCCGGCCATGATCGTGAAGCGTCCCCCTCCTATCTGCAGTTTCCCCGCCAGGACGACCGTGTTTCCGCTCCTTGCCTCCCGGCTTGCCAGCTTGTAAGGCCTGAGGATCGGCACGATCCTGTCCACGCCGGGAAGGTGCTCCGCGGATTTGAGCAGGGCTTTGCCCCTGTCGTCTCCCATTACCCCGATAATGGTCTGTTCGACGCCGTAAGAAGGGTGGGCCTTGTAGCCCACCGACTGAATCCATTCGATGACATCGCGAACCTGGGATTCGAGAGCGTTCCTTTTCATGATGATGATCATATCGGCCTCCGCACGACCTTTCCGCCGGGCTGCCAACCATGGCCTGAAAACAAAAAAGCCATGGTTAGAATCAATCTACCCATGGCTTCTGAAAGTTTGTATTTAAGTGGTTCTACATCCCTCCGACCGCTGGGCAGACCTGTGCGCCGAAATAATAATAGCTAAACCAGCCATTCAGTCGGGTGCACACGCTATTGCCCATTACACTAACTGCCTCCAATAAAAGCTCATAAAACACAAATCGGGGAAATTTGTCAAGCTAAATGATGTTTTCCACACTGTCCCCCTTCCTAACTCCAAATTACTCTTGAACTATTTTTGTTTTATGAATATTGTATCTGGTCTCGGGAACGGGTGTTTTATTGTATTCTTGTTCTCTGCATCCGTCATCCGACCTGAAATTGAAACTCGAGACTAGAAACTAGAAACTTGGAATGGGGGCCACATGTACACGGCGAGCGATCTGCGTAAAGGACTGAGAATCAAAATCGAAGGCGACCCATATGTCATTACGGAATTCAATTTCGTGAAGCCGGGGAAAGGCCAATCACTGTATCGATGCAAGCTCCGCAACATGATCACGGGAGCCCAGTTCGAGCGGACTTTCCGGGAAGTGGATACGTTCGAACCTGCAGACCTCCAGCAGAAGGCGATGCAGTATCTTTACCGGGAAGAGGACCAGTACGTTTTCATGGATAATGAAACATACGAGCAGGTCTATTTGACGCAGGAGCAGGTCGGGGACGCCCGGAACTTTCTGATCGACAATCTGGAAGTGGAGGTGCTGCTGTTCGAGGATAGGCCCATCGGCGTGACGCTTCCCAACTCCGTAGACCTCACGGTTGTCAAGGCGGAACCATGGGCGAAAGGCGATTCGGTATCGGGAAACTACAAGCCTGTGGTCCTGGAAACCGGATACAGAATACTGGTTCCTCCCTTTGTCGAAGAGGGCGAAAAAATCAGGGTCGATACGCGCACCGGGGCCTATCTCACGCGGGTAAAATAAGGCTGCCCAGAATCACCCATCTACTTCGTTTCCCTTGGCCCTCGTGGTTCGACAGGCTCACCATGACAATTCGGGCCGGAGTTTATCCTGAGTGCAGTCGAAGGAGGGGCCTCGTATCCGGGCAATTCTGGACAGCCTTTTTGTTTTTTTCTGTTATCGGGAAATTGAAACGCTGAACTCTGAACACTGACACTGAAATAAGGCCATGAAAATAAAGGGTGACCCGGACGGGGGGAGATTAGCCGCCAAAAAAGATAATCTGCGATTACGCGCCCGGATCATTCAGTCGATCAGGAATTTTTTTGCCTTCCGGGACTACCTGGAGATAGATACTCCGAATCGCATTCCCGCGCCCGCACCTGAAGCCCATATAGACGCGTTCCCTTCGGGGGAATGGTTTCTTCATGCCTCGCCGGAGCTGTGCATGAAGCGGCTTCTGTCTTCAGGATACGCCCGCATCTTTCAGATCTGTAAGTGCTACCGGGGGGCGGAGAGAGGGGAAAGGCATCTTCCGGAATTCACCCTTCTTGAATGGTACAGGGCGGATGCGGATTACTATGGTCTGATGGAAGAATGCGAGGACCTCCTTCTCCACCTGGCCCGTGTGCTTTCAGGAGGGGCAAGCCTGCTGTTCCGCGGCGAGCGGATCTCGCTCGAAAAACCATGGGCCAGAATGACGATCCGGGATGTCTTCACCCGCTATTCCCCCGTCCCCCTTGAAGACGCGCTGGTCTCGGGAAATTTCGACGAGATCATGGCGTTTGAGATCGAGCCGCGTCTGCCGAAAGAGAAACCGACTTTCCTGTACGATTATCCGGTCTCCCTCGGCGCTCTGGCGAGGGCGGGCCGGAGCGATCACACTGTCGCCGAGAGATTCGAGCTCTATCTGGGAGGGGTGGAACTTGTTAACGCTTTTTCGGAACTCACGGATCCGGACGAACAAAAGCGCCGATTCGAGCTGGAGAAGAAATGCCGCCTGCTTCGCGGCGGGGTTATTTACCCTGATCCCGTCAAGTTTCTCGAATGCCTGCCGCAAATGCCGGAATCGGCGGGGGCCGCACTCGGCCTGGACCGGCTCGTGATGATTTTCTGCGACGCCGAAAAAATTGATGATGTAGTTGCCTTCACGCCGGAAGAGCTCTGAAAAGTTTCAGGTCTCAAGGGCCTGTTGCCTAAACAGTCCAGCGGTTTTCCGGAAATTTTCGGTGCGCGGGTGGGGCCGGGTTCCGGACGGCGCCCTTCGACAGGCTCAGGGCCGCCGGACATTGAAAGTGTAAATGAGTTTATTTGAGCAACAGGCCCTCAAGTCTCAAGTTTCAAGTTGGAGATAACAGGAGATTCCTTCCTTTTCGGAATGAGATCCGGCAGAATATTAAAGAATCAGAGCGGGCTTAGTCGGATGGAACTTGAGACCTGAAACTTGAGACTTGGAACTGAAGATTGGAGCCACCGAGGAGATTCGAACTCCTGACCTAGCGATTACGAATCGCTTGCTCTACCGGCTGAGCTACGGTGGCTCCGGAATGACCGCCTTTTATAGACATAAAACAACCCTTTGTCAAGATGTTACCCCTGCTGCAATAAAAAGTCCAACATAGTAAAAAGTGAAAATTTAAAAGTGAAGACATCAGGACTCATTTCGGTCTTCTCTGCCTTTACTTTTCACCTTTTATCTTTCACTCATCTTGGACAGCCCTGCGCTTGACTTTAGGAGGGGGGTTGTTTAGTGTATGCCGAATCCGAAGGAGGACCCTGATGGTCGATCGTAACAGGATCTTTTCCATCTCCCCCCTGAAAATAAGCATTGCTATCGTCCTCTGTGCGGGAGTCCTCTATTTTCTGAATTTTTCCTTTCTGCAGTTCCTGGAGCTGAAGGCCCTGGACCTGAGGATGCGCTCCAGAGGAGAGCGTCCCCAGGGGGAGCACGTCGTCATTGCGGCGATCGATGAAAAAAGCCTGGGCGAGCTTGGCCGGTGGCCGTGGTCGAGGACCACGGTCGCGCATCTGGTGGATGCTCTCAAACGGGCCAATGCCAAGGCGGTAGGATTTGATGTAGTTTTCGCGGAGGCGGACGGAAGCGGCGGCAGAGAATTTGAGGAGATCGCGCTCCAGGTGGAGCGCATCGGCATCAGGGATTCAAGGCTGGAGGGCCTGATCCGTGCAGGAAAAGAAAAGGCGGGGACGGACGAGGTGCTCGCAAGATCTATCAAGGACGCCGCCAACATAACGCTCGGGTACTTTTTCCATACGATGCAAAAAGACGCGGCGCACATGAGCGCAGAGGCGGTCCGGGAGGCGGAGAACAGGATTTCCAATTCCAAATACCCCATTGTCCAGTTCGGCACCACGCCGGATATCTCAATGCTGGTCCAGGCATTCGGGGTCGTGCCGAACATACAGGCGCTGAGTGAAGCCGCCCAGAACAGCGGATATTTCAATGCCTTTCCGGATGCCGACGGCGTCCTGCGCTGGGCGCCTCTCGTCGTGAGGATGGGGGAGGATTTTTATCCGTCGCTTTCCCTTTCCCTCCTTCTGCCGTATCTGGACTGGCCTGCGCTCTCCCTCGAATTGGGCCAGGCGGGCGTAGACAAGGTCCGCATAGGGGATACGGAGATACCTACGGATGAATCGGGAAGACTGCTGATAAACTACCGCGGGCCCGCCGGGACGTTCCCCCGCTATTCCGCCGCGGATATCATATCGGGCAGAACGGACCCTGAGCTGTTGAAGGACCGCATCGTACTTATCGGCGCCACGGCAGCCGGAATTTACGACCTCCGGGTGACGCCTTACAGCGCCGTTTACCCCGGGGTGGAAGTCCATGCAAACGTGATCGACAATATTCTCAAGCAGGATTTCATCCGGCGGCCAGGGTGGACGGGATTTCTCGACCTGCTGTCCATCGCCGTTTTCGGCATGGCATTGGGAATCTGGCTCCCGCGGGTCAAGGCGGTGCCGGGTTTTCTGGGGAGCGCCGGCCTCCTGCTGGCGTCCGTCGGCGCAAACGTCTTCGTCTTTTCGCGCTGCAATCTATGGCTGAATCTGGTCTATCCTTCCCTCACGATGGTAATGGTGTATACCGGCGTGACCGTTTACAAGTACGTTTCCGAAGAGAGGGAAAGGAAGAAGATCCGCCACGCCTTCCAGTATTACCTGACGTCGTCCGTTATAAACGAGATGCTCAAGGATCCTTCCAGGCTCAAGCTGGGGGGGGATAAGAAAGAGCTGACCGTGATGTTTTCGGACATAAGAGGATTCACGACGATCTCGGAGGGCTTGACCCCGGAAGAGCTGGTTGAGCTGCTTAACGAATACCTGACCGGCATGACGGAAGTCGTTTTCCGCTACGACGGCCTGCTGGACAAATACATCGGCGATGCGATAATGGCTGTTTTCGGGGCTCCGCTTTCCCAGCCGGACCACGCGGTAAGGGCCTGCAAAGCGGCGCTGGGAATGATGGAGCGGCTCGGCGAATTCCAGAGGAAATGGAAGGAGGAGGGGAAACCGGCGCTTCGCATCGGGATCGGCATCAACAGCGGAGAAATGGTCGTCGGCAATATGGGATCGGAGATGCGCTTTGATTACACGGTCATGGGGGATAACGTAAACCTCGCGTCAAGGCTGGAGGGGATCAACAAGGAATACGGGACAGGCATTGTGATCGGCGAGTCAACGCACGCTCGGGTGGCGGACCGCTTCATCTGCCGGGAGCTTGATTCCGTCCGGGTCAAAGGAAAAAAACTGCCCGTGAGGATCTTTGAACTGCTTGCCGAGGGAAGAATGCCGGATGAGCGGTTTCCGTTCCTGGCGGCATTCGAAGAAGGCCTGTCCAGGTATAAACAGAGGAACTGGGATGAAGCGGTTTCGCTGTTCGAGAAGGTCCTGGAAATGAAGCCCGGGGACCCCGTCTCCGAGCTTTACATCCGCCGTTGCATGGAACTGAGGAACCGCCCGCCGGAAGGGGAATGGGACGGGGTTTATACAATGACCAGAAAATAGGGGCAACAGGTTCCGGGTCATGGGTAATGGGTAATGGGTAATGGGTAATGCGGACGAAGCGAGAAATGCGGGAACGCGGGAAAATGAAAGACGGGGAAAAGCCGCCCCTTTATTTTCCCTCTTTTCTTGCTTTTCGGGCCTTTCCCGCTTTTCCCGCCCCATAACCAATGACCGACAACCCATTACCCGATAGGTGTTTTATGGCCGATGATCACAAATACCGCAGTTGGGTTGAAGTCGACCTGAATCACTACCGGCATAATTGGAGCGAGATCAGGCGGCTGATCGGACCGCGCGTCGCGATAATGCCCGCAGTAAAGGCGGATGCGTACGGGCACGGCGCGATCGAGATTTCGCGCATAGCCCTCCAGTGCGGGGCCTCCTGCCTCGGAGTGGCAAATGCCGACGAGGGCGTGCAGCTTCGCGCGGGAGGAATAGATGCCCCCGTCGTGATCCTCAGCCCGGCTACGGTTTCGGAGATCCGCGAGATAATCAAACATAACCTCATCCCGTCCATATCGGATCTTACCTTCGCGCGCGAGTACGACAAGGAGCTGCGTGCGGCCGAAATCCGCATGCCCGTCCACATCGAGGTGGACACGGGAATGGGCAGGGGGGGATTGATCTATTCCGAAGCGCTGCAGACAATTCGCCGGATTGCGGAGCTCCCGCACCTTATACTCAGGGGAATTTTCACCCATTTCTCCTCCAGCGAAGTCGCGGACGACGATCACAACCGCATCCAGTGGGAAAGGTTCAACCGCACACTGGATGAATTGCATGAGGCGGGAATAGAAATCCCGATCAAGCATATGTCGAACAGCGGCGGCGTCATGAATTTCCCGCACTGCCATTTCGACCTGGTAAGGCCGGGGATCATGACGTACGGAATTTTTCCCGCTAAGAGCCCTTCTCCGGGCATAGACATTCTGCCGGTGATGAGCTTCAAAACGAGCGTAGTTCTCGTGAAAGAATTCCCGAAGGATTACGGCATCGGCTACAACAGAACTTTTATCACTTCCTGTCCGACAAGGATCGCCACCATCCCCGTGGGTTACGGGGACGGGTTCGGCGTTATCCTGTCGAACAGGGGAGAAGCCCTGATTCGCGGCCGGAGGGCGCCGGTGGTGGGACGGGTCTCCATGGACATGTGCACGATCGACGTCACGCATATACCGGAATGCGGGGTCGGGGACGAAGTGGTTCTGCTCGGCAGACAAGGCGCGGAATATATTTCAGCGAACGAGATTGCCGGAAGGGCGGGGACGATCAGCTACGAAATCCTGTGCGCCCTCGGGAAAAGGGCGCCGAGGGTTTTTCTGGACAAGGGACGCGCCGACACGGTAGAGCCGCGCCTGCGCAGGGTCTTCATTCCGGATGAGGAAAAATCGATCGCCCGGATCGACAATATCATCCGCAGGTGTTTCCAGGCGAGGGCCAACGACGAGGAGCTCGGGAACGCCATCTATTATGAAATGTTCGAGACGCTGTTCGGGAAAGAAGACCGAAGGCTCGAGCTGAGGACCAGGTTCAAGTACGACATCCGCGTCCAGGAGTTTTCAAAAGGGGAGATAAAAGAAGATCCCACGGTGGAGGGGTCCTTCAGGATAAAGACGCGCGTGGAATACACGAAGGTTCTGCGCAGCAGCTTCTTTCTCATCGGCTGCGCCATGAACAATGAGCAGCTGGCCGCCCTTTTCCGCGAGGAATTCTGCGAATACAGGTGGCTTCTCGGGCGGACGGAAGATCCTTTCCGGGAAAGGGATTTCAAAATTGAGGCCGTCCGGGTGGACGGCGATTCCGTGCCGATCATCCGCGCGGAACAGACGGCGCGCGGGTACGAAGTCTGGTGCGGGGGCAGCGTACTCCAAGGCAAGGTCGACCGCCCCGTGAAGATGGAACTGGAGATCGTGACCCGCAAGCCCAGGAACAGCAATATTTTCTCGGTCTTTATCGTCTATCCCACCAGGGGACTGGAGATATCTTTCGATTACGGCGATGCCGGATTGAAAAATGTCCGGGAAGTGAGTTTCTTTTCCGGCAAATGCCCCAATCCGGAAGTCGTACGGGATAAAAACAGGTCCATAGTGCTGAAGATGAAAGACGACGAATGGGTGTTTCCGAACTCGGGAACAACGTTTATCTGGGATTTGTGAAAAACGAAATTGGGAAGGTGCGAACAAATGCCAAATCCCAAGCACCAAATCCCAAACAAATCCAAAATTCAAATGTCAAAACACCGAAGAGAATAGATTGAAAAGTTTTTTGAAATTTCGAATTTTTTTAAATTGTGTATTGTTTGTGATTTGGAATTTGTAATTTGGGATTTAAAAGAAATCAAGTAAATCATGGATTGAGCAGCATGGAAAAATTAAGGGTCGGAGTAATATTCGGCGGGATGTCTTCGGAAAGAGAGGTGTCGCTCAACAGCGGACGGAATGTGTACGACAATCTGGACCGGGAGGCGTACGCCCCCGTGCCCCTCTTCATGGACAACGCAGGCCGGCTGTGGCTTATCCCCTGGCAGCTCGTGTCCCAGAACACGACGGTGGACATTTCGGAGCGTCTCGAAAAAGAGGCGAAGCACGTGGCTTATGAGGATTTGAAGGATCTGATCGATTTCGCCTTCATCGCGCTCCACGGAAAGTACGGTGACGACGGGTGCATACAGGGATTGCTGGAATTGCTCGGCTTACCCTTCACCGGCCCCGGAGTCCTTGCCTCGGCATTGGGCATGGACAAGCATATCCAGCAGAAAATTCTCAAGGCTGAAGGCCTCGGCGTTCCCCGGAGCATGCTTGTAACTGAAGAAATGTGGGCCGAGCGAAGGGAGGAGGTCGAGCGGGATTTTGAAGAAAAGTTCGGTTATCCTTTCGTCATCAAACCTCCACGGGAGGGTTCCAGCATCGGAGTGGCGATTATCAGGGAACGCGGCGAGACAGGCGCTGCCGTCGAAGAGGCGCTCCGCTGGGATAATGCGGCTCTGGCCGAGGAATTCCTGGACGGAATCGAATTTTCGTCAATCGTCCTTGATGAAGAGAACGGCCCGGTTCCGCTCAGCCTTACCGAGATCCATCCCCAGAGCGATTTTTTCACGTACAATGATAAATATATGCCGGGAAGATGCCGGAAATTCACCCCGCCGAAGAATATTCCCGCAGACCTTATCAATGTGATCAAGAAGGATGTCGTGCGCGCTTTTCGGGCGCTCGGTTTCCGGTGCTACGGCCGGATAGACGGATTTGTCCTGAAGGACGGGCGGGTTCTGATCACCGATCCGAATTCCTCGTCCGGAATGGCCCCGTCCTCCTTCTTCTTTGAGCAGGCGGCGGAAAAGGGGATGCTGCCGTCCATGGTGCTGTCGCGCCTCATCGAAATCGCCTTGCGGGTGCACAGGGAAAAGCTCGGGCCGCTCTGACAGAAACGGAAGGGCAGGAGTTCTCAGTTCCCCTGTTTGCAGTTCAACTGCGAACTTAACTTAAATAGCTTTACAAAAAGAGAAAAGAACATTATATTCCCGTCCGAGCCTTTGTAATTGTAGGGTTTTTTGCGTTTTTCGCCTCCCGGGAAAGGAGTCCTGCAGTGAGCCGCCGTTTGTTTCAGTGGACCGTCCTGTTTTCGGTTTTTTCATTTTTATTCATCTATTCCGCGCCGGCCTCAGCAGTCGAAGCGGGGGCAAGAGTATTCTACTGGTTTCCCTCCCTGAAGGGGGATCTGAAGGTTGACGCTGACGGCGTGACAGGGACGCAGTTCAGCATCAAGGACGATCTGGATATCGGCAATAAGAATATCCCTTCCGTGGAAGCCTATATCGGGGGAGGGAGGCACCATGCCGGTCTCGCTTACAGCCAGGTCGATTTCTCGGGATCAAAGGTCCTCACCAGGAATATCGTCTTCAACGGACAGACTTACGCGATGGGCACCAACGTCGAGTCCGATTTGAAGTTGAAGATGCTCGATCTCGAATATCAGTACGACGCTGTTAACCTCGAAAACGTCCTGGCCGGATTTTCCATCGGAGTGATCGGCAAAGTCAAATACCTCGACGGCGAGGCGAGACTTTTCTCCTCCGCGGCGGGAGAGAAGAAAGAGACGTTCGGAATTCCTGTTCCCATGGTAGGAATCGGCGTCCATGCGGGACTGCTGGCGAATATCCTCGAAGCCAGGGCCAAATTCACCGGGATCGGCTACTCGGGAAACAGATTCTACGATGCCCTGGCCGAGATCTCCTACACGCCGTTCCCCTTCATGGATATTCACGGCGGCTACCGATACATGAAGCTGAAAGTGGACAACGTGAGCGACGTTTTGCGGACGTGGAGTTGTCGGGACCATATGTCGGCCTGAGTATAGGCTTTCAGGATAAACGTAAAGTGTGAATCGTAAGGTGTAAGGTGTAAACTTTTTGCAACGCCTCACGCCTTACACTTTACGACTTGCGAAGGCATATTTAAAAGAGGGAGACCGATCAGGGAGCATGACCGAAAAAAGTAAAAAGCTGAGGATCGGAATTATCATGGGCGGCGTTTCCTCCGAAAGGGAGGTTTCGCTGGAGAGCGGACGAAATCTGTTTTCCAAGATGAATCGGAATGAATACGAGCCGATCCCGATCTTCATGGACAGCCGCTGCTCCCTCTGGGAAATACCGATAAAGCTGCTGATGAGGAACAGCACGGTCGACGTTGAAACGGATCTCGCCGAAGAGGCAAAAAGGATCCGGTATGAGGAAATCAAGGACCGGGTCGACCTGGTCTGCATCGGCCTGCACGGCAAATACGGAGAAGACGGGTGCCTGCAGGGGCTGCTGGAATTGCTGGGCGTTCCCTATACCGGGTCGGGAGTTCTCGGCTCCGCGCTCGGGATGGACAAGCTCGCGTCGCGAAAAGTCCTGGCCCTGAGCGGCATAGACGTGCCGGCGACGGTGGCCGTGTCGAAAGAGGAATGGACATCCGGGGAGAGAAACGGGATCCTGGAAAGCATCAGAAACAGGATAGGCTTCCCGTGCGTGGTCAAACCGACGCGGGAAGGGTGCAGCACGGCGGTTAAGAAAGTCGTGTCCCTGGAAGGAATTCCGGACGCGCTCGGCAGCGCGTTCGAGTGGGACAACACGGTGCTGGTGGAAGAATTCCTGACGGGAATGGAGGTTACCTGCGGCGTTCTAGGGAACGAAAGGCCGCAGGCGCTCACCCCCTCGGAGACCATCCCCACAACGGAAATCCTGTCGCTGGAAGATAAATTCCTCTACGGCCAGGGGGAAAACAAAACCCCGGCGCGCCTCCCGGAGGAGAAGCTGAAAGAGATTCAGGACGTGGCGGTCAAGGCGTTCATCGCGCTCGGGCTGAAAGTCTATTCTCGAATAGACATGTTCGTCCGGGAAGACGGGAGGGTTGCCGTCCTCGAGCCCAATTCGCTTCCCGGAATGACTCCTTCCACGGTCCTTTTTCATCAGGCGGCAGCTTCAGGAATAAGCCAGGCGGATCTGATCGGCAAGGTATTGAGATTTTCCCTGGAGGCGCATGCCCGCAAAAAAGGTCCCCTATGAAGGGTTTTCTCTCTTTAATTGACAATCTGGGCAGGGCCGTTCTGCGCAACGTGGAGGAGGCGGGGAAAATCCTGCTCCTCTTTTTTGCCGTTCTCTCCTGGGCCGTCCGCCCCCCCTTGAAATTCAAGAATATAATGAAACAGATGGAATTCGTCGGGGTCAAGTCGATCTTCGTGGTCGTCCTGACGGGGGCCTTTACCGGCATGGTCATGGCCCTTCAGGGTTACCACGGGTTCCGGATGTTCAGCGCCGAGAGCCTCATCGGCTCAACCGTCGCCCTTGGAATGACAAGGGAACTGGGGCCGGTTCTTACGTCCCTGATGGTGACGGCCCGGGCCGGTTCCGCCATGGCCGCCGAGTTGGGATCGATGCGCGTGACCGAGCAGATAGACGCCCTTTATGTCATGGCGGCCAATCCCATCCAGCACCTGATCGTCCCCAGGATTATCGCAGGCATCGCCATGGTTCCTATCCTGACCGTCGTTTCTGATTTCGTCGGCATTGCGGGCGGTTATTTCGTAGGGGTGCATGTCCTTCAGATCAACGAAGGTCTGTTTTTTAAGAATATAACCAAGCTGGTCACGCTGAACGACATATACAACGGACTTGTCAAGGCAGCCTGCTTCGGACTCATCCTGTCCCTCGTGGGATGCTACAAAGGGTTCAATACGCGCGGAGGCGCCGAAGGTGTGGGAAGGGCTACGACCGAAGCCGTCGTCCTGGCATCCATTTCCATCCTGGTGGCGGACTATTTCCTCACGGCGATCATGTTCTAACCTGGAACACATGCAGGATATGATTCAGCTTAAAGACATACACAAATCATTCGGCGCGCAGAAAGTCCTCGACGGCCTTGATCTGAACATCGAAGACGGGCAGACGACCGTCATCATCGGGCGGAGCGGCGGGGGAAAGAGCGTGCTGCTGAAGCATATTATCGGCCTGATCCGCCCCGACAGCGGCCAGGTCGTTGTGGACGGCGAGGACATCACGAAGCTCAACGACAAACAGCTGAACGAGGTGAGAAAGAAATTCGGAATGCTTTTCCAGGAGGGCGCCCTTTTCGATTCGATGACGGTTGGAGAAAACGTCTCTTTTCCCCTGGTCGAGCATACGAAAATGACGGACGAGGAAATAAGGCAGGTCGTGGCGGAGCGCCTCAAAGCCGTGGGCCTGACCGGCGTGGAAGGGAAGATGCCTTCGGAGCTCAGCGGCGGCATGAGAAAACGGGTGGCGCTGGCGCGGGCGATCGCGCTCCATCCGCAGATTGTCCTTTTCGATGAGCCCACGACGGGGCTCGACCCGGTCCTCACGGAGGCCATAAACCAGCTCATTATCGACACACAGAGAAATCTCAACCTGACCTGCATCGTTATCAGCCACGATATTGAATCGATCTTCCGGGTCGGCCACAAGATCGCGCTCCTCTACGGAGGAAAAATAATCGAATACGGGACGCCCGAGGAGATCCGTGCTTCGAAAAATCCGGTTCTGGTTCAGTTTCTTTCCGGAAGCACGGAAGGTCCTATTCAGATCATGTAAACTACGGCTTCAGGCTGCAGGCGCCCGGCTTCGGGAACAAAAGGAAAAAACGTTGTATTTAGCTCTTCTCTTGTGGTACCTGAAGCCCGATGCCTGATGCCGGAGACCTGATTTTGGAGGCTCAATGCCCGCGATAAGTTCGGAAGCGAAAGTAGGATTATTCGTCCTTATTGGACTCGTCGTCCTCGCATATATGTCTTTCCGGGTGGGGCAGCCCGGCTTCGGATTAAAGAGGGGATACGACGTTTCCGCCGTTTTCGACAACGTCTCCGGGCTGGAGAAGGGGTCGGTGGTCCAGATGGCGGGCGTGGAAATTGGCCAGGTGGAAAGCATCGAGCTGAAAGACGGCAAAGCCGTGGTCAAGCTGCGGATCCGCCCGGATGTCAGGCTCGACCGTAACGTGCGCGCCGCCATTCGAACTCACGGAGTGCTTGGAGATAAATACCTCGAAGTCATGCCGGGCAGCCTGATACCCGGAGAGAAGAGTGCTTACCTGAAGGAAGGAGAAACGATCCAGTACACGGAAAGACAGGCGGATATAGACCGTCTCCTCAGCCAGGTTACCCTGATCGCCGACGATATCAAGAACGTGACGTCATCGCTGAGCAATACACTGGGGACTCCGGAAGGGGAGGAATCGATCCGCAAAATACTTTATAATGTCAGGGATTTCAGCGAGAACCTGAACCGGGTTGTCGCACGGAATGACGAAAATTTCACGGAAATGGTCACGAACCTGAAATCGGCCTCGAAGGAAATGGAAAGAACCTTCGCCGCGCTGAGCCAGATTACGGATGAAGTGAACCAGGGGAAGGGGACTGTCGGCACTCTTCTCAAGGATAAGTCCGTCGCCGACAACCTGAATAAGACCCTGGCCGCCCTGAATGACATTTCCAAGAAGATCAATGAGGGCAGAGGCACGATCGGGAGACTCGTCAACGATGAGGAAACGGTCGACAACCTGAACGAGAGCCTTTCCGGAATCAGCCGATATATAAATAAAGCCGAGCAGTTCCGCACATTTCTGAGCTACCGGGGCGAGTATCTGTTCGACCGCAGCGATGCCAAGAACTATCTCGAACTGCGCATCCAGCCCAAGCAGGACAAATTCTATCTTCTCGGACTGGTGAGCGATCCGAAAGGCCGCAGGCAGACGATCGAGACGACGTCGAACGGCGTAACAACCACCACGAACGAATACAATCAGGACAAGCTCCTTTTCAGCGCCCAGATCGGAAAGCGCTTCAAAGACCTGGTCCTCAGGGGCGGCCTGTTCGAAAATTACGGCGGCCTCGGCATGGATTACTACATTCTCAACGACAAACTCAGGCTCACGTTCGAGGCCTTCGACTTCGGCCGCGGCTCTAACAGGCAAACCCACGTGAAGGGCTACGGCGAGTATCGTCTCATGAAGCACGTTTATCTGTCGGCCGGATGGGATGATCCCTTCAACACGAGCACCTCATCTCCTTTCGCGGGCTTCTCGATAAAATTCGAGGATGAGGACCTGAAGTACCTGCTGACCACGTCGCCGATACCGCGTTAACAGTCCAGGGTTCAGAGTCCGGAATCGGGTCGAGGCAGTCTGTCCCGGAATCTCTCTTTTTCGGGCACGCACAATAAAATTATTTAAATATATCAGGTAAATACAATTACTGCCCGGCCGTACACCGGTTTCCGGATCCCAATGCCTGATGCCATTTGCCTGACGCCTGTATTTCAGGTATTGACAAATCGGGCGGAATCCCTATATTTAAGCGCGAAATCATTTTGAGGCCCGGCCATGTTTTTCAGCCCGCCGCAGATCTCGATCGTAAACAGGTCCTTCGGAAACGCCGAAGAAATAGTCAGGAAGTATTTTGGTTTGAGCGAGGCGGACCTGAAGGCGGGCCGCTACGACTTCAGAACCCTCGCCGAGCTCGAGGAACATGAAGTAAAAAGGGACGCTTTCGCCCACCTCTGCCGCTATTACTGCCGGAAGGGAGATGAAAGTGAAAATGCCCCGGGTTATTACCTGTACCGGATATGCCTTCAGGACGACCGCATCCTGGACGCCGTAAACCGGGGAGTTAATTTTATAAAGCTCTTTCCGCTTCTTTTATATATCGCGACGCACGAACTGGTGCACGTTGTCCGGTTCACACGAGGAGAAAGCGACTTCGACGCTCATCCGGGAGAGAAACAGGAGGAAGAGCGGCGGGTTCACAATATAACCCGCAATGTCCTGAGATCAAATAAGAGCGGCGACCTGGAATTGGTGCTCGACTGCTTTAGTCACAGCTATCATATAGGAGATTTTAACTGAATCAGGAGGTGTTCCGATGCCGATCTATGAATATAAATGCAAGAAATGCGGCAAGGAATTTGAGGTTTTGCAGTCTATTTCCGCTCCGGATGCGAAAACATGCAAATTCTGCAAAGGGCCTATCCGGAAGCTGATGTCCCGCACGACTTTCCATCTCAAGGGGAGCGGCTGGTACGTAACCGATTACGGCGGAAAGAAGGCGCCTGCCTGCGAGGAGAGCAAGACCGAAGCCGCGCCTGCGGCTTCAACGGAAACGGCTGCGGGCGGAACCGATTCGAGTTCGACGGACACTCCCTCCACCTGAAATAATCTCATCCCAAAAAAAGGCGGCCTCACAGCCGCCTTTCTTATACAGAAGTACTTTTACTCACCCTGTCGCCATAGCCCCCAACCGGGCTGCCCGGTTCTGTCCGCAATTTCGGCAGGCTGTCGGGATAGTTCTTTTGCAGAAACTCCACTATTTTTTCACGAACATGGCAGCGCAGTTCCCAGCCGTCTCCCGAGGACCGGGTGCTCACAAGCAGGCGTGTTTCCAGTGTTCGGGGTGTGCAGTCGGTGACATGGGTAACACAAACCTTTCCGTCCCATAGAGGGTGCGGGTGCACGATGCGTTCAAGTTCCCGGCGCAGGGCATCAACCGGAACGGTATAGTCCGTGTGAATGAACACCGATCCGAGAATGTCGGAAGAAATGCGTGTCCAGTTTTGAAAGGGTTTTTCGATGAAATACGTGATCGGAAGGACCAGCCGCCGCAAGTCCCAAATCCGCACGACCACATAAGTCAACGTAATCTCTTCAATCCGACCCCATTCCCCCTCGACGATCACCACGTCATCCAGGCGGACGGGTTGAGTCAACGCGACTTGAATTCCCGCCAGCAGTGTACCGATGCTTTTTTGGGCCGCAATGCCGATGACGATCCCGGCTATGCCGGCGGAGGCCAGCAGGCTGACGCCGATTTGGCGGATGCTGTCAAAGGTCATCAGGATAAAGGAGATTGAAGTGACGCCCACGATGGATAACAGCACCTTTTCCAAGACATGGATTTGAGTATAGATCTTGCGCGCCCGAAGATTGTCGACGGTTGAAATATCGTAGCGTGCAAGCAAATAATCCCGAAGAAGGCGGATCAGGCTGATGAAAAGACAGGAGAGGAGAATAATGAAGAGAATGGTAATGATGTGATTCAGCAACTCCAGCAGCTTGACGGGCATATCCAGGGAAGGCACGACCAGATGGGCGGCCAGCAGGGGAAACAGAAGGCGGCTGGGTTTGCGCGTGTAAGCGATCGCCTTTGCTCCCCATGATGATCTCTGGACGAGGCGCCCCAGAACGCCGAAAAAGATTCTGTGAAGGACAAGCCCAAAAGCAAGAGCCACCGACAAGGTGAGGGCGGAAACTCCGAAGTCTTTCCAGAATGATGTTTCCAGGAAAAGATTCAAGCTATCCATCCCGCTTCTTACTCCATTTCCAATCGCCCGGTTCGGGCGAAATTGAATGCCGGAACACAGTGTCGCGAACGGTTGTCCCGCTGCCAGGTATCGGTTTGACTCTTGCCATGCATATCTCCTTGCGCCACAGAGAAATTAAAATTGCCATGCAAGTGGATTTCACTGCGCGATTTTTGGTTTGAGTTTCGGTGCAGGTTTTTGGTGTCGAAAATAGAATAGCTGAATTACAACCCCGGATTTCAGCAAACCCGGGTCTCCGCCCGACTTGAAGAACTATAAAAAACGTTTGTGTACAAATCAATAACTATTTTGAATCCGCGCAAACCGGTGAAGGGTGCAAAATCTTCCGGTTATCTCAGCGTCTCAGTTTCTATCTTTTCAGCCAGTCTTTTATCTCCGCTTCCTGATACGCCTCCTGATCTATAGTCAGGTCCAGGTTGATCACCTCCCCGGCATGGCGCTGAAGCTCAGGATCTTTGCGAAGCTCCGCGTGTCGTCGCCTGGCTGAGGAGAGGTCGGAAAGGGCTTTCTGCAGCGAGGACCCGGCGTCGCCGGTCGGCTCCACTGTATAGGGCGAAAACCGCGGTTCGATTCCATTCTCGGCCGCAGGTTCGGCGAAATGAGCGAGCTGCTTCATTTTTTCCATAGCCTGATCCATCAGCCTCCAACCCATGTTGCCGTTGTTCTGAAGCTTCCACGAAGCCCTGATATGCTGAAGCGTCTCCAGGTACTTGCTCGATACTTCCTGCTGGATTTTTTCGATGTAATCTTCCGGGGCCTCCCGTTCCCCTCCGGGGGCTCCCCTGGCCAGCTCCGGCGAAAGCTTTCCGAGGAGCCGGCGGAATTTCCTGGCGTGCATGGCGGATTCCCATGCTTCCCGCTGCAGCACCCTTTTTATATGAGGATCATCCACACGGTCCGCTTCGCCGTAATAATGGGGGATCAGCTTTTCCTCGTAATCGATATAGGACTGGATGATTGTCGCCCGGTTGGAGGGGTCGAAGGGGTATCCGGCCGGCTCCATTTCGGGCTCGCCGCCCAGGTCGGTTATGATCATGCCGAGCCAGTGCATGTGCCACATCTCCTCCCGCGATCTCGACAGGAGGTTGGCCCCGATCGGCGTATCCTCTCCCTCGATGTAGCTGTGGACAAGATAACGAACAACGGCTGCGTGCTCGTCGGCAAGGTCTCTGTTGAGGATCCGAATCAGCTCTTCCTTTTTCATTTTCTGCTCCTGATGTGAGTTTCAACCGCTTCCGCGATGCGGTCCGTGAGGTAATCGAGTTCCGTTCCAGCCACCTTCCTGTCCAGGCCGTTTTCCGCCAGCCATTCGAACAGAAGGTCGTTTATTTCCTTCCAGAGTTTGCGGTCCATAAGTCCATGACCATGTGAAGCCGGCTTTTATCCGCCGGCGGGCTAAATCACTTTGATCTTCCCCGCCGGGCCCGAAACCACCTCTCCGACGACTGCCCCGCCCAGGTCCTCCGCCTGCAAGGCCTTAACCAGTTTCAGGGCCGATTTTTCCGGCAAAGAAAAAAGGAGCCCGCCGGAAGTCTGGGGATCGAATAGAACGTCCGAGAGCCATTCGGGCACCGAAGCGCCGGTTTCGACCTGGGCGGCGCGGAATGAACGATTGCGGTAGAGGCCTCCGGGCAGAAAACCCTCCTCCGCAGGGCGCCTGATGCCTTCGAAACAGGGCACATCAACGGCCCGGACGACCATGCCGACTCCGCTCGCGTCAGCCATCTCGCATGCATGGCCGATGAAACCGAAACCGGTTACATCGGTGCACGCATGCACGTCGGGCAAACCGGCCGCCAGTTCGGCGGCCCTTCTGTTCAGGGTCTTCATGCTGCGGGTTGCCGTCTCTGCAAGCGCGGCGTCGGCTTCACCCGCCTTAAGCGCGGTGCTGACGATCCCGGTGCCGAGCGGCTTGGTCAGGACCAGACGGTCTCCCGGCCTGGCCCCCCCGTTGAGCAGGACGCGTTCCGGATGAACCGTGCCGGCCACGGCCAGGCCGTATTTCAGTTCCTGATCGTCGACGCTGTGCCCCCCTATAAGCAGGACATCGGCCTCCCGGATCTTATCGAGACCGCCCCTCAGTATTTCATGCAGAATGGAAACGTCCAGTTTTTCGATCGGGAAACAGATTATGTTCATTGCGGTCAGGGCCTTGCCGCCCATCGCATAAACGTCGGACAGGGCGTTGGCGGCGGCGATCTGGCCGAATGTATACGGGTCATCCACTATAGGCGTGAAAAAATCCAGCGTCTGAATGAGGGCGAGGTCGTCGCTAAGGCGATATACTCCCGCGTCCTCGAAATTCTCGATCCCCGCAATGAGGTTGGGGTCGGCTACGAGAGGCAGTCCCTTCAAAGCTTTCTCCAGGTCCTCCGGACCCAGCTTGCACGCTCAACCGGCGCCGCGGACGGTTTCGGTCAGGCGCACTTTCATTTCCTTCATTTCGGTCCCGTTCCTTTTATGATGTGTAAAAACATATCATCTTGCTGTTCGTATGTAAAATTGTTTGATTTATCGGGTATATTTGGATTTAATCAGGGACGCAGATGAGAGAGGAATTGAGTGCAATGAAAATTCGTTACTACAGCACGAACCGTAATCTCAAAGGCGTGCCGGGCATCTCGCCTTATAAGGGCTTTGTTTCGTTCAAGAGAGCTCTCCTCCAGGGGCAGGCGCCGGACGAGGGCCTTTTTATGCCGGACCGCATCCCTGTCCTGAATCCGGAAGATATTTTATCACTGCGCGGACGGCCTTACGCCGAAGCGGCGCTTCTGGTTTCGTGGGCTTTCCTGAAAAAAGAAATTTCCCGCGAGGCATTGGAGGCGATCACCGCGGATGCTTATGACTTCGAAGTGCCGCTTGAGTCTGCAGGCGGCGGCAAGTACATTATGAGGCTCGACCGGGGGCCGACCGCATCCTTCAAGGATTTTGCCGCAAGGATGATGGCGCGCCTCATGAGCCATTTGCGGGGCAGGGGAAAACGGCTTAACGTGCTCGTGGCCACCTCCGGCGATACGGGGAGCGCAGTGGGCGAGGCGTTCAAGGGAGTAAAGGGCATCGGCGTCCGCATCCTTTACCCGCGCCGGGAGGTCAGCGGCATTCAGAAGAAACAGCTTGATACGATAGGCGCAAACGTGCAGGCCATATCCATTGACGGCAAGTTCGACGACTGCCAGAACCTGGTCAAAATGGCGTTTGCCGATCCGGACCTCGGCCGCTTGAATCTTACTTCCGCCAACTCGATCAACTTCGGGCGCATTCTCCCCCAGATCGTCTATTACGTCTATGCGTACGCCCAGCTTGCAGGAGAGCCCGGCGGGGAGATAGTGTTTTCCGTTCCCTCCGGAAATTTCGGGGACGCCCTCGGGTGCGAGTACGCGCGGAGAATGGGTTTACCCGTCCGGAAGCTCATCATGCCGACAAACGAAAACATGGAATTTCCGAGATTTCTCGAGACCGGCAGATATGAAAAAGTCTCCCCCTCGGTGGCCTGTATTTCGAACGCCATGAACGTGGGACATCCCAGCAACCTGGCCCGTTTCTTCGATCTCTACGGCGGCACCGTGGACCGGACGGGGACGGTTCATAAAATGCCCGACCTGGAAGAGATGAGGAGACGTATTTTTTCCGTCATGGTTACTGATGACGAGACGAGGGAAACTATCCGGGAAGTCTACAGGCAATATAAAATTCTGTTCGAACCGCACGGAGCGGTGGGCTGGAAGGGACTGGAAACCTGGCTTGAGCGCCGCGGGGATTTCCCCCTCTGTGTCGTGCTCGAAACGGCGCACCCCGCCAAGTTCCCCGAAGAGATCGTTCGAATTCTCGGCTTGACCCCGGAGCTTCCCCCCTCCATGCAGGGAATCGAACAGCGGACCGGGTCGCCCGTGGAGTTGCCGTGCGATTACGGGTCATTCAAGGACTATCTGCTTGAAGATCTCAGATAATAGCCACGGTGATATTTTCCCCTGTCGAGTACAGCATCTATCTTCCCGGCCATCTCAGGATTCATGCATTCTTTCTACAGTAAAAAGTAAAAAGTGGAAAGTTTAAAGAAAAGAGCGGAATATATTCGTGACTGCTCGGAATGGATTATTACCCGTTATCTGCGGCAATACCGGACGGGCATTCGGTAATCCTTGGAATAAACAGCCCGGACCGGGTTTGCGACCACGTTCCTTTTCTTTCCTCCGAGAGGAGGTTGTATGGAGAGGAGACGCTTATTCCGGATTATCATGCAGCCGAAGTACGATGTGCCGGCGCCATGCATTTGCTACCAATGCGGAAATTGCTGCAGAAATTATTTTCCTCAAATTCACCGGGATGATCTGCCGGCAATCGCGGAGCTGCTCAAGAAGACCCAGGAAGCTGTTGAAGCGATACTGGACGTAACCGCCGGGGCCTATCATTCAGGGGCGCCGGAAGACTGCTGCTTTCTCGACCCGGACAGCCGCAAGTGCCTGATACACGAAATAAAGCCGGAATCGTGTCTGCTGTTCCCGCTCGGCACCCGGTTTGGGGCAGGGAAGGTGGATTGCCGGGGATACGGGGAATTGAAAAGATTTACAGAGCAGTTTCCCGAAGAGGACCGAAAGTTTGCCGACGTTTTCGAGCCGGAATTCGGAGGAAAGGGGATCAGATATATCCCGGAAGGCGAGTGGCCGGGACTGCTTTCGAAAGCGGCAAAGGCGAATGTCTCCCCGGAATTCCTGAAAGAACTTTTATTTCTGAATGGTTTAACCGGCGCATGATTCATGGTTAAGAATTCAGGGTCCGGAGTTCAGAGTTAAAAACAAAATGCCCGAATTCCGATTGCGTCTGGAATTTGGGAAGGCCCCAGGAGAAGGTATTATGAAAATTCGTGCGGCGGTATTGCGGAAAAGAGGAGGCCCGCTGAAGATAGAACCGCTCGAGATGGAGGGGCCGCAGGAAGCGGAAGTGCTGGTGCGTATTACCGCGTCCGGCATCTGCCATACTGATATCGGGTTTGTGGATTACCGGGATGAGGCCGACGATCCTCTCATTCTGGGGCACGAGGGGGCGGGGGTGGTGGAGCAGGCGGGGAAAAAAGTGAAGAGCCTCAAGCGCGGCGACCACGTCGTCCTGTCCTATCAGTCGTGCGGAAGCTGCCGTTACTGCAGGAAGGGACGGCCTTTTGACTGCTCCCGTTTTTTCGAGGCGAATTTCGGGATGGAGCGCCTGGACGGGAGCAGCGCGTATTCCCCGAGCGAGGTTAAGGGGCACTTCTTCGGTCAGTCTTCTTTCGCCACGCACGCCTTGGCGACGGAACAAAACGCGGTGAAGGTTCCGAAGGGCCTTCCTCTGGAGATGCTTGCGCCGCTCGGCTGCGGCATGCAGACCGGGGCCGGGACGGTGATGAATTCCCTGGCTGTATCGGAGGGGAAAAGCATCGCCGTGTTCGGCACGGGAGCGGTCGGCCTGGCGTCCATCATGGCGTCCCGCATTGTAGGCGCCGGGCCGGTGATAGGAGTCGATATCCGCCGTTCCCGGATTGATCTTGCCCGCGAACTGGGCGCCACGCATGCAATTGACGCCCGCCGAGGGAGGATCGCCTCGCGAATATCTTCGATTACGGGATCGGGTATCGATTTTTTTGTGGATACAACGGGAGACCCGGAGATACAGGGGATTGCCGTTCAGTGTCTGAATCCCAACGGGACCGGCGCTCTTCTCGCAGGCGAGAGCGGAACGGATGATCTGCCTGAAGGGCGCAGGACCATCGGAATAATTCAGGGCGATGCCGTTCCGCAGGTCTTCATTCCCTATCTTATCCGGCTGTACAAATCGGGCATATTTCCTTATGACAGGCTGATCAAGTTTTATGAATTGAAGGGGATAAACCGGGCCATGGCCGATTCGCGACGCGGCGCTGCTATAAAACCCGTGCTGGTTATGTAATAAATAGTCTCAAGTCTCAGGTTTCAGGTTTAAAACGGTTTGAAAAATAGGGACACTCCCCATATTTCTTCACCGGCCAATGAAAATCAGGGACACTTCCCATATTTCTTCGCCTCGGCAAAAATACGGGTAGCGTCCCAATA
>ERZ795058.262-NODE-262-length-87239-cov-8.022630_pt1 | contig 87239 bp, 73 predicted proteins | sample MGYA00375142_ERZ795058 | MGnify/ENA primary metagenome ERZ795058 (study PRJEB30187, sample SAMN05720210) | activated sludge metagenome | isolation source: anaerobic digester from wastewater treatment plant | place: Japan | collected 2015-04-20 ... | reverse complement strand
TTCGGATACCCGGGCGGGACCATCCTCAATATCTACGACGAACTCTACAAGAGCAAGGACCGCATCAATCACATCCGTACCGCCCATGAACAGGGCGCCTGCCATGCCGCGGACGGTTATGCCCGGGTTTCCGGGAAGGTCGGCGTGGTCATGGCGACGAGCGGTCCGGGGTGTACCAATCTGGTAACCGGGATCGCGACCGCTTACATGGATTCGGTACCGCTGGTGGCCATTACCTGTAATGTTCCCACCCACCTCATCGGAAAGGACAGTTTCCAGGAAGTGGATATTACCGGCATCACCATGAGCATTACAAAGCATAATTACATAGTCCGTGATGTAACAAAACTCGCGGATGTGGTTCGGGAAGCATTCGACCTGGCCCAATGCGGCCGGCCGGGACCGGTACTCATCGATATTCCCAAGGACATAACCGCGGCGGTAACCGAGTTTGAACCGCTCCCTCCGGGGAAGGCATCGCCGTCTCCGGCCGTGATTCGCTGCATGGGTAAAACACAGGCCCCCACCAGGGAAGAACTGGACGAGGTCGCCGCGATTTTTTCCGCGTCAAAACGACCGTTCTTCTATGTCGGCGGCGGTGTGGTTACCTCGGAAGCGACCGCGGAACTCACCGCGCTCGCGGAAAAAATGAACGCGGCAGTCTCCGTGAGCCTCATGGGAAAGACGGCTTTTCCCGTACGTCACCCCCTATGTACCGGCATGATCGGTATGCACGGCACCAAGGCGTCCAATACCGCGGCGAACAAATGCGATCTTTTGGTCGCGATCGGCGCGCGCTTTTCCGACCGGGTTATCTCCGATCCTTCAAAGTTCGCCCGCGATTCGAAGATTGTCCAGATTGACATAGACCCCGCAGAAATCAACAAGAATATCCGCACGGCAGCCTGTCTTAAAGGAGATATTCGCGCGATTCTTGCCGAACTGGTCACGAAGGTGGAAAGCCGCCCCCGGTCGGACTGGAATGACAGCATTGACAAGTGGAAGTCTCACGTTCCCCCCATGTATTCGAAGAAGACCGCGCTCCATCCCAAATTTGTGTTTGAAGCGGTTCATGAGCGGGTAGGGGACGATGCCATCATTACGACCGAGGTAGGACAGCACCAGATGTGGGTAGCCCAGTTCTATCCATTCGCGAAACCCCGCACCTTCCTTACCTCGGGCGGACTCGGTACCATGGGCTATGGAACCGGCGCGGCCATCGGCGCCCAGTTTGCGGCTCCCGACCGACGGGTTGTTCATATCGCCGGCGACGGTTCGTTCCGAATGAACATGAACGAGCTCACGACCATCGCGATTCACAAGCTGCCGATCATCATCATCATCGCGAACAATCAGACCCTGGGCATGGTACGACAGTGGCAAACACTTTTTTACGACAAGCGCTATTCTGCGACGACGCTCGATGTTGCCGCGCCGGATTTTGTCAAATACGCCGAAGCCTTCGGTATCGCCGGCTATCGCGTGTTCGATGAAAAAGAGTTCATTGCGGCGTTCGACGAAGCGCTTGCCTCGGGCAAGCCCGCCGTCATAGACAGCACGATGGATATTGACGAGATGGTTCTGCCGATGGTTCCCGCCGGCAAACCTATTGACGAACTCATGCTGGATGCGCAATCCTGAGGGGGATGATTTTTCCCACCTTTACCTTTGCGTGTTTTTTTCTCGCGGTCTTCGCCGGGTTCTGGTATATCTTCCGGCGAAAGACCGACCGTAAAATATTTCTTATAGCCGCCAGTTACCTGTTCTACGCAGCATGGGACTGGCGGTTTTGTTTTTTGCTGTTGTTCTCTACCGGGATAAATTATGGCTTCGGGTATCTGGTCGGGACCCGGAAAGACCATCTTTGGCGGAAACTCTTCATGGTTCTGTCCGTAATTGCGAACGTACTGCTTCTGGGATTTTTCAAATATTACACCGCTTTCGCGACCCATTTGAATGCCCTGGTACGGTATTTTTCCTCGTCCGCTGAAGTTTCATCGGTCCCCTTCACGCTTCCGGTTATTTCGGTGCTCCTTCCGGTGGGAATTTCCTTCTATACGTTCAAGGGTATGAGTTATGTCTTCGACGTATACCTGTGCAGGATGCCACCGGTAAAAAGCTTTGCCGACATCATGCTCTATATTTCATTTTTTCCCCAGCTTGCATCCGGTCCGATCGTACACGCGAACGAATTTCTCCCCCAGATAGACCCCGCTGTCGCAGCCGGTATTGAACCCGGCTCCCGTCCCATCAGGTTTGATCGCGCCTCGGCGCTCATCGTTTCCGGGCTTTTCAAGAAGATGGTCGCAGCGAATTTCATTTCGACCCTGCTCGTAGATCCGGTTCTTGCCGATCCGGCCCTCTTCAACACACTCGAAGTTTTTCTCGCCACTGTGGGTTACTCTGCCGTGATATACGCTGATTTTTCCGGGTACAGCGACCTTGCCATCGGTATCGCGCTCTTGCTCGGTTTTAACACGCCGGATAACTTCAACCGTCCGTACATATCCTTTTCCGTTACCGACTTCTGGCGGCGGTGGCATATCACCTTTTCGTCCTGGCTCAGGGAGTATCTCTACTTCGCTTTTGGCGGATCACGGTTCGGATTACGCAGAACGCTTTTTGCCCTGGTTGCTACCATGGTGCTCGGCGGTCTCTGGCACGGGGCTTCCCTCACCTTTGTCGTGTGGGGCCTGATGCAGGGAATCGGCCTTGCTTTGGAACGTCTCTTCAATTACGGCCGAAACCGCAGCGGAACACCCTGGAAAGCCGCGCTTCAGATAACGGGAACCTTTGTCTTCGTAACCGTCAGCTGGGCAGTTTTCCGTGCCCCCGGATTTGATTATCTGGTCCATTTGTTCACTTCGTTCGGAAATATCGGCGTTCCCCGGTCGGTTTCCCTTCCGGTGCCCGTTTTTTTGATGATTCTTGTACTGGCAGTTCAGTTTATTCCGCGATCCTTCCGAAAATCTAGCATGGCATGCTGGACTTCTGTGCCGATTATCGGCAAAGGAATCGCGCTGGGGCTGTTTTTCGCCCTGTTATCCGTGATCGGCATGTCCGGTATAGCTCCCTTCATATACTTCCAGTTTTAGGAGGATGGGGAATCGGTAATGCAATTTCGGGATGCACGTCATAACAGTCCAAATCATGTTCTGCTCGCTGTCGCCGTGGCGCTGGTTGTCGCATCGGTTTTCTGCGCCCGCTCATTATGGATTCCCGCTTCCCGTATAGAAAACCTGCATGTCCGGGCAGTGGTATTGTCCGTGACCGAAGCGGTCGCCGCGTATGCCTCAACTACCGGCCTGGATGACGCGGTGCCGCGTTTGCGGTCGTCCTTTCTCGGATTGACCGGACTGTCCGAACACAGTTCCTGGGACAGCCGGTACTTCAACCGGCGGAACGGGTCGTCAAACCGGGAGGACGTTGTTACTCCGAAAACTGCGGAACGCCTGCCTGACTCAACCGAAACCGTACCCGTTCCGGAGACCTTGCCCGGTATGCCAGACGGTATTCCAGACGGTATGACTGCCGCCGCGGAAGCCCCGGCGGTCGCAGCGGAAGCCCCGGCGGCACCGCTTGTCTCTTCAAGGATTTATTCCCGGGACAACCCGCTTCCCGTGTATTTTTTCGGCGATTCCCAGGTGTTCTCTCTGGCGTCGGGACTATCCCGTCTTGCCGGGAAAGACTCGGCGATAGACATTGACTTTCTCGCCATTCATTCTTCGGGGTTTATCCGGGACGACTTCTATGACTGGCCGCGGAAACTTGAGGATACGCTCGCGGATAAAGAGTACGCGGCGGTTGTAGTCATGCTTGGCATGAACGATTATCAGAATTTCTGGACCGATGACCGGCGGGCGCTGAAAAAGCGTACGGAAGGCTGGGAAACGGTATACCGCGACAAGTGCCGGACTATCATCGACACCGCGTTGTCCCGCGCCATGCGGGTGTACTGGATCGGGATGCCCCGGGTCAAGAATCCTTCGTACGACGACAATCTTTCGTACATCGAAACAATTCACAACAGTGTTGCGGACGAGTACAGCCCGGATGTTCTTTCCCGGATATCACTGCGTTCCGTTATTCCCGGAGACGGCAAACCGTACAGCGAATCTGTGGAAATTGCTCCCGGCCGTGTTCAGCGCATCATGACGGAAGACGGTTCGCATTTCACGGTTGAAGGCGGCCAGCTGGTCATGCAGGGCCTTTTTGACCGGCTGGTACGGGACTTTCCCTTTTCCGAACTCCCGGTTGCACAGCTTCCGGAATAACTGGTATATTGTTTCCGAAAGGAAACATATCCATGATTGAACGAAACAGCTTTTTTTCCAATCTGACATCCGGATACCTCTTCCCCGAGATAAACAAGCGAAGACGTGCGTTTGCCGCGGAAAATCCCGATGCCGGCCTCATCAGTCTAGGAATCGGAAACACGACTGAACCCCTGACTCCCCACATTGTGGATGCTCTTGCAGCACAAGTTGCCCGCCTGGGAACCAAAGACGGTTACTCGGGATACGGCGACGAAGCCGGGTTATCAACGCTTCGCGACAAAATTGCCGAAGTCCTGTATGAAAACCGTATTTCTCCGGACGAAGTTTTTGTCTCGGACGGCGCAAAATGCGACATTGGTCGTATTCAGTATCTTTTTGGCAGCAGGGTCTCTGTCGCAGTTCAGGATCCCGCCTATCCGGTGTATGTTGACGGATCGGTCATGATCGGCGCCGCAAGCGCGATGATTCCCGGTACCACGAATTATGCCGGCATTACCTACATGCCCTGTACCCGGGAGAATTCCTTTTTCCCGGATACTGCGCTGATACCCGAAAATTCTCTCGTATACTTTTGTTCCCCGAACAACCCCACCGGCGCGGTGGCGACACGGGAGCAATTGACCGTTCTCGTTAAAACCGCGCGCGAAAAGGGATCAATCATCATTTTTGACTCCGCTTACGCGGCCTTTATCCGGGACCCTTCGCTTCCCCGGTCAATCTTTGAGATTGACGGGGCGCGTGAATGCGCAATCGAAGTGGGATCCTTCTCGAAACCGGTCGGTTTTACCGGCGTTCGTCTCGGCTGGACCATTGTTCCGAAGGAACTCGCCTTCGCGGACGGAACCCCGGTCATTCAGGACTGGAACCGCCTTTTTTCAACCATATTCAATGGTGCATCCAATATCGCCCAGGCAGGCGGTCTTGCCTCCCTTGAGCCGGCAGGGCTTGTGGAAACACGGGAGACGATTGACTACTATCTGGAAAACGCCCGGATAATCCGTGATGCGTTGCAGGGGCCCAATTTCGGTCGGATGGGTGTTGAAGTATACGGCGGCGACAACGCGCCCTATGTGTGGGTACGCTTTCCCGGCAAAAAAAGCTGGGATATATTCGATGCGATCCTCGAAAAATGTCATGTAGTGTGTACACCGGGCGCCGGATTCGGTCCCGCGGGAGAATCGTACATCCGGTTCAGCTCGTTCGGGCACCGGGATGATATACTTGAAGCGGCTCAACGCCTGTCCCGTCTGGAACTGTAACTGCTGCTATCAAAATTGTTGAAAAAAAAGGACGCCCCCGGGCGTCCTTCTTTTTCTATTCGAGGGTAGGAGGCGAGCCCACCGTCATGCGCATGCCGACCGTAAGGTCGAAGAAAAAATCGTCCAGATCGTTTACATGGTCCAGCAGTGAAAAGGTGTACAGGGAGCCGGCTCCCTTTATGTACAGGTTGAAGTCGGTTTTCGGAGCCCAGGTAGCTCCTCCTCCCAGAACGAGGTGGGCATACTTGCGGTTAGCCGGATCGTCGGCCATAACGTAGTAGTCTACAACGCGGTAAATGAAGTCCACGTCAATCCTGAACGGGGCACCCTTGCTGAACGCTTCCGAGTACACTCCGTAATCGGTGATGCTTTTCGTACAGGTTGTTCCGTCATTGATGGATACAGAACTGCGCTGGCTGATTTTTACGGTGCACAGGATGTTCGGGAGGTAGAATCCCGTGGACAGTTCACCGCGCTGCAGATAGACCTGTCCATCCCCGTAGGTTGCCGGCGGGAGGGCAAAATCTGAATCGGCCCGCACAATCAGTTTTCCCGGGATGATGACGCTGAATCCGAGCGTGAGACCCGGCTGGAACAGCATTGATACGTCGTCATCGTCTTCCGTGCTGTTCAGGACACCGAACGAGGGGCCTGCGGATATTTCGAGAAAGGATGTCCGGTAGGTGCCCCGTGCGGAGAGTGTATTGCCGTTCACGGCATCCCGTTCAAAGGTTATGGTGCCGTCCAGGCGGCTTCCCAGTTTGTCCGTTATGGACGCCTTTCCGCCGAAGGACGGTTCCCATGCGTGCAGGTCTCCGTCGTCATCGAAGGCAAAGGTGCTCGTTGATACGGAGAAATCCATGTCGGTGGAAAATATCGACATGGGAAGCAGAATGAGCAGAATTGGTACCAACAGTTTTTTCATCAGTAAACCGCCTTGAGGAGGATCCGGACTTCGCCGGCTTCCCTGATATCATCGAGGTGGAGCGGCCGCAACACCGCCGTTATATCAAGAGTATAATCCGAAATGCGTATCGTGTAAAAAGGGCTTATGGAAAAGGAGAAGGGGGTAATCGTTCCGGGGTCTTCGGGGTCCATGGATGCGAGAAAACTTGCTCCGGCTCTCCACTTGTTGTAGTCGAGGTTGCCGGTGGCAACCAGGAGGTTCAGCCCGAGGAAGTTGTTTTCGGCTTCCACCGCAATGTTTCGGCCCATATTTTCGGGAAAAACGGGAGACGAGAAGAAGGAAAGGAAAACATCCGCTTTCCCGAGATACATGCGCGGTTCGAACAGGAGATACATGTTCTTGCCGAGATCCTCCATCCCCGAATCAAACTGTCTGAGTCCCGCTTCGGCATAGAGTTCGTAGGACTGGCCGGAACGGGCAAGGGATGCTATGCCACCGCGGAACACGGCTTTTCCGCCGTCTCCGGGAAGGGTAACACCACCGTACACGGTGGCAACCAGTATTTGCCCGGCTACACCAACCCGCGCGTCAAAGGAATACGCCGCATCATTTCCGGTATGGTCATTCCAGTAGGCGTACAGTCCGGTAACAACATTCGCGTTTTGAGGCGCTCCGGTCAGAGCCACTCCGGTACCGCGGATTTCGCTTTCCGGGGAAAACGCCATGCCTGCAGGCAGTCCGTGAAATTCCGGTTCCTCAATTTCCATTTTAAGGTATTCCCGGAAGAGGGAATCTGACGCCGGATTGTCGAGATATCCGGTAAAAAGGATCATTGACCAGGGTCCGCCGCCGATTCCGGGAAAGGTGAGATCGGCGCCATCGAATTGTACAAATCCGATATCGGTTTGGCCGTTCAGGTTGTACAGGAAGGCAGCGGTGTCGGTAATATAGAAGAGTGTGGAGACGTGGAGCTGGACCCAATGTACGGGAACTAAACGGCCGGCCAGGATCGCGCCTGTTTCAAAAACGGGCGTATCTTTGTTTTCCGGAATGTATCCGGCCGATTCCAGTTCGAGTTTCGCAAGGGAGACCTGTTGTGCCATGACGCTGATGGTAAAGAGCGACAAGAATGCCAGGGAACATAACGTGCGGGTACTCATGATTTCTCCTCGACTCAGTATATACCATTACCCGGAACACCGCCATCAGAAATGGCCAAAAAGATTTGACTGGCTTGTTTGTCCTTGACTAATCAAGAAAAGCGTATAAACTTTAGAATTATGAGTGATTATCTGGATATCAACAATGAGGAACTGCTCAAGGACTTCTTCAGTGAAGCGGAACAACAGGTTTTTACCCTGGAAAGCAATATTCTCGTGATAGAAAACGACCCATCCAATCATGATGCAATTGATGAAATATTCCGGGCTGCCCACACGCTCAAGGGCGGTTCCGCGACGGTAGAAATGCATGAATTATCCGGTTTTACCCACGTAATGGAAGACCTTCTGGATGCAATTCGTGACGGCACGGTAAGCGTAAACGAAGAGGTTGTAGATATCCTGCTCCAGGCGCTCGACTGCATCAAGGCAATGCTCTCCGCTCGCACGGAAGGGTCCGTATACGACGGAGATACCGACACGGTAAAAAAGCAGCTTGAATCACTCATGCCGGTACGCGAAAGCAAGAAAAAGACGGCGAAAACTGCGGCGCCCAAAGCGGAAAAGAAACCGGAACCGGTTGTCAGCAAAGAACCAGCCGGCCCTCAGCCGGTCTTGTCAGAATACGAGATACTCGAAATACAGGAAGCCGTTCCCCCGGGGGAGTCGGTCTATACGGTGTCTGTCGTTTTTGATGAAGCAAATCCGATGAACAGTGTCGGCGGTATACAGGTGTTCGCCGCACTCAAGAGCGCCGGACAGGTCCTCAAGACCATTCCGGACTTTGACGCACTGTATGAAGATGAATTCCATGAAACGGTTGTGTATTTTGTTGCCACCACCGAGAACGCCGAAACCCTTGAACGGGCTGCGTCCATTTCGGACGTAACGACGGGCGTAACTGTTTCGCCGTTTGCGGTAAAACAGGCGGATAAACCGGTGGCAAAGCAGGCAGCGCCTGCGGTACAGCCCCCGGCTGCCGCGAAACCCGCTGCCAAAACCGCTCCGGCTGCCCGGAGCGATGATTCGTCCGACGAGATTTCAGCTGAGGTCATGGATAATGCTGAAGAATCCGTTGCCGATGAAACCGACGTATTTTCACGAGCCGATGCCCGGAAGAAATCTCCGCAGCCGGCGCATCATGCGTCCTCGGGATCAGTGTTACGGGTGGACTCGCGCCGTATCGACTATCTTTTGAATCTTGTCAGCGAAACGGTCATTACCAAGGCGTCGTTTAACCAGAGCGCACTCCAGTTTGCCGACCTGCTTACCGAGTTCCAGCAGACACAAAACAGCTGGAAGGACCGGCTGCGCAATCTGTTTGACGATATACCGGATTATCTTGAGCGGGTGCAGGACGGTGAAGACGTAAAAGAACTCCGCAAGGAACTTCTCGAGACGTATGCTGACGTGTTTGACCAGTTTAACCCGCTGGAATCATCAATGAAGGGGTCGGTTGGCAAGTTCCGGTCCGCCGCGCAGAATCTTGGACGAATTACCGGAGAGCTCCAGGAAGGAGTCATGAAAATCCGGATGGTTCCCATAAGTCAGATATTCAGCCGGTTCCCCCGCCTGGTACGCGACCTGTCCCGGGATCTCGGAAAGAAAGTCAACCTCGTCATAGAAGGTGAAGATACTGAACTGGACAAGTCTGTGGTCGAGGATCTCCTTGATCCGATCATGCACTGCGTGCGAAATGCCATAGATCACGGAATAGAGCAAGCCGCCGACCGTGTTGCCCTCGGCAAGGAAGAAGAGGGTACCCTGCTGCTCAAGGCGAGCAACGAAGGGAACATGATTGTTATCGAAATAGCCGATGACGGACATGGAATAGACGTTGAATCGGTCAAGAAAAAGGCGATATCACGTGGAATTATCCATCCCGGAAAGAATCTTACGGATGTAGAAGCTTTCCAGCTCATATTCGAGCCCGGGTTCTCAACAGCGTCCCAGATTACCAATGTGTCCGGCCGCGGGGTTGGACTCGATGTGGTTCGAACCCATATAGAGAAACTGAACGGTACCGTCCAGATCGATTCGAAGGCGAATGCGGGTTCCCGGTTTGTAATTCGTCTTCCGCTTACCCTTGCCATCATTCAGGGACTTCTTGTCCGTGTGGGCCGCGAAGTGTATTCGATTCCTATTACATCGGTAATCGAGAGCCACCGGGTAACCGCCGCTGATGTAAGCCGTATCGATAACTACGAAGTATTCAATGTACGGGACGAGGTTATAAGCCTGCTCCGGCTCAACCGTCTGTTCGGCATTCAGAACCGTGAAAACAGCGAGTACAACTATATCGTCATTGTGGGAACCACGGACAAAAAGATCGGTCTCATGGTGGACAGCCTTATCGGTGAGGAAGATGTGGTTATCAAGCCGCTTCGGGACCAGTTCACCAATTCGCCCGGTATCGCCGGCGCGTCAATTCTGGGAGACGGGTCCGTTTCCCTCATTATCGACGTGAGCCAGCTGCTTGATCTCGGACTCAAGCAGGAAATTAATGAACGCAAGCGCCGTGAAGCGGCTGTCTGGTAAGAGGATGAACATGAGTGATTCTGCAATACGTGAACTGAACAGGATGGAAACCGCTGGCGGCGAAAACGGCGAACAGCCGGAAAAGATTGCCGTAATTGATTTCAAGATGGTTACCTTTTCCCTCGCGGGGAAGGATTATGCCATCGACATCATGAATGTCAAAGAAATCGCAAAAGCCGGCCGTTTTACCTATGTTCCCAATACCGCGCCTTTCGTGCTCGGGGTCTACAATCTTCGTGGAGACATAATCCCGATTATCGATCTCCGTTTGTTTTTCAACATACCCACGTCAAAACGGGAAGACGACGCGCTGGAAAGTCTCATTTTCATCCATGTTGACGAACAGACCTTTGGCATCGTGGTTGACGAAATAGACAAGGTTGTCGGTATATCCAGAAATACGATTCAGCCGCCGCATCCGATATTCGGCGACATTAACATCAAGTACATTCACGGCGTGGTTGAAAACCAGGGCCGCCTGTATATTTTGCTGGATGTGGAGCGCATATTCAGCGCACGCGTACGGGAAGAGGAAGCTGAGGCTCTGCCGGAAATGGAAGTGACCCGAGCGCCCCTTCCGGACAAGAAGACCAGCCGCGCCGAACTGGATATTTCGTTTATCCGGGACGGTCTCGCCGCGCTCGCGAAGTTCCATGTAACTGCGGTGAATGAACGCTGGGTCTCGGAACGGTACCGTGAGTGGCGTTCCCTCCGGAAGGACGAAGATACTCAGCTTGCGTCTTCCGCGGACGCCGAGAAGTATCTGGAGACCTTCTTTTCCCCGGATACCGGTCGTTTGTGGGGAGACCAGCTCATGGACGCCTTTATCGCCTCCCTTCCGGACAATCAGGCCAAGCAGATTCATGTATGGAATGTCGGCTGCGGAAAGGGCTATGAGTCCTACAGTCTTGCCGTGGCGCTCCGTGAGCGGTACCCCGCAAGCAGGATCCGCATTTACGCAAATGACTCGGACCTTCTGTCCATATCAAACGCGCCCATGCTTTCGGTACCGGATGTCCCCGAAACGTCCCGTTACCGCAAGCACATGGTTCAGGGCGTTAACGGATCATGGGCTTTCAGCGAAGCGGTTCGGGAAATGGTGTTGTTTGAATACCACGACTGCAACAACCAGAACAATGTCCCCAATATGGACATAATTGTATCTCGTGATGTAGTATCCTTCCTGAATCCGAAACAGCAAATGACGCTCATACAGGATTTTTCCGAGAAACTGAAAGACAACGGCACGGTGTATCTGGGACAGAACGAGGCAATGCCGCAGCAGAGCGGGTGGCTTCGTCATGTCAACGGACAAATAATATCGTTCAGCAAAGAATAACTGGGTACCACACACAAGGAGTAGTTAATGCGTGTAGAGTATATTAACCCGTTTGTTGAGGCAGCGTACAATATACTCACCGAGGTTCTTGGAGGAGAAGTGAATCGCGGTGAATTGTATCTGAAATCCACATCAATGCCGGTCATGGGGGTAGCTGCCCTGGTTGGCCTTGCGGGCGATGTAGAGGGGCGTGTCATATTCGATATGAACATGGCTACTGCAATGAAAATCGCTTCCAAGATGAATAACGAGGAACTGGCTTCCTTCGATGATCTTGCGAAGGCGACAATTACCGAACTGGCGAACCTGATTACCGCCCAGGCGGTAACCAAGCTCCATGATCTCGGTTTCCGTTTTGACCTTACGCCGCCGGCGCTTTTTACCGGTGAAAACATGGAAATTTCCGATCATGATGTTGAGGCTCTGATTGTTCCCATGACAACAGATCAGGGAAAAGTGGAAGTTAACGTCGCGATCCGGGATCGAATGTAAACAAGGGGAGAGATGTATGATATCAAAGCAGGATTTTCCGGCAATAAATGAACGGCCTCCTGAAGGATTGAAGCCCGACGGGACTCCGTACAAGATTCTTGTGGTTGACGATTCCATGTTCGTCGCGAAGCAGATTGGACAAATACTGACCAGCGAAGGGTATGAGGTTGTTGGTACTGCCGGTGACGGATTTGAAGGCGTGGAGAAATACAAGGAAATGTGCCCGAATGTTGATCTTGTGACCATGGATATAACCATGCCCAAGATGGACGGTATTACCGCGCTTGAGCAGATCATCGCTTTTGACAAGAACGCAAAAGTCGTCATGATCAGCGCGCTCGGTAAAGAGGAACTCGTGAAGAAAGCCCTGCTTCTCGGAGCGAAAAACTATATCGTGAAACCGCTTGACCGCAAGAAGGTTCTTGAGCGGATTTCCTCGGTACTGGGGAAGTGATTACGGGGAGGGCAAGGCCCTCCCTTTTTTGTCTATTGTTCCCGGGAAAGACGATACCGGCGGCTCCGGTATACAATGCGCAATGGCGGTACCGTTTGTTCCGCGAGGGTTTTTCGGAGTTTGCTCACGTAACTTTGAAGATCCCGCATCCGGTCCCGCTCGGTATCGGGCCAAATCTCCCGGATTATGTGTTCCGGACTGATTCCCGTGTCTCCCGAGGCGGCAATTCTTTCAAGGATCAACCGCATTTTTCGATGCAGACCGGAAATCGGGGGCAGCCGTGCGGGTGAACCGTATGTCGCGGCAGTTTCATGGATTTCGTCACCCTGGCTGGTGCACGACGCGGCGCTTGAACGCAGGAGCAAGGCAACTCTTACCGCGACCCGGTGATTCTCCCGTGCAAGGGCTTTGTTCATGCTTTCGTCGCCTGTCGAGATTGTTCTGGTCGCTATGGTTCCGTCCGGCCGTTCCCTCCAGCATACCGCCGCGATGGGGCTTTTTGCTTCGAGAAGATGGGACCGTATCCGTACATGGTATTCACCGGGCAGGGTATGGGGAATAACAACCACGGAAACAAGCTTGCGTACAAACAGATTGTGCATGGTTGCCGGAGACCGGGCTGTATACACTTTCATTCCGCCCGCTTCAAGCGCGCGTATCATGCGGTGCTCTGCCGCAAGAGACCGGTGGAAAAATACTATCTGCCGGTTCATATCCGCATTCCATTGACCGGAAGGTATCCGGTAGGGTACAGTATACACTGAATTTTCTATTTTTTTAATCAAGGGGCCCAATTACACGTGTTTTTGAAAAGTCTGGAAATATTCGGTTTCAAGTCGTTTGCCGATCGTACCCGCATAGAATTCGCCGATGGCATCACGGCTCTGCTCGGTCCCAACGGATGTGGAAAAAGTAACGTCGTCGACGCGGTCAAGTGGGTTCTTGGTGAACAGGCATCCCGGGCAATGCGCGCCGAAAAAATGGAAGATGTCATTTTTAACGGTACTGAATCACGGAAGGCGCTGAATGTAGCCGAGGTAACACTCACCATAGCCAATGACAACGGTCTTTTAAATCTGGACATGAGTGAAATCGCCATAAAGCGGCGGCTGTACCGTTCCGGTGAAAGCGAATACTACATAAACAATACCCCGGTCAAACTCAAGGACATCCGGGAACTGTTCTGGGATACCGGTGTCGGAAAGGCAGCGTATTCGGTCATGGAACAGGGGAAAATTGACCAGATACTCTCCAGTAAACCGGAAGACCGCCGGTACATCTTTGAAGAAGCTGCCGGAATTACCCGATTCAAGGTAAAAGGCGCCGAAGCGGAACGGAAGCTGGTAAAAACCGAAGAGAATATGCGCCAGATTGAGGGTATTCTCGGCGAGGTGCGCCGTTCCTATGAAACACTCCGGGTGCAGGCGGAGAAAACCAACCAGTATCGTGCACTTCGTGAAGAAATTTTTGAGAACGAGCTGGATATTCAGCTGTTGCGGCTTAAAGGATTTACCCAGGACAAGGACCGGAGATCAACGGATATCGATGATCTCAAACAAAAGCGGGACGGCGTAAAGGGCGAGATTGACGAAATAAACGCATCGCTTGAACAGAACATGGATGTTGTCAACTCCATGGAGGAAAAGCTCGTCAATTATCAGAAGGAAATTTATGGGCTTGCGGTCGAAAAAAACGAAAAGGACAAGCAGGTTCGTCAATATGCCGAACGGCGCGGTGAAATTCAGTCCAAACTTGCCCAGCTGGAAAGCCGCAAACAGACTATTGAACGCCGCGTGGAATCTCTTCGGGAAGATGCCGACGAACACGATGCGACCGTTCAGGACCTGAGCCGACGCCTCAATGACATTGAAAAGAACATTTCCTCATTTGAGGATAACATAGCCCTGGCAGGGAACCGCATTTCGGAAAATGAACGGCAGGCGGCGGAACAGGAAAAAACAATAGAAACCCTGGACAGTGAACGCTCTGAAATGGAAAAAGAGCTGCAGTCCATAACCGAAGATATTGTTACCGAACTTGATCGCCGTCTCCGCGACGCAGGATATTCTTCCCGAAAACACGCGGAATCTGACGAGAGCATTGATCGTATTGTCGGTCAACTCCGTGTATTGGTCAGCGGCAAGAAGAACCTGTTCAGCGATTTTTCAAAGCTGCATGCGCCGTCGGCCCAGGATACCCGCCGCTTCGCGGATACCGCCGTGGAGACATTCGCGGAAGTGGAAGATCTCATGGGAAAACTGGGCGAAGCGATCGAAGCTTTCAGAAAAAGTTCTCCCGGATTTATCGACGAGTTCCTGTCCCCTGAAGGTATTATTACCCGGAAACGGGCGATTGACGCGAAAATTACCGCAAACCGGGAGAATATCGCGCAAAAGCGTCTTTCCATTACCTCCCTCAAGGCCGAGAACACCGAATTGGCCGTAAAGATAGACGAGTACCGGAAAACCCTGGAAGAACTGCGCATGAGCAGAATCCAGATGAAAACCCAGAGCGAAGCCGCGGAAGAACAGGCCCGTTTGATTCGGCGTGAGCTTGCCTCACAGGAAGGTGCGCTTCGCGACATGGAAAACGAAATTTTCGCGGAGGAGAAACGCCTCGAGGATATTGACGAACAAATCGCCGAGATTGAAGGCGAACTGGCGTCTATCGAGCACCGGGGTAAAACGCTTACCGAGAATCTGGAAACACTGGAAAATGAAATTTCCTCCCGGAACAGCGACGTTACAAGCAAACAGGAACGATTGAAGAACCTGGTAGCCGACATGGGCAAGATACAGTCCCAGCTTGAAAAATATCATATGGACCTTGCCACCACGGAAACCGAGATAAAGAACATCCAGGAGAATTTCCGCGACGCCCATTCCCGCGAACTTCTCGAATTCGAGGAGCGCATGTTCACGATAACGGCGCCCGCGGGAGAGCTTCGGGAAAAACTGGCGCGGGCCCGTCAAAAACTCCGGGACCTTGGCAGCGTTAACCTCATGGCTGTTGAGGAGTTCGCCGAGACCAAGGAACGGTACGACTTCCTGAACAACCAGATTCTCGATCTCCAGAAAGCCCGCGACGACCTCAAACGTATAACCGAGGAAATCCGCGCCGAATCGACCGAACTCTTTTTGTCTACCTACAACAAGATCAAGAAAAACTTCCACAACATGTTCCGTCGTCTGTTCGGCGGTGGTCGTGGCGAAATCAGACTCGTTGACCCGGCGAATGTTCTTGAGTCGGGTATCGACATATTTGCTCAGCCTCCGGGAAAAAAGCTCGAGAATATCGGTCTGCTTTCCGGCGGTGAAAAATCCATGACCGCTGTTTCCCTTCTCTTCGCGACCTACATGGTCAAGCCGTCACCGTTCTGTCTGCTTGACGAGATAGACGCCGCACTCGACGAACAGAATGTAACCCGTTTTATCAACGCGCTTCGGGAATTCGCGAACGTGAGCCAGTACATCGTTATTACGCACAACAAGAAAACCGTAATGGGCGCGGGCACCATGCTCGGTGTTACCATGGAAGAGTCAGGTGTAACCAAGGTTATCACCATACGGCTCGAGGGTGAAAAAGAAGTTATTGAAAAAGCAGTCTCGGACGAATACTTCGAAGAAGAAGACGTTCCGCCGGAAGAGGGTGTAATAATCCCGCCGCGTCCCGCGCGCCGGCACCGTGAGGGTGACGCGCCGCAACAGGATTCGTCCGGAGAAACACCGGACGGTGAAGTAAGTCAGAATGACGATTCCGGAGAAGAACCCGAACCCGTAAAGGAAATCGAAACGGAGGTTGACGCGGAGCCGGATCAGCCGGACATAGCTGAGCAGCAGGACATGGCGGATCAACCGGACGCGGAGGAGCAGCCGGAAGATGATTGACCGGGAACGGATAGCAGAATTTATAGACGAATACCGCGTCCGTCTGGCTCTGGGCCTCGGAATCGTTCTTGTCCTGCTGCTTTTCGTTTTTTTTGCCGGGCTCATTTCAAATGCGTCATCCCGGGATGATCAGCGGCGCGTGGATGAAGAAAAAGCCCTGCTGTCCGTTTCACCCGAAGAACTCTTTCTTCCCGAAGAACCCTTTCCGCTGCCCGGAATTCAACAGTTCCGGACAACCCCTAAGGCCTGGTCCTCGGACGAAGCAAAGCTGTGGTACAATACTCCCGATACCGAGATGCTCGACGGGGTACGGGAACCTGCCCGGCGGCAAATAGACGACCTTTTGGAGAGTGTACCGTGAAAGAAACAATCCGCATTGTACTGGCCGTCACGATCACGACTCTGTTTGTGCTATCCTGCGCGAGCAAGCCCGCCGTACAGGACGTGTCGGACGATTCACCGCCTCCCGCCTCCGGTCAACCCGTTTCCGCAACAATGAATACTGATCCCGTACCGGACGAAGAGAAACCCGATACGGAAATTGTCTCTGTTGAACCGGTTGAACCCGAACTCGACTATTTGTATCCCGAACCGGATCTGGTCGCTGTGGCCATAGAGGACGATACCGCACCTGAAGAAGTACGTGAACCGACGATACCCGCGGAATCCGCGGAACCAATAGATGAAACGCCCGCGGCACCTGCGCCGGAAGCCGCGCCTGCTTCGCCGGACGTGCAACCAGCGCCGGTCAGTCCGCCCGCACCAGCCGCAAAACCAGCGCCGATCAGTCCGCCCGTACAAGCCGTTTCTCCCGCTGCTGAACCGGGTAAACCGCCGGTACAGTCGCAGCCCGCTCCTGCAGCACCGCAGGAAACCGTCCCCGTTCAGTCTGACGACCGTTCAGATGCCGGCCCGACAGAACCGGTCGTGTCGCCGGAAGATGAATCAGTTGAACCTGCGGCGGAACTTTGGATGGACGAGGACCGCGTGAGTGAGGAACCGCCTCCTGTTGAACGACCCGCTGTTGTGCCCTCACGGAGTGTTGTGGTCCCGGCGGACGGAATTCTTGAAGTATGGTATCCCGGTACCGGGTGGGTTTATCTTGGTGATGCTTCCGGTCTTGTCGGTGTCGCCTATGAGACACGGAAAATTGACAACCGGGACACCCTGTTCTCGTTCCGTGCACGGAAAACCGGCAGCTATCTTCTCGAATTCTCCCGGTATGATGTTCTCACGGACGAATTCATCCAGGACGCCCTTTCGGTTACCGTAACCGATCCGGTGCCCGGCAAGAGAACGACTGTTCGGGCTCCCGATTTTATCCTTGGAAAGGAACCGGATGTTCCTGAAACTGCCGGAGAAGAATTCCCTGCGGATTCTGTGTTACGCGATGAACCGGTTCTTTCGGGACCGCTATCTGATGAACCGGAGGCAGGTAATTCCCCGCCGGAACAAACTGACGATCAACTGCTCCATGATGTACAGGCGCGTCTTGCTTCCGGAGACGCTCCGGGCGCGCTCGATATTCTTGATCAGTTTTTCTCGAGCGCGCGTACACGGCTCGATGAAGGCTGGTTCCTGCGCGGACAGGCCTATGAGGCGAATTCGTCGTCACGAAATATCAGAAAGGCGCTCGATGCCTATGAAACGGTTGTTTCGGCGTATCCGGAAAGCATTCGCTGGAAGGATGCGGATGAGCGGGTTCGGTATATCAGGCAGTTTTATTTCAGGGTGAGATAACTCTACTGCTATCAAAATTGTTGAAAAAAAAAACATCCCTGCGGATGTAGTTGAAAAGTTTGCTTTGTCGGGCAACCCGGATTTGAACCGGGGACCCCAAGTCCCCCAGACTTGTACGCTAACCAACTGCGCTATTGCCCGGTAAAACAAACTGTCCGTACGTCCGCAAGGACGATGGAAAGAACTTACCATACAGGATTTTACGTGTCAATAAGGGGCCGGTTTATCTGTTTTAAACTGCTGCCAATAATGTTGGGGAACCCAGGCAGCCAATACAGTCATTCAAGAAGATGCCGGGCAAACCAACCGTTGCCCGGCTGCCCTTTAACAGGAACCAGACCCGTCCGGAAACAAATCACCGGCGGGTTTTTCTTTTTTCTCAACCAGATATCTTCCATCCACCCGGCTTTCAGTTTTTGATGGCTCCACAAATGCCGTTTCGTATACAACCGGTCAAACGCTTCCTGTGTTTCCCGGTTGTCCAGAAGATTGACTACTTCCGCATGTGTCTGTACATCTTTGTTTTCTGTACGGTTATCAATCCGGTACGGCTTTCGAAAGGTATGATATCCCAGGGTAATTACCATTCGCGACATCGTCATCGTTACTTCCCGATCTCCCCGAACCGTTTCACGTACATGCGCAGCCGAGTTCTTCCGGATTTCCCGATCAAGGTAGTTCACCGGAAAAAGTGGATTCTTTCGGGTTCGGGGCAGACGGGAACTCACCGTCCGGTGCTCAACGAGACCAAGTTCCCGTAAGTGCCGCCACTCAGGAAGACTCTTGAGTGCCGTCCTGTATTCCGGCTTCTTGTCAGTAGTGAGGACAAACGGTGAAAGTTCCGGACGATTCAGATAAATTGACAAAATGTCCCTGAAAACGACCCTGCATGACGCGATTAAATCTCCTGGAGGCGGACGCCAGATGGCGTCGAGTGCGGTACGGTTTCGACGCTGTTGATCGGTCATGCTGCCCCGACGGCGGAACAGAGACAGGGTAAACGCATAGGGTACTTGCGAGGTACACCCGACGGCGATGTTGAAGTTATCAGGAATGTACTGACTTCTCATATATGACTCGAACCCGTCGAAGGCAATATCTTCCGTCAGGGGGAAGCCGACATAAGAGGTGTCCAGAAGATTCATATAGTTACGGGCAAGACGGAGGACACGGTTTTTGACGACACGATAGGAGACAGAAAGTGATCGTCCGATCTGACGATAACCGGCACAGGAATTGAGTCGGTCATCGAGATCACGAAAGTCAATTTTTCGATGTGTCCAGTAATGGAGAGAAAATGTGCGACTTGAGCTGGTTCTTCCGCAGTATTTGCAGTAAAAACGTCTCGTCTTTCCTCCGGATTGAGAATGATAGAATCCGTAATGCTGAAACCATTGGCCGGTACGGGCAAGGGTACGATCGTGCAAGGGACATTCGGGATTCGGACAGAACTCGGGCCGGGTAACCGGTCGGCTGAACGGGAGAACCCGTCGCATACAACCTCCTTCAGGGATAGATGAACTCCATCTCTGAAATGCTATATAGACAGAATAAGGGTGTATTGGCCAAGATTTCTGAGAGAAAGTGATAGACATGACCAACAAAATTGGCAGCAGTAATCTTGACACCCGGTCAAAAGGACCGCACACTGGTTTTTAATGGATATAACGAATTTCACTGTAACAAAACTGAAAGAATTGATCACGGTCGCGGTAACCAGCATGGTTTTGGGGCTCGTATTCGCCTTTGTCATGTGCATTTCGAACGACGCCGATCTTGATGAGTATTTATCATACATGCTGCTCTGCGGGCTTTCGGGATTCTTTATCTCTTTGGGGGTCGTGCTTTTCGACACCCTGTATATCAAGGCCGGACCCCACGCGCTGATCAAGTCATTTACGCTGATTCCGGCGCTACAAACTCTGATCATCGTCGGCATGTACAGCGGTATATACAGCATGGTGTTCGGTATCGAAACATTCAAGGATCATGCCTATCCGATACCAACCCTGATATTTTCTCTTGTCATGACCAGCGGTCTCAATTTTTTAAGCGATCTTGAACGGCTGCTCGGGAAGAATGTTCTCCGGGGACTGTTTTTCGGCAAATACAAACGCCCGCGAGAGGAAAACCGGTTCGTCATGTTCCTCGATATTTCAGGGTCCACGTCCATTGCCGAACGTATCGGGGATGTGCGGTTCCATGCTTTTTTGAATGATTTTTTTGCGATATCGCCCGGCCGATCGTGAATCATCACGGCGAGATATACAAATATGTCGGCGACGAGGTCATCATAACCTGGCCGGAAAAAAAGGGTGCGCGCGACGCAAACGCCGTTCGGGTCTATCAGGCGATCCGCCGGGCCCTGGTGCGGAAAACCGACCAGTATGAGCTCAAATACGGGTTTTTCCCGGTTTTCAGGTGTGGCCTCCACTTTGGCCCGGTGGTCGTCGGGGAAATGGGCCTTACCCGCCAGGAAATCGCCTTTTCCGGCGATGTAATGAACACGGCTGCACGTATCCAGAGTGAATGTCGGCCGAGAAATGAAACGTTTCTTGCATCGGGAGAAGCACTTGATCGTATCGGGTCCCTGCATGCGTATGATTTCACAATAACCAGCCAGGGAGCTGTTCCGCTTCGTGGAAAGAGCCGTGAAGTTGCCATTCTTGCCCTGCGCTGAATTATTCCTTGAATGAAACGGGAAAAAGCACTACACTGCAAATGCGGAACCGGTTATCAAACCGGTTATTGAACTGCCGGAGAGAACCGATATGTCCGACCTCATAAACGAAGCCAGAACAAAGGTCCTTATTGCAGAGGACGAACCGATCGTCGCCCTTGATCTCCAGGGTATGGTTACCCGGTTTGGTTATGATGTAGTCGCCACGGTGGATAACGGACCTGCCGCGGTTGCCGCGGTTCGCCGCTTTGTTCCCGATATCATCTTGCTCGACATCGCCATAACCGGGTCTCTGGACGGTATCGAGGTTGCCCGCAAGATTCACGAGTTCAGTACGGTTCCTATTGTCTTTTGCATTTCAAATCCGGATCTTTCTTCCCTCATGCGGACAAAGGAAATTTCCTATGCCGGGTATCTGCTCAAACCCATCAGTCCGGACAGTCTCGCGACCACACTCGATACGGTTCTTTATAAATACAACCTTGAAAAACGCGCAGAGCTTGCCGAAGAACGATACCGGACCCTGGAAAAAACTTGTGCGCTGTTAACCTATTTCTTTGAACAGGACGTTGCTTTTCGATGGACGGGAAACGCTGAGAAGGGTATTCATGTTGACGGTATCGATCCCGCCTCATCCAGGGGAACGCTCATTGAGCGTCTTGTTGTCCCGCTTCTCGGTCCGGACCGCATCGCGGTAATCCGCAAAGAAGAAAGCGACGGTCAGGTGTATGGAATCATCGCGGTCCGCAACGAAGAGGATACAACCTATTCCGGTATGGTAATTCCGCTGGAAGGGGATGCAAGGTAAGGGATGCCGTCGCAAATCTGTCATGTCCTTGCCGGCATTTCATCGCGGAAACACACCGGTTTTGCTCCTGATCCACAGCATATTCCTCTTTTCAATCTGGGCTGTCAGGGACCCGATATTTTCGCGCACAACCGGCGTACTAAGCCTTTTGCCCTTGCGTATGCCCGTCTTTTGCACCGGAGGCAGTACGGAGCGTTTTGCCGCGTCGCTGCGGTCAGTCTTCGCAACAGTCCCGATCCACAAATCCGGGCATGGCTCGCGGGCTTTGTGACCCACCAGGCTGTGGACCGTATGATGCATCCCTACATAGTGTACCGGAGCGCGGAACTCCCGGCGAAGGCAGTACCGGGGGTATCACCGGCGCTCTACCATGCCTTTTTTGAACGTATTATCGACGTGCTCATCCTCCGCAGGCAAACCGGGCGCCAGGCGGCTTCCTTCAACACCGATCCGGTATTCAGACTCTCACGGGACGCCTGCGCAATCCTCTCCCGGTTTATCGCAGCTACGCTCCGGTCCGTGTATCCCGAATCCGCAGCGGACGATCCCTTGCTTGAACAGCGGGTTACGAATGCGTTTTGGGATACCCGTTATTTTTATCATCTTACCAATCCGGCCCGTACCGGAATGAGCATTCCTGCAAACAAGTCGGCCATTACCCATTTTTCCGACCGGGGCCCTGCCGGGGTGGCCCTGCTGTATCCGGAAAACCCGGACGCCGCCGTGGACTGGCTCAATGACTCCCGTTCGCCCTGGAAGGACCCGGTTGGAGGCACCCCGCGGCATGAGTCAGCCGGAGACTTGTTTGACCGGGCGGTGGGAGAGGGCGCTGCGGTGATCCGCTGTCTGGAAGCGGTGCTTTCGGGCGATGAATCCCCGGAAGCTCTCGAGCAACTCGCGGGAAACAGTTGCCTTTCAATACAGAACGCGGACGGCTCCATCGCCGCGGTTTCGTACGCGGATCCTCTGGATCTGCCGGCTGAACTGGTGCGGGAAACCGCGTTGCGGGAGCGTTGGATTTCCGGCTTGTCGGTTGACCCCGTGAAAGGCGAGCTGGTATGATGGTCTCATGAACAAGCAGGACCCGCGGCTCGGTGCGTACCGAAAAACCATGAACGGGGAAACTCCTCGTAACACTTCCGATACCGGAACGACACAAATAAATCCGGGCCTCTTGAAGGTTCCCGGTGAAAAAGAACGTGAGAGTCCGTACCGGCGGGTTGCCAAATTTCTGTTATTGATCGGCACGGCGGAAGCGGCGAAAATAGTCTCCCGGCTTGATCAGGATCAGGTTGAGAAGGTTATGCTGGAGCTTTCCGGTATCCGGAGCGTTCCCCGGGACGAAGCTACGGTAATTCTCGCGGAATTCGAGTCTCTCCTCCAACAGGCCCGTAAACCCGCCGGGGGTGTCGAAACCGCCCGTACCATTCTTGAAGCCGCATTCGGTAATGAGCGTGCGGCGGAAATGCTTGAAAAATCGGTACCGACTCTCCACGGAAAGCCTTTTGACTATCTGCAGGATATCGACAGTATAAAACTGTACCGCCTCATACGGGATGAGCTTCCTTCCGTAAAAGCACTGGTACTTTCTCAGACAAACCCGGCAATTGCCGCCGCGGTGATCAAGGATATGGAAGACGGGGAAAAAAAGGAGACTGTTTTCAAGCTTGCCCGTATGGGCTCCGTTTCTCCCGAGGTTCTCCGTCGGGTGGATGAAACGATGCGGGAAAAGGTTGAATCCATAGAAGTTCCCGCGGACGACAGTATCGACGGCCGCTCGGCTCTTGCCGCCATTTTGAAGCGCATGGACGGAGAAACGGAGAAGGGGATTCTTGGTCGTCTGGAAGAGGCCGACCCCGAACTCGGCCGGGACATACGGGATCGTCTTTTTACGCTCGACGATATTGCCCGCGCGGACGACAAGTATCTGCAGGGTGAACTTCGATCGCTTTCCGATCATGATCTCGCAGTGCTCATCCTCGGCAAATCCGCCGATTTCCGGAACAAGCTTCTGGCGAACATTTCCCGGAACCGCCGCAATGAAATACTTGAAGAAGAAAAAATAATCTCTCCGGTACCGCGCAAGGAATCGCGCGATGTTACCGAATCATTTTATCAGAAGGTCAGAAAGGCATGGGAAGCGGGAAGTTTCCGGCTTTCCGACGATGACGACGATCAATGGGTGGAATAATCAATCATGCATAGAACTCATGGCTTTGACATTGTATCAGTTACGTATTTACCCGAACTGAATTCGAAGGGCGTGTTTGCCCGCCACCGGGAAACCGGCTGCGAAGTGTACCACATGCTCAATGACGACGAAGAAAATCTCTTCGCCTATTCGTTCATGACTCCGCCGACCGACTCTACCGGCGTGGCGCATATCCTTGAACATTCCGTGTTGTGCGGTTCAAAAAACTATCCGCTCAAGGATCCGTTTCTCATTCTCGCGAAGCAGAGTGTAAAAACGTTTCTGAATGCCATGACTTTCCCGGACAAGACGGTGTACCCGGCCAGTTCCATGGTCGAGGCGGACTATTTCAACCTCATGGCCGTCTACGGCGATTCCGTTTTTTTTCCGCTTCTTGACCGGTGGATATTCCGTCAGGAAGGCCATCGTGTCGAGCTCGACGAATCGGGAAACGCTACGGTGCAGGGAATCGTATTCAATGAAATGCGGGGAAACTATTCCTCGTTTGACACCATCGCCGGTGACTGGACAATCCGTTCCATTCTTGAGGGTACTCCCTATACCCATGATTCGGGCGGTGATCCGGCCGTAATCCCCGAATTGACCTACGAACAATTTATCAATTTTCACCGGACCTATTATCACCCGGTTAACTGCCGCATTTTTCTGTATGGAAACATCCCGACCGAAAAACAGCTCGCCTTCCTCCAGGACCGCTTCCTGTCCTCGTTTTCAAGAGCACCTGCCGTTCCTCCAATACCTCCGGTGCCGCACCGCACAGAACCGCGAACCCTGTATGTACCCGGTCCGGCAACTGATGACGACAGCGAACGCTGTACGGTTCATCTGAACTGGCTTCTCGGCGAGGTTTCGGACGCGGAAACAATCATGGAGGCAAACCTTGTTTCGGAGATTCTGCTCGGGCACGACGGAGCTCCCCTGAGCAGGGCCTTGCTCGCTTCCGAACTTGGAGAGGACGTTGCTCCCTCGAGCGGACTTGAAACCGAACTGCGGTACTTGTGCTTCAGCGCCGGGCTGCGGGGGGTACGGCGCGAGGATGCGGACAAGGTCGGTAAAACGGTACTCGATACCCTGGCCCGCATCGCGGAACAGGGTGTGCCTCAAGACGATCTTGAAGCTGCCGTCCACTCGCTTGATTTTTCCAACCGGGAAATCAGGCGTTCCCATGGGCCGTTCGCGCTCATACACATGCGCCGCGCGCTCAGGGGTTGGAATCACGGCTTCGGACCGGACGGTACGCTCCGGTACATACCGGCCTTCGATGCAGTCAAGGCGCGGCTTGCCGGAGATCCCGCGTATGTTCAATCCCTTGTGAAAAAATGGTTTCTTGAAAACAACCACCGCGATCTGGTCGTCGTGTATCCTGATCAGGACTACGGAAAGCGCCTCGAAGAGCGGTTGTCCTCTTTTGCGCAAACAGCGCTAGGCGAAAACGGGTCGTTCCGTGAAAAACTGCGTGCAGAGCAAAAAGATCTCGCGCGGATACAGGAAACACCCGATTCCGGGGATCTGCTCGCAAAAATTCCCCATGTTTCCCGTAACGATCTCCCCACGATGACCGAAACGGTACCCTCGGATATCGGCCGCTCCGGTACGGTTCCGCTTGTCCGCCATGAACTGCCGACAAACGGTATCACCTACGTTGAAGCCGCTTTTCCCGTAGACAGCCTCTCTCCGCAGGAGTATCTGCTCCTGCCCCTGCTCGCGTCGGTACTTACGTCCTGCGGAATGGACGGACTTTCCTGGGTTGATTCTTCGGCTCTTTCAGCCCGGTATACCGGCGGTTTGGGAACCATGTTGTTTACAAGCTCCACTGTTCCCGGCTATACCGGTCCCGCGAGTTTACCCGCCGGTTCCACCGGCCGGGACTATCTCATTGTCCGGATGAAGATGCTGGAAGAAATGTCGGAACAAGCTGTAGATATTCTGTTCCGGTTTATCGAGAATGCTGATTTTTCCGACCTTGACCGTCTTGAGGATCTTGTCGCGGAGTACCGCAACGATCTCGAATCCTCCCTCGCGCCTTCCGGGCATCATTACGCGGCGTCTCTCGCTGCTGCTCTTGCCGGACGGTCCAGAGCCGTTGATGAGATCTGGAACGGTATTACCCAGATGGAGTATGTCCGTTCAGTGTACGCCGATTGCCGGAAACGTTCCGGGACGGAATCCCTTTCCGTCCGGCTCGGCGGGCTTCGGGAAAAGGTGTTTGCCTCCGGTCTGCTTCTGTCCCTTACCGGAACGGGAGAGGGCATTGCCCGCGCGGAAAAAGCGTTAGCCCCGCGTACCGGACGATACGGACCGCCGGTATTGGCAGCTATTTGTACGGCGGAATCCCTGTATTCCGTAATTACCAATGGTGTGGCCGGATCAGTCCGCCTTCTGGTGGAAGGAGCGCTTCAGGTCGGTTTTGCCGCTTCGGCCTTGCCTGCTGCCCGTCTTGGTGATACCGATGTCGGTAGTGAAACCGTTCTTTCACATTATCTTTCAAGCGGCCCGCTATGGGAGCGTATCCGCATGGGCGGCGGCGCGTACGGTGCTTTTTGTCAGAATGATGTTCTTGAAGGCTTGTTCATTTTTTCTTCGTATCGCGATCCTTCTCCGCTTGCGTCCCTCGAGGTATTTCATCAATCCCTGATGGAAGCGTCCCGCGTTCCGGTGGACTCCTCCGCGCTCGAGAAGCTCATAATCGGCTGTTACAGCCGGGAAGTACAGCCGCGTTCACCGGCGGACAAGGGTTTTACCGCCTTTATACGACTCCTGTACGGTATAACCGATACGCTCCGGACGGCCAAAGTCGCACAGATCCTGTCGGTCGCCCCCGGGGACATCATGCGTGTTTCCGGCACCATGCTTGAACAGTGGGATCAATCCCGTCAGTGTGTCCTCGCCGGAAAAAAGATGTTGAACGATGATAAAAACACATCTTTCACTGGAATTGTACACAGATACACCCTATAATAGGGTACAAGGCTTCAGGAGGATGACATCATGAAAAAAATGGACCATGAAGGCTATGAAATATTGAAACAGCTCGTTTCCGATGTTCAGGGCGCTCCGTATCCGAATGTTGTTGACAACGAGCTGTACCGAATATGGTATGAACATGCCCAGCAGATCGCCATTCAGTGTCTTGAGTACATAGACAGGAATTTCCCCAAGGACAAAGACAACACGAAAATGCCCAAATTCTAGGCATGTCCGGAATTCATGGACGATGGCACGGGTGCGTTGCTATATTTAGCACATGAACCTTGATAAATATACTATTAAAGCCCGGGAAGCGCTCCAGGACGCCACATCGATGGCCCAGCGCCTGGATCATGCCCAGGTGGAAAACGACCACATTCTGCAAACCCTCGTTTCACAGGACGGCGGGATCATTCCGCCGCTTGTACAACGTATTGGCGCGTCTCTCGACGAACTACGCACAGAACTGGATGACCGGATTAACCGGAAGCCGCGTGTTCAGGGAGACGCCGCCCAGCTCTACTTTTCGCAAGGGGCGGGCAAGATGCTCGCACGTGCGGAACAGGAAGCGTCCAACCTCAAGGATGACTATGTCTCAACGGAACACCTCGTGCTGGCCATGTGCCAGGCGTCCGACGCGGTCGGCGAACTGCTTCGTGCCCGCGGCATCACGAAGGATACCGTTCTTGCCGTGCTCAAGGACATCCGCGGCGGTCAGCGGGTCAGCACCGAAGACCCCGAGGCCACCTTCCAGAGCCTCGAAAAGTACTGCCGCGACCTCACCGCGCTCGCGCGGCAGGAAAAAATCGACCCGGTTATCGGCCGGGACGAGGAAATTCGCCGCGTCATGCAGGTGCTCTCACGCCGGACGAAGAACAACCCGGTTCTTATCGGCGAGCCCGGCGTGGGCAAGACCGCGATCGTTGAGGGCCTTGCCCGGCGCATCGTCTCCGGCGACGTGCCGGACAGTCTCAAGGGGAAAAAACTTCTCTCGCTCGATCTGGGCGCCCTCGTGGCCGGCGCGAAGTTCCGCGGCGAGTTCGAGGAACGCCTCAAGGCAGTTATCCAGGAGGTGCAAAAAGCGGAAGGAAGCATCATCCTATTCATAGACGAACTTCATACGCTGGTAGGCGCCGGTGCGAGCGAAGGCTCCATGGACGCGTCGAACCTCCTGAAACCCGCGCTGGCCCGCGGCGAGCTCCGCGCGATCGGCGCGACCACGCTCAACGAATACCGAAAATACATAGAAAAGGACGCTGCACTCGAACGGCGTTTCCAGCAGGTGTACTGTCCGGAGCCTACGGTGGAAGATACCATCGCCATACTCCGGGGACTGCAGGAAAAATATGAAGTGCACCACGGTGTGCGCATCCGCGACGACGCCCTCGTTGCCGCAGCAACCCTTTCCGACCGGTACATCACGAGCCGCTTTCTTCCGGACAAGGCCATAGACCTCGTGGACGAGGCGGCGAGCCGGCTCAAGATGGAAATCGAGAGCCAGCCGACCGAGCTTGATCAGGTGGAACGCAAGATTCTCCAGCTCAACATCGAAAAGGTATCCCTGTCCAAGGAAAAGGATCCCGCCTCGAAGGAACGTCTCGAGAAACTGGAAAAGGAACTCGCAGAGCTCACCTCCCGTCGCGACGCCATGAAGATCCAGTGGGGTAATGAAAAAGGACGCATCGAGGAATCGCGCAAGCTCAAGGAAGAACTTGAACAGCTCCGGATTGACGAAACGCACTTTACCCGCGAGGGAAACCTCAACAAGGCGGCAGAAATCAAATACGGCCGGATTCCCGAACTCGAGCGGAAGATCGCCGAACTTACCGGTTCACAGGATGCCGGAGACAAAGCCGGGAACCTCCTCCGCGAGGAAGTGTCGGAAGAGGACATTGCGCGGGTTGTGTCCGCCTGGACCGGCATTCCCGTCGCCAAGATGCTCGCGAGCGAGATGCAGAAGTATCTCGAGCTCGAATCCGTACTTCAGAAGCGGGTGGTAGGCCAGGACAAGGCGGTCTCGGCCGTCTCGGACGCCATTCGCCGGAACAAGGCCGGCCTTTCGGACAGCAACCGGCCGCTCGGCAGCTTCCTGTGTATCGGTCCCACCGGTGTGGGAAAGACCGAGCTTGCCCGGACCCTGGCGGACTTTCTCTTCAATGACGAAAAAGCCCTTACCCGGGTGGACATGAGCGAATACATGGAAAAACATTCGGTGAGCCGCCTCATCGGCGCGCCGCCCGGCTATGTGGGGTACGACGAGGGGGGCCAGCTCACCGAGGTGGTACGCCGCCGTCCGTATTCCGTGGTACTTTTCGATGAAATTGAAAAAGCGCACCCGGACGTCTTCAACGTCCTGCTCCAGCTTCTCGATGAGGGCCGACTGACCGACGGACAGGGCAGGATGGTGGACTTCCGCAATACCATTGTCATCATGACGAGCAACCTCGGTTCCGAGTTCATTCTCGGCGCCACGGACATGAATGCGATCGAACCGCAGATACGGGAAATCCTGCACCAGAACTTCCGGCCGGAGCTTTTGAACCGCATCGACGAGATCCTCATGTTCAACCGGCTCGGCAAGGAACACATCCTCAAGATAGCGGACATTCAGCTTGCCATAGTTGCGAAACGGCTTGCCGGCCGCAGGCTCACGCTGGATGTAACCGACGAGGCGCGGGCCTATCTCGCGGATATCGGGTTCGACCCCCAGTTTGGCGCGCGGCCGCTCAAGCGGGCCATCCAGGCCGAGCTGGAAAACCCCCTCGCGAAGGCGGTGCTTTCAGGACAGTTCCCGGACGGCTCGACAATCAGGGTATCCAGGAAGGACGGAGAGGCGAAACTTTCGTTCAGCCGGCTCGTACCGAAAAAATAAATGTACTATCCGGTACAGGTTTTCCCCACGGTCCGGCCGGATCGTGGTATACTGTGCCGGTATGGACATGCATACCGGATCCCTCTATAAAAGTCTCGGGTTTCCCTCTGTTGCCATTCATGAGGCGAATACCCACTTCGATTTTGTTGAACCGTCCCGCACCATCCTCGTTATCGGCCCCATGGGGTCGGGAAAAACAGAGTACGCCGCCCGGCTCTGGCGCGATGCCGAGGTTGCGCGCCGCAAGGGGCAGTCCATCGCCTGGCTCACGAGCGGCGGCGGTTCGCAAAAGGAACTGTTCGAGCCGGAAGCCGGCATCGGCACTGCCGACCGCCGGAATACCTTTTTTGTGCGGTATTCCCTGGACTCCGCCCGTTTTCCGGATTATCCCGAAGACGCACTCGCATTCCGGGGCGGGTACGAGCGCTGCGGCAAGAACATCGCGACCATCAGCAATTCCTTCGATCTGGAGGAACTTATCCGGGATAATTCCGATGTGGGAACCTGGATTCTCGACGAAGCCGCGTTTTACGACGAGCGTCTGGCGTATCTCGTAAAGCGGGAAGCCGAACAGCGCGGCATCGTGTTCGTCATGCCGACCTTGCTCCTCAATTTCCGGGGTGAAATCTTCAACGCCACAGCCCGGCTTCTCATGGAGACCTCCACCGATATTTACCCCCTTTCCGCGTACTGCGAACATCCGGAATGCCTGGAGAACGCGTACAACACCTACCGCTACTATGTGGTGGACGGTGAGGAATGTCCGGCGCTTTTCTTTGATCCCCTCATCATCGTCGGCGGCGACCGGGACAGTAACCATCCCCTGGAACCAAACTATTGTACCCGCTGCGACGCGCATCACTATCTTCCCGGCAAGGAATATACCTACTTTACCCTAAAACCGCTCGGCCAGAAGGCGAGTGTGGGGGATATCGGGCCGCTTCAAAAAGAACTCCGTACATTATGCGATGATCCCGAAAAATCCGAACTTTTCCGCCTGTTCCGGGCAAACTATGTCGAGGGACCGGCTCCTTCCCGCGAACACATGAACGCGCTCAAGGTTCCGCTCCTTGCCGAGCGTGCCGTGGTCTATCTTTTTGCCGAACAGAACCTCCTTTCCGCGGAGCAAACCCGTACTCTTGTGGAAACACTCGATCTGGATCGGGAGTATCTGTCCCGGCGGCTGGCGGATAACAAACGGCCCATGAATTTTTAGAAAATATGCAAGAAATTGCATAAAAATGTATTTTTATGCATAAACATTCTTGACTTTGACCCGGAAATGTCGATACAATCAGGGAAACCATTCCAAAGGAGAAGCGGCATGAAAAACACACATTCCATCATTTCCCGAATAAACCTTCTCCGTCTTCGCCGTCAGGCGTACTGAAACTCCCCCCCATCGACCCGTTCCCGCCGGAACGGTATTGAATCCCGGCCATTTTTTTGTCATCCTGTACCGGTAACGGATATACGGGATGTACCCTCATGGTATTGTAAACAAGGAGCAATCATGCACCATATAGACGGCGGGGTATGCGCCCCCGCGGGTTTTACCGCGAACGGTATTCATTGCGGTATCAAGAAAGGACGAACCACGGAAGATCTCGCACTGGTTGAATCGGAGGTTCCCTGCGCCGCCGCGGCAGTATTTACCACAAACCGGGTAAAAGCCGAGCCGGTGAAGCTTTCCATGAAACATGTTTCGAACGGAACAGCTCAGGCAGTTGTGCTCAACGCGGGAAATGCGAATGCCTGTACCGGAAAGCAGGGCTACGAGGCAGCGGTCAAAACCGCGCGTGGCGTGGCGAATGAACTTGGCATTCCCGAGACCGATGTGCTTGTCTGTTCCACCGGAGTAATCGGCCAGCAGATAAACATTGATGCCATTCTTTCGGGTATTCCCGCACTTTGCACCGGGCTTTCAAAAAACGGCAACGAGCTCGCGCGAAAAGCCATCATGACCACCGACACAAACTATAAGGAAACGGCGGTCGAAGCTGAAGTTGGCGGAAAGCCGGTGCGGATCGGTACCATGGCCAAGGGATCCGGCATGATTCACATCAACATGGGGACCATGCTTTCGGTTATTACCACCGACTGCGCCATTACGCCGAAGATGCTGAAAAGCGCCCTCCGGGAAAGCGTTGAAAAGACGTACAACTGCGTGAGCGTGGACGGCGACACCAGCACCAACGACACGCTCATCATCCTGGCGAGCGCGCTCGCCGGGAACAAAACCATAACCCGGAAAAACACCGATTATGCGGCTTTTCTCGAGGCGCTCAATGCGGTGAATACCGAGATGGCGCGGAAGATCGCCGGAGACGGCGAAGGGGCGGAGCATCTCCTTGAGTGCACCGTGACCGGCGCTAAAAACGACAAGACGGCGCGCGCGCTCGCGAAGCAGGTGATCTCCTCGAGCCTGGTGAAGGCGGCGTTCTTCGGAAAGGACGCGAACTGGGGACGGATTCTCTGCGCCATGGGTTATTCGGGAGAGGTCTTTGATCCCGCCGGAACGAGCGTGTCTTTTTCGAGCGGGGCGGGCGACATTGCCGTCTTCGAGAAGGGCGTACCGCTCAGTTTCGACGAGGACAAGGCAAAACTGGTGCTCACTGAAGGCGAAGTAACCATTAAAATCGATCTTGCGGACGGCACTGGATGCGGTACCGCCTGGGGCTGCGATCTCACCTACGAATATGTGAAAATAAATGGAGACTACCGGACATGATGCATCAGCTGGAAAATGAAGACTGGGCTGCCATTCTTATCGAGGCGCTCCCGTACTTTAAACAGTACGCGGGGAAAACGATCGTCGTAAAGTACGGCGGCAACGCCATGCTCAACGAAGAACTCAAAGCCGCGGTCATGCAGGACATCGTCCTGTTGAATACCATCGGGGTGAATACCGTGCTCGTACACGGCGGCGGTCCCGAGATCAACGCCATGTTGGAGAAAACCGGCAAGGAGTCCAAGTTTATCAACGGTCTTCGCTACACCGACGCCGAAACCATGGAAATCGTGCAGATGGTGCTTACCGGCAAGCTCAACAAGGATATTGTCGGGCTCCTCCTGCAGGCGGGCGGCCGGGCGGTCGGCGTGAGCGGGGTGGACTCGGGGCTCCTCAGGGCGAAGAAGATCGACAAGGATGGCGTTGATCTCGGCTTTGTGGGCGAGGTTACGTCGGTTCAACCCGAAATCCTTGTCTCGCTCATGAGTCAGGGTTACATTCCGGTTGTTTCCACCGTGGCGCTCGGTGAGCAGGGCGACACGAACCGCTACAACATCAACGCTGATACCGCCGCTGCCAAGATTGCCGTCGCGCTCGGCGCCGAGAAATTCGTGCAGTTAACGAACGTACCGGGCGTGCTCCGCGATATCAACGATCCGGCGAGTCTCATCAAGCGTATCGATCATGTCGCCATTCCGTCCATGATCGCAACCGGGGTTATTTCTTCCGGCATGATTCCCAAGATTGAATGCTGCGTGGAAGCCCTCAAGGGCGGCGTTCCCCGTACTCATATAATAGACGGCAGGGTGCCGCACGCGTTGTTGATCGAAATGTTTTCCGACCGGGGTGTCGGAACCATGCTTACCTGACAGGAGAATCACATGTCCGGAAAAATAATGAACAACCTCGGGAGTCTTCCCGTGGTATTTGCCAGGGGTGACGGTGCAGTCCTTACCGACACCGAGGGGAAAACCTATATCGACTTCGTGAGTGGAATCGGGGTGAACTGCCTCGGGCACAATCACCCGGCGCTGGTGAAAGCGCTGACCGACCAGATCCACAAGCAGATTCACATATCGAACTATTACAATTCCGACACCGGCCTTGCCTTTGCCGACGCGCTGTTGGCGGCAACCGGCATGGACCGGGTGTTTTTCGGCAACTCGGGCGCGGAAGCGAACGAAGCGGCCATCAAGCTTGCCCGGAAGGCGGGCTGGCTCGCGTCGGAGCAATCCGGCGGTCCGGAGAAGAAGAACATCGTGACGGTGAAGAAGTCGTTCCACGGGCGGACAATCGCGACCCTTGCCGCGACCGCGCAGGACAAGTTTCACCCGGATTCGTTCGCGCCGTATCCGGACGGATTTACCGCGATAGATGCGAACGACTTTGCCGCGCTTGAAACCTGTTTTGACGAAACGGTATGCGCCTTCATGTTCGAATGCGTGCAGGGCGAGGGCGGGGTAAACCTCCTTGATCCTGCCTGGATTCAGGCTGCCTGCGCCGCGGCGAAGAAGGCCGGCGCCCTCGTAATTGCCGATGAAGTGCAAACCGGCATGGGTCGGACCGGCACGCTCCTTGCCTGCGAAGCGCTCGGCATCGCGCCGGATGTGGTAACCCTCGCGAAGGGTATCGCCGGCGGGGTACCCTTCGGCGCCTGTCTCGCGAAGGGACGCGCCGCCGAGGTTTTCGTCCCCGGAGACCATCAGTCCACCTTCGGCGGAAACCCGCTCGCCTGCGCGGCCGGTCTCGTGGTGCTCGCCGAGCTTTCCAAGAAGGGTTTTCTCGCGCAGGTAACGGAAAACGGCGCGTATATCCGGGATAAAATCGCGGGCTGGAAGATTCCCGGCCTTACCGGTATCCGGGGCAAGGGACTCATGATCGGCTTTGACATTACCGGAACCGCGTCGGGACCGGCAAGTGCGGGCGATGTGCAAAAGGCCTGTCTTGAAACCGGCGGCGCCGGCTTCGACGGGCTCTGTGTGTCAACCGCCGGTCCCCGGACGGTGCGCTTTTTGCCGCCGCTCATAATAGGCCGGAAGGAAATTGATGCCGGCCTCGAAATTCTGTACACTGTACTGACCCGGTAACCAGTCCGGCAGTTGAATCGACGTGCTTTGAACAACCAATTAAGGAGATTTGCCATGAGCAAAGAAAAGGTAATACTGGCGTATTCGGGCGGACTTGACACCACGGTAATCATTCCCTGGCTCAAGGAGAACTATGACTATGACGTTATCGCGGTGTGCATCGACCTCGGACAGGGTGACGACTGGAAGAGCGTCAAGCAGCGCGCGCTCGACACGGGCGCTTCCGCCTGCTACGTGGTAGATGCCCAGGAAGAATATATCACGGACTATATCTGGCCCGCGCTCAAGGCGAACGCGGTGTATGAGGATCAGTACCTGCTCGGTACCTCGACCGCGCGGCCCCTTATCGCGAAAATTCTCGTTGAATACGCCCGGCAGGAAGGCGCAACGGCCATCTGTCACGGCGCGACCGGAAAGGGCAACGACCAGATTCGCTTCGAGCTGACCATCAAGGCCTTCGCGCCGGACCTCCGGATCATCGCTGCCTGGCGGGATCCCAAGTGGGACATGGACAGCCGGGACGCCGAGATCAAATACCTCGAAGACCGGAATATTCCCGTTCCCATGAAGAAAGATCAGTCCTACAGCCGGGATGAAAACATCTGGCACCTGTCCCATGAAGGACTTGAACTCGAGGAAACCGAGAACGAGCCGAACTGGAAGCACATGCTCCAGCTCACCACCGTTCCCGAGGAAGCGCCCGAATCGGGTGAATATGTAACCATCGAATTCGAGAAAGGCATCCCGGTCAGCGTAAACGGAAAGCGGATGGGCGCGCTTGAGCTCATGAAGGAACTCAACACCATCGGCGGACGGAACGGTGTGGGTCTCATCGACATCGTGGAAAACCGGGTTGTCGGCATGAAGAGCCGCGGCGTGTATGAAACCCCCGGCGGCGCCATCCTCTATTTCGCCCACGAGCAGATGGACCATCTCTGTCTCGACCGGGACACCTACTACTTCAAGCAGCAGGTATCCCTCAAGATGAGCGAGCTCATCTACAACGGCCGGTGGTTTACCACGCTCATGGAAAGCCTCATGGCCTTCATGGACAAGACACAGGAAACCTGCACCGGCTGGGTCAAGGTGAAACTCTACAAGGGTTCAATCCGGAGTGCCGGATCCCACTCGCCGTACAGCCTGTACAACGAAAACATCGCGAGCTTTACCACCGGCGACCTCTACGATCACCATGATGCCGAAGGGTTCATCAATCTGTTCGGACTGCCGCTCAAGGTGCGGGCGCTCATGGAGCAGGCCGCGGGAGCCGGACAGGCCGTGGACGGGAACAAGATCAAGAAAAGGCCGACGAAATAATATGGTGTACTTCAGGATATTCTTGAGCGGCATGGTAATCGGCATCGCGAACGCGATTCCGGGTGTCTCGGGAGGAACGATGGCGGTTGTGCTCAACGTGTACGACCGTCTCATCTCCCTGGTTTCACTCAACCTCAAGAAGATCCTCCGGGATCTTCCCTTTGCACTTCTCCTGGTAGCTGGCGCGGGCACCGGAATAGTCTTGTTCGCGAAACTCATATCAGGGCTTTTTGACTCGTATCCGGTACCGACCACCTGGTTCTTCATGGGACTCATTGTGGGAAGCATTCCCTTTGTCGCGCGGCGAACCCGGGGAACGGGCTCCGTACCGGTAAAGGCGGTTCTCGCAACCATCGCGGTGGTGGTCATGATCATCACCGTGTTTTTCCGTCCCGACGAAGGGGCGGGGCAGGCTAACACCGCGCTTGATCCGGCGGTATTCCTGTTTCTTTTCCTTGCGTCGGTCGCCGCCGCAGCCGCGATGATTGTTCCCGGTCTTTCGGGCTCATTCGTATTTTTGATGCTTGGCGCCTACCGCACGGTGATCCGGGCGGTTTCGGACATGAACCTGCCAATCCTTCTCCCGGTGGCTCTTGGCGCCGGAGCGGGGCTTCTGGCGGGCGCCGCGCTCATCCGGTTCTTTCTCGCGCGCCGGCTGGACATGGTCTACGCGGTCATTCTCGGTCTCGTTGTCGGCTCTTTAGTACCGGTTTTTCCGGGACTGCCGCCAACCGTGCCGCAGGGTATTGTGTCGGCCGCGGTTTTCGCGGGCGGCGCCGTACTTTCACGACTTTTCTCCTCGACGGAAAAGGAAGGGACACTGTCATGACGAAATTTGACGAACTCGACCGGCTGGACACGCTTCTCACACCCTTTTCGAGCATCGGCCGCTACGGCATGCTCATAACCGCCGGCGGCGGTGTTGCCCGGGAACAGTGGAACACCATGACCGCCTCCTGGGGCAGTTTCGGCGTCTACTGGCAACGGAAAACGGTGACCGCCGTTATCCGGCACAGCCGGTACACCTTCGAGTTCGTTGAAAAAGAGCCCCTCGTCACTTTTTCTTTTTTCGCCCCGGAGAGAAAGAACGTCCTTGCCGTGTGCGGAAAAATTTCCGGCCGGGACGCGGACAAAGCGAAGGAAGCCGGTATTACTCCGGTACTTCTGGAACCGGGCGCGGTCGGATTCGCCGAAGCGGAGCTGAACGTGGTATGCAAAAAGATTTACAGCGACGACATGCCGCCGGATAATTTTCTCGATTCCGGTATCAACAAATTCTATGAAACAAACGATTATCACCGGATGTACATCTGCGAAGTGCTTCGCTGGTATCAGGAGAAACTGTAATGACAGAAAAAAAGGCAACGCTCTGGCACGGACGGTTCGCGGAAGGCCCTTCGGAAGAAGCGGTCGCATTTGAAACATCGATTCATGTGGACGCCCGCATCGCACTCGACGATGTGCGGGGAAGCATCGCGCATGCCCGTATGCTCGGCAAGGCCGGCATCATTCCGGAAGACGAATCTGCGGCAATAGTCCGCGAGCTTGAAAAAATTTCGACCGAGCTCGAAGCGGGTACGCTGAGTATCGATACCCGCGCCGAGGATATTCATTCCTTTGTTGAGGGTGTACTCACCGACCGTCTCGGAGACACGGGAAGGAAACTTCACACCGGGCGGAGCCGGAACGACCAGGTTGCCCTGGACGAGCGGCTTTTTCTCAAACGGATACTCCCCGAGCTTCGCCTCGGCATCGCAACACTCATTGAAACCCTGAGCGTCATCGCTGCCGAACACACGGAAACCCTCATGTCGGGCTACACCCATCTGCAGCGGGCACAGCCGGTAACCCTGGCGCATCACCTCTGCGCCTGGTGCTGGCCGCTTGCCCGGGACGCCGACCGTCTGGCCGACGCGCTCAAACGCCTCGACGTAATGCCGCTCGGTTCGGGCGCTCTCGCCGCAAGCTCGCTCCCCCTTGACCGCGCGTCTGTCGCGGAGGAACTCGGTTTTCCCACGCTTACGCCGAACTCTCTCGACGCAGTATCCGACCGCGACCATATCATTGAAATCGCGAGTGCACTCTCCCTGCTCATGACCCATCTCTCGCGCTATTGCGAGGAGATCATCCTGTGGTCAAGCGCGGAATTCGGTTTTATCGAGCTTTCGGAGCAGTGGTCCACCGGCTCGAGCATCATGCCGCAAAAGAAGAATCCCGACTTTGCCGAGCTCATACGCGGCCGGACGGGCAAGGTGTACGGAAGTCTCATTACGCTTCTCACCATGATGAAGGGTCTTCCCCTGAGCTATAACCGGGACATGCAGGAAGACAAGGAGCCTCTCTTCGCAGCAATTGATACCGCGCAGTCCTGCCTGCGTATCTTTACCCGCATGATCGCTTCAACCGAATGGAACACGGAACGCATGGCCGCGTCCTGCACGGGCGGGCACGCGAACGCGACTGATGTTGCCGAGTACCTCGTGCGGAAAGGCTTGCCGTTCAGAAAAGCTCATGAAGTTGCGGCCGGGATTGTGCGGGAATGCATTGAAAAGGGCATTGCCGACATCCGTGACCTCCCCTCCGAACAGCTCATGGCGCATTCTCCCCTGATTGGTGCCGATCTGCCGGAACAACTTTCTCCCGAAGCCTGTGTTCTGGCCCGGGATATTCCTGGCGGTCCGAATCCGGATCGGGTACGAGCCCAGATTGACGATCTTGTCGCGCTGGTTGCCCGTATACGGAAAAAATAAAAAAAATTTCCGGAAAACCTGGCCACTTTGGGCACTTTTCTCCTACATACATAACACCCCCGTTTTGCGTCAGCGCGCGCCGCATTTCGGGAAACGTGTTATGGGTATGGAGGAGAAATCATGAACGCACTCAATTCAATTCTGATCGAAGGTAATGTGGTACGGGATGCCGTAATCAAGGAAACGCCGCGTGGTACGCAGGTGTGTACTTTTTCCATCGCTTCAAACCGGTATTACCGGCAGGATGATGAATATGAACAGGAAACGTCATTCTTTGAAGTTGAAACCTGGGCAAAACTCGCGGAGGCCTGCGGCAAAAATTGTCTCAAAGGCCGGGGAATTCGGGTGGTGGGCCGGCTCAAACAGGACCGCTGGACCAGTCCCGAGGGAAAGAATTTCAGCAAGGTGAAGGTAGTAGCCGAGCATGTTGAATTCAAGCCGCAGTTCAAGAACAAACCGGGTATGCAGGCGGAACTGGACGGGATGGATGCAACCGAAGACGGTGCAATGCCCGTCGAGGCACTGGCGGAAGCAGCCGCAGGAAAGGAACAGGCCGTTCCCGCATTCTGAAAACCGTTCCCCGATAGAGGGTATTGAATTCTTCATCCGGATTCAGTACCCTTTTTGAAGAGGGAAAAACCATGAATACCAATGAACTGTCTGCAGCATTGCGCAAAAAAGTACTCCGCTTTCAGCAGGAGGAAGTGACCAACGAGGCAATTTACCGCAAACTGTCCCTTCGCCTCCCGGATGCGGAAAACGCGAAAATTGTTGGACGCATCGCGGATGAAGAAAAAAAACATGCAGAACGCTGGCAGGCAGTGACCGGCATCGTGATGAAACCGTCCGGCTTCAAGGTGTGGGTTTTTTTCCTCATTGCCCGGTTTCTCGGGTTAACGTTTGCAATCAAAAAACTTGAGAACGGTGAAAGTGAAGCACAGGACGGCTACGGGACGGTAAAAAAAGAATTCCCTGATGTCCAGAAAATCATAGACGAAGAGAAGGTTCACGAAAATCTTCTCATCAATCTTGTTGACGAAGAACGACTGAAATATGCCGGCTCCATTGTGCTTGGCCTTAATGACGCGCTGGTAGAACTTACCGGCGCCCTTGCCGGGTTTACCTTCGCTTTTCAGAATACCCGCCTGGTGGCCATGACCGGCCTCATTACCGGCATTTCCGCGGCCTTTTCCATGGCGTCGTCCGAGTACCTTTCCCAGCGTTCCGAGGGGGACGGTAGTGTTTCCCCGACGAAGTCCGCCATGTATACCGGCGTCGCCTATATTTTTACCGTAATCATGCTGGTTTTACCGTTTTTCCTGGTGAGTCACTTCATGGTTGCGCTTGCCCTTACGCTTGTCATCGTCATTTTGATAATCCTCGGATTTAATTACTATCTGTGTACTGCGAAAGATCTTTCGTTCAAGAAGCATTTTACCGAGATGCTCCTGCTCAGTCTTGGTGTTACGGTGATTTCCTTCGGGGTCGGTATCGCAGTAAAACACTTTCTCGGTATCGAGATTTAACCCATGATACTCGGAGTACCGCTCTTTTTCCTCTTTTGCATATATGGGGTAGTGAATACCTACTTGCCGGTATTCCTTTCATCCCTCGGTTACTCGGTAACTGAAATCGGCATACTCATGGGCTGTTTTGAAGCGGCCGGTCTTTCCATACCGGTTCTGGTCAGTTCCCGTGTGGACAAGAAGGGCACCCATGGCCGGACAGTCATCCTTCTGAGTCTTCTGATCATTTTGGTGCTCCCGCCGCTCGTTCTCATCCGCCATTTCCTGGTTACCGCCATTTTTCTCGGATTTCTTGCCGTCGGGTTTAAAGGTTCGGTTCCGTTGATCGACGCGCTCATTTCCCGAAACCTCGGGGATGACACATCGAACTACGGAAAAATCAGGGTTATCGGGAGTATCGGTTTTGTTTTTGTGACCCTGCTGCTGCAATTCACTTCCCTGGTGAACCCTGACTCAGCCATGTCCATTGCGTCCGCCATCGTTGTACCGTCATTACTGGTTATTCTTTCCATGATCGCGATACCCGGTCTTATGCACCGTCAACCGGCACCGGCAACTGACGTTGAGAATGCCGGTTTTATTGCCCGGTACCGTGAACGGTTGAAAAACTTTTCCCCGGCGTTCTGGTTCGGAATATTCCTCATATTCCTCGGGTTTTTCGGACTCACTCCCTCACAGCGATTCTTCTCGCTCTATGTCCGCGATTTTCTCGGCATGGAATCCTATGCCGGCCTGTGGGCCCTTTCCGCCGCGGCGGAAATTCCGTTCATGTTCTTGTCCGGGTTCTTTATCCGGAAATACGGAACGGAAAAACTGCTGGTAGTATCACTTGCTGCCATCACGATCCGGAATCTGGTATACGCCGTGTTCCCCACCTTCGGCGGAGCGGTTGCAGGACAGCTGTTTCATTCGATCTGTTTCGGCTTGTTTCATCCGGCGGCAGTTGTATTTATCAGCGAACGGGTTCCCCGGCGCTATCTTGCGGTCGGCCTTACCCTGTATACATCCTTTTCCATGGGACTCGCCTCGGTTATCGGCAACGTAATTGGAGGCTTTGTGATTGAGGGGTTCGGGTATCGCACCCTGTTCGTCTTTTTCAGTTTCTTCCCGCTCATCGGTATCGTGGCGTTTATGCGTTTTCGGAATGTCGTCTTCAGGAAAACCGCGGTAAATTGACACGCGGGAGCGGGTAGCGTATTATCGATTCCATGCTGGGAACAATTGTAAACTGTGCTGCTGTCATTATCGGATCCGCCCTGGGGATCCTGTTTTCAAAACGGGTAAGCAAAGAAATTTCGTCGGTTATTTCTTCGGGTGCCGGGGTTTTTACGCTGATAATCGGATTTTCTCTGGCTTTTCAGTCGAACAACATCATTTATCTTGCGCTTTCGCTTATAATTGGCGGGATTGTCGGGACCATTCTTGATATTGACGGGAAAATTCTCGCGATTGGCCGGTTTTTGGAGCGCCGATTCGGTCAGCAGGGTACGGATGATTCCGATGAAAAAAAAGATTCCCGTTTTGCGTACGCGTTTCTCAATGCTTCCGTGCTTTTTTCCGTAGGTGCCATGGCTATCGTCGGTTCTTTCAAGGCCGGAACCGAGGGCGACTATACCCTGTTGTACACAAAATCGGTTCTGGACGGCTTCATGTCCATCGTATTTGCCGCCGCGATGGGGATCGGTACCGCTTTTGCCGCGCTGACCCTGTTTGTATATCAGGGATTGTTGACCCTTTCTTCCGGTTTTCTCAAACCATTTGTTTCGTCCTTCATGATTTCGGAGGTTACCGGACTTGGAGGCGCCCTCATTGTCATGATAGGAATAAACCTGCTCGATCTGAAAAAGCTCAAAACGGCCAATTATCTTCCTGCGATACTGGTGGTAATAGGATTTGTACTGCTCGATCCTGTTTTTACCCGCATATCGGAACTTTTTGTTTGACAGAATTGACAAATCCGCCTATCATGGAAACCATAAGATAATTCTCAGGAGGCCTTGAATGGCAAAAGTAGAGCTGAAAGGTATCGGCAAGGTGTATGACGGAAACGTCCGCGCCGTAGATAATGCCAATATCGTTGTAGAAGATCGTGAATTCGTCGTATTTGTTGGACCGTCCGGTTGCGGTAAGTCCACTACGCTCCGCATGATCGCCGGTCTTGAAGAAATCACCGAAGGTGACCTTTTTATTGATGGCGAGCGCATGAACGACGTTCCTCCCAAGGACCGCAACATCGCAATGGTTTTCCAGAACTACGCGCTGTATCCGCACATGAGCGTATACGACAACATGGCGTTTGGTCTGAAGATCCGCAAGACCGACAAGAAGGAAATCGAGCGCCGTGTCAATGAAGCCGCCCGTATCCTTGATATCGAAAAACTGCTTGACCGCAAGCCCAAGGCCCTTTCCGGTGGACAGCGCCAGCGTGTCGCGGTAGGCCGTGCGATCGTCCGCAATCCCAAAGTATTCCTTTTCGACGAACCGCTTTCCAACCTTGACGCGAAACTCCGCGTTCAGATGCGTGCCGAAATCTCCGATCTCCATCACCGCCTCAAGGCGACCATGATCTACGTTACCCACGACCAGGTTGAAGCCATGACCATGGGTGACAAAATCGTGGTAATGAAGGACGGAAAGATTCAGCAGATCGGTTCACCCCTGTATCTGTACAACCATCCCATCAACAAGTTTGTTGCCGGATTCATCGGTTCACCGCCCATGAACTTCCTCACCGTGAAGATCATCGAAAAGGGTGGACAGATCGTTGCCGACGAAGGTTCTTTCGAAATTGTACCGACTGCCGAACAGCAGAAGGTTCTCAAGGATTACCTCAACAAGGAAATGTACTTCGGTGTTCGTCCTGAAGACCTTGAATATGTAAAGACTCCGGCTTCTAAGAACAACATGCAGATGAAGGTTTCCGTAAAGGAACCCCTTGGAAACGAAACCCTGCTCTTTGTATCTACAAAGACACAGCAGATTATCGTCCGCACAAGCCCCGATGTAACATTCCAGATCGGGGATACGGTAAACTTCAAGCCCCTTATGGAAAAAGCCAAGTTCTTCGACAAGGAGAACGAGCTCAGTGTTTGTGATGATGTGAAGGCAGAGTAAGCAAGAGCTGTATTCATATATCATTCGCCGGGGGCCCGGCGGAACATATTAAAAAAAGCACGTGCCTGTCAGCCGCGTTCCTGTACGGAACGCGGCTTTTTTTATTTGATCGGTGTAAAGCTGACCCGCTGTTCGGGAAGGGAAATTCCTGAAGCCGAAAGCAGCACGGAGTCGTTAAGATTGGCGTCAGGAAGGGGTATGCGGTCCTCCATGCCGAGTTCGGGAACAAGAATCGTCGCGGTCGTTCCCGCTTTGTCTACAACGACCCCGGTACCCTGCCAGTCGGGATGCCGCATGAGATAGACCAGCTTCCAGTGCAGGTTTGATTCACGTTCCGCAAGGGTGCATTCACGGGCTGCGGCGTCTCCCGCGGCAATACGCATAAGCATGTCGTCGGTATCCATGAGCGGTTCGCCGGCCAGATAGCGGTGGAGCTGCTGGTGAACCACGAGATCTCCGTATCGCCGTAGAGGGCTGGTAACCTGGGCATACATGCCGAGGCCGAGACCTGCGTGATCGGCGGGAATTGTTCCCACCTTTCTTCCCCGCATTGACCGGCGTTTCCGGTATTCGCCCGCGAGACCCTCCGGCAGGGCAGACGGAATGTCGGGGCTGTCCTGGCTTGCATACTGAAAGGGAATACGGTTCTTGAACGCAAACAGCGCGGCCGCTTCCCCCGCGATGAGCATCATTTCGCGTACCATGTCGGCAGCGGGCAAGGACTCCACCCGGTCAATAGAGATTTGATCGGCAAGGGGCTTGTCCGGGTCGAATGCCAGGTGGACCTCCGGCAGTTCGATAAAAACCGCGCCTGCGGCTTTTCTGCGGGCGATATTCCGTTCGGCGATCTTGAAGAGCTCCTGGAATTGGGGGGCTTGTGCCTGTTCCGACACTTCCCGGTATGTTTTTCTCGTTACCCGGATGAGTGTCCGGTGCACGGATACATCGGCGATTGAACCGTTATCCGCAAATTCAATTCTGAAAGATAATGCAACGGAGGTAGCGGTCAATCCGAGCCCGTAATACTCGAGCGCCTGATCCGAGAGCATTCGGGAGGCTCCCTCGGGCACATAGAGCGTTGAGCCGCGAGAGCGCGCGGCTAGATCGGCCGGGGTGTCCGGACGGACCGTTTCCGCGGGATCTGCCACATGGACCCAGAGAATGCCGTTATCCAGGCTTACCGCGTCGTCCGGATCGGCACTCCATTCATTATCAATCGCCCAGGATTCCAAAGCGGTCAGGTCAAGACGGCCGGAATCTGGTTCGGGCCCGGAGACTTCAATTTGTGGTGTTGACAGACTGAGCCCGTGGCGGTACGGCCAGGGGTTTCGCTCATCGTTCCAGTATCCGCAGGAAAGAAGGATCGCGTGAGCAAGTTGGGGTGTCTCGGAAAGCCCTGCCCGGGAAAGAGCCTTTGATTTTGCGGCGGTTCCCAGTGCGAGCGCTTCAATTTCCTGCAGGAAACGGTCGTCATCCGGACGTATGATTCCGCCGGGTTTGCCTGCCGCGGAGTTTTTGAGGCGCAGGGTAAATTCGTTCCGGGCAGTTTCCTCGCCGGACTTTTGTTCTGCCGCACGCACCAATTCGGCGGCTTCTTCAGCACTACGAACTGTAACCGGCTCGTTCGGGGTGGTGCAGAGAAACCAGGGAGAAGAGGAAATTTCGCGCCAGCACGCCCAGGCGAATTCCGGGGACAGCGGACCCCAGACGAGTTCGGAGATATCGGTAAAGGTTGCCGGTTCGTCACGAAAGAATTCGGCGGCCTCGGTAAAGTCGGCAGGCGGAGGTGTTTTATCCAGCACATCGGCTATCCGTACGACCGGACCCGGGGAGAGTATCACGAAGTCTTTTTCCCTGACTCGCTTCGTACCGGATTCGAGCTGAATTTCGAATTTGTCGGCATCTCGTGATACAATTATTGCAGGTTGTCCCTTGTGCAGGACGAGTGCATTTTTATCTGCTTTCATTACAAAAAGGTAGCATTTTATGCAGGCCGCACACAAGTCCCCTTGTATAGACCTTCCATAATTGGTATATTTATACAGTATGCACATTAACTTTGAATAAATATTACAATGGAGCTGTTTGTATGATAGTCATGAAATTCGGTGGTTCGTCAGTAGCGAATGCGGACCGTATCCGGCATATTGCCGAAATTATCAAGGAATACCGTGAACAACGCCCGGTAGTGGTTCTTTCCGCAATGGGAGACACAACTGACGATTTGATTGAAGCCGCGGATCTCGCCCTCACCGGCAAAGTGTTATTGGACAAAACCGAAAAACTCCATCTTGATACGGCAAAAGCCCTGGGAATTCCCGATGACGAAGTAAAAAAGCGTCTCGGAGAACTGCGTACCCTGCTCACCGGGGTTTCCATGCTCAAGGAGCTTACTCCCCGGTCACGGGATTATCTCGTTTCATTCGGCGAGCGCCTTTCGGTACGCATGATGGCCGCATATTTGAACTCGATCAATGTACGTGCGGAATACCATGATTCCTGGGACGTCGGTTTCGTATCCGATTCAAATTATACCAATGCCGAACTCTTGCCGGAGACCTGGGAAACAATCAGGACCAAACTCGGACCCTATGCCGCCGGAAAGAAAAATGACGGAAAACCGATACCGGTTGTTACCGGATTTCTTGCCCTGGACAAGAACGGTTTTATTACTACGCTCGGCCGCGGAGGAAGCGATTTGACCGCGACGGTTCTCGGAGCGTCGCTGCGTGCGGAAGAAGTTCAGACATGGAAAGATGTTGACGGTATTCTTACTGCGGATCCCCGGATTGTTCCCGACGCGCGTCCGGTGCCCGTTGCTACATACGATGAAGCTGCGGAGCTTGCCTACTTCGGGGCCCAGGTCCTTCATCCCCGGTCAATGCTTCCCTGCCGCCAGACAGGTACGCCGGTGCGGGTTAAAAACTCATACAATATCAGCGCGCCCGGTTCCATAATCGTGACAAAACACACGGAAAAAACTTCGGCGGTTCGCGCCATAACAACCAAGCAGGGCGTAACGCTCGTTGACATTGTGTCAACCAGAATGCTCGGTCAACACGGATTCCTTGCGAAAGTGTTTCAGGTGTTTTCCGATCATCGGGTCAGTATCGACGTAATCGCGACTTCGGAAGTGTCCGTTTCGCTCACCGTTGACCACGAAAAGGCCGACCTTTCGGCTTTGCGGCGTGATCTTGCGAAATTTGCCGATATAGCCATCCGCAAAGACCGGGCCATCGTAACCGTTATCTGCGACGTACGCCGTTCAAGCCAGATTCTCGCGCAAACATTCAATGTTCTCGCGAAAGAGAAAATCAACATTCAAATGATCAGCCAGGGAGCGTCCAAGGTTAATATCAGCATGATATGCAATTCTTCCGAATCCGCCCGGGTGGTTCAGCTGCTGCACCGTGAGTATTTCGGTTCCGCAGATATTGAAGCACGGGGAGGTACCGCATGAAGATAGCACTTGTAGGGTACGGGAAGATGGGGCACATGATCGAAACGGCCGCGCTCAAATGCGGTCACGAGATTGTGTGTACGGTTGATCTTTTCGCGGAAGACGCCGGTTGTATAACCGGAGATTCAGGGGAAATGGTCCGTGCGATAAAAAATTCCGGAGCGGAAGGAATTATCGAGTTTTCACACCCGGCGTCGGTAATGCAGAATATTACCGCGCTCATTCCGGCACGCATTCCCCTGGTTGTCGGTACAACCGGCTGGAAAGACAATCTTCCCGCAATTACCGAACAGGTCGCACTGAACAAAACCGCGCTTCTCCATGCCGCGAATTTTTCCGTAGGAGTAAATCTCTTTTACCGTATAGTCGCGGAAGCCGCGCGCCTTGTGTCGGAATTCGACGCGTATGACGCAGGATTGTTTGAAGCACACCATAATCAGAAAGCGGACAGTCCCTCGGGAACAGCCCTGGATATTGCCCGCCGGGTAATGGAAAACATGCCGAACAAAAAACGTCTGGTTACCAACAGCGCCGATCACAAGCCCGAACCCGATGAACTTCATCTTGGCAGTGTCCGCGTCGGGAGCGTTCCCGGAACCCATACCGTCTGGTTTGATTCCGCAGCCGATACCATCGAGCTTACCCATACCGCGAGAAACCGGGAAGGCTTTGCCCTTGGAGCGGTTCGCGCGCTTGAATGGCTGGCCACTCCCGATCAGGAAGGTAAAGATCGGGTAGGGGTGTTCACCATGGACGATGTATTCAAGGAATTATAAGAACTGCTACCAATTCTGTTGAAAATCAGTAGCCGGCGGTAATGCTGCGAATTTTGTTGAAAAGGTAGTGCACTGATAGTCGCATACCGTTAACAAGGTATACATCACGGTCTCCCGTACGATACGCCGGTTCTCCGAATACACGTTCAAACACTTCACGAGTATCGCCGGTTCGGATGTCTCCGCCGGGAGAAACCGGAGAGCCGGAGCCAATTGTTATTTCCATTACCCGGGGTTCACTTCCTGTTTCTGCTGGGGGGAACGAAAGCACTATTCCCAGACGGGGATAGGTCCAGATTTCGGAAAAGTATGTATACGTAATTGTTTCAGGTGGTCCCCAACGGTCGGGAACATCGGTAGCCGGGGTGCCGAGCTGTATGCCGCGGAATGAAACGGTTCCGCCGTTCTGGCGCGTGGTGAGCTTTCCGAGGTACTCGATGAGTTGGTCAGCACGTTTGTGGTCGTTGCGCTCACGAAGTATCATTGTACGGTTAATGAGGATATCACGGGCATCAGAGGGGAATCCCTCCGCAAGAAGCACGCCTCCGGAGGGAGCCTCGGTGCCGATTTTGGCGGTTTCAGTATAAAGACGGGCAAGGATGCGTTCTGCTTCCGCAGGGTCTTTCCCCGAAAGAAACAACAGGGACGCGTAATTCGCCCGGGCGGTACAGCTTTGCGATCGTGCCTCAAGTCGGGCGGCTGTTTCAGCTTCACGGAGGGCAGCATCCGTATCGTTTGCACCCTGGTACAGGAGCATGGCGAACGAGGATGCAAGGGCGGGATCAGGTTGTACGGAAAGTGCTGTGCGGTACGCCTGTAATGCGGAATCAAGGTATACGGAGTCTCCCGCGAGGGAGGGCGCCGGTCCGACATCGGATGCTGCCGGTTGGCCGGTTTTCCAGTTCTTCGCATGGTCAATGAAACGGTTGCGTGCGGCAGTTACACCGGTGGATGCGGCCGGGAAGAGTGTCGCCATGAATTGTGTTTCCGCCGGGACGGTTGAAAGCCATCTGAGGTGCATCACAAGGGCTTCAAGTCTCCAGAGGTAATAATTCTCCGGAAGTGATTCGCGGATGCCCTGAAAGGCAAATACCGCGTCCTGGAAAGCGGTTCCGGTCCGTAGTGTCCGCAGTACGGTTTCATGGTTGTCGCGGAGATCCTCATATCGGTGTGTGTTATCCGAGAGGAAGGCGAGGCGTTCGCCGGGAGACAGGGGAACGTCCCGCGGGGGAGCCCCGGCGTTTTCCCGAGCGGAAACGAGCGAGGCGAGCCGGGGAAGATAATCGTCAATATAACTGGAGCTTTCATAGCCGGAAAGGTCGAGCAGTACCCGGGCCATGAGGTCGGCGTTTTGTACTTCCTCCGGGGTCTCACGGATTGAACGGGCAAGATCTGCAGCGGCCCGTGAAGGGCCGGTCGTTTCGGCGGTGCGGCAGAATGCGCGGAAATCATTGTCCAGGGCAAAACGCGCCGCGTTATACGCAAGGAAGGGAGCGAGTTTTCGTTCGCGTTCCCCGGTATGATCCCGTGCCCGCCGGGGAGAGTCCACCGTCAGTTCAAAAACGAGATAATCGATATGATCAAGGAGACCGGTGGAAAGCACCATGGTCCCTTCGGGATAAAAGCGGGAAAAAACTTCCGTATCGTCAACAACCATGATACGCACCGGTCCGCGGTAAAGTTCCGTACTGCGGAACAGCATGAAAAGGACTGAATCGATGGTTTCCCGCCAGTCGCCGAGCGCTTCGGGCAGAACCTCGGTCCGGCCCAGGCGGAGCAGCTCCTGCCGGGCCCCGGCGACAAGATCCCGGCGGAGACCGGTGTCGGGCACAGCCGCCGGAACCGGCATGGCGGGAATGAAAAGTACGGCGGCAAGGGTAATTGCCATTAGATGTCGGATCATATACTTACAATAACACACCGGTAGGCTAATGGCAACGAAACCGGTATACTCTCCCGTACCATGGATAGAGTATTTCTCAAAGACAAAGAAGAAAAACGGATCAGGCTCGGACACCCCTGGATATTCGACAATGAAATAGGCCAGTTCCAGGGCCCTTGCGCCGACGGTACATCCGTTGAGGTCATGTCAAAGTCGGGCCTCTTTCTCGGACGCGGCATCATTAACCGCAAATCGCGCATAACTGTGCGTCTTTTTACCCGCAACCGTGAAGAATTCATTGACCGCGCGTTTTTTGAACGACGTATCGCGAATGCCTGCGCGCTCCGCGCCGCGGTTTTTTCGCCGGAAGATTCATACCGCCTCCTTTTTGCCGAAGCGGATCTTGTCCCCGGTCTGGTATGCGACCGTTTTGTAAGCACTGACGGGGATGTGTTTCTTTCGATCCAGTTTCTGACTCTCGGAGTGGACACCTTCCGCGACGACATCATCTCCGTTCTCCGGGAACAAACCGGAGCAAAGGGCATCTTTGAGCGGAGCGACGTACACGTTCGCGGTCTCGACGCTTTTACCCATACGGGCTCCTTCGCGCTCAACGCATGGAAGGGCGGGGCCGCCTCGGTGCTCGCAGTGGACATTTCCGATACCGCCGTTGAGACGGTCAATACCAACATTGCGCTCAATGGAGCCGCCGGTACGGTCAGGGCGCAGACTGCCGACGTCTTTGATCTGCTCAAGGCCGCCGATCGTGACGGAGAGCGTTATGGCTGCATCATTCTTGATCCGCCCGCGTTTACCAAGAGCGCGAAGATGGCGGACAAGGCCTATGGCGGCTACAAGGAAATCAACCTGCGCGCAATGAAAATTCTTGAAAGCGGCGGCTATCTCGTCAGCTGTTCCTGTTCGCATTTTTTCTCCGCAGAACAGTTTTATCACATGATCCAGAACGCCGCGATGGACGTAGGAAAAACCATACAATTTCTCGGAAAGTACGGTCCTGCTGCGGACCACCCGGTGCTTGCCGGATATGCGGAATCCGACTATCTCAAATGCGCGGTGATGCGCGTATGGTAGAAAAAAACGCGGTTGTAATTCTCGGTGCGACCGCGACCGGAAAAACGGCTTGCGCGGTTGCGATCGCCAGGCGGTTTTCCGGCGAAATCATCTCCGCTGATTCCCGGCAGGTCTACCGCGGTCTGGATCTCGGTTCCGGCAAGGACCTCGGTGAATACGGCGAGATTCCGTACCACCTCGTCGACGTTGTATCCCTTCCTGACGAATACAGCGTCTATCAGTTCCAGAAGGATTTTTACGCGGTTTTCGACGATATTGCTTCCCGAAACGTGCTTCCCGTTATCGCCGGGGGAACCGGCATGTACCTCGACGCCGTTATCCGCGGGTATCGGTTCCGTGACGTACCGGAGAATCCGGCGCTTCGCTCCGAGCTTGCTCCATACAGCCTTGAGGCGCTCCGGGACCGTCTTTTAAAGCGAAAAAAGGAAATACATAACCGGACCGACCTCGAGATTCGCGAACGGCTCGTACGCGCCATCGAGATTGCCGAGTCGCCGGGGGATGAAGAGCCCGCGCCAATACACCTTGCTCCCGTCATTCTGGGTATCCGCTTTCCGCGGGAAGAGCTTCGCCGGCGTATCCGTATCCGGCTCGAGGCCCGCATCGATGAAGGAATGATCGACGAGGTCGCGGGAATACATGCGGCGGGTATCAGCTGGGAACGACTGGAACGGCTCGGTCTCGAGTACCGGTTTACCGCCGAATATCTTCAGGGTAAAATCTCGTCCCGCGAGGACTATGTCAGTCAGCTCTATACGGCAATATGCCAGTTCGCGAAGCGGCAGGAAACCTGGTTCAGGGGGATGGAGCGCAAGGGTGTGGACATCACCTGGATAGAAAACGGCGACCTCGCGGCCGCCGTTTCATACGCTGAAAAGTTTTTTTGATTGCGGTTTTTCACTAGGCTGACACGATCGCTGAAGCGCTTTCCATTTCAAGCAGATACCCGGTACGCAGACAGCTCTCGAAGAGGGATGCGGGCATATACTCGTCGATGATCTTTTCGTATCCGTCCTGGTCACGGTAGATGCGAACCTTGAATCCGTCAGCGGTTTCGTCGAGGATGGAAAGATAGTCTGCAGAACCGGAATAGGTTCGGATATAGTAATTTTTCATGGTACCTCCCGGTACCATTATTTTCGGGTTTCAGGGAAATACCTTTAGCATTATAATACTCTCCATGTATACGGACGCGCATATTCATCTGAAAGATCTCGCTGACCGGACGGGTGGGACGGTTGTCCTGCCCGAAAACACGCTGATGTGCGCGTCGGCCTGGAATGAAGCCGAGTTCCGGATACATGAGGTACTGGCTGCAGACCATCCCGGCAGGGTGTTTCTCTCATTCGGTATTCACCCCCAGAACCCCGATCCGGCCATGCTGCCGTTTCTGGAGAGACTGGTTGAAGAACATAGAATTGCCGCAATCGGTGAATGCGGCCTTGATTTTTTTACACAGGAATTCCGCGTTACCCGCGCCGATCAGGAGCGGGTCTGGGATGCACAGCGCTCCATCGCGATCGCAGCCGGCTTGCCGCTGATACTGCACGGCCGCAAGGCTATGGCGGAGTTTTTTACGGTAGCAGGAGAGCTTGCGCGGCTTCCGGCGGTGGTTTTTCACGGATGGGGCGGGTCGGTCGTTGAGGCGCGTTCGTTTATTGACCGCGGGGTTCGCTCGTATTTTTCCGTGGGGAAGGCCCTGCTTCGCGGTCACCGGAACCTGCGTGAAACAGTCCGGATGATCGGAGCGGAGCATCTCCTTTCGGAAACTGACGCGCCCTGGATGCCGCTCAGGGGAGAACCTTTTTCACGGCCGGAGGATATCGTTTCGGTGGTACGGGAAATGGCGGTACTCCGCGGTGTGGACGAAAATGAATTGACCGAAACACTCGGGGAGAATTTTCTGCGGGTGTTTACCGGCTCCGGTTGAACGAGGCGAGTTCTTCAGCGGCCGTGGTGTATTCGGCTTCCATATCCCGGAAAAGGGCGAGGTAATCGGCGTCTTCCTCTTTTCGGGCCGCTTTTTCCAGAATTTCGGCGCAGTTCGAAAGACGTTCCGCTCCAAGGGTAAGCGCCGCGCCTTTTATTTTATGAGCGTGATATGTAATTTTTACCATGTCCAGAGCCGACACAGCCGTCCGGAGGTTGTCCATATCGGCCGGACTGTCCTGCAAAAAGGCTTCGATGAGTTCCTCATAGATTTCACGGTCATCGTCCAGGCGGGCCAGTGCTTCGGCGGTATTTACGGTCATCATGTGTGTTTCTCCCCCAGTATCCGGTAAAAGTCCTCTCCTCGAGCGGTGGTTACAAGAAAAGCGGGAAGGTTTTTAACCGTAACGAGACGTACTGCCTCCATGCCGAGATCGTCATAGTCCAGGACTTCACTCGAAGTGATGTACTGGTCGGCGATGAGCGCGGCGACTCCTCCGGGGAGGCCGAGGTATACGGCTCCGTATTTCCTGCAGGCATCCGTCCATGCCGCGCTCCGGTTTCCCTTGGCAATGGTAACGAGGGCCGCGCCACGGCTCATGAGATCGTCCGCGTAGGAATCCATTCGTCCGGCGGTTGTGGGTCCGAGACTTCCGGAACAGGCATGCTTTGGTTTTTTCGCCGGACCCGCGTACATGATTGCGTACCGGGTCGCGTAACCGGGCAATTCTTCCCCGCGGTCAAGCAGGGCTTTCCAGCGTGCGTGAGCCGCGTCTCGGGCAAGGATGAGTTTTCCGCTCAAGAGGAGCGGTGTCCCCGGTTCGTGATCGGCGAGCGACGCCAGCACGGCAGGAATTCCGTCATCGAGACGGACGATTGCGGATTGTCCTGATTCTTTTTCATACCACCGGGCGGCTTCGGCATATTCCGGGATGGACGCGGGATCGGCAACGGTTTTCTCGAGGAAAATTCCGTCAGCGGTAATCATGGCGTGGAGATTCCGGTGCGCGGAACAGGAAACCCCGATGGATACCGGAAAACTTGCCCCGTGGCGGGGCAGGCGGAGTACAACCGCACCGGTCGCGAGAGCCGTTCCGCCGAATTGGGCGCCGAGACCGGTTTCCGCCGCAATTTCCATGACCAGCGACTCGAGTTCCCGGTCGCGTTGGGGCAGGGAACCGAGAACCTGATAGTCAAAACCGGGAACTCGCTGGTTGAAATATCCGGTAGTGGCCAGCTTGAGCGCGAGGAGGTTTTGCTCGGGACTCAATCCGCCCGCCACCACGGCGATGGTGTACGGCGGACAGGCCGCGGTGCCGAGTGCGGCTATCTCCCTCCGGAGAAACGCTGAAAACGACGCGGGATTGAGCAGTGCTTTTGTTTCCTGGAAAAAGGCGGTCTTGTTTGACGAGCCGCCGCCTTTTGCACAAAACAGGAACCGGTACGCGGGTTTGTCCGCAGGGATTCCCGCGTCCTGTATGAGTATCTGGGGCGGGAGGTTGGTCCCGGCGTCGTGTTCGGTGAAAAAGGAATCGGGAACAACGGTTGAATACCGCAGGTTTTTTTCATGCCATACTGTTTCCACGCCGCGGGTCAGGGCCTCGCGGTCGGACCCGGAGGACCGTACGCGGGTGTCTTTCCAGGCAAAAATCTGGGCGGTACCGGTATCTTGGCAGAGCGGCAGGGTTCCTTCCGCGGCGATACAGGCATTCCGGATCATGTATGAGGCTACAAGCCGGTCATTGCGGCTCGCGTGATCATTCCGGACTATTGCGGCGATGGAGTCAAGATGCTCCCGTGTCAATGTGAAACTGATGCGGGAAAAAGCCGCATTCGCCAGGCGGACCAGGTCGGTATCCGATACTTCAAGGATGGTAGTGCGGGTGTCGTTCAGTAGTGTTTCACCATGCGGAGGAAGCTTGTCAAATTCCATATGGAAAAAAGTATAGCTCGGGTCCGTGTTTTTTGCTATACTCTTGTTCAGCAATGACTGGAGGTTCCATGACAATTCTGTATTTGCTCTGCACCGGTTTTTCACTGGTATTTTCCCTCACCTGTTTTTCTTTCGACGGCGGCAGCGCCCTTGCCGCATTCCTCCTGTCTTGTATCTTCACGCTGGCTTTTATAGCATCCCTTGTTCGTTTCCGGCGAACGAGCGAACACCGGACGCTTTCCGTATTCAGGAAACTTCTTGAATACCTTCCTTTTGTGCTTTTTGCCGCGTTTATCATCCGCCGGGCCGGCGGTACGGAACCCGGCTTTTATCTTGACCTCGCATCGGCCCTGGTATGGACGGCGCTCACCATTACGGGACTGATTCTCCAGTACCGTCTTTCGGACAAGCGGGTCGCCCGGTACTACCCGGAAATTGAGAGCACGACGCCGGTGAAGAAAAACCTGGTCGTTCATACGCTTGAATGGGTGGACGCTCTGGTACAGGCGGCCTGTCTCGTCCTGTTGATCAATCTGTTCTTTTTTCAGCTCTATGCCATTCCGTCCGAGTCGATGGTTCCCGAATTCATGATAAAAGACCGTGTGCTGGTGGTTAAAACCCCGTCCGGTCCCAAGTTTCCCCTTACCCGCGTCGGAATACCCCGGATGCGCGATTATGACCGCGGCGATATCGTGGTGTTCAACAATCCCCACTACAATGATACCCGGGAGGGACGGATTCGATCCTTTGCGTCGCAGCTGGTGTATATGCTCACCTTTACTACGGTCAACATTAACCGCGACGAGTCGGGGGCCCTCAAGGCCGATCCCCTCGTAAAGCGGGTTGTAGGCGTTCCGGGCGAGAAACTCATGATGGTGGACGGGGTGCTCTATGCGGACCGGCAGGACGGATCCGGTTTCGTTCCGGTTCCCGAAGAAGCCGGATGGGCGGCCTGGGATATCGCGTCCCTGCCGCGCTCCGAGTTGTCGCTGGTTCAAAATGTTCCGCTTTCTCGAAAAGCGTACGACCTGTTGTTGTCGGTTGAGTCAATTCGTGCCGCGCTTGATGTTGCGAAAACCCGGGAAGAACTTGCGGCGCTTGCTGACCGCTTCGAATCCCTGAAACCGTCCCGGGACACGGTGGGGTATGACGCTTCACTGGTACCCGAAGAAAAACGCGAAATAGTCGCTCTGTTTCAGGCAAACGACCAGATTGCCCGGATCCTGCTTACCACAAACGGCGGCGCTGCCTGGCTGCGCGCCTTCCTTACCGGATGGGAAGAAAGCGGCACGCCGGATACCCTGTATGGAACGCGCTCACGGAACTGCAACCTTCTCCTGAAGCGCGCGTTCGGTAAACTGGTTGTCCGCAATGCCGAGCTCATGATCGCAAATGCGACCGCGGCGTCCTTCGCCAATGATCCGGTCCGCATGGCCCTGCTTTCGGAAGCGGAAAACTACCGATTCTTCATGGCAGTGCATGACCAGCGGAACATGCCGGTATTCCCCGAAACCGGCGTCATTCCTCCGGACTCCTACATGCTCATGGGGGATAACCGTTTCAATTCGCTGGACATGCGCCATTCGTATTCGGTCAGGCTTGCCCCGGTCGATCCGGCCGACTCCTTGTCGTTCATGTATTACTCGAATTTGGAGCCGCAGTATGTTCCGGTGGAACGGATCCTGGGAACGGCCAGTTTCAGATTTTGGCCGGTAACCAGGATCGGCGTACCCCGCTAACTCCCTTAGCGGGGCGCGTAGGGGAGGGTGTTTCCGGTTCCGGACGCGATGGCGTTGAAAATTACCCGTCCTGAAGCTTCCTCGATGGAACGCTCAAGCTGTTCAATGCCGGTAATTTTCCAGCGGTTCTTTTTACGAGTCAGTACGCAGCGGTCGCGGTAGCGGTACACGGTCAGGGGTTGTACGGCGCGTCCTGCCATGTCGAATCCATTCTCTTCCCGCGTTTCCTCGGGAAGGAACAGATACAATGACACCAGAAATTCCGCCCGTTCTCCGTCAGACCCGGCGTCCTGCACTTCCAGCCGCGTAATTCCGTACACGGTATGCGATGCGTTCAGTGCATCCCGGAAAAGACGTTGCGGATTGGTAAACCTGCCGGTTATTTCATCCCGTCCCAGTATCCTGTTGGTCATATACATGCCGGAAACAAGATTTGTGTATTCTTTTGATGCGCTGTTTGTCGCAAACGATGTAATCGTATTCGCGTCGAGCCGGGCGACCGCGTCATAGAAGCCGATAACAACCTCGCGGCTTTCCATCCCCGCCGTATCGGGTTTGTTTCGAAGATCGGAAACATACATCGAGATGAATACTGCGAGAAAACCGGTAACGAGACCGGTCAGGATGAACTTTGTTGAATGTTTCCGTATAAAAATCGTACGGGTGAGACGGGCTTTCATGAGCCGGACGGCGGTCTCGTTGGAGGTTTCGGCAGTATCGGCTTGGGGTGACGAAGCGGCAGCAATGCTGGCGGGCAGATCTTTGAAGCCGAGAATGGCGGAAATCCCGTCCGGATGTTCTCCCGCAAGCGTTTTCATCACCGTGTCGGAGAAAGGTCCGGCAGCAGCCTGATTGACCGTTGAAAGGGGAAGGACATATCCTCCCCGGACAAGACGGGCGATGAAGGCGGCTTCCGGTTCGCAAGCTTTTTCGCGCAGCGACCAGAGTTGACCGGTCATGAACGGTGAAACACCGCCCGCAATCCGGTATGCCAGAGCCGCTGAAAGAAAGGCGAAATTCTTTTCGGCCGGTTCCCTCGCACAGTCGGGATGAACCCATTCCAGGCGATGTTCCCGTTCAGTTGTTTCTCCCTGTCCCGCGAGACATCTCCGGTACACTTCACCGAGAACCAGAATGCTTCCGTCCGCGGCAAGAAGTATGCCCGCCGGGCCGGTTTGTCCGGCTTCGGCGAGCACTGCCTGTCCCGGCGCTCCGGCTGTCTTCGCGGCCTCCTGAATTGTTCTGATCACTGACTGAAATCGTTTCCACGCCTTTACAGGATCCGGATCACGAATGATATCGATAAGCGCGGTTCCGTCAAAATCGGGACCGTACAGATGAAAAATGCCTTCATGTGATACCCGGGGATCCGCGGAGAGGTCCCGGCAAAAACTGCCTTCGGTAATCCAGGGCGCCACTGTGCCGTCGGGCGATATCAGATACCCGGTGCTCAGGGATCCCCGTTGAAGCCGGGATTTGGAGGCAGCGTATTCCGAGAGGCCGCTCGAGAGGGCAAGGACCGTCTTTCCGTCGATCTCCGTACGAGAAACGATTCCCATCAATTACCTCCCCGCCGGAGTATACAGGTACCGGAAATAGTCCATGTCGGTCGAGAGAACCTTCTCGAACTGCGGAACTGTTTTCCGGTACGATTCGATTGATTTCCAGAAACTGAAAAACTCGGGATCTTTTGAATAGGACTGAGCATATATACGGGAAGCTTCCGCATCTGCCGTGCCCTTGATTTCCTCCGCGCGGTTATAGGCCTCGGAGAGAAGACTTCGTTTTTCGTTTTCCAGTTTACCCATCCATTCGGCTTTCTTTCCCTCACCGGCGGAACGGAAGGTCTGCGCGATCTGGTTTCGTTCCTTGATCATGCGGTTGTAGACGCTTTCTGTCAGTTCATCAGAATATTTGATTTGGCGGGGAACAATGTCGATGAGATCGATACCGAATGCGAGAACTTTTTCACGAGCAATGTCAGCCATCTCGTCGCTCAGGGCGCGCCGTCCACGGGAAATGCGTTCATAGACGATTTTGTCCGTGGTTATTTCATCGAACTCGATTTCCTGGGCGTCGGCTCCGAGCGCGAAATTCTCGCGGTGCTGGAGCTCGTTGATCAGGTTCGAGTTGCGGACCACTTCGTTCAGCTTTGATGACGTTATGACCGTCCGTACCGATGAGTCGACAATATCACTGAGGCGGGAATACGCAGTATTCACATCGGTTACCGCTTCATAGAATTTTACCGGATCGATTATTTTCCAGCGGCTTGTTGTGTCCACGATGATGAACTGGTTTTCCCGGGTCGGAATCCGCTGGGAATCGCCTTCAAGGGACATGATCATCTTTGGATATACATGAACGATATCTATGAAGGGGATGCGGACATGGAGACCGGCGTTCGGGGTGTCAGCAACAATTTCACCGAAGCGGGTAACAACAGCCTGTTCTCCCTCATTAATGATGTACAAGGGGTTCAGGATTACAAAAAACAGTACGGCTCCTGCAAGAAAGCTCAAATATTTCGCGGTAGTTTTTTTCATTGTGCTGCCTCCTTGTCGAGGTTCCGGATGGGAAGGAAATTGTCCAGTTTCTTGTCTACCAGTGTTCCCTGTCCGGTTTCGCCGAAAAGGGTTTCCATAGCTTCAAGATACAACCGTCTGCGAGTAACATCGGGCGCGTTGCGGTATTCGGCGTACACGGCGTTAAAGCGCGCCACGTCTCCCCGGGCCTTGTTGACCCGCTCGGTAGCGTAACCGCGCGCGATCTGTACCATCTGTTCGGCTTCACCGGACGCCCGCGGAATTTCACGGTTGTACGCTTCCTTTCCTTCGTTGATAAAGCGGTTCATGTCCTGGATGGCCTTGTTGACATCTTCGAAGGCGGCCTGGACACCGGCCGGAGGCACGATGTTCTGGAGCTCCACGTTGATAATGTTTACGCCGAGACCAAACGCGTTAAGTTGTTCGTTCATCATGACCCGTGCGTTCGTTTCAATCGACGTCCGCTCGGGGCCGATGACATCAAGGATGGCGCGGTCGCCCACGAGCGTGTTGATTACCGCTTGTGATACATCCCGAATGGTGGAAAGACGAACATCCCTGTGTACATTGAAGAGCCAGGCACGCGGATCGGTTATGCGGTACTGGATAATCCATTCAACATCGACAATATTGAGATCTCCGGTGAGCATGGTTGATTCCCGGGTAAGATTGTTCTGATAGACATTCGAAGCACCGGGTCTGACCGTCCGGAAACCGAATTGTTCGGTTTGCACCGGTTTTGTCGGAACCGTGAAGCTCCGGTCGATCCACAGGGGAATCTTGAAGTGAAGGCCGGGCCCCACGGTGTTGATATATTTTCCAAAGCGGGTCACCACCGCGTCTTCGGTCTGGTCTACCACAAAAAACCCCGTGCCTGCAATGAATAAAAGCAGTATCGCTGCGGCAATCAGCCGTATCATGGACGGGGAGGGCCGAAACCGGAGTGTTCCCCGGTTGTATCCATCAGTCATGGTCATAATACCTCCGTAAATATACCGTTACTGTAGTAAATATACCCAGGATGGACAAGGACGGGTACGATGTCTATTGAATAAAAGAAAAAAAAAGCATACACTGTGCATATGATATTTCCATTAGAACAACTTGTAGAATATACCGGTAACGTGTACGAGATAACCTGTGCATCGATCCGCCGCGCGTTTCAGCTTTCCATGACCCGGGACGCTTCAATCGATGAAAACGGTGGCAAGGTAGTGTCCCTCGCTGCGCGGCAGGTCTTTACCAAGACGGTAGAATACCAGATCGAAAAGGACTGACGTCCCCGCTCCATGAACGGACCTGTTCCGGTTCTCGTCATTTTCGGACCGACGGCGGTCGGCAAAACGGCTGTTGCCGGGCGGCTCTTCGGGCCGGGCGGTCTTCTGGCCGGTAAAGCCGAAATTGTCAGCGCGGATTCCATGCAGGTATACCGCGGCATGGATATCGGTACGGCAAAACCCGATCCTTCCTTTTTAACTGATCTTCCCCATCATCTCATAGATATCAAGAATCCCGACGAACAGTTCGGTGTGGGTGAATTTGTTTCCGCGGCGGATACGGCCTGCGCCGATTGTTATTCCCGCGGGAATTTTCCCGTCATGCTCGGCGGAACCGGGTTTTATATCCGGAACTTTTTGCTCGGAATGCCGGAAACTCCGCCCTCCAGGCCGGAGGTCAGGGAACAAATAAAGGCGAGGATGGTGGAGGAAGGCGCTGCGGTCCTTATGGACGAACTCCGGGCCGTCGATCCGGCAAGCGCAAGCCGGATTCATGTTCACGATGAGTATCGCATTATCCGTGCCCTTGAAGTTCATGCTCTTTCGGGCAGACCGCTCAGTTCCTTTGCCCTGTCAGGATCCTTCAGAAGCGGCTACCGCTTCAAAACCCTGGTTCTTCACCGTGAGCGGGAAGAACTGTATGCCCGCATTGAACAGCGTGTCGCCGCAATGTTCCGCGATGGACTCGCCGGCGAATTCCGCTCCCTGCTCGAGCAGGGTTATGGCAAAAATGATCCGGGCATGCAGGCGATCGGTTACCGGGAGTTTTTCAGTTTTGATCCGCCGGGATCCCGACCCGACGAAGTGATGCCCCTGGTTTCTCACGCGACCAAACGGTACGCGAAACGACAGGAAACCTTCGTCAACTCGATTCCCGGAACTACCCGTATCCATGCTGATGATCATGATCTGCTCGGCACGGTCTGCAAAGAATTTTTTCAACAATTTTCGTAGCAGACCCGAGTACTTGACTGGATTTCCCATTACGTGCATACTGACGTGACAAAATCGAAAAGGAGTGCCGACGTGCCCTGCGGAAGAAAGAGAAAAAGACAAAAAATCGCTACGCACAAGCGTAAGAAGAAACTCAGAAGAAACCGGCATAAGAAGAAATAATCCCGCTCCGGGCTTCCGTTACTTGTAGCATATACGGCCCGGGCCGGACTTTTTTATGTTTTTCGGCGAAATCTGCCGTTTCAGTATGACGCTCGTGAGCGTATTCCGGTGCTTTGCACCGGTGGAAAGGATCGTAAACCCGGTGTTTGCGGTCTTTTTTTTTACTTTCCCCTATGGTATAATGCCGCATCATGACGAACTCCCTGCTTGCAAGCATACAAAGCCCTGAAGACGTACGGAAACTTGACAAGTCCGACATCCCCCGCCTTGCCCGTGAAATACGAAAGACCATTATTGATGTTGTCGGGACGAACGGTGGGCATCTTTCAAGCAATCTCGGCGTCGTTGAGCTGACCATAGCCCTGCACCGGGTTTTTTCGAGCCCGCAGGATGCTTTTATATGGGATGTTGGACATCAGTGTTATACCCACAAGCTCCTTACCGGGCGGTACGATCATTTTTCAACCATACGGAAACGTGACGGTCTTTCAGGCTTTCCCAAGCATGTGGAAAGTCCCCACGACATTTTCGATACCGGACATTCGTCCACCTCCATTTCGGCGGCCCTCGGGCTTCGTCTTTCACGGCAGATAACGGGAGAGCCCGGAAAGGTAATCGCCATTATCGGCGACGGAGCCCTCACCGGGGGCATGGCGCTTGAAGCCCTGTCTCATGCCGGAGAAACCGGACGAGACCTCGTCGTCGTGCTTAATGACAACAAGATGTCCATAAGCCGGAATACCGGCGCACTCTCGGAATATCTCAGCCGCCTGACCATGGGCGCGTCGTATCAGCGCTTCCGTTCAAAGGTTGACCGTATCATTTCCGCCATTCCCCTTTTCGGCGCTCCGCTAACCAGGATGGTGCACCGCCTCAAACGGGGCGTGAAGGGCATGCTGTTCAAGGACAATCTCTTCGTGGATCTGGGATTTGAATATGTCGGACCCCTTAACGGGCACAGCGTGGAAGAGCTTGAAAAGGTTTTCCGCGATGTACGGGCGCTCAACCGGCCCGTTGTGGTTCATGTACAAACCTGCAAGGGAAAGGGCTACAGCCTGGCCGAGGATGATCCGTCAACCTTTCACGGTATTGGTCCTTTTTGCATCAGTGACGGAAAGGTTGAAAAGTTCGATACAACGAGTTTCACCGAAGCCTTTTCCCGTGCCTTGCTTGAATGCGCGGAAAAGAATCCCCGCGTTGCGGCAGTAACGGCAGCGATGTCCCGGGGAACCGGTCTCGTTCCCTTTCAGCACCGGTATCCGGACCGGTTTTTTGATGTCGGTATTGCGGAACAGCATGCGGTAACGCTGGCTGGAGGCCTCGCGGTCGGCGGACTTAGTCCCGTTGTCGCCATCTACAGTACTTTCATGCAGCGCGCGGTTGACCAGCTAATCCACGACGTCGCGCTCCAGAACTTGCCGGTGGTTTTTGCACTCGACCGGTCCGGGGCTGTCCCCGACGACGGCGAAACTCATCAGGGCATCTTTGATATCGCGCTTTTCCGGCCGGTTCCCGGTCTTTCCATACTCACTCCCGCTTCGGCCGCGGAAATGCGCCTCATGCTTGTCTGGGCACTGGAACAGGGAAGTCCGGTGCTCATCCGCTATCCCAAGGCGCCCTGTCCGACCGAGCAGGAAGCCTTTTCGCTTCCGGTTGTTTCCGGGCGCGGCGTGTTTGTCCAGCGTGAAGCGCTTGATACCCTCATTGTCTGCACCGGAGGAATGTACAGCGAAGTACACGAAGCCGCCAATTTGCTGGGAAGATCGGGCAAGCCGGTGGATATCCTGAATCTCCGCTTCGTAAAACCCCTTGATGAAGCCTGGTTTCTCGACGCCGTACACGGATACCGGAATGTCGTTTTTGTGGAAGACGGCGTAATCACGGGAAGTATCAGCCGGGATCTTGCTGCCCTGCTGCATACCCGCAGCACGGTCGTATATACCGATGTCCTGGCATTCCAGGAAATTTTCTATCCGCAGGGAAACCGTTCCGAAATTTTGACGGCGGCAGGCCTTTCACCGGCGCATATCGCCGACTGTGTTGCTGCGTTGCGGGAGCGATCCCTCTCGGATTCGTTCTTATGAGCCGAATCCTTCCGCTTGCGGGCGGACGTGTTCTTTCCACGGATCTCCCCGCCTTTGTCATGGGAATACTCAACATAACCGGTGATTCATTCTGGGAGGGGAGCCGTGTTCCTTCCGCCGGAGAGGCCGTTGAACGGGCGCTCCGTATGGCGGATGCCGGGGCCGACATTATCGACATCGGCGGGGAATCAACACGGCCCGGAGCGCAGTATGTGTCTCCCGAAGAGGAACTGGACCGCATCATTCCGGTTATAACCCGTCTCAGAAAGGAATCTTCCATACCCGTTTCGGTTGACACCCGGAAAGAAGCGGTTCTTCGTGCCGCGCTTGATGCCGGAGCCGATATTCTCAATGACATTTCCGCGCTCGAGGATGATCCCGCAATGGCTGGAACTGCTGCCGCCGCGGATATCCCGGTCATTCTCATGCACAAGCAGGGAACCCCGGGAACCATGCAGGTTATGCCGCAGTACCGGGACGTGCTCTCCGAAGTGAAGGAGTATCTTTTTTCACGCGCGCGGTTTGCCGAAAACGCCGGAATTGCGCGGGATAAGATCATTCTTGATCCGGGCATAGGGTTCGGAAAAGACCGACGGCACAACCTCGCCCTGATAACGGGACTTGCGGAAATCGCGTCTGGGGGCTACCCTGTACTTATGGCCCTTTCACGGAAACGGGTAATCGGCGAGATTACCGGAAAGGATACCGCCGACCGGCTGGCAGGAACACTTGCCGCAAACTTGGTTTCCGTCCGCAACGGGGCAAGCCTGCTGCGGGTTCATGACGTTGCAGAAACCTGTGATATGCTAAAAGTACTACGGGAGACAGAAAACAAGTGGAATTCTTGAAAAAAGCAAGCGCCCTGTACGCGATTGTCCAGCCGTTTCTGGATATTACCATTCTCGCTTTTCTTCTGTATTTTGCGTACCGCATATTGGTCAAAACTCAGGCAATACAGCTGCTCAAGGGAACCGTTTCCCTTTTTCTCATTTACGCAATCGCGTTTTTGCTCAAGCTGAACACCCTGTTGTGGCTTCTGAACATTCTCGCTCCCGGCTTGCTCATCGGTGTAGCCATTGTATTCCAGCCGGAACTGCGAAAGATATTTCTCAAGATTGGCCAGAGCGACTGGCTCAGAATTGGAACAAGAAGCAAGCACAGCCATCTGGATTCGGTCATGACCACGGCGGAAATACTCTCCAACCGGGGACGCGGCATGCTTGCGGTGTTTGTCCGGCGGAACGGATTGCGGGATATCGCCGAAACCGGGACCCGGCTCAATGCCGATCTTACCTCGAGTCTGCTGGTTACCATATTCGGTCATGACACGCCCTTGCATGACGGTGCGGTCATTATTCAGGGAGGACACATCCTGGCAGCAGGCTGTTTTCTTCCCCTGTCCGAACAGCAGGATATCAGGAAATCGTTCGGTACCCGGCACCGGGCCGCGCTCGGACTTTCCGAAGAGACCGACGCAGTTGTATTGATTGTGTCGGAGGAAACCGGAGCGATCAGTCTGGCCTACGATTCACGGCTCTATTATGATCTTGCTTCAGCGGAAATAACGCGACGACTGGAAGAATTGCTCGACCTGGGAAGTGAAGGTACGCAAGCGGAGGACACCGGTAATGACGGTAAAGAACGTAACTGACAAACTGCTCGAGAACTGGCCCGCCAAGATTGTTTGTCTGTCGCTTGCCCTGTTGTTGTTCATGTTCTACCGCATGTCGACGCTCGAGCAGCGCGTTTTCTCCGTTCCCGTCCGCATTCAGACCAACGGCGAGCTGGTACCGGCGGCGAGTTATCCGCGAACGGTAACGGTCCGGCTGCGCGGTGAAACCGATATTCTGTACCCGATTGAAGAACGGGACATCTCGGTTTTTTTTGACCTGACGAATCTTGAACGGGAAGGGGAATTCCGCATACCGCTTCAGGTACAGATAGCAGGGCCCACCGGCGAGAATGCCGTTCTGGAAGCAACGGTGGAACCCGCCGAGATTTCCATGCGGGTGGAAAACCGTACCGTCAAGAAAGTTCCCGTTACTCCGAGCTTCACGGGATATCCGGAAGCCGGATACGAATTTGACGGATATCTCATCAACCCGGTTTCGGTTGAAGTGAGCGGACCGAGAACCATGGTCGACAACATTGACGAGATGCTTACCGAGCCGATAGATCTTTCGGGACGAAACGCCGGATTTGAAGGTTCCGCACTGCTGGTAAACCGGAGTCCGCTTATCACGGTGAGCAGCGGTGGAACGGTGGAATACCGCGTACGAATTACCAATACCATTATTACCCGTACCTTTACGGATGTTCCGGTTTCATTTGACAGTCTTGATCCCCGTTTTGAAGTTGCCGATATCGTTGAACCTGGAAGTTTGACGGTTCGGGGCCGCCAGATTGATCTTGCAGAGATCAATGTGCCGGAGGGAGCGCTGCGCGTGAATGCCCGCACTATTGTTGCATCCGGTGTGTACAGTCTGCCGGTTACCGCCGTTCTTCCCGAGGGATTTGAAACGATAGAGTACACCCCGCGCGAAATTCAGATCTACGTTGCAAGGAAAAAGGAATGATTGTCGGTATCGGACTGGATGTAGTGCATGTTTCCCGGCTTGAACACTGGAGAACGGTTCCCGGACTTCTTGACCGGTATTTTCACCCGGAAGAACTTGCGGCGGCCCTGAGCCGGAAGAGCTCGTCAACCCTTTCCCTTGCCGCGCGCTTTGCCGCAAAGGAAGCATTCGGAAAGGCAATCGGGATAGGGCTTCGGGGTATTACGCTGAAAAACATTCTTGTTGTGAACAATCACAACGGAAAGCCGGCCATGCGTCTTTTCGGAAATGCGCTGGACGCCTTTAAACGTTCGGGGGGTGAAACAATCCACCTGAGTCTTACCCATGAGCGGGATAATGCCCTCGCCATGGTGGTAATTGAAGGAGATCCCGTTGACTAAAAAAGAAGACAAAAAGGGTTCAATCACTTTTTACTCGCGCGACCAGATTGAGTGCCCCATTTGCGGCGCCAAATTCAAGCGCGAGGAGCTCATGTCCGGCGGTGGACGGATGATTGCCGGGAAACTCACGGATGAATTGCACCGCTTGTATGAACCGTCGGCAAAATACGGAGAAATTCATCCGTTGATCTATACGATGACCGTATGTCCCAAGTGTCATTATTCGGCCTTTCCCCAGGACTTCAACATCCTCGACAAGGAAAGCCTCAACCGGATCTATGAACATATGCAGGACCGGTATGAATCGATCCGCCATCTTTTTTCCAGCATCAATTTTGCCGGAGCACGGGGCCTCCCTGAAGGTGCGGCTTCATATTATCTTGCCATGCTCTGCTATGAATTTGTGGATACCAAATATTCTCCCACCATAAAACAGGGTGTTTGTTCCCTCCGGGCCGCCTGGCTCTTTGATGAGCTTGCGAAAAAATACCCGGAAGAAAACTATGGCTACATGGTTACCCTGCTGTACCGGAAGGCGTACTTTTTTTACCGGCGCGCCGTGGAACTCGAAAGCAGCGGCAAGGAAATGATCGCGAACATGAAATCGTTCGGTCCCGATGTTGACAAAAATTATGGATACGACGGGGTTCTCTATCTTTCTGCCCTTCTGGAAGTAAAATACGGATACCGCAATGATGCCGAACAACGGAAAACACTGCTTGCACAGCAACGCCGTTCCCTGGCGAAAATGTTCGGGCTGGGAAAGTCGTCAAAAACGAAACCGGGTCCGCTTCTTGAGCATGCCCGTACCCTCTATGAAAACATCGTGGCCGAACTGAATGAAGAGGAAGAGGGAGATGACGAGGACTGAGCCGATGGATCGGAATATTGTTCTACGCCTGTCCTATGACGGAACCGGTTTTTCAGGTTGGCAGCGGCAGAACGGTGCAAATAGCGGAAAATACCGGACGGTGCAGGAAGAAATTGAAAAAGCTCTTGAAAAAATGCACGGGCACCCGGTTTCCCTTACCGGATCGGGACGTACCGACTCCGGGGTGCATGCCGCCGGTCAGGTAGCCAATTTTTTCACCGATATAGCATCGATCCCTGAAGAACGGTTCATTCCCGCGCTAAATTCCATGCTTCCGCACGATGTACGCATTCACGATGCCAAAAGCGCTCCTGCCGAGTTTCATGCGCGGTTCTCGGCGCGCTCACGCACCTATCGATATTTTATCCACTGCGGAGCCTCTCCCCTGGCGCATGAAATGCCCTATGTGTGGCATCTGGGGCGATGGCCCGACCTGTACCGCCTGTCCCGGATGTGTACCTTTTTGTACGGCGAAACGGATTGTACCACGTTTGCCGCCTCCGGCGATCTGAGTCACTCAAAGTCACGCTATCTCTACGGTGCCCATTTTTTTCCACAGGGGGATCGTCTGGTTTTTGAAATTACCGCGAACGCCTTTCTGTGGAAAATGGTACGCTCCATTACCGGAACCCTGATTGATCTGGAGAAGCGGGGCGCGGATCCGGACGAATTTGCCGACATACTTGCATCCCGGGACCGGTCCCGCGCGGGACAAACCGCTCCGGGAACCGGACTCTTTCTCTGGAACGTGCGGTATTGAACAGTTGGTGTTCAGAGAAGATGAACCGGATCAACGTCAACCTCGATATAGAGCGCTGATACCGGTTTGTACTCGCTCCGGAATGTGTTCACGGCCCGGATGAGCGGGGTTATTTTTTCACCCCGGAGGAGTATCTGGTGGCGATAGTTGCCGGAAATGAGTGAAAGGGGACACTCGGCGGGACCCATAAGCTCTCCATGACCGCGGACGAGCGGTTCAAGAATTGCCGCCGCTCCTGCCGCTCCTGTTTCTGCCGTCTTCTCCCGCTTGCTCCGGAACACCAGACGGATGAGGCGGCTGAACGGCGGGAATCCGAGAGCGCGTCGCTGCTCAAGCTCATGCGCGTAGAATCCTTCAATATCACAACGACTCGCATACACAATTGCGGGATTATTGGGACTCCAGGTCTGGATGAGTACCCGTCCGTCCGGAAAATACCGGCCGGCGCGGCCGGCGACCTGGACAATGAGTGAAAAGGTTCTCTCCGCCGCGCGGAAATCCGGCATGTGGAGTCCGGTATCGGCCAGAGCAATTCCGACCAGGCGAAGACCGGGGAAATTGAGCCCCTTGGCTACCATCTGTGTTCCCAAAAGAATATCCGTCTCACCCCGGCGGAATTTGTCGAGTGCCGTCTTGAGACGATCCTTGCCCCGTACCGTATCCGTATCGACCCGTTGAACCGAGTAGCCGGGGAAGAGGGAACGAACTTCGTCTTCAATGTATTCGGTGCCGAATCCTGCATACCCCACATCGAGGGAATTGCATTCAGGACAGGATTCGGGCGGGCGGATTTGCCATCCGCAGTAGTGACACTTCATGACGCCGTCACCGCGGTGGAGCGTCAGGGGCACCGAGCAGTTTTTGCAAACCATGGAATACCCGCAGGTGTTGCACCGCAAGAAGTGGGTAAACCCCCGCCGGTTCAAAAAAATGATGGATTGTCGGCCGGCTTCCTTTGTTTTGCGAACTTCTTCAATCAGCGGTTCGCTCAGGGCGCCGGACCCGGCTCCGAGAGGAATAATCGATATTTCGGGCGGTGAGCCGCCGGAAAGACGGCAGGTCAGGGGATACATGCGCAATGCGCCGGTTTTAATCTGGTACCAGGCTTCCAGGGAGGGGGTGGCGCTTCCCATAACCAGCGGACAGTTTGCCTCGCTGCAACGGTGCATCGCTACCTGGCGGGCATGATAGCGCGGGGTAGTACCCGACTTGTAGGAACCGTCATGTTCTTCATCGATAATGACCAGACCGAGATTTTTCACCGGGGCAAAAATGGCGCTCCGTGCGCCAACGACAATCCGTGCTTCTCCGCGTCTGATCCGTTGCCATTCGGCAAGCCGCCTGCTTCCGGTCAGGCCGGAATGAAGAACGGCCGCGGCCGAACCGAACCGGCTTTGTATGGCTTCTACAACTTGATGGGTCAATCCGATTTCCGGAACAAGATACAGGATATCCTTGCCCCGGGAAAGGATGATTTCGGCGGCCCGCAAAAAAACTTCCGTTTTTCCCGATCCGGTAATTCCGTGTAGATAGACCGGCGAGGTAGTGTCCGTATCTACAATGCCCTGAACAGCCGTCTCCTGCTCACTTGAAAGTGAAAAGGTTCCTTCGGGGAAGAAAAGATCGTCGGTAAAGACGCTGTCCGGCGTAGATTCCCGTTTCCCGGACGGGAGCATGGCAGCGAGTGCTTCGCCGGGGGAACAGAGATAAAATGACGAAATCCACCGGGCAAGACGGACCTGGGCGCCATCAAAGAGGGGCTCCTGGTCTATAAACCGGGTAACGGGTTTTATTTCTTCGGCCGGGAGCGGACAGGACGGCGGAACGGATTGTGATGCGGCGATAACGTATCCGGTCATGCGGCGGGAACCGAAGCGGGTTTCTACCCGCTTTCCGGCCGCTTCAGATACGCTTTCACAGTCCGCGCTGTAGGTGAAGGACTGGTTAACCGGAACATTGAACAGGACCTCAAGATATACCCGCATTACCGGTCACCAGTCGGGGGTACTCCGGCAGAACCTTCGGAATCGAGCCAGGCACGAAGTTTTTTCAAGTCTTCCCATGCAGGGCGTTTGAGCGATTCCTCGCGGAGGAGAGCGCTCGGGTGATAGGTGGGCATGAGGGGAATACCGTGATAGCTGAGAAAGGTACCATGCAGCTTACCGATCCCGCTGTCCGTTTTCATGAGATTCTGAAGAGCAACCCGACCCAGGACCAGAATGACCGCGGGATCAAGAAGGCGAATCTGACGGTCGAGATAGGGAAGACATCTGGCTGCTTCATCTTCCGGATGAGGATCCCTGTTTCCGGGGGGCCGGCATTTTACGATATTGGCGATGAAGGTATTTGTATCCCGTGAAAGATCGATCGCGGCGAGCATTTTATCCAGAAGCTGCCCGGCTTTTCCCACAAAAGGATGACCGGTGCTGTCTTCATCGGCGCCGGGACCTTCCCCCACGACAAGCACCAGCGGGTGTTCGACGCCTTCCCCGGGAACCGTAAAATTACGCGTTTCAGCAAGCGGACAGCGGCGGCAGGCCGCAATCTCCGCGGCGATTGATTCAAGAGTATCGCCGCTGGTGTCCGGATCGTCGATAAAGGTAACCGGGGCCGGCTCAGGTCGGCCATAACCGGAAAGGCGGCAGCGGGCGGTTTCGAGTAGTTGATAGAGAAGTTCTTTGTCATCCCGGGTCACATGCCTAGAATACCGCAAGCCGGGAAAATTGGCAATCCGGTGGAAGTGCTGTAAAACGGGTTGAACTATCGGGCAGGACGATCACACCGCGTCCACTGCAGCAACAGCCTGCGCTGTTTTTGCTTCATCGAGCGGGTGTGGATACGCTTCAATGACCGCCTGATAAAACGCCAGGGTTTTTTTCGCATGGGTTTCGATGGTAAACCGGCGCGCAATGTCCCTGCTTGCTTCTCCGAACGCGCGGCGTTTATCGTTATCGGTAATGAGTTCTTCCAGGTATCGTTCAACCTCGATGTCCGAATCTCCCCGATAGCCGTTTTCCCCGTGCAGAACGGTATCAAAAAAACTGCTGTCCGAACGGGTTACTACTGGAAGTCCGGATGTCAGGGCTTCAAGAACCGTCATTGAGTGCATTTCGGAAAGGGAAACGGTGGTAAAGATATCGCTCATTGCATAGTACGTATGGAGATCATTCCAGTTCAGATACCCCGTGAAAATGATGCGGTGATCGAGATATATCTGACCGGTTTTCTTTTTCATCTGTTCGAGCATGGGGCCGACACCGACAAAGAGCATGGTAACCTTTTCGAAGCGTTTTACCAGGTTAATGGCGATGTCCAGTAATTCCAGCACCCGCTTTTCCTCGCCAATACGGCCGACAAAGAGGAGTACCGTGTTGTCTTCGGGAATGTTCCAATTCCGGCGCATTTGCAGCAATTCATCCGGCGTATCTTTCTTGTTGATAAACGCTTCCATGTCCACTGCGTTGGGAATAACAACCGAAGGAATCTGGGGAAGCATGAAATCTTTCTTGAAGTAATCCCGGGCCTTGCTCGAAACATTGATGAGGGCATAGAATTTCTTGAAGAGACGTTTTACAACCTTCCGGATAGCCTTGACCGGTATGAGCCGGGCCATGGGTATGTAGAAATTGTAAAAATCTTCCCACATGGTATGAGTTGTCGCAATGGTCGGCAGGCGCATGGCCTTGCCGATGCTCTTGGCCGCGTGTGCCATGTAGAATTCTGTGTGACTGTGAATGATTTCTATGTTGTGTTCCCGGAGAAAGGCCATTATCTTTCGTTTTTGGGGAAACCCGATAAACTCGTTGGTTCCCAGACCGAGCGGTATGGCGCGGACACGGAAAACGTTCGGGTCATCAGGACGGGTTTTACGTGATTCAGGGCTGTTTTCCACCGTTACCACCACAACATGATGTCCCATCGCTTCAAGCGCTTTTCGTGACTGAACCATGACGGTAACCACGCCGTTCTTGGCAGGTAAATAGCTGTCTGAAAACAATGCGATATTCATGAAACCGAGTATAGCCCCGACCTGGAACTTTGTAAATGACGGCCCCACGCATAAATCTTCTTGTTCTTTCTCCTGCAAGGATTTATACTGACTGGTATATCATGAAACAAAAAATAGCGTTTCTGTATCTGAACACCGGCGGCGGCCATGTTGCACCGGCCCGGGCACTGGCCCAGGGGATTGAATCCTCGTATTCCGACACGGCGGAACCACTGCTGGTAAACGGTTTCAGCGACAAGATGCCCCTGTGCCGCCGTTTTTTTGAAAACGGCTACCAGGTGTCCTCGAATTATTTCGAAGCGGGGTACGTTCTTTTTTATCGGCTTACCGAATATCCGGCGGCCATACGGTTCGGCAACTATTTTGTCTCGATTCATGGTGTACGCAATTTGATGCGCATCCTCCGGGAAAACGGGATTACCAAGGTCGTGTGTATGCACGAAATCCTTATCATCATGGCCCGGGAAGCGATAGACCGGGTTAACCCCTCCATTCCGCTCATAACGATGGTAACCGATCCCTTTACGGCGCACGCGCTCTGGTTTTACGTAAAAAACAACGATCTGGTCGTTTTTTCGGACAAGCTTCGCAAGGAGGCGGTTGAACGATATGGACACGATCCCGAGCGGGTTCACTGCTTTCCGTTTATCTTGTCCAAAGCCTTTGACCGCCCGTATACAGAAGACGAAGTAGCGGAAGCAAAGAAGCGACTGAATATTCCACCGGGGCAAAAGGTGCTTCTCATCGCCGGAGGCGGCGAGGGACTCAAGAGCGCGGACAGGATTGTCGCAGCATTTCTCCGGCGTAAACGTCCTGAACTGCTCATCGTTGTATGCGGCCGGAACAAATTGCTTCGTTTGCAGGTTTCAACCATGGTCGAGATGAAAAAAGCGAAGAATGTACGTGTTTACGGATTTATTCCCTTCATGCCCGATCTTCTGAACTGCGCGGACTGTGTCATTACCAAGGGCGGTGCCTCCACGGTCATGGAAGTTCTATCCGTGGGCAAACCGGTCATTTTTTCAACCTTTATTCGTGGCCAGGAGCTGGGGAACGTCCTCTACGCGGTACATAACGGCGCGGGCGCGTACATACGAAAACCGGGTCAAATTCTGGATCATGCGGCGAATATTCTGGACGATCCCGCTCTTGCCCGGCAGATGCAGGCAAACGCCAGGCAGCTGGGTATCAAAAACGGTTTGTACGATGTGCTGTCTTTTATTCATTCCTTCAAATTTGGATGATTTCGTTCTTGAGTTCACGGGAAATCTACGATATAGTGCACAAAGCGAGGAAGGAATGTATGACTACCAGAAAAAATGTGCTTGTGGCGGTCGCGTTGTTGCTTTCAGGCTCCCTGCTTTTTGCGCAGGTCGCGGCTGATCCCCTCGATTATTTTTATGACGACCTGACTATCTGGGAAACCATGGGGATGGTCCGGAATCTTCCTCCGGTCAGACCCTATCCGCTTCCCCTGGTAAAAACCATTCTTGAATCGGTGATGGAGAAGGGTGATCGTACCCAGCGGGAAATAGCACGTTCCCATTTTGACCGGCTCTTCGGACGTACCGTGAGTTTCGGGGGAAAGACGGGCCTGGCCCTTGACACCTACAACGACTACAAGCAGATGGATCTTGCCGTTTCGCTTGACGCGAATTTCACCTTCACGGACATCGTGAGCGCAAGTGTTTCGGCAGACGGATGGGCCGTCAACAAACTCCCCGACGAGGAACTCAAACCGGCCTGGGAACGTTCTACCAAGAATATTGTCAAGGACAACGCGAAGGTGGGACCTTTCTATATTCTGCCGTCGATTACGTCCTCCATTTCCGTTGGAACCGATGATACCTATCTAAATGCCGGACTCATGCGCGGTTCCTGGGGACCAATATACGAAAACGGCATTATAGTAGGACAGCAGGCGCATGCCGCAGGCCAGTTTACCTTTGCGCTGAACCGTCCGGAATGGTGTTTTGATTTTTCCCTGTTCGCGCTCAGCGCAACTGCGGACGATGATGTAGAGGACTATTACCCGGACAAGTATTTGTCCCTGCATTCATTCGAATACCGTCCGGTTGACTGGTTTTCGATATCGATATTCGAATCGGTTGTCTATGGGGATCGTCTGGATCTCCTGTATTTGCTCCCGCTTTCTCCCTACATGATCAGCCAGGGAAATACCGGCTTTCACGACAATTCCTACCTTGGAGGAACCTTTACCGTCCGCCCGCTGGAGGGCATGAAGGTTGACGGAACACTGATTGCCGACGATCTGAGTTTTAACGATATTGCCAAGTTCAATTTTGACACCAAGTGGCGGATTGCTGGACAGCTCGGTGTGTCCTACGCACCCCGGAAATCGGGTCTCTTTACCCGGATCATGCTCGATTACACCATGGTCACTCCCTACACCTATACACACAAGGAAGGTGACTCTCTGGACGTGACCGCACCGAACTTTCAGAACTATTTACATGCTGGAAAAAACTTTGGCGCCGCGCTTGACCCGAATTCCGACCGGATAAATCTGCGGATTCGTCTGCGGCCGCTGGAAGCGGTGGATGTGGACCTCGTCGGGGTGCTCATACGGCATGGAAATGTGAATGAGGGGATGGACGACCGGCGAATTCGCGAGTATGTCACCAGTGATGGTTCATACATTACAGATGGAAGCATCAGGAATGCGTCCGGAACTGACAGCGGTCACGCGTTTTTTTACTCAACACCCTTTTTGACCCAGGATACCATTCAGTACATCTGGCAAACCGGATTTGATGTTACCTGTCGGCTTCCCGTACTGAAATCCGGCGGCTACATGGTATTCCGGCTCGGCTACCGTTTTGAAGTCAATATCAATCCTGACGTTAACCGGCAGATCTACACCTACGATGAAACGCTCATTAACGAAGATGGTTCACGAGTGAGTGAAGAAGCAATAGACGCAGCCGCGGAAGCTCAGCTTGAAGCCTGGAAAGACAAGGCGACCGGCACCGTATTCAACAACTACATTTCCGCCGGATTCGAGTACTTTTTCTAGGAATCTTGTTCCGGAATGTCCTGTTCGGGGGTAACAACCTTGCCGCCGTACAGGGCTTTCGGATAAATGACGATCCCGAGCTTCTTTTCCAGCCGCGCGAGACTTCTCAATTCGAATTCGTCGCCGAAAATGGCATTTATTCCGCTTTTCCCTGCCCGTGCGGTGCGGCCGGCACGATGAATGAAGAAGTCGGTGTTTTCCTGCACATCCATCTGCACAACATGGGTTATTCCCGGAATATCCAGGCCTCGGGCGGCAAGATCGCTCGTTACCAACACCGCTGTTTTTCCGCTCCGAAACCGGTCAATCGCGGTTTTACGGTCCTTCTTGTCCAGTTTTGCATGCAGCGCGGCGCAGTCAATGCCCCGGTGCTGCAGCTGGGATGTGATGTTCTCAACCTGTCCGAGAACGGCAGTAAACACCAGGGTCTTCGCCGGCTTTTCGGCGACAAGGAACCGCCGCAGGGAGTCAATCTTGTCCCGCCGCTCACTGTGGAACACCCAGTGGGTAATGTTTCCGGCGAGGACATTTCCCGCGGGCATTTCAATCCGCTCAACATCCGAATTTGCCGGGATAAGCGAGTTTAAAATGTTGGTATGCTTTTCTGTCAACGTCGCTGAACAGGACACAAACTGTGCGCTCTCCGGTATAAGCGAGAGTAGTTCCGCAACCGTATCGCGCATTTCCGGCGAAAGAAGACGATCAACTTCGTCGAGCACTACCAGTTCAATCGATCGTGTAGAAAATTTCTTGATACGGATCAACTCGATGATTCGGGACGGACCGCCGACGAGAATATCCGGTTTCTTTTTCAGGGATTCAATCTGACGTTTCAGGGGAGCCCCGCCAATGCAGAGCGCGGCCGTTACCGGAAGCTCCGAGTCGGTTGCAAGGGACGCGGCGGTTTGGCGTATTTGAGACCCCAGCTCATGGGTCGGAGCGATGACCAGAGTGGTAATACTCCCTTTCTTGCTCCGGATAAACGCCGGTATAAGGTAGCAAAGGGTTTTTCCCGTTCCGGTTTCCGACTGGAAACCGGTATTTGAACCGGAAAGTATGCGCGGAAGTACTTCCTCCTGTACGGGAGTCGGTATGGTTATGCCGTTTTTTTCAAGGGCCTTTATAATCTGTTCGGGAACACCGAGATTGCGGAAATCACTCATGGATGCAGGATAGCATAAAGCGGGCATAAGTGCTATAATTGATACCAGCTACCGAAAGTCACGGAGGGTATTCTTGAAAATCGGTATTGACACCTTCGGCTGTGATCACGGTCGATCCGGGATCGGTTCATATATACTGTCGCTCGTCAACAATCTGGGGAATACCGAGGTACGTGTTGAGCTTTTCGGTCCCGAACTCGACCGGTATACCTACAGCTCAGGTCAGGAAAACGTTGCATACACCGGAGTTTCTGTCGCAGACAGCCTGTTGGCCGAGCGACTCTGGCATGTAACGTCGTTGCCCTCATTCGCGAAAAAACACGGGTATTCCGCCATCCTCTATCCTTCGGGAACAAAACTGCTGCCGCTCAAATTTACAGTTCCTTCGGTAGTGGTCATGCAGGATGTCCTGTCCGATCTCTATCAGCGTTCTGATGACGGTTTTATCAACGGACTGTTGCGCTCACAATTGAAACGTGTGGACCGAATAATTGCGTCAAGTACATTTGTGCGCGATGATCTCGTATCGCTCAAAATTCCCGAATCGCGGATAACGGTTATTCATAACGGAATTGATACCAGTCTTTTTTATCCCAGAACAACCGCCAACAACGAAGCGGTGCTCATTCATCCTTTTTCAATACGTCGGCCGTACATTATTTACGCATCGCGGGTTACCTATCCGGCAAAAAAGCATGTTGAGCTTATCCGTGCCTTCGAGTTGTTCAAGAAGAAAACCGGCGCTCCGCATCGTCTCGTTCTGGCTGGTGCTGACGGCGTAAATGCCGAAATGGTTCACCGCGAAGTACTCAATTCAACAGTCGCGTCGGACATTTTGCTGACCGGTTACTTTCCCCATCAGAGCTTGCCCGAGCTCTATTCCGCAGCCGACGCATGTGTATTTCCTTCGGCGGCAGAAGGTGTGGGCTTGCCGGTTCTGGAAGCGATGGCGTGCGGTATCCCGGTTGCCTGTGCGCGTGCGGGGGCCTTGCCGGAGATCGCGGGAGAAGCCGCACTGTACTATGATCCGGACGATCCGGAAGAAATTGCCGGTGCAATTGAACGAATAGTCCGTAACGGTACCGGCGCAAACGACTCGCTACGAAGCGAACTCGTTGCTCGTGGACTTGCCTGGGTACAGCAGTTCAGCTGGAGCAAGTGCGCCGCGGAAACGCTCGAAACAGTAGCAGGAATGTAAAAAAAAACTCCCCGAAGGGAGTTTTTTTTACGCTGTTTTCTGGTCAACGAGCCGTATTTCCGGTTTGATTGACCGGTTAACCACGTCGCGGCTGATAACAACCCGCTTTTTGCCCTCAATCGAGGGGATTTCGAACATAAGGTCAATCATCAGCTTTTCAACGATCGCCCGCAATCCGCGCGCGCCGGTATTCTGCTTGATGGCAAGTTCGGCTATAGCTTCGATCGCGTCGTCTTCGAATACGAGGTCAACCTTGTCGATACCGAGAGACGCCTGGAACTGCTTTACAATGGCATTCCGGGGTTCGGTAAGGATGCGGGTAAGATCTTCCCGGGACAACTCGTCGAGCGCAACCGTGATGGGGAGCCGTCCGATAAACTCGGGAATCATGCCGAACTTTATCAGATCGTCCGGAGCAAGGTGATCAAATAATTCCTGAATATTCCGCTCATGGGTTGCCTTGATATCCGCTCCAAATCCCATGGGATGCTGAGCAATACGAGATTCAATCGTCTTGTCGAGTCCCACAAACGCACCGCCACAGATAAAGAGAATATTGGTTGTATCGATCTTTATCATTTCCTGATTGGGATGTTTTCGGCCTCCCTGGGGAGGTACCGATGCCTGGGTGCCTTCAATGATCTTGAGAAGTGCCTGTTGCACACCCTCGCCGGACACATCACGGGTAATGGATACGTTCTCACTCTTGCGGGCAATCTTGTCAATTTCATCGATATAGATAATACCGCGTTCTGCCGAAGCAATATTGCCGCCGGCATTCTGAATGAGCTTGAGCAGAATGTTTTCTACATCTTCGCCCACATACCCTGCTTCGGTAAGGGTTGTTGCGTCGGCAATGGCAAACGGCACTTTCATTTTCTGGGCAATTGTCCGTGCAAGCAGCGTCTTTCCCGAGCCGGTTGGTCCAATAAGGAGTACATTGGATTTTTCAATGACAATGTCTTCCGGCTTTTTGGTGGGATTTGCAATGCGCTTGTAGTGATTGTACAGGGCAACCGACAGTGTCTTCTTGGCCTGTTCCTGACCAATTATATACTGGTCAAGATGTTCTTTCATTTCTTTCGGTGTGGGGATGTCGCCAGAAAATTCGGTGGAAAGCTGCTGGTTTTCCTCGTCGAGTATTCCCTTGCAAACGTCAACACAATGATCGCAGATAAACACACCGGGACCGGCGATTATTCTGCGGGAATTGTCTGCTGTCTTTCCGCAAAAAGAACAAACCTGTTCTTTTTCACTTCGATTTTTTGCCATTTTTCCTCCGGTTCATAACCTGATCCACAATACCGTAGTCCATGGCTTCCTGAGCGGACATGAAAAAATCACGTTCCATGTCCAGGGCAATCTGATCTTCACTCTTTCCGGTATGGAAAGCGAAATATTCAATGGTCAGTTTCTTGAGGCGGATTATTTCGCGGGCCTGAATCCCGATATCCACCGCCTGTCCCTGAACACCGCCCCAGGGCTGATGAATCAGTACTCGGGAGGAGGGCAGGGCATTGCGTTTGCCGTCGGTTCCGGCGGCCAGAAGAATTGCCGCCATGCTGGCGCACTGGCCGAGACAAAAGGTTTGTATGTCCGACCGGATTTGCTGCATGGTATCGTAGATCGCGAGCCCTGCGGTAACCGATCCGCCGGGGCTGTTGATGTACAGGTTGATATCTTTTTCCGGATTCTGGGAATCCAGGAAAAGAAGCTGGGCTACCACGAGATCCGCGGTAGTATCCGTAATTTCTCCGTCAATGAAAACAATCCGGTCCTTGAGCAGTCTCGAAAAAATATCGTACGAACGTTCACCGTTGCCGGTTTGCTCGATTACGTAGGGGACCAGGGAGTTCATTTGTTCATTCATCATTTACTGTCCGTCTTTAAAGAGTTCTGCAAACGGCGTTTTTTTGCCCTTCGCGATGGTGCACTTCTCAAGAAGTTCGCCGTACAGCCGCTGCTCCTTGATGTCATCTATAAGATACTCTTTCTTGCGGGGGTCCGCATAGTGGTTTTTGACTTCATCGACCGAAATGCCGGCACCTTCCGCGATTTTTGCGAATTCGGCTTCAACTTCTTCCGGAGTAACGGTAATCTGACGGTCCTTGAGGAGCAGTTCGACAATAACCCGGCTCTTGAGCAGTTTTTCGGCTTCCGGCTTCCATGATTCGAGCATGGTTTCTTTCGCCTGACCGGAGGCTGCCATGAGCTTTTCAAGCTGGGCTACATCGGTCCTGAAGCGTTGGGCAAGCATCTGCCAGCGTGATTCAAGCTCGGCCTGAACCATGGATTCGGGAAGATCAAACGGATTCGCCTCAACCATTTTTTCAAGAAGGGCGTTGCTGCGCAGTTCCTTGAGCTTGTTTTCGAGCGCGGTATTCATGTTTGCCTTGAGATCGTTCTTGAGATCCTCAAGGGTCTTGTATTTCTCGTTCACATCCTGCGCAAGTTCATCGTCAAGTTCGGGAAGCTGACGTTCCTTGAGCGCGGTGAGGGTCACCCGGATTTTTTTTGTTGTACCGGCAAGATCCTTGTCTTCGAAGTCTTCCGGATATTTCTTCGTAATGTCTTTTGACTCACCCTTTTTCATGCCGGTTACTTCATCGTCGAATTTGTAGATGTTGTATCCGGTGCCGATGGTGAACACAAAGTCTTCCCGTTCGGTTCCTGATATGGGGTTTCCGTCCTCGCCGAGTTCGCAGTAATTGACGGTAGCGATGTTGTCCTTTGCCGCTTTCGCGCCGTCGGCACTGTCGATAACGATGGCGTTCCGCTCACGGATCGCTGCAAGTTCTTCCTTGAGTTCGGCGTCCCCGATTGCTACCTGGGGCACTTCGATCTTGAAGCCTTCGGTTTTTTCGAGGGTGACTTTCGGGAATACGTCGTAGGTAACGGAAAAGGACATATCCTTGCCGAGTTCAATCTCGGGAGCGTTTTCCATGGTGGGGCGGGAGTAGGGAAGCGGGCGTTCAAATTCGTCAGCCTGCTCGAAAACTTCTCCGAGCGCTTTTTCCATGATGTCGCCGGCTGCATCTCCCTTGATCGCCTCGCCATATTTTTTTTCAAGAATGCTTACCGGAGCCTTTCCCTTGCGGAAGCCGGGAATCTGTACGTTTTTCGCGTATTTCTGGAGCAGTTCCTGATAGGCTTTTTCAAGCTCGGTCTTGGGAATGGTTACGTCAAGCTTGACGCGCGATTTTTCCAGTTTGGTAATTTCTTTGGTAAGGTTCATATTGGTATCCTCTTGAGTTTGTGTGCACCAGTCTACCGGGTTGGCGGTAACGGTTTCAAGGTATAAAAAAAGCGATCCGGATTCCACCGGATCGCTTTTCCACGTTAGAGCGGGAAACGGGAGTCGGACCCGCGACATCCACCTTGGCAAGGTGGCGCTCTACCACTGAGCTATTCCCGCAAAATCATGTTGTCACTCGTGTTGCGCGTTGTGGAATCTGCGAGAGGAGGGACTTGAACCCTCACGCCAAAGCACCAGATCCTAAGTCTGGCGTGTCTGCCAATTCCACCACTCTCGCTCGCGAGTGAGTGTCCCCATTTAAGGGCGACGGTAGTGTACCGTAGAGAAACGGTTAATGTCAATATGACGTGTTCCGTTTCTTCTGAGCCATGAAGGGATCGAACCTTCGACCCACAGATTAAGAGTCTGTTGCTCTACCAGCTGAGCTAATGGCCCGTCAGGACTTACTTTGTACTGTAAACTGTTTTTTTTGTCAATCCTGTGTGATAAAAATATCTACTGCTATCAAAATTGTTGAAGAAAAGGCACATCCCGTATCGGGATGTGCCCTGAATCAGTGTTTAGAAAGGATTTTCCGTCGGATAGGGAAGACTCCTTGGCTGATTATAATTGATTTCATCCACCGGAACGCCAAGAAGCTTAAAAACCTCAAAGAGCGCCTTCCCGTGATGACCAAAAGAAACAGCCCCATGATGAGGATAGTTTTTCTCGATCAACACATGACGATAGAATCTGCCCATTTCCTTTATGGCGAATACACCGATGGAACCGAACGACTGTGTCGCAACCGGAAGCACCTCGCCTTGTGCAAGATAGGCGCGGATCTTTGCGTCCGCAGTAGACTGCAGGCGGAAAAAGGTGATGTCTCCGGGGATAATATCGCCCTCGAGTGTTCCGTTGGTAACTTCGACGGGAAGAGCTCTGGCCATAATCATCTGATACTTCATTTCGTGTGACGAAAGCTTGGTCGAACAGGTGTTGCCGCAATGAAAGCCCATGAAGGTATCCGTATGGCTATAGTCGAACTTTCCCTTGATTGACTGTTCATACATGTCATCCGGAACGGAGTTGTTGATATCCAGGAGGGTAACCGCGTCCTGACTCACGCAGGTACCGATAAACTCGCTCAAGCAGCCATAAATATCAACCTCGCACGATACCGGAATACCTCGTCCGGTAAGGCGGCTATTCACATAGCAGGGAACAAAACCGAACTGAGTCTGGAACGCGGGCCAGCACTTTCCGGCTATCGCGACATGCTCCCGGTATCCCTTGTGTGCTTCGATCCAGTCAAGCAGGGTAAGCTCATACTGCGCGAGCTTTGAGAGAACCTCCGGCTTCTTGTTCCCGGCGCCAAGTTCCCTCTCCATGTCCCTGACCACGTCCGGGATCCGGGGATCACCTTCGTGTTTGTTGAATGATTCAAACAGGTCGAGTTCCGAGTTTTCCTCGATCTCGACACCGAGATTGTATAACTGCTTGATCGGCGCATTACAGGCGAGAAAGTTAAGCGGCCGTGGACCAAAGGACATGATCTTGAGTCTGGAAAGGCCGACAAGTGCCCGTGCAATGGGCAGGAACTCATTGATCATGTCTGCACAGGCGGCAGCGGTTCCAACCGGGTATTCAGGAATATACGCCCTGATATTGCGAAGTGCCAGGTTGTAGCTTGCGTTCAGCATGCCGCAGTACGCGTCTCCCCGGCCGCCGCACAGATTCCCCTGCGTCTCTTCTGCCGCTGCGACGAACATTTTCGGTCCGTCAAAATGTTTGGCGAGCAGCGTCTCCGAAATCTCGGGGCCAAAGTTGCCCAGATACACACATACTGCGTTACATCCGGCTTTCTTTATATCTTCAAGAGCCTGTACCATATGGATTTCGCTCTCTACGATACAAACGGGGCATTCATAAATATCAGCCGCATCATATTTTGCCTTGTATGCGGCTACAAGCGCTTTTCGCCTGTTAACGGAAAGTTCCTCCGGAAAACAGTCGCGGGAAACAGCGACAATGCCCAGTTTAATCTTTGGAATGTTGTTCATTGCAATAAAACTCCTTATATAGTGCTATTCAGGGAACAGACACATAAGTATACATGGTTTTTGCCGGATGTATCAATTTATTCCGTAATAAAGCCGTGATTACCTGTTTCTGCGATGTGTCCACAATGGTATACTGACGACACGTAAGGAGTACTTTTTTATGAATCGGATTATTTGTTTGCCCGTGTTGTTATGCTGTGTGGGGATTCTTGCATTTGGCCAACCAGTTCCCGCTCAAAAGCTTGAAGCATCGGATATTGAAGCGTTTTTGGAAAACTATGACGCTATAGAATCCAGCATGGCTACGCTTGATTATGATCTTGGCAATGTTTTAGCAGGTGTTGAAGGTCCACAAGAAATGCTGGATCATTTCAGGAATAATGAAACTCCAAAAGAGATTCAGGACATAATGAGTGCTAACGGATTGGGTTCGGATGGACTTGAAAAGATGACCATCATTATTATCAGTGCATACGGCTTTCACATTGAAGATATGTTTTTATCCAAAGGAATTGATCTGGATGATATTTCCGGGCACGAGTACAACTCCGAACTGAAAGAGTTTCGGGATGAAATAGCTGCGGTCCGTGGATTGGTTCATCCGGAAGATCTGGAATTGATACGGGGCAGAGCCGCCGAGATTATGCAGGTAGTTGAAGGGTAAGGGATGTAAATAGAGTGCGCCCGACACGGTTCGAACGTGCGACCTACGGATTCGAAGAAAGGCCGAGTGATAAACGCATACAAAACCTAACAGGCTGCTGACAAACTCTTAAACCTTTTCATTTTTTCATCTTTCAGCTAAAATTCCTGACAGGTGGAGGAAAAGCAATGATAGGAATAGCTGATGAAGATGATATGTTTCTTTATAACGTAAGTACCGAACAGTTTGTACCTGAAGATCATCCATTACGGCGTATCCGACCATTGATTGATATCAAGAAGATTAGAAAACTGGCCCGACCTCTATACTCACATACTGGCCGTCCGTCTATCCCTCCCGAACAATTATTCCTGGCTCTCATTGCCGGGTATGTTATGGGAATAACCAGCGACCGCAGGATTGTCATGCAATTGAATTGTGATATGGCATTTCGATGGTTCGTCGGGCTCAGTATGAACAGCAAGGCCTGGGATGCCTCTACATTCAGTCAAAACAGAAGACGCCGTTTTGACAAATCTTGTTTCATGGAAAAACTTTTTGATGAAACAGTGAAGGCCGCCATGAAACAAGGACTGATCAGCTTACATGCAAGCGCTGACGGAACATTGGTCCGAGCAAACGCCAGCTTTAAGAGTTTTACGCCAATCGAAGTAATGCAAAGTCCGGAAGATTATAAAAATATCCTGCGGTTAAACGACAAGGTAGCGGACTGTGATCCCGTCAACAATTCCAAACCTCCGCGCACTTCTGATTCTGATAAAGATAAAGGCAATCCTGACGTAGACTTTCGCGGTGAAAAACGTAGTAACAAAACTCATCGTTCGACAACTGATCCAGATTGCCGGTTTGTATCAAAAGGGTCAAGCGGAACTGGTGCCTATCCTGGCTATACTGTAAATGCGGTGATGGAGAACAGAAATCGATTCCTGGTCGGTGTCAATGTAGAGATATTTCGTGGCCCTGCGTCAGAAACGGATGGTTGTATAGCAATTCTTGATCGTGCCAAAAAGAAACTGGGATATAAACCAAAGACACTTGGAGCTGATAGAGGGTATTTTGCCGAACGTTTCCTGACAACTTTATTTGACAGATCAATCGAACCGCATGTTGCTGCGAAAAATCAAGGAAAAACCATTACCCATACCAGAGTACGAATGAGGGAACGTGGGTCAGGGTACAAGCTTTCGCAAAGGAATCGTAAAAAGATAGAAGAACTTTTCGGAGAAGGAAAAGACAACCACGGTCTTCGTCGATTTCGCAGACGCTATCTTGAACGAGTTAAACAGGAGGTTCTCCTGATTGCAACGGTGTTAAACTACAAAAGGCTCGCAACCGCAGGAGTTTGTATATGAGGGTTATGTATAGGCGGAAACAGGGAAGTCCGGAAAATAACACCCGGGATTACAAATCGGCGCACCGATTGCTTCCAATAGTGTAAGGAATGACACGTTTATCGTTGTATAAACGAGATACAGCAGGGTTTGTCAGCAACCTGCTAATTATTCGTATTATCCTGTAAATATGGTGAATTAATTCTATTGTATTGATTGGGGGGAGCGTTGTGGAGATGAAACCGGGTCCATTCCGGGAGCCAAAATTGTTGATGGCCATGGAGTGTCCTAAATGCAAGAAAGGGTTTTACAGCAATCGGATGATCCTGATATTCAGCTTGTTTGTGACTGGTGCGGGTACACGCTCTGGTATCCTCCACGGAAGCATCCTGGAAAAGTGGGGAAGAAGTATTAACGTTCTAGTCAGCTGCCATACTTTGTGTGTTGTTTTCTTTACGCGTTGTCTGGTAAGCCCATTCTGGTTTTTCTTTGAGTATCTGGCTTTTAAAGGCTTCTTCCATTTCATGAAAAAACATCATGTCTTTTTCGGCAAATTTTAACGGGTTAACTCGTAAATGCATAAAAGCATTTGTCCATATTTTGAGTAGTTCCTTCAGGTCCCTGAATAGCCTGTTTTCTGTTGAAGTTTCCAATTCCTGTTTCGAGAGAATGGTAGCAAATTGTGTTTCGAGTTCTTTCTGTGTCTTGTTTTTGAGGGTTTTATACAGGGCATGGAAGTCATGTGGTGTTTTTCCTTGTTCGTTGTATTCGTGCTTGTGTTCCAGGAAATACAGTGTTTTGAGGTAAAAATCGATGGATAATCCGGCGTATATGGCGGCTGATTGGTTCAAGTGAGTATGTTCGCATTTTCTTCTTTTTTTGGGTTTTGTTGTCAGTTGTTTTGCTGCTTCTGAGTATGATCTGGCATAATCCAAGAATTTGAGGCCGGGTTGTAGGTCGTTTTCCATTGTTTTATGGCTCCAACAGGGTGTATTTGGGTACTTTTTGTTTCACTTTTGTGTTTGGAACGGTTGTTTCTTACTATAGCTTATAGTAACACAGAGTAGGTCATTTTACAATGAGTATTATTGTTAATGATTGGAAATAAACAATAGTTAAAAGCCGATGAATCTTCATCGGCCTATTTTACTAGCGAAAAATAAAGAAACAGCTTTTACTTAGTTATTCGCAGACCTTCCCGTATTCTATGACATAATCAGTTTTTCGCAATTATCAGGTCCTACTATCTACTCAGAAAAAACTCCAAAATCATGGTATACTGTGAGGCATATCTACAATATTACCCGGAGTAACCCATGGCCAAAGCCAAGCAGACAACACCCAAAGAAGAACCCGCGGCAGGATTGCCGATCGAGAAACAGCTCTGGAAATCTGCGGACAAACTCAGAAAGAACATAGACGCGGCTGAGTACAAGCATGTAGTCCTTGGTCTCATCTTCCTTAAATACATATCCGATGCCTTTGAAGAACTCCGTGCCAAACTCCTCAAGGGAGAGGGCGACTACGCTGGTGCGGATCCTGAAGACCGTGATGAATACAAGGCGGAAAATGTCTTTTTTGTGCCGGAAATTGCCCGCTGGTCATACCTTCAATCCAAGGCAAAGCTTCCTACCATCGGTAAGGAAGTCGACAATGCCATGGATTCCATCGAAAAGGACAATCCTTCCCTCAAGGATGTTCTCCCCAAGGTATATGCCCGCGGTAATCTTGATCCCACGAGCCTTGGCGGCCTTATTGATCTTATTACCAATATCGCTCTCGGAGACGCGAAAGCCCGGAGCGCCGATATTCTCGGCCATGTATTCGAGTACTTCCTCGGCGAGTTCGCCCTTGCCGAAGGTAAGCAGGGCGGACAATTCTACACGCCGCGCAGCATCGTTGAACTCCTTGTCGAGATTATGGAACCCTATAAGGGCCGCGTGTTCGACCCCTGCTGCGGTTCGGGCGGTATGTTCGTCCAGTCGGAGAAATTCGTCGCGAGTCATCAGGGCAAGGTGAGCGACATCTCCATCTACGGGCAAGAGAGCAATCAGACCACCTGGCGCCTGTGCAAGATGAACCTTGCTATCCGCGGAATTGACAGTTCCATGGTCAAATGGAACAACGAGGGCTCGTTCCTGAACGACGCGCACAAGGATCTCAAAGCGGACTTCATCATTGCGAATCCTCCGTTCAATGTTAGCGACTGGTCCGGCGAGCTCTTACGCAATGACGGGCGCTGGAAGTTCGGCGTCCCGCCGGCGGGTAACGCCAACTATGCCTGGATTCAGCATTTCCTCTATCACTTGAGTCCTACGGGGAGCGCGGGGTTTGTTCTCGCGAAGGGTTCGCTTACGTCAAAGAGTTCGGGCGAGGGGGAAATCCGCAAGGCACTTATCGAGGCGCGTCTGGTGGACTGTATTGTCAATCTTCCTGCCAAGCTATTTTTAAACACGCAAATTCCGGCGTCGCTCTGGTTTCTTTCCCGCAACAAGGCGAACGGCGGCTACCGGAACCGCACGGACGAGATTCTTTTTATCGATGCCCGGAACGAGGGTGTGCTCATTAACCGCCGAACGAAGGAGCTTCGCAGCGAGGATATTCAGAAGATCGCCAGCACGTATCACGAGTGGCGCAAGGTGGACGGGAAGTATGAGGATGTAAAGGGTTTCTGCAATTCCGCCAGTATCGAGCGGGTCAAGGAGCTCGACTATGTCCTCACCCCCGGCCGTTATGTCGGTATTGCCGAGGACGAAGACGACTTCGACTTCAACGAACGCTTCACCGCCCTCAAGGCCGAGTTCGAGGAACAGCTGAAGGAGGAAGCCAAACTCAACAAGTCGATCCTTGAGAACCTCAAGAAGGTGAAGCTGGTATGAGAAGTGCAAAAAGAAATATAGGAGGGGGAAGTCTCCCCCTCGCTCCAGCCTCCTCGGTCGCTACGCTCCCTGCGGTGGCTTCCGCTACCCCCTCACCGGGGCTCCGCCCCGGACCCCAAGAG
>ERZ795058.260-NODE-260-length-87898-cov-10.556971_pt1 | contig 87898 bp, 70 predicted proteins | sample MGYA00375142_ERZ795058 | MGnify/ENA primary metagenome ERZ795058 (study PRJEB30187, sample SAMN05720210) | activated sludge metagenome | isolation source: anaerobic digester from wastewater treatment plant | place: Japan | collected 2015-04-20 ... | reverse complement strand
ATGTAATTTTGTTGAATAGTATGAGAAAAAACAAACTTAACTAATCTTGAACCTATTTATTTTATTCCGGAATTGTAATTGTACCTCTAATTTGGTTCTTATTATTAAAACATCAATTCATTTAACAACGACAAAGGTAACTAAATAATTACATTTTGGATAGTGTATTTTTAATATTTTCAACTTATTTATTCTTTTTGTCAGTTTGGAAACTGACTTTTAGTATTGGCACAAGTAAAAAAACTTGCGCCAATTAAGGGCTTTATTTCGGCTATTTTCGCCCTTATTTTAGGGTTTAAATCATTAATCTTCATTTTTTTATCGATTTATTTGTTTTTATGAAAAAAAGATTGTACCTTTGCTTCAGGTAGAAATACTTAGCTGTGCTACGGCACGTGCGCTTGCAGGGGGAGGCTATGCTTCCCTACTGTTTTTTATAAATCAAAATAACTTTGACTTTCTCATATACCTTATTTGGCGCAAGTTTATTTAACTTGTGCCTTTTATTTGTTCAGTTTCATAACTGAATAAATTTACGCTAACCGACATAAAAAACGGTAGCGCATTCTTTTTAGTCTGCGCTACCATTGTTATTTATTAAAAATTTTAAATTAGGTTCAATTCCTTTAATGTCGCCACATTGCCTTTAACTGCTTTTGCGCTGGCGGCAAATTTTTCTTTTTCTTCGGCTGTCAATTCAAGTTCAACAATTTTTTCGACACCGTTTTTGCCCAAAATCACCGGAACACCGATGCATAAGTCGCTTTCGCCATACTCGCCTTCAAGCAATACGGAGCAAGGAATCATTTTCTTTTGATTGTGCAAAATTGCTTCTACCACAAATGCACCGGCAGCACCGGGAGCATACCATGCCGACGTTCCAAGAAGACGAGTCAGCGTGGCACCGCCCACCATGGTCGATTTAGCAACTTCTTCTAATTTTTCGGCACTTAGCAACGTGCTAACAGGAATGCCTTTGTAGGTAGCGTAGCGCGACAAAGGAATCATGGTCGTATCGCCGTGACCGCCAATAACCATACCTTCCACTTCGTTGGCATTGCAACCGAGCGCTTGACTTAAAAAATATTTAAAACGCGAGCTATCCAACGCACCGCCCATACCGATAACACGATTTTTAGGCAAGCCCAACGATTTGAGAGTAAGATAAGTCATGGTGTCCATAGGATTGGAAATACAAACCAAAATGGCATTCGGAGAATATTTCAGAACATTTTCCGCTACACTTTTAACGATTTTGGCATTTACGCCGAGCAGTTCTTCGCGCGTCATACCCGGTTTGCGAGGAACCCCCGAAGTGATAACCACCACATCGGAATTGGCGGTTTTTGCATAATCGTTAGTGCAGCCGATAAGGTTGGTGTCAAAACCGAGCAATTGAGCGGTTTGCATCATATCCATAGCTTTACCTTCCGATACGCCTTCTTTAATATCGAGCATAACAACTTCATCAGCTACTTCGTTGAAAGCTAATACATTAGCGCATGTAGCTCCTACATTACCTGCGCCTACAACAGTTACTTTTGACATAATAAAATGATTTTAAAAGAATTATTATTGGTTGAAATTTATGTTTGCACTAGTTCTCGTTTGTGGTTACAAAGATAATGTGAAATTTATAATTAAAGAAATTTTTCCATAATAAAATTACACTTTGTTTTTCTTATTTTGATAATTCCCCTTTTTTGTATTACTTTTGCAGATTATTACATTGAAACATTTCTATTTTGCAAAAATTTAAGGGTTGTTTTAATAATTTGTTAGTCGAATAGTGTTTTAGTGGTATGAATACAAAGACAAAATTAGCAATTATTATTGGTTCCATTATCATTTTGTTGCTTGCTGCGGCACTTTTTTTTGTGTTTATGAAAATGAAAAACACCGAAAAAGAGATGGGCGAAATGGTGGAACTGATGACTTACGAAAAGCAGCAACTGGAAGACGAATATTCCGAGATAGCTCTGCAAATAGAGGGTTTTTCGTACAAGATAAACAACGATTCGCTGCTAAAATTGGTGGACAAAGAACAACAACGGGTGCAACTGCTACTCGAAGAGTTGCGCACTGTGAAAGCTACCAACGCACGCAGAATAGCCGAATTGAAATCGGAATTGGCATCGGTGAGAAAAGTATTGGTGCACTACGTAACGCAAGTTGATTCGCTAAACAGACTAAACACGCAACTAAAAACCGAAAATACGGAAGTAAAACAAAAATATGTGCAAGCAACGCAAACCGTAACGGAATTGTCAAAAGAACGGGAACAACTTCAGGAAACAATTACCAAAGCATCGCTGTTGGAAGCAACTAATATACAAGTAGAAACATTTACCGACAGGGATAGAAAAACAAGTAGAATAAGTCGCATAGCACGATTTAAAATTTCGTTTACGATAGTCAAAAATATCACGGCGGAAACGGGTATGAAGACGGTTTACCTGCGCATTGTTACGCCCGACGACTACGTGCTGACAAAAAAATCGACGGATGTGTTCCGTTACGAAGATAAATCCATTCCCTATTCATGTAAAAAAACGGTAGAATATACGGGCGAAAATACAGATATGTTTCTCTATTGGAACGTGGAAGAAGTGCTGAATGCAGGCACTTATCGCGTGGATATATTCGCCGATAACCAACTGATAGGAGTTCATCAATTTAAACTTGAAAAATAATGAAATTACGCAGCGCAAAATGTACCATAGGCAGGCGAATGGCAGGAGCAAGGTCGTTGTGGAAAGCCAACGGCATGAAACCTGAACAAATAGGACATCCCATTATCGCCATTGTCAATTCGTTCACACAATTTGTGCCGGGGCATGTGCACCTGCACGATATAGGACAACAGATAAAGGCTGAAATTGAAAAACTCGGCTGTTTTGCTGCCGAATTCAACACTATTGCCATTGACGACGGCATAGCCATGGGACACGAAGGTATGCTCTATTCGCTTCCGAGCCGCGACATCATTGCCGACAGTGTCGAATATATGGTCAATGCGCATCAAGCCGATGCTATGATATGCATCAGCAATTGCGATAAAATTACCCCCGGAATGCTAATGGCAGCCATGCGCCTAAACATTCCTGCCATATTTGTATCGGGAGGACCAATGGAAGCCGGAGAATATCGCGGGAAAGCCGTGAACATGATTGACGCTATGGTGCAAGGAGGCGACCTTTCCGTTTCCGACAAAGAAGTGGAAGAAGTAGAAAATCGTGTTTGCCCTACTTGTGGCTCCTGTTCAGGTATGTTTACCGCCAATTCAATGAATTGTTTAACCGAAGCGTTGGGATTGTCGCTACCCAGCAACGGTACCATAGTGGCAACACATGTCAATCGTAAAAACCTATTTTTGGAAGCAGCCCGCATCATAGTGGACAACGCTTACAAATATTACCGCAACAACGACACTTCCGTTCTGCCACGCTCCATCGCTACACGCACAGCATTTCTCAATGCTATGAGTTTAGACATTGCCATGGGTGGGTCAACCAACACCATTCTTCATCTTTTGGCGGTAGCACACGAAGCGGAAACTGACTTTACTATGGACGACATTGATGCGTTATCGCGCAAAATTCCTTGTTTGTGCAAAGTTGCCCCAAATTACTCCTACCATATACAGGACGTAAATCGTGCCGGCGGCGTTTTAGCCATTTTGGAAGAACTGTATAAAACCAATTTGATAGACGCATCGGTCAAACGTGTGGACGGATTGACATTGCATCAAGCTATTGACATTTACAGCATCACTAAACCAAATCCCAACGAAAAAGCCGTACAGGTTTACAAAAGTGCAGCGGCTAATCGCTTCAGTTTGGAAATGGGTTCGCAAAACAGCTACTACCCGACTTTGGACACCGACAGAAAAAACGGCTGCATACGCAATGTTGAAAACGCTTACAGCAAAGACGGCGGTTTGGCAGTGCTAAAAGGCAATATTGCTCAAGACGGTTGCGTAGTAAAAACAGCCGGAGTAGATGAAAATATTTGGAAATTTTCGGGTAAAGCTGTCGTTTTTACCTCACAAGAAGCGGCTTGCGAAGGCATTTTGGGCGATAAAGTTCATGCCGGCGACGTTGTGGTAATAACGCACGAAGGACCCAAAGGCGGACCGGGAATGCAAGAAATGCTCTACCCCACTTCCTACATCAAGTCAAAACGCCTTGGCAAAGCATGTGCACTGATTACAGACGGGCGTTTTTCAGGCGGAACATCAGGTCTCAGCATCGGACACATTTCACCCGAAGCTGCCGCAGGTGGCAATATTGGACTTATAAAAGATGGCGACATCATTACTATAAACATTCCCGAAAGAAGCATTAATGTAGAACTTTCGGATGAAGAACTTGCGCAACGCCGCAACGCTGAACTCTCTTTTGGAAGAAAAGCATTTACTCCGCGCGATAGAAATCGGCAAATACCAAAATCGTTAAAAGCTTATGCCAACTTAGTCAGCTCAGCCGACAAAGGGGCTATTAGAATAATTGAATAAATGAAAACAACTCAACTCTCAGGTGCACACGCATTTATCCACTCGATAATGCATGAAGGAACGGACACCATTTTCGGTTATCCGGGCGGTGCCATTATTCCCGTTTTTGACGCTCTCTACGACTATTTCGATAAAATACATTATGTGCTTGGTCGCCACGAGCAAGGTTCTATCCATGCAGCACAAGGCTATGCGCGCATATCCGGAAAAGTTGGCGTCTGTATTGTAACATCAGGACCGGCTGCCACAAATGTCATCACCGGAATTGGCGATGCCATGCTCGATAGTACACCGCTTGTAGTAATTACCGGACAAGTGGGCACAAATCTTTTGGGAACGGACGCTTTCCAAGAAATTGACGTAGTGGGCATTACACAGCCTATTACAAAATGGAGCTACCAAATTCGCCGTCCCGAAGAAATAGCGTGGGCAGTAGCAAGAGCATTTTACATTGCGCGAAGTGGTCGAAAAGGACCTGTTGTGCTCGATTTTACAAAAAACGCACAAACCGGTTTGGTAAAACACTATCAACCCGAAAAATGCACATTCATACGTAGCTATGTGCCTGTGCTTAAACCCAATATCCAAAAGATAGAAGAAGCCGCACAACTGATAAATCAAGCAAAAAAACCATTCGCTTTGGTAGGACAAGGCGTTGCGTTAGGTAATGCGGAGGAGGAATTGAAAGATTTTCTCACCAAAGCGGACATTCCTGCCGGTTGGACACTGTTGGGCGAATCGGTTATGCCGTCTGACTTCCCACTAAATAAAGGTATGCTGGGTATGCACGGCAACATTGCACCCAATTTGAAAACCAACGAATGCGATGTGTTGATTGCCATTGGTATGCGTTTCGACGACCGCGTTACAGGCGACCTTAGCACCTACGCAAAACAGGCAAAAGTTATCCATTTCGACATTGATGCCGCAGAAATAGGCAAAAATATTCCGGTAGAAGTACCCATTTTAGGTAATGTAAAAACAACACTACCACTAGTTACAAAACTTCTGAACAAAAACACGCACACCGAATGGATAGCATCATTTGAAGAAGCCGAACAAAAAGAGAAAGAATTGGTTATCGACTACGAAATACACCCAAAAAATGGGGCTATAAAAATGGGCGAAACCATTGCAAAAATATCGGAAGCTACTCGCCATGAAGCAGTTGTGGTAACTGACGTTGGTCAAAACCAAATGATGGCAGCGCGTTATTCAAAATTTACGCAACCGAAAAGTTTCATTACATCGGGCGGCTTAGGCACAATGGGATTTGGTGTTCCTGCGGCAATCGGCGCAAAAATCGGTGCACCGGACAGAACCGTAGTACTGTTTGTCGGCGACGGCGGTTTTCAAATGACCATGCAAGAATTGGGTACAATTATGCAGGAAAAAATTGGCGTAAAAATAGTAATTCTCAACAACAATTACCTCGGCATGGTGCGCCAATGGCAAGAACTTTTCCACGCCAAACGCTATTCATCAACCCCAATGCAAAACCCTGATTTTGTAGCTATTGCAAAAGCATACGGCATCAAATCGGAAAGAGTTTCGGAACGCAGCAAATTAGATACGGCAATAGACACCATGCTCGCCAACGATGAACCCTATTTATTGGTGGTAGACGTGGAAGAAAGTGGTTTAGTCTATCCGATGATACCTGCAGGAACATGCGTTACAAACATTATCGTAAACGGAGAAAAAATAAAATTATGAAAGATTCGACATTGGAAAAACGACTTTATACGGTAACGGTTTTCTCGGAAAACACGCCGGGGCTACTCAACCAAATCACCATTATTTTCACACGCCGACAGTTGAACATCGAAACACTGTCCGTGTCGCCATCGGCACTAAAAGGCATACACAAATTCACCATTACGGTGGAAACCACGCGCGACATAATTGAAAAAGTGGTTAAACAAATAGATAAGCGCATCGATGTGCTAAAAGCTTACTACAACGTAGATGAAGAGTTGGTTTCGCAAGAAATTGCCCTTTACAAGCTCTCTACCGAAAAAGTAATGGAAATGGGCAGCGTTGAATCGCTCATTCGCCGTTACAATGTGCGCATTCTCGAAATAAATTCCAGTTGCATCGTTGTTGAAAAAACCGGACTTTACGAAGATACGCAAAACCTGTTTGATGAATTGAGCCAAACCATTGGTGTTCTGCAATTTATCCGTTCGGGACGAGTAGCCATCACCAAAGGTAAAGTAGAACGATTGAGCGATATGCTTGCTTCAAGAGCAGCAATGATAGAAGATGAAGATATAGAAAATTAGAAAAATGGCACAAAAATTCCATTTCACAATTTATCCGCAAGAATGCGACTACAAGGGATTAGCCACGTTGCGCACCATAGGCAACCATTTGCTCAATGCCGCCGGTATGGCTGCCAAAGAATTAGGCTTCGGTATCGAACTAATACAAGCCCAAAACTTAACGTGGGTACTTTCGCGCCTAACCATTGAAATGACACGTTATCCCGCCCAAAATGAGTACATCGAAATAGAAACATGGATTGAAGATTGTAACAAAATAACTTCGGCGCGTAACTTCAAAATTTACGACAGCCAACAAAACATCATCGGTTATGCCTGCGCTTTGTGGGCTATGATTGATTTAGCCACGCGTCGTCCAACCAACCTTTTGGAATGGACAGATTTTATACAACATATCATTCCGGAGTCACTACCCATCGAACGACCTGTGCGCATCGGTGAACTTCATGAAAATGCACAAACGATACAACACACCGTCAAATACAGCGACATTGATATGAACGAGCACTCAAACAGCATGAAATACATTGAGTGGATGACCGATTGCTTGCCGTTGGAGCGCTTTCGAAAGAGTTTTATCAAGCGTTGCGATATTAATTATATGCACGAAACCGTATTTGGCGACGAAATTGTTATTGCTTTTACCGACACTCCCGACAAATCGCAATTTGAAGTAAAATTGGCAGATGGAAAATCGTGCTGCAAGGCACAATTTTGTTGGAGGGAAAATCCTTAAAAAATCGTTTTCATTTTCTGACTATCTCCATTTTGTTTATTTTCAGCAAAATGACTATCTTTGTAATCCTTGTCTAATTTTTCTGAAAATCACTTAACAATTTGTTGTAATCAAAACTCTCGGTGTAAATCGATAGTATAAAAAAATCGTTTTTTGATGAAGATTTCCGTAAAAAAAGTATTCTACCCAAAAATTATCACTTGTTTAAAAAACTACTCCAAAGAACGCTTTGCGGCGGATTTGATGGCAGGTGTCATTGTCGGAATTGTTGCCATACCGCTGGCTATAGCGTTTGGTATTGCATCGGGCGTTGGACCTACCGAAGGATTGGTAACAGCCATCATTGCCGGATTTCTCATTTCGCTTCTGGGCGGTTCCAAAGTGCAAATAGGCGGACCTACAGGCGCATTTATTGTTGTCATTTACGGCATCATTCAACAACACGGCGTTGCCGGACTGGCTATTGCCACTATTATGGCGGGGGTACTGCTTGTGCTGATGGGAGCGTTTCGTCTTGGAAACGTCATAAAATTTGTACCTTACCCCGTTGTTGTGGGATTTACGGCAGGTATTGCATTGACTATTTTTTCCACGCAAATGAACGATTTGTTCGGTTTGGGACTGACCAACGTTCCGGCAAACTTTATTGATAAATGGATTTGCTATTTCCAAAACGTTTCTCAAGTTAATTGGTGGGCATTGGCTATTGGAATTACTACTTTGCTCATTATTATATTTACACCTAAAATTTCTAAAAAAATTCCGGGTTCATTGGTGGCAATAATAGTGATAACTGTCATTGTTTGGGCAATGAAACGTTTCGGAGGCATCGAAAGCATTCGCACCATCGGCGACCTGTACGAATTGCCTACAGGCATTCCCGCCCCCAAAATGCCACGACTCAATTTTGCCGAAGGACAAACATTGTTCGGTTTGATGCAACTTTTGGCTCCTTCAGCGTTTACAATTGCAATGTTAGGAGCAATAGAGTCGCTCCTGTCTGCCATGGTAGCCGACGGTGTTATAGGAGACAAACACAACTCCAATACCGAATTGATAGGACAAGGATTTGCCAACATCGTTGTGCCGTTTTTCGGCGGCATACCCGCCACAGGAGCCATAGCGCGCACCATGACGAATATCAACAATGGCGGACGTACGCCCGTTGCCGGTTTGATACACGCCGGAGTATTACTGCTGGTACTGTTATTTTTAGGTAATTTAGTAGGTTATATTCCTATGGCTTGCTTAGCCGGCGTGCTAATTATGGTAGCCTACAACATGAGCGGATGGCGTACAATTGTGTCGCTATCAAAAAATCCGAAATCGGACTTTGCTGTTATGCTGACAACTTTTGTACTGACAGTTGTTTTCGACTTAACGATTGCTATCGAAGTTGGCTTGCTGTTAGCCATTGTACTTTTCTTGCACCGCACTAGTGAATCAACATCAATTAAGGTGTTTTACGATGAAATAGACCCGAGTGAAGGAACAGACATCGCTTTAAATGAACAAAAACTAACCATTGCCGATGGCATAGAAGTTTACGAAATTGATGGTCCTTACTTTTTTGGTATTGCTAACAAATTCGATGAAATTATGATGCAAACAGGAGGCGAGACACCACAAGTACGCGTCATTCGTATGCGTAAAGTGCCATTTATCGACTCTACGGGATTGCACAATTTGGAAAATTTATGCCGACAATCGCAACGCGAAGGCATCACCGTAGTATTGTCGGGCGTAAATCCTTCGGTACGCGATACTTTGATAAAAGCTGGATTTAAAGAAATCATTGGAAAAGAGAATATTTGCCCGCACATCAACGCAGCATTGAAGCGCGCCGAAAGCCTACTTAAATAGACTTTTACCATTCGTTTTGCAAACTTTATTTTTACATTAAAAATGAATCGTCTCTTACAAACAATAGCTCTGTCGCTTTTTTGCTTTATTGCCGCCGAACTAACTGTTCAAGCTTCGCCTAAATCTGTAAAAACAGAAGTTCAGCGTTTATCTTGTATTGACACAATTGTCAATTCCGCTATTGCCCAACAGACTATTCCCGGAGCGGTAGTTGCCGTTGTAAGAGGCGACAAAACAGTTTATATCAAGGCTTTCGGCAACAAACAAATCTATCCCGACACCGTGCTAATGACCATTGATGCTGTATTCGATTTGGCTTCTGTCAGCAAAGTAGTGGCAACAACTACGTGTGCAATGTTACTGATAGAAAAAGGACTTATCCGTTTAGAGGATAGAGTGGATAAATTTCTTCCTAATTTTCGTAATTATACCGATGCTAACGAAACGCAGCCCATTCGTGTGGTCGATTTGCTAACGCACACTTCGGGATTGCCCTCCTACGTGGGCATTGCAACGTTACGCAACACGTACGGAACAGCAAATCGAGAAACGTTGACCAACCACATTAATACGTGCAAACGCCAATTCCCGCCACGCACTAAGTTTCTTTACAGTTGCCTGAATTTCATCACATTACAATTCATTATTGAAAAAGTTTCGGGGGAATCTTTGCAAACATTTGCTCGAAAAAATCTATTTTTACCCTTAGGAATGATACATACCGACTATTGTCCGAAAGGCAAATTAAAATCGGCGTGCGTACCAACGGAACGTCAACCCGACGGAACGGTGCTTAAAGGAATTGTACACGACCCGCTGGCACAAATAGCCAACAACGGCATTTCGGGCAATGCGGGATTGTTCTCGATTGCAACCGATTTAACAATCTTTTCAGCCATGTTGCTTGGTGACGGTGCTTACCACGGCAAGCGTATCTTAAAACCTTCCACCGTGCAACAACTCTATACCGAAAAACTATTAGGAAGAGCTTTGGGATGGGATATTTCGTCGGCATACGCATCTGCAAAAGGCGATTTTGGCAACCGAACTATAGTGCATACCGGTTATACGGGCACTTCTATTATGATTGATTTCGACAGCAAAACAGCAATTATCATATTGACCAACCGTGTTCACCCCGAAGACAAAGGTTCTGTCGTTCCGTTGCGCAAAGCCGTTGCTAATTGCGTCTATCGTGTAGTGAAATAATCGCTTTTCAGACCCAATTATTTTTCAATTTTAAGAGATAAAATTTGTTGTTTTCATTTTATTGTTACACTTTTGCACTATCATAAAAACAAAAGAAAAAATGGACTATCTAACTATATGCGTGCTGGTTGACAATAGAATAGCGAAAGAAAAGGAACTTCAATCGCTGGAATGCGAACATGGTCTCTCTTTTTATTTCGAAGTGGACAATCACCATTTTCTGTTGGATACCGGAGCTTCAAGAAATTTTTCTGCCAATGCCGAACATTTGGGCATCTCTATCTCAAAAATCGACACTTTGCTACTTTCGCATGGACACAACGACCATACCGGAGGAATTAGCGAATTTCTCGATAAAAACAACACTGCTAAAATTTTCGCTTCGGAGAATTTGTTGAAATACAATTATTTTTCTTCTCGACACACCCTTAAAAGAGAAATTGGAATTGACAAAAAAACAGTAATGGATAATCCTCGTTTTGTGGCAAAGCACACCAATATGTGGCTCACACAACACGTCGCCGTAGTATTTCCCAAAAGTCGCAAACATCCGCTACCGCAAGCAAATAAATTTCTCTCAGTCGCCGATGCTTCGGGTGAACGGTTGGACAATTTCGACCACGAAATGGCTGTTGTTATAAAAACCTCAGAAGGGTTGATTATTTTGTCGCCATGCTCACACAATGGTGTACTGAACATCATTGATGATTGCAAAACTTTTGCACAATGTCAGCAAATAAAAGCGTTCATCGGCGGCATGCATTTAGTGGACGGTTTTGAAAATAAAGAGGAAATAGTTGCACTTGCCAACCAAATCAATCGTTTATATCCCAATATGCGATTGATAAGCGGACATTGCACAGGCGAAGAAGCCATTAAAATTTTTACGGAAAAATTGAACGGAAAGTTTTCTACGTTCTATTGTGGTTGGAACGAACGATTTGTTCTTTAATTCATTCGGCTTTTATAATCTTCATAACCGTAACGCCGCAAAATTTCGAGCGAGCCATCGGCACGACGAATGGCAATGGAAGGATGCGAAACACCATTGAACAGTGTCGTTTTTACAATAGTATAATGTATCATATCTTCGAAAACTATCCTATCGCCGGGTTTCAATTCAGTATCAAAACTCCATGAGCCTACAAAATCGCCACTGAGACAACTGTTGCCTCCCATGCGATAAGTGGGTTTCCCCGCCGTTTCGTCGTAAGCACCTACAATAGTCGGCTTGTAGGGCATTTCAAGGCAATCGGGCATGTGGCAAGCAAACGATACGTCCAACATAGCCGTTTGCACTCCATTATTCACCACAATATCTTGTACCGTAGCAACCAAAACTCCCGTGCGCCAAACAAAAGCACTACCGGGTTCTAAAATCAACTGTAAATTGGGATATTTTGCGCCGAAATTACGCAGTAAACCGATTAAATGTTCCACATCATAATCGGCGTGCGTCATTAAATGACCACCGCCCATATTCAGCCACTTGAATTGCGAAAACAGATGACCGAAACGTTTTTCGACTACCTCCAACGTTCGCTCCAAATCGTAGGAATTTGATTCGCACAACGTATGAAAATGTAACCCTTCTATGCCCTTTGGTAAGCCGGCGCACAAATCATTGGCAACTACGCCCAGCCGCGAACCGGCAGCACAAGGATTATACAATGCCGTACCAACATCGGAAAATTCGGGATTGATACGCAAACCGCAAGAAATGCCTTTTGCGTGCGCCTGTTCAGCAAATTTGGCATACTGCGCCAACGAGTTGAAAGTGATATGGCTGCTGCAATCGGCTATTTGTAAAAATTCATTTTCTGTGTAAACCGGCGCATAAGTATGTGCTTTGCTCCCCATTTCTTCAAACGCCAAACGCGCCTCACTCAACGAACTGGCTGTAGTGTACGAAATATATTCGCGAATAATGGGAAAAGTTTTCCACAAAGCAAACGCTTTGAATGCCAGAATAATTTCAACACCTGAACGTTCCTTCACTGATTTTATCAACGAAAGGTTACTACGCAACGCTTTTTCATCAATAACATAGCACGGCGAAGGAATATCGGGCGAGAAAAAATCCGTCATGGCAAATTTGCTTAAAATTCTAAATCACCGTTAATAATTTCGTGCCAAGGAAGTCCGCTTTCAGCCAATTTAGCCAAGAATGGGTCAGGGTTAAACTCCTCTACGTTGAACACACCTGCACCACCCCACTGACCGGTAACAAACATATAGGCACCTGTCATGGCAGGAACGCCGGTTGTGTAGCTAATTCCCTGTGTACCTGTCTCTTTATAAGCTGCCTCGTGGCTACAATTATTGTAGATGTAATAGGTTTTTTCTTTGCCATCTTTCACACCTTTGATGCGACATCCGATGGAAGTCCAGCCCGTATAGTTTTCGCCCAAAGTTTCAGGAGCGGGAAGCACCGCTTTCAAAAATTGAATGGGTACTATTTTTTGACCGTTGTAATCTATTTCGTCAATACGCGCCATTCCAATATTCTGAATAACACGTAAATGCGTTAAATATTCTTGTCCAAACGTCATCCAAAAACGTGCTCGTTTTAGTGTCGGGAAATTTTTAACCAACGATTCCAATTCTTCGTGATACATCAAATATGACTCCTTCTGCCCTATCTCAGGATAAGTCAATGGTTTGTGAATTTCGAGCGGCTCGGTTTCTATCCATTTTCCGTTCAAAAAATAGCGTCCTTTTTGAGTGATTTCGCGAATATTTATTTCGGGATTGAAATTGGTGGCAAAAGCTTTATGGTGATTGCCCGCATTGCAATCTACAATATCCAATTCATGAATTTCGTCGAAATGGTGTTTTGCTGCATAAGCCGTAAAAACGTTTGTTACACCCGGGTCAAAACCGCAACCGAGTATGGCTGTCAAACCGGCTTCTTTAAAACGATCTTGATAAGCCCACTGCCACGAATATTGATATTTAGCCTCGTCCAAAGGTTCATAATTGGCAGTATCCAAATAACTGCAACCCACCTCCAAACAAGCATCCATGATATGCAAATCTTGATAAGGTAATGCCAAATTCATCACTAATTTAGGTTGGAAACTTTTCAGCAAAGCCACCAATTCGGGAACATTGTCGGCATCAACTTGGGCAGTTTGAGCTATCACTCCGTAGCGTTTCTTTAAGTCGTCCGCAATGACATCACACTTTTTCTTCGTCCGACTTGCTATCATTATTTCCGTAAAAACATCGGCGTTTTGCGCCAATTTATGAGCAGCCACCGTAGCCACACCGCCCGCACCTATAATCAAAATTTTTGCCATAATTTTTATAATTTTAAATTCATAAACTTTGCCGTTCTTTGCACTTGGCATATAATTTGTTCACCCTTGTTTATCAAAAACGCGGATTTAAGTTTACAAAGATACAAATTTTTCAGAGATACGACACTTCCCCTACTCAGAAAAGTAGTCGTCAAGTAAAACTTTTTGTCAAGCTGATTGTTTTTTATACCTTTGCGTAAAATAATGCTTTTATGAAACGTATTGCAGTCCTCTTTTTATCGTTAGCCATTTACGCTTTTGCACAAGCGCAATACCGCACACAACTGTTTGTTGACAACGTAAAAACTTTGCAGGTTATTTTTCCCGACGACCCTTTGGCTTTGCCGATAATGGATTTGGATTCGGAAAATCGGCTGTGTGTTTCATTCGATGAGCTATCGTTCGACATAAAAAACTACTATTACAAAATTGTGCACTGCAACGCAGATTGGACACCGTCTAATCTTCAGGAATCGGAATTTTTGGAAGGTTTTGCTAATGGACAAATTACAGACTACGCCCTTTCGAGAAATACGACTAAACTTTATACCAATTACCGTTTTTTTGTTCCAAATGATGATTTAAAGTTCAAAATATCAGGCAACTATGCTGTTTTGATAGCGGAAGACAACGATTTTGACAATTTGATTGGTACTGCCTGTTTTTCGGTTGTGGAACCGCTACTCTCCGTCAATGCCAAAGTGCGCGGCAATACCGACATAGAACTGAACGGACGATTTCAACAATTGGAAATAACCATCGATAGAACCGGTTACGAAGTACGCGACCCTTTTTCGGAAATCAAAGTCTTGGTACGCCAAAACAACCGTTTCGATACGCAAGCAGCCAATTTGAAACCGACTTTTATTTCGGGCAACACATTGACATTTATCAACAATCGCGCTCTTATTTTTGAAGGCGGCAACCAATATCGCGGCATTGATTTTGCTTCGGAATACGCCTACGGAGGAGGCATCGAACGCATTGTTTTTGAGAGAGGAGCGTTTCAAGTCATATTGTCGGAAGATAGCGAACGCAAAGGCAGAGGCGTAGCACAAGGACATGATGCCAACGGCAAATTTATCGTAAACCGACAAAGCAGCGAAGATAAAAACACGGAAGCCGACTATATGTGGGTGCATTTCTCTTTCAAACGCCCCGAACCGTTTTTGAACGGTTCCGTACACCTTTTAGGCGATTTGTGCTATAATCGCTTGGACAACAGCAGTAGAATGCACTACAATTTTGAAACGCATTGCTACGAAAAATCGTTGCTGTTAAAACAAGGAGGTTACAATTTTCAATATATTTTTGTCCCTTCAGGAACTTCAAAAGGCACTTTGGAACAAACCGAAGGCAGCTATTGGCAAACAGATAACGAGTACGCTATCTACGTCTATCATCGTCCGTGGGGCGAACGTTACGACAGATTGGTTGTTGTAAAAACCATACGAAACTAACAGGAAAAACGATTGTCAGGCTTTTTTTGTTGTCTTCGTCGTTTTCGTCGTCTTTTTTGTCTTGTTCACTTTTTTCTCTTTCTCTTCTTTGTCTGTTTTTGTAGATTCGTTTTCGACAACATCTTTAGTAATCTCTTCTTCCGCTTCAGCCATTCCTTGTTTAAAGTTTTTCACGCCTTTACCCAAACTCTTCATCAATTCGGGAATTCTTTTTGCGCCAAACAGTAACAATATGGCAATGAGAATTAGAATTACCTCGTGCGCACCGAGAGAAAAGAGCAAAATAAAAAGAGTTTTCATATCAGAAATTGTGTTTAATAGTTCTTATTCTTGACCTTACGTGGCAAAGATACTATTTTATTCTATAATTTATGCGTATCATTACATAAAATTTTTTACTTTTGTAAAATAAACGGGAAAACTTTCCCCGACAGGAACAAAATCAAGTAGAAACATTGAACATCAAGTTTTTTTGATGCTGAATTACAGATGAAAAAAAATCCGAACCAATTGACTTTTTGGGAACATTTGGAAGAATTTAGAGGAACGCTAATTCGGTCGCTGGCAGCAGTAGTCGTCTGTATGATTGTGGCGTTTTGTTTTAAAAACTTCCTGTTCGACAGTATCATTTTGGCACCCAAAGAGAGTGATTTTATCACCTATCGCGCATTGTGTCGCTTAGCAGCATCACTCAATTTGCCACAACTTTGCCCCGACGATTTTTCGCTGTCGCTCATCAATATTAATCTTTCGGGGCAATTTATCATGCACTTTACCGTGGCGTTTTGGGTGGGACTAATCGCTGCCATGCCATTTGTGCTTTACCAACTATGGAAATTTGTTGCGCCCGCATTTTATGCCGACGAAAGCAAAAGTATCGCTAAAATTTTCATTTTCGGCAGTCTGCTTTTTATAATAGGTGTAGGCGTTTCCTATTTCATCGTTTTTCCGCTTACCATCCGTTTTCTCGGCAGCTACGAAGTAAGCACAGCGGTTGCCAATCAAATCACATTGCAATCATATATTTCCACATTTTGCGTACTCACGCTTTGCATGGGAATTATGTTTGAAACACCAATGGTTATTGCCCTATTGTCAAAGTTGGGATTGATTACAAAAGCAATTTTAAGGAAATATCGCCGTTGGAGTATTATCATCATAATGATTTTGGCAGCCATCATCACGCCAACTTCCGACCCGTTTACTATGATGGTAGTTTGTCTGCCGCTTTTCTTGCTCTATGAAATAGGAATTTGGATATGTAAAAATTAATTGAAATTAAATTTGATTTTTATAAAAAAAATGTCTATATTGCAACTTATAATTAAGTTTAATTTTTGTCTGAAAAATATTCACATAAATAGTTGGCTATGAGTTATTTAAAATTTGACAGGATGCTACTTACCAATCTTGAGAAATCATTGGATAAGGAAATGTTGCGCACAAACAAAGCTGGAGCCTACGCCAGTACAACCATCATTGATTGCAATACACGCAAATACCATGGACTTTTTGTGGTACCTGTGCCAAATTTAGGCATCGAAAACTATGTTTTGCTGTCATCATTAGACGAAACCGTTATACAACACGGCGCAGAGTTCAATCTCGGCATCCACAAATATCAAGGCGACTACTATAGCCCGCGCGGGCACAAATACATTCGCGAATTCCATATCGACACGGTTGCTCGTACCATTTACCGCGTAGGTGGCGTGGTGCTGCAAAAAGAGCGTACTTTTGTGTCGGGCGAAAGCCGCATGCTTATCCGCTACACATTGCTTGATGCTCATTCGGCAACAACTTTGCGGTTTAAGCCGTTCCTTGCCTTCCGCAGCGTCAATGAACTGACACGCGAAAACTCCAACATCAATCGCGCTTACAGCGAAGTGGAAAACGGCATATCGTGGTGTCTCTACTCGGGCTATCCTAACTTGGTGATACAATTCAACAAAAAAGTAGAATTTATAGATAATGCCGATTGGTACAAAGGTATAGAGTACTACAAAGAGCAAGAACGCGGCTACGATTTTAAAGAAGACCTTTACGTTCCGGGCTATTTTGAACTGCCTATAAAAAAAGGAGAAACCATCATTGTTTCGGCAGGCTTGGAGCCTGTTGCTTGCAGGTCGTTGAAGAAAATGTTCGACTACGAATTTACTAATCGCACACCACGCAATAGTTTCTTCAATTGCTTAAAAAACGCCGCTCAACAATTTTACAACAAACGCGAAGACGGCTACTATTTGCTGGCAGGTTATCCTTGGTTTAAATACCGCGCTCGCGACGAATTTATTGCACTTCCGGGTACAACGCTAGCCATTGGCGATATTGATATGTTTGAAAAAATGATGGAAATAGGCGTAAAAGCCGTGGACGACTTTTTGGCTATGCGACCTAAAACCACCCTACTTAAAGAAGTCAGTTCGCCCGACGTACTGCTTTGGTTTTTGTGGGACATACAGCAATACGCCAAAGCTACATCGATAGAGCAGGCTGCCGAAAAATACGGTCGCATAGTGAACGACATTATCGTTTTCATACGCAGTCAAAAACACCCCAATCTCTTCTTGCACGAAAACGGATTACTGTACACTAACGGACAAAGCAAGCCCGCCACATGGATGAACGCCGAAGAGAACGGCTATCCCATTACGCCACGTACGGGCTACATTGTAGAAATAAACGCACTTTGGTATAACGGTTTGAAATTTGCTTCCGAAATGGCACAAAAGAGCCGAAATAAAAAACAAGCGGATATTTTGAATTATCAAGCTGAAATTTCGCGCCAAGCTTTTGTTGATACTTTTTGGAACGGCAACTATCTGTTCGATTTCGTTGATGGCAACTATCAAGACCGCGAAGTACGTCCGAACATGATTTTTGCTATTTCGCTGCCCTACTCACCGTTAGATAAACGTCAGCAAAAATTGACTTTGGACATCATCACACGAGAGTTGCTCACCATCAAAGGATTGCGCAGTTTAAGTCCAAAAAGCCCTATATATCGTCCGGAATACATTGGCGGACAGTTGGAACGCGACCGCAACTACCACAACGGACCGGTATGGCCATGGACTATCGCCGCCTTTGCCGAAGCCTACCTAAAAGTTTATAAAATGAGCGGAGTTTCGTTTGTTCAACGACTATTAGGCGGTTTTGAAACGGAGTTGCGCGAACTGACTGTCGGCACGCTTTCGGAATTGTACGACGGCAATCCGCCTTTCCGCGGACACGGTGCTATGAGTTATGCTATGACAGTGGGCGAAGTACTACGGACACTTCACGTTTTGGAAAGTTTTGTAAAAGAAAATGAAATAAAAGATAAATAGATATGAAAGCTTTAATGTTTGGATGGGAATTTCCGCCGCACATTCTCGGAGGATTAGGCACGGCAAGCTACGGGCTTACCAAAGGTATGTCGCTGCAACCCGATATGGAAATTACGTTTGTCATCCCAAAACCATGGGGCGACGAAGACCAAAGTTTTTTACGCATCATAGGAGCCAACCAAATACCTGTGGTTTGGAAAGATGTTAATTGGGACCATGTGAACAGCCGCATCGGTAATTTTATGAGCCCCGACGACTACTACCATTTCCGCAATAACATCAAATACGATTTTCGACGTATCGGCACCGACGATTTGGGATGCATCAATTTTTCGGGACGCTATCCCGAAAACCTTCTGGAAGAAATATCCAACTACGAAGCTGTTGCAAGCGTCATCGCCCACGCTATCCAATTCGACGTTATCCATGCGCACGACTGGCTGACCTATCCTGCCGGACGTTTTGCCAAACAAATCAGTGGCAAACCTATGGTGATACATGTGCACGCCACCGATTACGACCGTAGCCGCGGACAGGTAAATCCCGACGTGTACCGAATAGAAAAAGAAGGCATGGACGCTGCCGACCACATTATGACCGTGAGTAATCTCACAAGACGGACTGTTATTGAAAAATATCACCAACATCCTGACAAAGTAACCACCGTTCATAATGCCGTGGAACCTATGGCTAATGTGGAAGAATTTACCAAAAGCGAACGCAACGACAAAGTGATAACGTTCCTTGGTCGCATCACCATGCAAAAAGGTCCTGAATACTTTGTGGAAGTGGCTACGCGCGTACTGCAACACACCAAAGGCGTGCGTTTCGTTATGGCAGGAAGTGGCGACATGATGAATAAAATGATTCGACTTGTTGCACAAAAAGGAATTGCCGACAAATTTCACTTTACAGGATTTCTCAAAGGTCGCCAAGTTTATGAAATGCTTGCAGAAAGTGATGTTTACATGATGCCGTCCGTTTCGGAACCTTTCGGCATATCGCCGTTGGAAGCGATGCAAGTGGGTACGCCAAGCATCATTTCTAAACAATCGGGCTGCGCCGAAATATTAAATCATGTTATAAAAACCGACTATTGGGATATTGATGCTATGGCTGACTACATTCACGCTATTGTAAAATATCCCGCCATGTATAATTCGCTCCGCGAAAACGGACTGGCAGAAGTTAATAATATAAAATGGGAATACGCCGGTCAGAAAGTAAGACGCATCTACGACATGGTATGCGGCAGATAATAATGAAAAACAATAAAATAGTATCAATATGAAAACCATCAATTTTTGTTTCCGCGTTCATCAACGCCCCAACTTGAAACGCTACCGCTTTTTCGAAATCGGCAACGACCATTATTATTATGACGATTATGCCAACGAATCGGCTATACGTTACGCTTCCGACAACTGCTACTTAGAAGCCAACCGCATTTTGTTGGATATGATACGCAGTTCGAATGGAAATTTCAAAGTCTCCTTTTCTATCTCCGGTTTGGCTTTGGAACAATTTGAACAATACGCTCCCGAAGTAATCGACAGTTTCAAAGAATTGGCAAAAACGGGCAGTGTGGAATTTTTGGCTACACCTTACGGTCATTCCCTCGCTGCTTTGTATAACGAAGACGAATTTGCCTTGCAAGTAAATATGCAAGCCAATAAAATCAAAGAACTGTTTGGTAAAAAACCGACAACTTTTGCTAATTCGGCACTACTCTACTCCGACGAAATAGGCAATACCATAGCATCGTTGGGTTACAAAAACATAATAGTAGAAGGCGCAAAACACATACTGGGATGGAAGAGTCCGAACTATCTCTATTCACACGCTTACAATAACAAAATTAAACTTTTAGTGCGCAACAACAAACTGAGCGACGATATCAACTACCGTTTTTCAAATTGGTCGTGGGATCAATACCCGTTGACCGCTGAAAAATTCATCGGATGGATAAAAGACGCTCCGGAAGCCGAAAATATTTTCACTGTCTTTATGGGTTACGAAGCTTTAGGCATTTTGAACCACAAAGACAGCGGCATTTTTGAATTTTTCAAGGCTTTACCGTTTTATGCCATAGAACAAAACATCGGATTTGAGCTGCCGTCAGAAATTTGCAAGAAAAACAAACCCGTAGATACGCTTTCCGCACTTTATCCTATGTCGTGGACAGACGAAGAAAAAGACGTCAGCGCATGGTGCGGCAACGAATTGCAAAACGAAGCATTGACCAAACTTTACAATTTGACCGAGCGCGTGCATCTCTGCTCCGACCCAATGATTAAAGTCGATTGGCAACTTCTGCAAGATACTGCCCACTTCTTTTTCATGAATACGAAGCACTATTCAGACGGTATGATTTACGCTCAAAAAATTCCGTACGAATCACCTTATGAAGCATTTACAAACTATATGAATGTTTTGAGCGACTTTATCGAACGCGTCAATGCTCAATATCCAACGGACATTGAAAGTGAAGAGTTGAATGCACTTTTGAAAACTATTCGCAATCAAGAAGAACTAATTAAGAAATTGGAAACAAAGAAAAAAGCGGCAAAAAAATAACTCTGCAAACTTTTTCATAAAACAGAAGCGGGACTTTTGTCCCGCTTCTGTTTTTTATTCAAAATTCTTTAAGGTAGCCAATAGCAATTGCCAAAATTTTTGAGTTGCGGCAATGTCCAAACGTTCATCGGGCGAATGTACTCCACGCATGGTTGGTCCGATAGAAGCCATATCCATACCCGGATATTTTTCGGAAAACAATCCGCATTCCAAGCCTGCATGTATAGCTTTTATTTTCGGTTCTTCGCCAAACAGTTGCCTGTAATTGTCAGCAATGGCATTGGCAATTTTTGAATTCGGATTGGGCTTCCAACCCGGATAACCGTCGCCATGTTTCACCTCTGCTCCGGCAAGAGAGAAAACGCTGTTTACCATATTGGCGATATCGTATTTAGACGATTCTATCGAACTGCGCTGACTGGTACCAACTATTATTTTATTGTCTGTCAGCATTTTCACTGATGCAAGATTGGTAGAAGTTTCCACCAATCCCTTCATGTCATCGCTCATACGAATAACACCGTGCGGACAAGCATACAAAGCATTTAACAACTTCCAAGTGGACGTGTCATCAATACACTTTGTGGGTAATTCTGCCGATGACAAATCCAACGACACGTTAGGTTCTGTGATACGCAATTCCTCCTCAATATCGTTTATGTAATGGTTCATCGCTATGCGCACTTCTTCTTTTTTTTCCACTGGCGCCAAAAATAAAGCTTCAGCTTCGCGCGGTATGGCATTACGCAAATTACCACCGTCAATTTTAGCCAATTTTACTTCCATTTTTTGCATCAAACTCCACAAAAAACGTACAAGAATTTTATTCGCATTACCACGTCCTTTATCGATATCGTCGCCGGAATGACCGCCAACAAGACCGCTCACTTTGAGCGAAAAAGCAGCAAATCCTTTTGGTGACGGCTGTTCTGTGTAGGTAAACATCGCAGTCGTATCAATGCCTCCTGCACAACCGATAAAAATTTCGCCGTCGTCCTCCGAGTCAAGATTAATGAGCGTAGAACCCGACAAAAAGCCTTTTTGCAATGCAAACGCACCTGTTAAGCCCGTTTCTTCGTCCACCGTAAACAAACATTCAAGTGCTCCGTGTTCAATGACATCGGAAGCTAAAACCGCCAGTTGCGCTGCCATACCAATGCCGTTATCGGCACCCAAAGTCGTACCTTTTGCTTTCAACCAACCGTCCTCCACATAAGTTTCTATCGCATCTTTTTCAAAATCGTGCACCACCGAACTGTTTTTCTCACACACCATATCCATGTGTGACTGCAAAATAATAGATGGTCTGTTTTCATAGCCTTTCGAAGCATTTTTACGTATCAACACATTGCCGGCAGCATCGGTTTTATAGTCCAATCCGTGTTTTTCGGCAAAACGGCACAAATATGCACTTATCTCCGCCTCTTTTTTCGAAGGACGTGGAATTTGGCATATCTCTTTAAAATAATGAAACACCTCTTGCGGTTGCAATTCTTCAATAGTCATAATCAGTAGTTCAATAATTTTAGTAATTCAAATAGTTTGTCAAAGTTCGTAATATTTTTTGAAAAATGAGGCATAAAAGCCTATAAAAATCCATAAAGCTACCGCAAATAAGCACTAAACAATGTTAAATATATCATTTTTTAACAACTTACCGCTTATTTTTCAGGACAAATTCATATCTTTGTAAATTAATTCAGAATAGTATGGAACTATTAATCGGTACTACAATTATTATTGTCTTAATTGCTATTCTTTTATTAGGCATACGGGTGTTTTTTACCAAAAACGGTAAATTTCCCAACACTCACATAGGCAATAGTAAAGCGATGCGCGAACGTGGAATCGGTTGCGCCACATCGCAAGATAGAGCTGCACAACAAACAAAAAAAATAAAACAATAATTATGAAAAAAATCACATTTTTACTATTGACCGCCGTTATATTTGCTGCTTGCGGTAAAAAAAGTAACGACGAAAGCAACACTAACGACAACGCTATCTCTCAAAGTCAGCAATTTTCGTTTGCCGTTGTCAATGTGGACACACTGATGTCCCAATATGAGTTTGCAAAAATATCGAACGAAAAATTGATAAAAAAACAGGAAGATTCGCGCCTGAAAATCAATCTACAAGTGCGTCAATTGCAAAATGAAATGATAGATTTTCAAAAGAAAATAGAAAACAATGCTTTTTTGACCCGAGAACGCGCCGAAAGTGAACAACGCCGACTGCAAAAGAAACAAAGCGATTTGGAAGCGTTAGACCGCGAACTAACGCAAAGCCTAATGCAGGAACAACAGACTTTGAGCCAACAGTTTAGAGACAGTATAAATGCCGTTATCGCCGTTTTGAACAAAGACGGAAAATACGAGCTGATTATCTCTACAAGTGCAATAAACGATAACGTGCTGTATGCCAAACCGCAATACGACATTACCCAACAAGTACTGGACGCATTGAACGCACGCTACGCCAAAAAGAAAAAATAAGCTGCGAGAAACTTCTTAAACATAAAAAGCTGCCTTGAGGCAGCTTTTTTATTATCAGTTGTACGCATTATATCACAATCCTTTGGTAATATCTTCCCACAATTTTTCTTGCGGAACAGGCGCTTCTATGTATGTTTTTTTCTTTGTTACAGGATGCACAAACTCTACCGAACGCGCATGCAACGAAATGCCGCCATTGGGATTGGAACGTTGAAAACCGTATTTCAAATCGCCTTTAATGGGCGAACCTATTTTTGCCAATTGACAACGTATTTGATGATGCCGACCGGTTTCCAAATTAATTTCGAGCAATGTGTAGTTTTCCGATTTAGCCAACGTTTTGTAATACAAAATCGCCTTTTTTGAAGAGCCTTTTTGACTGTCGTAAGCATACGATTTGTTTTGTTTTTCGTTGCGCACAAGATAATGCTCCAATTTGTCGGAAGGTTCGGCAGGCGGATTTTTCACTATCGCCCAATACTTTTTTTGAATTTCTTGCTTTTGAAACATCTCGTTGAGACGCGACAAAGCTTTGCCGGTTTTAGCAAACAGCACCACACCCGTTACAGGACGGTCTAAACGGTGCGTAACTCCGCAAAAAACATTCCCCGGCTTATTGTACTTTTCTTTCAGGTAAGCTTTTATCATGTCGGGCAACGTTACATCGCCCGTTTTATCTCCTTGAACTATTTCGGAACAATTCTTATTTACCGCAATAATGTGGTTATCTTCATACAAAATTTCCATACGGCACTCTACAAATTGCGTTGTCTTAATACTTCATAAATCATAATGGCAGAAGCCACGGAAACATTGAGCGATTCGATGTTACCGACAATTGGAATGGAAACAATATCGTCGCAAATGCGAAGAATTTCGGGCGAAACGCCCACATCTTCGGCTCCCATTACCAACGCTACCGGTTCTGTAAAATCGACTTTCGTATAGGAATGTTGCGCCTTTTCGGAAGCCGCCACTACCTTGATGCCCGAACTTTGCAAAAATTGCACCGTATTTTTCAAATTCATCTCGCGACACACGGGAATAGTATGCAACGCACCCGCTGAAGTTTTTACCGCATCGGCATTTACCATTGCCCCGCCACGACTTGGCACTACTATGGCATTCACGCCGGCACATTCGCAAGTACGCGCTATCGCTCCAAAATTGCGCACATCGGTAACACCGTCGAGAATAACAATAAACGGATTGCGCCCTTCTTCGTAAAGAGTAGGAATGATATTGTCAATATGCTGATATTCAATGGACGACAAAAAAGCTATTGCCCCTTGATGATTCTTGGTAGTAAAACGATTTAGCTTTTCCAACGGCACTTTTTGTACGGGAATGTTGGTTGATTTTATTTTTTCGAACAACTCACGCGCCAATTCGCCACCCATATCTCTACGCAAGAATATTTTGTCCAACTCCTTGCCGGCATCAATAGCTTCAATGACAGCACGGATCCCGAAAATCATATTTTTTTCCTTTGGAAGTTTCATTAAAGATTGACCTGTTTTGTAAAAACTACACTAAAAATAAGTTTACAAAGGTAGTGAAAAATAGTGAGATTATTGCCTTTGAAAGTCCTGCATTTTTTTGTACCTTTGCATACAATTTTGTAAAATGGATAGACTTCGATTTTTAAGTATAGGTAGCGGTAGTAGCGGAAATTGTTACTACATTGGAACCGGCGAATATGGATTTCTCATAGATGCCGGCATCAACGTACGTACGATAAAACACGCACTTAAAGAAAAACATTTGAATTTTGAGAATATTTGGGGCATTTTTGTTACGCACGACCACACCGACCACATAAAATCCGTAGGAATTTTAGGCGAAAAGCACCATATTCCGGTCTATTTGACACAAGAAATGCGAGACGGCATCAACCGTAACTACAAAATTACCGATAAATTGGTTTCGTGTTGCAAATATTTCCGTAAGGGCGAAAACATTGTTATTAAAGACTTTACTTTTCGAGCATTTCCCGTGAGCCACGATGCTTCCGACTGCGTGGGCTACTCCATTCGCTATAAAAATCAACATTTTGTAATTGCCACCGATTTAGGATTTATCAGTAAAGAAGTTGCCGATCAAATAGCGAAAGCCAACTATTTGGTGATTGAAGCCAACTACGACGAAGATATGTTGCAATACGGCACTTACTCCTATCCGCTTAAGCAACGTGTGAAAAGCTATTTGGGACATTTGAGCAATACACACACAGCTAATTTCTTAGCCGACAACTGGCACGACGGATTACAATATGTTTTTCTTTGCCATTTAAGCGAAGACAACAATACCCGCGAAATAGCCTACGAAACGGTAAACAACGCTTTGCAAGCAAAAGGAATCAGCCCGAAATTACTTTACGCTTTGCAACGCACCGTGCCTTCGGAACTTTATATTTTCGACGACATCGTTAAGGAACAATAATTGATTCGCGCCGTAGTGAATAATGATTGCGCAACACTTCGAACATTTCGGGATGTTGTTTCAATTTTGTCGAATCTTCTTCTATCGAATAATTTTTCAAGAAAGCCTTGTACGGCGATTGCTTGCCAATATGAATAAGTGATTTTGGCGGTAATTGAACTTGAAAATCTTCTAAAGGAAAGCCAAAAAATCGAGCGACAGCTTGCACCGACATGGTTGTTGCATTGGCTTTACCATCAGCCGAATAACCGGCAATATGCGGCGTTCCCAATGCGCACATACGCAACAACTCCAAATCAATATCAGGCTCATTTTCCCAGCAATCGATTACAACATCGGATATTTTACCGCTATTTAAAGCCTGTTTTAATGCTGTTTCATTGACAACACCATCGCGAGCGGAATTGATAATAACCGGACGACGTGCCAAATTGTTAAAAAATTCAGCATCAGCCAAATACTTAGTAGCATACACGCCTGTTGAAGTTAGTGGCGTATGAAAAGTAATCACATCGCTTTCGTGCTGAATAGTAGCTAAATCTACAAACAGGGCAGCACCTTCACGGTCGGCTCTCGGCGGGTCGTTGCGCAGTACTCGCATTCCCAAATGATGCGCTATTTTTTCCACTTCGGCGCCGACATGCCCCACTCCGACAATACCCAGCGTTTTTTCGTTCCAATCAACACCGTTTTTTTCAGATAAAAAACTTAGTGCCGAAGCTACATATTGCCCGACAGCAACAGCATTGCAGCCGGCTGCACTACTCCAAAAAATTCCTTTTTTTGCGCAAAATTCCGTATCAATGTGATTAAAGCCAATCGTAGCAGTAGCAATAAACTTTACAGAAGAATGTTGCAGCAATGCGGCATCGCATTTGGTTCGGGTGCGAATAATTAACGCATCGGCATCGCGAACAAGTTCCGATGATATTTCTAAACCATCGCAATACACCACCGAAGCAAATGGCTCCAAAACGCCTTGAATAAAAGGAATGTTTTTGTCGATGACAATTTTCGGTTTCATAATCTTAATTGACCCAAAACAATTAAAAGATAATAGGCAAAGATAACTGTTTTAGACGGAACGAAACACAACTTACGCAGAAATGTTTTTCATTATTTATGCGATTTAATAGAATATTTACAAAAATATAACGGAAAAAGAAGATATTTTTTCAAAATTATGACGATGTTTCGATTTTTTAATGTACTTTTGCCGTCGAAAAACAATTTTTACACGATTAAAATAAAAATAAAGCCGAATTTGCGGATTTTTATAGTGTAACAAATATCAAAAAAAACTTTTTATGAGCAAATTACGATTTCAAGCCTTTAGAGAAGCTTGTTCGCACAGCCCTAAAACTGTGGCAGTCCCCAACGAGCGTCCCGATAAATTTTTCGGCAAATTGGTATTCACGCGCGAAAAGATGAAAGGCTACATTGCCGACACCATGCTCAATCAGCTATTCGATGCTATTGACAACGGCAAGCCGCTCAGTCGCGACATAGCTAATTCCGTAGCAATGGGTATGAAAAAATGGGCATCGGAATTGGGTGCAACGCACTACACGCACTGGTTTCAGCCACTGACGGGCGGAACTGCCGAAAAGCACGACGCTTTTTTAGATAAAACACCCGAAGGTCATGTTTTGGAAGAGTTTTCGGGAAAAGTACTCTACCAACAAGAGCCGGATGCGTCAAGTTTTCCTAACGGCGGCATCCGCAACACGTTTGAAGCGCGCGGTTATTCTGCTTGGGACCCGACGTCGCCGGCATTCATTGTGGGCGACACACTCTGTATTCCCACTATTTTTGTGGCTTACACCGGCGAAGCTCTCGACTACAAAACTCCGCTTATCAAATCCATTTCGGCTGTGAGTAAAGCTGCCGTCGATGTGTGTCGCTATTTTGACCGTAATGTATCAAAAGTTACCGTTTTTCTCGGTTGGGAACAAGAATATTTTTTGGTGGATAAATCACTTTGGTTGGCACGCCCCGACTTGATGCTTACCGGTCGCACACTAATGGGACATGACAGTGCAAAAAATCAACAATTGGGCGACCATTATTTTGGGTCTATTCCCGAACGTGTATTGCATTTTATGACCGACCTTGAAATAGAATCTCTAAAATTAGGTATTCCCGTAAAAACGCGGCATAATGAAGTTGCCCCAAATCAATTTGAATTGGCGCCGATATACGAAGAAGCCAATTTAGCGAACGACCATAACTTGTTGCTAATGTCGCTGATGGAACGCATTGCTCACCGTCACCACTTCCGCGTGTTGCTACACGAAAAACCATTTGCCGGAGTCAATGGCAGCGGTAAGCATTGTAATTGGTCATTAGCCACCAATACCGGCGTCAATTTATTGGCTCCCGGCAAAAATGCCGCTGCCAATCTGCAATTTGTAACCTTTTTGGTAAACGTGTTGATGGCTGTCTACAAACACAACGGACTACTGAAAGCTTCCATCAGTTCGGCTACCAACGCACACCGTTTGGGCGCCAACGAAGCACCGCCGGCAATTATTTCGGTTTTTCTCGGTAAACAGCTTACCGACGTACTCGACAAATTGGAAAAAGCTTCAATCGATAAAGGTATCGCCATCAACGCTAAAAAAGAGATGAAACTCGGTGTCGCCACAATTCCTGAAATTTTGCTCGATAATACCGACCGCAACCGCACATCGCCATTTGCTTTTACTGGTAATCGATTTGAATTCAGGGCTGTAGGAGCTTCGGCAAACTGTGGAGATGCTATGCTGACACTCAACGCTGCCGTTGCCGACCAACTCATTAACTTCAAAAAAGAGGTGGACAAACGAATAGAAAAAGGCGAACCGAAAGAACGCGCACTTTTTGCTGTTATTAAAAAATATATTGCCGATTGCAAAGCTATCCGATTTGACGGCAACAGCTACAGTGATGCATGGAAAAAGGAAGCAGCCGAACGCGGACTTGACTGCGAAACGAACGTTCCGCTCATTTTCGACCGTTATTTGTCGCCCGAAAGTATTGCTATGTTTAAAAACACAAATGTACTGTCGGAAGCGGAACTGCAATCGCGTTGCGAAGTAAAATGGGACACCTACACAAAAAAAATACAAATTGAATCGCGCGTTTTGGGCGATTTGGTAATGAACCATATTGTGCCTGTGGCTAATAGCTATCAATCTATTTTGCTCGAAAATGTGGTGCGCATGAAAGAGGCTTTTGATGCTGACGAAGCCAAAAAACTCTCAGCACAAGACATTGTTATTATACGTCGCATTGCCGAACATATAACTACCATTGTAGAAAAAGCCGACGAAATGCTCAACTTGCGCCGCGAAGCCAACCACAAAATAGGCGAACGCACCAAAGCCATTGCCTACCACGACAATATTGTCCCGCTCATGGAAGAGATACGCCACCATGTGGATAAATTGGAAATGATTGTGGACGACGAAATGTGGACTTTACCGAAATACCGTGAACTAATGTTCATTAAATAACGGTTTTTCTAAAATTTATCATTAGCGAAAGGAGATTTATTTAAAAGTCTCTTTTCGTTTTTTTATGGCATAAAAGAACAACTTTATTTGGTACAAGTTTACTTACATGCGCGCTAAGTAACTGCCAATATTTTATAGTGTGCCCAATAATTATTAATTATTTTAAATAATCTTTTAGTTTGTTAAAACTAAATCCTAACCCATTAAAATTAGGTTAAGATAACTGATTTAACAATAGCTTTTCCAAGTCCTGGTTTTAATTCCTTTTTGATTTGAAAATCTGCTAAATCTTTTTTACTCTCAATATCTTTTGTAACTTTCCTCATTAAATCAAGGACATCTGTTTCTGTCTTGCAACATTTTTTCAAAGGAATCAAAATATAACAAAAGTCCTTATTCATTTTTTTTCTTCCTAAATCAGAAAATTCCCTAAATCGGTGTGGATTTGTTTTAGTTATTAAAATCGCAGGAAGTATATTTTCTGCATTTTCTCCATTAATACTATGCCACGACAATACTTCATTATCAAAGTGCCCTATTTCACCAACTCCTGTGATAATTGCAGAATCATTTTTTGAAGCCCAAGCGGCCAGATTCTGAAAATTTTTTCTTATCACATCAGCTAATGGTTCTGACCAACCATAATCCAATATGTAGATAAAATAATCTCTCTTTGCTTCAGAGGAAAGAATTTCAAGGCTGTGAATCATTAGTCCCATAGTAGTATCTTTTTTAAGGTTCGGCTTTCATTAAAGTAATCCTTTTGTCGATGGCAGTTCGTTGTAATACCTATCACGTTTGATTGCCATTTTTATAGCTTTGGCTAAAGCTTTGAAAATCCCTTCCAATTTATGGTGTTCGTTCACACCTTCAGCTTTAATATTGAGATTCATTTTAGCCGCATCGGAAAACGATTTAAAAAAATGATAAATCATTTCAGTCGGAAAATCTCCTATTTTTTCACGTTTAAACTCTGCATCGAACTCCAGCCATGCGCGACCACCAAAATCGAGTGCCACTTGGCACAAACAATCGTCCATAGGTAACATAAAACCGTAGCGTTCAATGCCCCGTTTGTCGCCAAGAGCCTGATTAAAAGCTTCTCCGAGCGCAATAGCCGTATCTTCAATAGTGTGGTGTTCATCTATTTCCAAATCACCTTTTACGGCAATATCCAAATCGCAATGGCTGTGTTTGGCAATTTGTTCCAGCATGTGGTCAAAAAAGTGCAATCCGGAATGAATGTTGCTTTTTCCGGTTCCGTCCAAATTGAGAACTATATCAATGTCCGTTTCTTTGGTAGTGCGTTTGATACGAACAATGCGTTCACTCTGCGCCACAAACTGAGCTATTTGCATCCAATCGTCGGTTTGTAACACACAGTTTTCGGACAAATCCGTAGTCGATTTGCCTATCAAAATGGCTTTACAGCCCAAATTTTCAGCCAATTTAACATCGGTCAAACGGTCGCCGATAACAAACGAATTAGCCAAATCGTAATCACCGGTAATATATTTTCCCAACATTCCGATATTGGGTTTACGAGTCGGTAAATTATCCGCTTCAAACGAAGTGTCAATTAAAATATCATCGAAAATAATACCTTCATTTTCAAGAGTTTGCAACAATTTCGATTGTACAGTATCAAAATTTTCCTGTGGATAGACATCTGTTCCTAAACCATCTTGATTAGTTACCATAACCAATTCAAAATCAGTTTTTTGTCGAATATATGCCAATCCTTGTATCACTTTAGGAAGAAATTCCAATTGCTCTAAAGTGTCAATTTGGTAAGTTACGGGCGGTTCCACCACCAACGTGCCGTCACGATCGATAAAAAGTGCTTTTTTCATAAAAGAAGTGGTTTCGTTATAAAAAATTAATCGTAAAAATAGTTTATTTAGTTAATTACAAGTCCGTCAAGTAAATCAACGTAGCAGTTTATACCGTCAAGTACATCGCTTACCAACACAAACTCATCAGCCGTATGCGAGCGTGCAGAATCGCCGACACCAATTTTAAGAGTCGGAAAAGTCATGTGCACTTGGTCGCTCATAGTAGGCGAACCGAACGTGGACAAACCCAACTCCAATCCGCGACGAACCGCAGGATGCGCTACATCGATACACGACGAATTCAGATTGACCGACCTTGGCAACACCTCGCACGCCACATGTTGGCGAATAATATCCAACGCTTCTAAATTACTGTAATGTTCATTGGTACGAACATCTACTACAAATGTGCATTGGTCGGGAACGACATTGTGTTGGGTACCGGCATTTATCAGTGTTACAGTCATTTTTACATCGCCAAGCAATTCGGATTTTTTCTCAAAGCGGTAGTTGCGAAACCACTCTATTGCCTCCAAAGCTTTGTAGATGGCATTTTCGCCTTCGTTGCGCGCCGCATGTCCCGATTTGCCAAATGTTTTGCAATCCAGCACCATCAAGCCTTTTTCGGCAATTGCCATACGCATTCCGGTAGGTTCGCCCACAATGCCGAAATCGATTTTAGGCAGATGATTTATCATTTTTTTCATGCCCAATGCACCACAAACTTCTTCTTCGGAAGAAGCCGCAAATATCAGATTGTAAGGCTGTTCCTTTTTTGTAAGTCGTATAAAAGACGCTAACAATGCCACTAAACTTCCGCCATCGTCATTGCTGCCTAAACCATAAATGCGTCCGTCTTCTTCAACCGCCTCAAACGGATTGCGTGTCCACGAATCGGAAGGTTTAACGGTATCTAAATGGGCATTGAGCAATATGGTCGGTTTAAATTCGTCCCAATCGGTGTTTTGCGTCCACAAATTATTATCTATCCGCTGCACGACCAAACCCATTGCTTTCATCTCTTTTTCCAGAAAATCGGCAACCGCCTTTTCATCACGTGAAACAGAAGGAATGGTTATCAATGATTTTAATAAAGCTATTGCATCCATTGGTTACGAGTTTAAGTTTGTTTTTCAGTTTCTTCTGACGACAAATTTACAGTCGCTATTTTTTCCTCCCACAGCACCCACATCAAAAAGATTATGCCATAGAAAATATATTTCAAAACAGATTCGTGCAGCACTTTGAAAGCAGCTTGGTGGTTTTCAATCACAACTACCAATATGATAATACGCACAATGTTTATCAAAAAACAGACCAAAACACCTGCAGGTATAAACCACGCTTTGTGCTTCCATGAACCACGGCTAAACAAAATAATACAAGTAAAAATATAGGCTTGTTTAATGCCGGAACAACTCCACACAATTTGAACGCCCTGTCCATTGGCAAAGCGTAAAATATTATTGGAAAGATACTGCACTTCTCCACCAAAAAAATTGATAATTGCATGAGCCGCCAACGCTACATGCTTGCTCATCCAAATAAACGGGGCGGAAATATTCCAACCGAAAAAGGTAACTACATCGCCCGTTTCTTCGCCAATAACAGTATATTTCCAGAAAAAATGACACACCACTAACACCACGCAAAACTGAATTACTCCGCGGTAAGGCTCTAAAAAGTGTTTTATGGATGTTATATTAAAAGTCATTGTGGCAAATTATTTATCAAAAACTTAAAACTTGGTAAGTCTGCACATTAAATTACTACTTTAGAAAATGGCGGCAAATCGACACTGCAAAAATCTTTATCTAAAAATTTATAATAGCCCGTTATGGCTACCATCGCCGCATTATCGGTTGTAAAAGCCGGTTTGGGCAAATAGACGTTCCAACCACGACGCTCGTACGTAAGCATACGTTCACGTAAGCCTGAATTGGCTGAAACGCCGCCTGCTAAAGCTACTTCTTTCACTTTCAACGCTTTCACAGCCTTTACCAACTTATCCATCAAAATATCGATAATGGTTTTTTGCAACGATGCACACAAATCAGCCTTGTTTTCGGCAATAAAATTCGGATTTTCGACTTGTTTGTCGCGTAAAAAATAGAGAAATGACGTCTTAAGACCGCTAAAACTGTAATCATAACCGGCGATGTGCGGCTTACTGAACGAAAACGCCATAGGATTGCCTTGCTTTGCCAACTTATCGACAAACGGACCACCCGGGTAAGGCAATCCCATTACCTTAGAACATTTATCAAAAGCTTCGCCAGCGGCATCGTCGATAGTTTGACCGATAATTTCCATCTCGTTGTAACTTTTTACCAACACTATTTGCGAATTACCGCCCGATACCAACAAACAAATAAACGGAAATTTAGGGTGTTTGTGTTCCACATCGGGCTCTTTTATAAAATGTGCCAAAATATGCGCCTGCAAATGATTGACATCAATAATGGGAATGCCCAACGCCTGCGCAAAACTTTTGGCAAACGACGTACCGACGAGCAAAGAACCCATAAGACCGGGACCACGCGTGAACGCCACAGCACTCAACTGCGATTTGTCAATACCCGAACGGCGCAACGCCTCCGAAACGACCGGAATTATATTTTTCTGGTGCGCCCGCGATGCCAATTCAGGTACAACGCCACCGTACATTTCGTGAACTGATTGGTTAGCAATGACATTCGACAACAGCACGCCATTTTGAATAACAGCCGCAGACGTATCGTCGCACGAAGATTCGATGCCTAAAATAGTAATATCCATTTACAAAACTAAAAATGCCCTATTAGAAATAAAAAGTTAATCTTTTATATTTCAATATTTCTAACAAAAATATTACATTTGCAGAATAAAGTCCAAAGATATAAAAAAATCGATTAAAATAGCGTTAATTTCACTGGCAACTTTTGTCTTGCTGCTGACAATTCCAACTATTCTATTGAGCATCAATAGAATACAGAATTTTGTTGTCGATAAAGTTACGCAAACTTTAGAAGAAGAACTCCACACAAAAATTTCCATCGGACACATTGATTTGCGCTGGTTCAATCATTTACAACTAACAAATTTCTACATTGAAGACCAAAACGGCGATACACTGGCAGCCATCGACAAATTGGACGCTAAGTTTTCATTGTGGCCACTGTTTCTTAACAAACTGTATATCAAGAAAACTACTCTGTCGCAACTGTCGTTCAATCTGAAAATAGACGCCGACAAATGCACCAACATTGATTTTATCATTGATGCACTAAATACACCGCAAGAGAACAATTTAAACTTCGAAATTCACGAAGTACAACTCAAAAATAGTGCTTTTTCGTTCACACAAACTGCTATAGCAGATAGCCTGCACAATAGCGGTCGTTTTCAAGCGCAACACATCGCACTTTCGGACATTGACGCAAAAATCCGATTCAACAAAACGGCGGCACACACCATGTCCGGAGCCATCGACTATCTCAATTTTAAAGAACATTCCGGCTTTGAATTAAAAAACTTGAGCACGTCATTTGCTGTTAACGATTCATTGTGTCGCATTCCCTCCATCAGTATAGAGCTACCCAACACCAAATTTAAAATAGGCGAAACTACCCTAAACTACGACAATTGGGAAATATTGACGGAAAACTTCAATAAAGTGAAGTTTAAAACTGAAATAGAGCCATCGAGCATCTATTTGCCTGATTTAAAAGTTTTTGCAAAAGAATTTGGTTATTTAAAACGCCCTTTAAAAATTTCAGGCGCTATAAAAGGAACGGTCGGCAACCTAAAAGCTTCATCGATGAATATAAAATACGGCGACAATATCGATTTTTTAGGCAATTACCAAGTTACGGGCTTGCCATCCATCGATGAAGCGTTCTTTTTTGCCAATATCGACCATTTAAAATTTAACAAAAACGGATTACAAGATTTGTTGGCAAACCTCACCCAAACACCGGTAGTACTACCGCAAGAGATGAACAACATAGGCAATTGCAACTATACTGGTCAGATGACAGGATTTCTAAGCAATCTCGTAGCCTACGGCAAATTGCAATCGGGCGTTGGGCTAATTTCCACCGACATTTCGCTCCAAGTGTCTAACAATCACAAGGATTTAGATTTGAACGGAAGCATAAAATCCAATCATCTAAATGTTGGTCGTATGTTACCATCGGGAAGCGGTTTAGGTGTTGTGTCATTTGTAGCCAAAACCAATATTAGAACCGGCTTGGAAAGAGCATTTAAAGGCAGTTTGGATTTTCACATCAAATCATTGAAATTTAAAGAATATAACTACAAAGACATTCGCATAAAAGGCGATTTGACAAAACGCAATTTTGCCGGTAACATCAATTTGAACGACGATAACATCAAATTAAAATTCGACGGTAACATTGACATGGAGAAAAAACCTGCACTGTTCAAATTCAACGCCAAACTGTCTGATTTTCGCCCATATCACTTGCACTTAACCGACAAATATCCCGAATTGTGCGCTGCACTCCAATTAACTTCGGACTTTGAGAGCACATCACTCTACGACACCAATGGTTCTCTCTACATCGACTCCATAACACTAAAAAATGGACAATACCACTATTTTTTAGACAGATTTACCATCACATCGCGAACAAATAAATCGAACACAATAGAAATAAAATCGGATTTCATATCCGGTTTCTTATCAGGAGATTACAAATTTGAAACATTAAAAAACAGTCTCATAAATATTGGTTCAAAATCATTACCCGTACTCACAACTCTATTCAAAACCGAAACACCAAAAACAGCGAACAATCTAAAATTTTTCATTGAGATAGAAGATACACGCCAACTGTGTGATGTGTTCGAAATGCCATGGTATTTGAAAGACCACACCATGATTTCGGGATTTTTGAACGACAAACAAGAAGGTTTCGGATTAGATTTCTCCGTTTTACAACTCTGCAACAACAAGGGAGGCATTGACAACATCAATATAAAAATACGAAACGAGAATAAAAAATTGCTGGTGCTGGCTAATGCTGTCACGAAACTCAAAAGCGACACACTCTCGCTGTTTATGAACGTTTTTGGAGAGCATGACAGTATAATGACCCACATCAATGTAGAAAATAGTCGCTCTGATATTGTGAATGCCGGCGAAGTACTTTTCAACACCTACCTGCACAACGACGACAACAATCTGATTGCCGATATACAGTTATTCCCAACAGAATTTATGGCTGATAATAAGACGTGGAGTATAGCTCCTGCTGCCATAAAAACCGATTTCAAATGGATTTCGCTGTCCGGTTTCAACATCAAAAGCGACGACAACCAAAACATTATCATCAATGGAACAGCTTCCAAATCGAAAGAAGACAAAATTGATATTGCTCTCAACGATATCAGCCTCGATTACATCAGCACCTTGATGCGCGAAGATGCGGCAGTAGAATTTGGAGGCAGGGTTTCCGGCAACGCTACTGTTTATAGTGCACTCGACATTCCGCTTTTTAATGCCGATGTAGTAGCCGACAATTTTATATTCAATCGTTCACACTTTGGCAGGGCACACGCTACCGCTAACATTGATTTTCCAAAAAAATGCATCAATTTCCACGGCATAGTTGCCAACAACGATGAGAAAAAGGACACGACAGCCATACTGATAGGTCAATATTTCATCGGCAACGACTCCTTAGATATAAAAGCAGAAGGACGACGTTTAGATTTGCGTTTTCTCAGTTACTACCTCCACACCATTTTCGATGACGTTCAAGGCTACGGTACAGGACAAGTATATATACACGGCTTCACGAAAAAAAGACAAGTGACTGTAGAAGTGAATGCACTCGTCGAACAAGGTCTTTTAAAAGTAGCCTATCTACAAACACCTTTTACGTTTTCCGATTCCATAATCCTCACACCTACCGAAATTTCACTCAAAAACATCGAAATAAAAGACAAATATGGCAACAAAGGGAAAATTAATGGACGTTTAAATCACAAGTATTTCAAAAACATGGATTACCGTTTTGACATTGATTGTAACAATATGTTGGTACTCAACACCACAAAAAAAGATAATCCTGATTTTTACGGCACTATTTTTGCCACCGGTAAAGCTGTAATACAAGGCAACGAAGCAGCGACCAATATTACATGCAACGCCAAAACAGAGAAAAACAGTCGCCTTTTCATACCTATGAATAATGCTACGGCTGCCGAAAATAAATTCATCACTTTTGTAGATAGAAACGCTGACATTAAACAAATTGAAGAAAAAACAACACAACCTACACCACAATTAGACAATGACCTATTCGTCAATCTTTTGGTAGACATCACACCCAATGCGGAAGTTCAACTATTGCTTGACCCACAGGCAGGAGACAAGATTCGGGGTACCGGATACGGCAACTTACATATCACCTATAATTCGGTGGATGACGGGCTTAGAATTTTGGGCGAATACGAAATTGAATCGGGTAATTATCTCTTCACCTTCCAAAATGCATTACGTAAAGAATTCAAAGTAGAAAACGGCAGCAAAATTCATTGGAACGGTGATCCTGCCAATCCAACCGTCGAATTGAAAGCTTATTACCAATTAACCGCTTCTCTCAAGGATATTTTAGACGAAAGCATTTTGAATAAAAGCAACCGTACCACAGTTCCCGTGAAGTGCATTTTAGAACTTTCCGGATTATTCAGTAAACCTATGATTAAGTTTAACATCGATTTGCCTAATTCCGACGAAGAACTGAATCGCGCTTTGGATGCCGTTGTAAGTACTGAAGAAATGATGAACCGACAAATCATTTCACTATTGATTATGGGTAAATTCTACGCCCCCGAATTGATAAAAGACGCCACAGGATTTGGGCAAAACGACCTCTTAGCTATTGTATCGTCCACTTTGTCAACGCAGTTGAATAATTGGGCATCCCAATTATTTGAAAAATGGAATTTCGGTGTCAATTTCCGCACTACAGGCATCGCTAACACCCAAGATTACGGGCAAGAATACGAATTTAATTTCTTGTATATGCCCAACAATCGCATTACTTTCAACGGCAACGTGGGCTACCGCAACGACAAAATGAATCCCACCAATTTCATCGGCGACTTCGATTTTGAATACAAACTGATACAATCGGGAAAATTAAGCCTGAAAGCCTACACTCATACCAATGATTACAAGGAATTTAAAACCGGTTTGACTACGCAAAGCATCGGTTTTGTTTACAAAGAGAACTTTGGTTCACTCAAAGAGCTGTTTGCCAACTGGAAACAAAGCCTTACACCAAAAACACCGGAAGAAAAAGCAGCCCTGAAAGAGCAACGCGACAAAGAAAAAGCGCAACGCAAAGCTATAAGGGAATGGCGCGAACGCGAACGTGCCGAAGCACAAGCAAAACAGGATGCCGAACGCAAAGCAGCCAAGGAACAAAAGAAATTGGAAAAAGAACAAGCAAAAAAACAGGCAACAAAAAAGTAAACTGCAAAAAATTATCTGAATAGAATTTTCAGCACAACTTTCTCGCCGACTTTTTTATTCAATTTTTCGACCAAAACGGCACGTTGCATAAACAATTCGTGGCGCAATATAGGAGAAGAAACTTTTACGATAAGCGTTCCGTTTACAAATTTCAAGTCGCTGGTATAAGCAGCCGCCACAGAACCTATTACTTCCGGCCAAAACTCAATGGCACGCGATTCCAAAATACGAAGCTGGCAATCCGGTCCAAACACCGTGCCTACGACATTCGGAAGAATTTCTGACAAACGCTTGGCTTCTCTTTTTTCCATATCTTGAAAATAAACTGATTTTTTATGCTTTCAAAAGTACAAAATTTATTTCATTAAACGCTATTTTTACGGATTTAAATCAAAAATATGCCATTTGTTTGTACCTTTGTACAAAAATTCGTCATTCTATGAAAACAGCACTTTTCCCCGGTAGTTTCGACCCGTTTTCCATTGGACATCAGAATATTGTGCAACGCGGTTTGTGCATTTTCGACAAAATCGTCATCGGCATCGGACGCAACACCAAAAAGCAATCGCTCTATACCGAAGAGGAGCGCAAAGCTCAAATAGAGGCTATTTATCAAGACAACCAACGTATTTCAGTGGCAATTTACGACACGCTAACTGTCGATTTTGCTCGCGAAATAGGAGCAAGTTTCATTTTGAGAGGAGTGCGCACCAAACAGGATTTTGACTATGAACAAAAAATTGCCGAAGCCAACCGAATACTTACCGGCATAGAAACAGTCGTGCTGTTTGCCGAACCCGAAACAAAGACAATATCTTCGTCGCTTATTCGCGAATTGAAAGCCTTCGGTAAAAATGTTTCCGATTACTTGCCACAGCCATGATAAACGAAGCACTCAAAAATTACATTTCGACAGCTATTTTACCGCAATACGACAAATTCGACAAAGGACACGACCGTCGGCACATTGACCACGTCATTGCCGAAAGTCTCACGCTGGCGCAAGCATACGATGTGGATAAAAATATGGTGTACACCATTGCAGCCTATCACGACATCGGAATTCCGCGCGGACGAAAAGAGCACCATATTTTTTCGGGTGAAATTCTTGCAGCCGACCGCCATTTGCGTCAATGGTTTACCGAAGAACAAATCACTATTATGCGCGAAGCAATAGAAGACCATCGAGCTTCGAGTAAAAATTCGCCACGCACCATCTATGGTTGCATCGTAGCCGAAGCAGATAGAGAAATTTCCGTAGAAATTACTTTGAAACGTACTTTACAATTTGGTCTCAACAACTATCCTGACGAATCTTTTGAGTTTCATTTGCAACGTGCTATCAAGCACCTGAACGACAAATATGCCGAAGGCGGCTATCTCAAACTTTACCTGCACAGCGAAGCTAACGAACGCGATTTAGCTGAGCTGCGAACACTTATTGCCGACAAAGAAAAATTGACGGAACGTTTAAAAATTCTCTTCGAAAACGAGCTAAATCAACGCTCTTTTTAATGCGCTTCCAACCAGTTTTGACCAATGCCGATGTCCACTTTGAGCGGCACTCGAAGCGGGAACGCACCTTCCATTTCGGTTTTAATAATGGATTTAACCTGCTCTAATTCAGCAGTAGGCACGTTAAAGTTCAATTCGTCGTGAACTTGCAAAATCATTTGCGTTTTCAGATTTTCTTCTTCCAAACGGCGGTCAATGCGCACCATAGCTATTTTGATAATATCGGCAGCCGACCCTTGGATAGGCGCATTCACAGCATTGCGTTCGGCAAATTTGCGCACATTGGCATTGTGTGATGTAATGTCGGGCAAAAAACGCTTGCGATGGAAAATTGTTTCTACATAACCATTGGAGCGGGCTTTTTCAATGCTGTCGTCAATGTACTGTTTTACCTGTGGATAAATTTCAAAATAGTTATCAATCAAATCCTTAGCTTCTTTTCGAGAAATAAACAGTCGCTCCGACAGACCAAATGCCGAAATACCATAAATAATACCAAAATTAGCCGTTTTAGCTTTGCGGCGCATGTCGGAAGTAACTTTATCGAGCGGAACTTTATAAATTTTAGCAGCAGTGGCAGCGTGAATGTCATAATCGTCATGAAAAGCCGCCAACATATTAGCATCGCCACTCAAGTGCGCCATAACACGCAATTCCACCTGCGAATAGTCGGCACTCACAAACAAGCAACCTTGGTCGGCAATAAATGCTTTACGAATTTCTTTGCCTTGCTCGTCGCGAATTGGAATGTTTTGCAAGTTGGGATTGCTGGAACTCAAGCGACCTGTAGCCGTAACTGTCTGATTAAATGATGTATGAATTTTTCCCGTTTTATTATTTATCAATTTGGGAAGCACATCAATATAGGTGCTGAGCAGTTTTTTTAGTCCGCGATAATCTAAAATTTGTCCAATAACAGGATGTTTGCTGCGCAATGTTTCCAACGTTTCTTCATCAGTAACATACTGACCTGTTTTTGTTTTTTTAGCCTTCTCCACCACTTTAAGTCGGTCAAAAAGCAATTCGCCAACTTGTTTAGGCGAAGATACATTGATATTTTCGCCGGCTGTTTTTTGAATTTCGCGCTCAATTCGGTGCATCTCGCCCGTAAGCACTTGCGATGACTGTGCCAATGAAAAATCGTCGATAAGCACACCGTTTTTCTCCATTTTCGCCAACACTCTTACCAACGGCATCTCAACATCGTAAAACAATTTGTCAAGTTGATTTTCAGTCAATTGAGGCTCAAGAACAATTTTTAGTTGCAAAGTGATGTCAGCATCTTCGGCAGCATATTCGGTTATTTTTTCGAGTGAAACTTGCCGCATATTGAGTTGATTTTTACCTTTTGCACCAATCAACTCTTCGATGTGAATAGTGCGATAATTTAGCAAAATTTCCGCCAAATAATCCATACCGTGACGCAGTTCCGGATTAATCAGATAGTGAGCTATCATCGTATCAAACAAACTTCCGCGCACGGTAATCCCATAATTATCGAGCACCATAAGGTCAAACTTAATGTTTTGCCCGATTTTACAAATGGTTTCATTTTCAAAAACAGGCTTAAATTTTGCAAGCACTACTTTTGCTTCGGCAGGATTTGCCGAAATCGGCACATAATAAGCCGTGTGTGGTTCAACGGCAAACGACAAGCCTACCAATTCAGCATCTATCGCCTCTACCGATGTGGTTTCGGTGTCGAAACAAAACTCCTTTTGTGACGACAAAAGTGCAATTAATTCGGCTATTTCGGTATCAGTTTGCACCGCTTTGTAGGTATGTGCCGTCGTTGCCACCGAAGCAAAATCGGTTACCAACTCCACACTATCTAATGTGATTTGCGGTGTATCTTCAACAACTGTCATTTCGTCCGCAAAAAGAACACCTTGTTGTATGTTTTGTTTTTTAGACGTTGGTTTAGCCGAAGTAACAGACTGTTCGTTATCCAATAATTTATTAATAAAACTACGGAATTCTAATTCAGTAAACAATGCAAGTAGTTGCTCCTTATCCGGTTCTTTTTTCAACAATTTATCCTCTTCCAATTCTATCGGCACATCGGTTTTGATAGTGGCTAAAAATCGCGAAAACTCTATTTTTTCACGGTTTTCTTCCACTTTTGTCTTCAATGCGCCTTTCAGTTTGTCGGTATTTTTCAACAGATTGTCAATACTTCCAAACTCGTTAAGCAATTTTATAGCCGTTTTTTCACCCACACCCGGACAACCCGGAATATTGTCGGAAGAGTCGCCCATTAAGCCCAACAAATCAATAACTTGACTAACATCTGTCAAACTCCATTTAGCCAATACTTCGGGAATACCGATTGTATCAAATCCGCTTGAGCCGAAACGTGGTTTGTAGATAAACACATGCTCGGAAACTAATTGAGCATAATCTTTGTCCGGCGTCATCATAAACACCTCATATCCTGCTTTTTCCGCTTTTTTCGATAGTGTTCCGATTACATCATCAGCTTCGAAATTTGCCACTTGAATAACAGGAATGCGATACGCTTCCACAATCTGCTTAATGATGGGCACTGCCTTACGAATATCCTCCGGAGTTTCTTCGCGCTGCGCTTTGTATGCCGCATACGCTTCGTGACGGAAAGTTGGTCCCGACGGGTCGAACACTACCGCAATATGCGTTGGTTGCTCGCGTTTGAGCACATCTTCAAGTGTATTAACAAAACCGAAAATCGCTCCCGTATTCAAACCTTTAGAATTTTGGCGTGGCATACGCAGAAACGCATAATAAGCTCTATAAATTAGTGCATAAGCATCAAGTAAAAAGAGTTTTTTCATAACTACGAAAAATTATCATCAACAAATTTGGAACATAAACTATTGTACAAAGATACAAAAAACTTCGCCATTTATTTCCATAAATGAGACTGTTATTCTGCACAAAAATCTTACTTATTAGTTTGCAATAGTGATTAAAAATAATGTGGTAAATACAGATTTGGCTCTTTTCGTTAAAAATAAACGAAAAATATGTTTCAAAACACATTTTTAAAAGTTGTAAAACAACTAAAATAAAATCACAAACGATTGAATATTTGACTGTTAAAAACTATTTTATCGAATTAAAGAAAAATTTCTTTAATTCTTTCGTAAAATAAATTATTTGTTGTATTTTTGTAGCGATAAAAATAGAAATAAAGAAGATAAAAAATAACCATTTAAAAATTTTATTATGGCAAAATTAGATTTAACAAAGTATGGCATTACGGGTACAACTGAAATTGTTCATAACCCATCATACGATCAGCTTTTTGCTGAAGAAACAAGACCCGACTTGGAAGGTTTTGAAAAAGGTCAAGTTACCGAACTTGGTGCTGTTAACGTAATGACAGGTGTTTACACAGGACGTTCTCCAAAAGATAAATTCTTTGTTATGGATGACGTGTCAAGAGACACTATTTGGTGGACTTCCGATGAATATAAAAACGACAACAAACCACTTCCACAATCAACTTGGGTGGAATTGAAAAAAATTGCAGCTAAACAACTTTCTAACAAAAGACTGTTTGTTATGGACACTTTCTGCGGAACCAACGAAAACTCTCGTCAAAAATTCCGTTTCATTATGGAAGTAGCATGGCAAGCTCACTTTGTAAAAAACATGTTTATCCGCCCAACGGAAGAAGAATTGGCGAACTACGGCGAACCTGATTTCGTAATTCTTAACGCTTCAAAAACCGATGCCGGCGAAAACTGGAAAGAATTGGGTTTGAATTCTAAAACATTTACCGTTTTCAACTTGACAGAAAAAATGCAAGTTATTGGCAGTAGCTGGTACGGTGGTGAAATGAAAAAGGGAATGTTTTCTTACATGAACTATCTGCTTCCGCTACAAGGAATGGCTTCTATGCACTGCTCTGCCAACACAGACCTTGAAGGAAAAAATACAGCTATTTTCTTCGGACTTTCAGGCACAGGTAAAACTACGCTTTCTACCGACCCGAAACGTTTGTTAATCGGTGACGACGAGCACGGCTGGGACGACGAAGGTGTATTTAACTTCGAAGGCGGTTGCTATGCAAAAGTTATCAACCTCGACAAAGAATCAGAACCCGACATTTACAATGCTATCAAACGCGATGCTCTTCTTGAAAACGTTACAGTAGATGAAAACGGTAAAATCGATTTCACCGATAAATCTGTAACCGAAAACACACGTGTTTCTTACCCGATTTATCACATTGAAAATATCGTTAAGCCAAAATCGAAAGGACCTGCTGCAGAAAAAGTTATCTTCTTGTCAGCTGATGCTTTTGGTGTGCTTCCTCCGGTATCTATCCTTGATGCAGATCAAACTCAATACTACTTCTTGTCAGGATTTACCGCAAAACTTGCCGGTACAGAGCGCGGAATTACTGAACCGACTCCTACTTTTTCTGCTTGTTTCGGTGCTGCTTTCTTGTCATTGCACCCCACAAAATATGCTGAAGAGTTGGTGAAAAAAATGAAAAAATCAGGTGCGAAAGCTTACTTGGTTAATACAGGCTGGAACGGAACAGGCAAACGCATTTCCATTAAAGATACTCGCGGTATTATCGATGCTATCCTTGACGGTTCTATTGATAAAGCTGCAACCAAAGAAATTCCATACTTCAACTTTAAAGTTCCGACAGCACTTCCGGGTGTAGATCCTAATATCCTTGACCCACGCGACACGTATGCTGACGCAAAAGAATGGGACGAAAAAGCTCAAGACCTTGCAGGACGTTTCATCAAAAACTTTAACAAGTTTACAGGAAACGAAGCCGGAAAAGCTTTGGTAAAAGCAGGCCCGAAATTACCAAGCTGCGGTTGCAAATGCAAATAAGCGTTTTCCACGCTGTTTTTCAAAAAAGATTGCTCCACAAGAGCAATCTTTTTTTTGCTTATCTGTATAAAAAAATCTATTTTTGCAACATGACAATTCGCTTAAAAAAGATACGTAACTACTACAAAACTATCGCTTGCAGCATAGCGATATTGGAACTTTCTATCCTTCCAGGAAAAACATTGCCGAAATTTCCCGAAATTCAGAATATCGACAAAGTAGAACATTTTGTAGCCTATTTTTTGCTTACCATCTGCCTATTGATAGAAAGTAAACGATTTCGCACCTTGAAACAAAGCGTATTGCTGTTGCTTTATCCTATTACTTACGGCGTATTAATGGAACTGCTTCAATTCTTTACACACGACAGAACGCCATCGTTGCTCGATATTGTAGCCAACAGTTTAGGAGCTATCGTTGCACTTTTAATTCTCCAACTCATACGTAAACGCCATGGATAATTTACTGCGCTACCAAATAGGTCTGACACTTATCAACGGTATCGGGCCAATTAATGCACGCAAGCTCATCGCTTATTTGGGTAGCGTCGAAGCTGTTTTTACGGAAAAAAAGGAACATTTAAAATTAATTCCAGGCATCGGAGAAGTGTTAGCTAACGATATAGCTAACCAAAACGTTCTAGAAAGGGCGGACAAAGAAATAGAATTTATACAAAAACACCGCATTGCCACCCATTATTTTACAGATTCAAGCTACCCTTACCGACTAAAAGAGTGCGAAGATGCACCCATACTAATCTATTCTACCGGCAACTGCGATTTTAATTCGGGACACTTTTTGGCTATCGTAGGAACACGAAAAATAACACCTTACGGCAAAGACCTTTGCAACGATTTGGTAAAAACTTTGGCGGAAACACAACACAATCTTACCATTGTGAGCGGTCTTGCCTACGGGTCGGATATTTGTGCACACAAAGCCGCATTAGACAATCAAGTACCGACAATCGGTGTAGTCGCACACGGTTTGGATAGAATTTACCCTTCGGCACACACTTCCATCGCTAAAAAAATGCTCGAAAAAGGCGCCATTCTCACCGAATACCTCAGTGGCACCAGCCCCGATGCGCCTAATTTCGTAAAACGCAATCGCATTGTGGCGGGCTTATGCGATGCCACTATTATTTTGGAATCGCCCAAACGTGGCGGATCGCTCATTACCGCTCAACTTGCCAACGACTACAACCGTGACGTTTTTGCTTTCCCAGGGCGTCCCAATGACCTCTATTCTGAAGGTTGCAATCAACTTATTCGCACCAACAGAGCTGCCCTCATTACATGCGCCGACGATTTGATTGATTTTATGGGTTGGGATGCCACTAAACAGAATAAAACGCAACAGCAAATTTTGTTCGATGACCTAACGCCCGAAGAGCAGCGTATTATAGTAGCTCTCAATAAATCCGAGAGCGTCTATATCAACACTTTAGCCAAAGAAACAGGCATTGCTCTGCAAAAGCTATTAGCACTATTGGTGCAGTTGGAATTTAAAGGTTTGATTAAAGCATTACCGGGAAGTATGTACCAACAAGCATAAAAATCTTGTGTACATAAGACATTGATTGCCAAAAAACATTGGAAATTTTTATAAATACATTTGTTAAATGTATGAAACGAAATTATTTTTTCGTCAATTTCGGATAATAGACATTTTTCACGTATTCGAAATTGGGCGACACTTCCAAAATTTTCTTACACGTCAGAATTGCCTTTTCCTTTTCTCCATTTTTTTCGTAAGCTTGCGCCATAGCCAAATAAGTGGCTATATAATTCCAATTGTTCGTGGTCAAATTCTGCTCCTCAAATAATTTCAGAGATTTCTCGAAACAGAAAAGCGCACGTTTTTTAGAACCGCCGAAAATCCCCGGTCGATAAAAATCTATATTTCCTTTGAGACTTACCACCATTGGATTATTGGGTGACATTTCATAAGCTTTTTCCACGCACTCAATACATTTGGACACCGACGACAAATCCCACACATTGAGTTTGTACGCATAGGCGTATAAAGACGAACGGTAAATGAGAATCATCGCAGCATCAGAGCCGTATTTTTCCAACAAATCAACGTGTTCAGTCATTTTTTCCATTACGCGCTTTGCCTCTTCTTTGTTTTTTTCATCTAAACGAGCGGGAATATAGCCATATTCGTAATTGACAATTTTTTCAAGCTGACGAACCGTAGGTTTAGAAATGGTATAGGCTTCGTCGAGTGCTTGTTGCCATACATCCATATTTTGCTTCAAATAGGCTTGATACATTTTAGCGTCATTGAACTGCGCCAATGCGATGGTTGGAAATACCAACAAAAATGTGTTAATGAGATAGTGTTTCATTATGAGATAGTTATATTATATATTTGTGAATAAATTATTGTTTTTACAAATTCAAATTGTGACGGCAACAAATTTCCGCCATATTCCATCAGCCGCAACTGAACAGGAGTTTCATCACAACGGTAAAGCGGTTGCATATACATATTATCGTCCAAAACGAAACCGACACTTTCATAAAATGCTATCCTGCGGCGACTGGCGACATCGTGAAACGGCTCTACTTCCAAAATAACAGATTTTTTGCAATCGGTAAGAACCTTTTGCAACGCACGCCTTCCAATTTGTTGACCACGTAGCCGTCCTGAAATAGCAAAATACTCAATGTAAAAAAATGCGTCCAAATTCCACATAGTAAGAAACCCTGCAAAATTGTCGCAATATTTCACTTCAAAACATTCCAAATTCGGCAATGTAGCAATATTTTTCCAAAATTCCGACGTTTCGCGACGTTCGCACTTCGGGAAAGCAGACTCGTACAACTTCGTTATCTGCGGCTTTTTACATTTTACGAAAATGAGTTGAATCGTGTCGTTCATTGTCTGCAAACATACAAAAACCGCGCCAGAGTTTAAACAACTTCGGCGCAGTTTTATTGTATTAATTCTTATTATTTTTCAATGTAGGCAATTATATCGCCTTTTCGTACCATTGTTCCTTGTTCTACGGATTCTACAATTTTTCCGCCAAACAATGCCTTAACAATTTCCAAACCGCGTCCGTTTGTTTGAATGGCGCACAAAAAGTCACCTTCTTTGTAAACCGTTCCGGGAATTGGTTTGATGGATTTTTCCAGATAATCAAATTCCCACATCACGCAACCACTTACAGGAGCAATAACAGGGTCAGCATTCGGATGACGCAACTGACGGAAGTCCGGAATTTTGATGCCATCGCCGCCGGCACATTGAAATTTAGCAGCTATTTTTTCCTCTAACTCAGCATTGAAACGTCTTTTCGCTTCGCCGGACTTAAATTCACGGTACTGTTTGTCGTGCATAGCAAATTCAAACAATTCTTCATCGTCCTGACCGCGCTCCCAACCGAGTTCTTCCATTTCTTTAATGTATTTCGGCAATACATTTGGATAATTATCTTGCGGATTACCTTCAAAGAATTCAAAATTTTTCGATTTGGCAAGTTCTACAATTTCGGGAGCTAACGTACCGGGCAATTTGCCGGCTTTGCCCAAAATCATATCCCATGTGTTGGGGTCAATCATCGACCAGCGTTCCTGACCTTTGCTCATGGCAAATACATTCATCAATGCCACGTTTTTAACATATTGACTGAAAGGCGTTACCAATGGCGGATTGCCCAATTTTGGCCAAATATATTTTACTTCGTCAAAGAGTTGCACAAGCAATTCGTCTTCACTCAATTCAGCTTTGCCTTGTGCTTTCAAATTACTATTAATAGCAGCATGAACACCTTTCAAGTCAGCCATAAGCGAACCCATCATACCACCCGGGAGACCGCAACCTACCAGCAATGAAGTCATTTGACTGTTGCGTGGGTCAATAAAGTAACCCAAAAAGTCGTCAATGAAACTTTGTGTCAAACGGCGCGCTTCCATATAAGCCTTCATGTTGATTTCAGGCACTTGGAATCCTGCCTCTTTCAGCATAGCTTGAATGGTAATAACATCGGGGTGAACCATGCCCCACGAAAGCGGTTCCATGGCTACGTCGAGCACATCGCCACCGGCTTTGGCAACTTCCAACATAGAAGCTACGGAAAAACCGGGACCTGTATGACCATGATATTGAACAATTATGTCAGGATGGTTCGTTTTGATGGATTTTACGATAGTTCCCAAAATAGTGGGACGACCGATGCCTGCCATATCTTTCAGACAGATTTCTTGAGCACCTTCGGCTATCAGTTGTTCCGCCATATTAATGTAATATTCGGCGGTATGCACGGGCGAATAGGTAATGCACATAGTTGCTTGAGCAATCATACCGGCAGCTTTTGCCCATTTGATAGACGGCGCAATGTTGCGCACATCATTCAAACCACAAAAAATGCGCGTGATGTCAGTACCTTGTGCTTTTTTTACTTTGTACATCAATTCGCGTACATCGGCAGGAACTGGATTCATACGCAAAGCGTTCAAACCGCGGTCGAGCATGTGTGTTTGAATACCGGCTTCGTTAAAGGGTTTTGTAAACGTGCGTACTGCCAAATTCGGATTTTCACCGTAAAGCAAATTTACTTGTTCAGATGCACCGCCGTTTGTCTCCACGCGAGCGAAACATCCCATGTCAATAATTACCGGAGCAATCTTAGCCAGTTGATCCTTGCGTGGCACATATTTACCTGACGACTGCCACATGTCGCGATAAACTAAACTAAATTTTATCTCTTTTTTCATAGTATTTATGATAGTAAAATGGTTATTTAATTGAACGTGTAAAGGTCGTCATTTTTCTACAATATTCCAAACAAATTAAAGATTTTTTTCTTTAATTCATTGTGCACTGAAAATAAGAGTGTTTTACCAAAAAAATCGCCCCGCAACAGCATTACGAAGCGATAAAAAAAGTATGATTTTTTCTATTTGGCAACGATAAGAAAATAGTTTTTCTTACCTTTTTGCACCAAAATATAGCGGTCGTTCAACAACGCATTTGCATCTATATTCTGCTCTATATCAGTCAGTTTTTCTTTATTTACGCTTACTCCACCGGCTTGTATGGTTTTACGTGCTTCGCCTTTTGACGGAAAAATTTGCGTCTTTTCAGCCAACAAATCCAATGGACGTATGCCGGCTTCAAGTTCGTTTTTGGACACTTCGTACTGTGGCACGCCTTCAAATACCGCCAGCAAAGTTTCTTCGTCAATTTTATGGAGCGTTTCGGCTGTAGCATTGCCAAACAAAATATTCGACGCTTCTACCGCCGCCTCATATTCGGCTTCCGAATGTACCATTATGGTTACCTCTTTTGCCAAACGCTTTTGCAACAAGCGCAAATGGGGTGCTTGAGCATGTTCGGCAATCAAAGTTTCGCACTCCGCTTTTTCGATGGACGTAAATATTTTAATGTACTTGGCAGCGTCTTCATCGCCCACGTTGAGCCAAAATTGATAAAATTTGTAAGGAGACGTGTACTTTTTATCCAGCCAAATGTTGCCACTTTCGGTTTTGCCGAATTTGCCGCCGTCCGACTTGGTAATGAGCGGACAAGTCAATGCAAAAGCCTCGCCACCGTTCATACGGCGTATCAGTTCCGTGCCTGTGGTAATGTTGCCCCACTGGTCGCTGCCGCCCATTTGGATTTTGCAATTTTTCGTTTCGTAGAGATGTACAAAATCGTAGCCTTGCAGCAATTGGTAGGTAAATTCGGTAAAACTCATACCGTTGGAATATTCGCCATTCAAACGTTTTTTCACCGAATCTTTTGCCATCATATAATTGACCGTTATCAGTTTGCCGACATTACGAGCAAAATCAAGAAAAGTGAAATCTTTCATCCAATCGTAGTTGTTTACCATTTCGGCAGCATTAGGTGCATCGCTGTGGAAATCGAGAAATTTCTCTAATTGTTTTTGTATGCAGGTTTGATTGTGGCGAAGCGTTTCTTCGTCGAGCAAATTGCGTTCTGCCGATTTCCCCGACGGGTCGCCTATCATGCCCGTAGCACCGCCTATGAGCGCAATGGGTTTATGCCCGCAACGCTGAAAATGGCGCAACATCATTACGCCACAAAGATGACCGATGTGAAGACTGTCGGCAGTCGGGTCGATGCCCAAATAAGCCGTAGTTAACTCTTTAGCAAGCTGTTCTTCTGTCCCGGGCATCATATCGTGGAGCATACCACGCCATTTTATTTCGTCTATAAAATTCATATCTCAACTGATTTTGTTTACAAGTGATTGTTAGCTGTTTTCAAAAGTTTACAAAATTACTGCTTTTTTTGAAGAAAAAAAAGCGAACACCAATGACATTTTAAAACTATCAATTTACGTTGCATATTAAACAAAATGATTACCTTTGTACCATATTTGCCATTGCGCTTTGGTATTTTAAAAAAGCTCTGTCCGATAGGGGCAAGCCGTGTGCTTGGTCAACCACGTAAAAAACAAGAAACTATGAAAAAACAGGTCTCCGTACCCTTTATGCTGTTAGGCATTTTGTTCAACGTTTGCCTCATTACGGCAAACTTACTCGAAATCAAAGTCATTTCTATTTTTGGAATAACCATCACTGCGGGTTTGCTGGTTTTTCCCATATCGTACATTATCAACGACTGTATTGTCGAAGTGTGGGGATTTCGCAAAGCACGCCTGATTATTTGGAGCGGCTTCGCCATGAATTTTTTTGTGGTTCTAATGGGACAAATAGCTGTACATCTTCCTGCCGCACCCTTTTGGGAAGGCGAAAACAGTTTCAATTTTGTGTTCAACATGGCACCGCGCATTGTGTTGGCATCACTAATGGCATTTGTGGTCGGCTCGTTCCTCAACGCCTTTGTTATGAGTAAAATGAAGATTGCACACGGTGGCAAATATTTTTCGTTGCGCGCTATACTCAGCACTTTTGCGGGCGAAACGGCTGATTCTCTCATTTTTTTCCCCATCGCATTTGGCGGACTTTTTGCTTGGTCGGAACTTTTTATACTAATGGGCACACAAATCGTGCTCAAATCGCTCTATGAAGTGGTGGCGTTGCCCATTACCGTGCGCGTAGTGAAAAAAATAAAAGAATGGGACAATTGCGACACATTCGATGAAGGAATTTCGTACAATCCGCTAAAAATAAAGGATTACTAAAACTCACCAACCGCTTTTTTAGCTTCACCAATAAACTTTTTTTGGATTTTAAACAGGCATTGTCTATCTTTGCCAAGATTTTTTCACGCTAAAAAACTGCATTTTATTGATATTTAATTGACGTTTTATGAAAATAAAAACATTCATCTTAGCTTGTTTGCTGACACCTTTTATGGCTTTTGCCAATTATGAAAAGCCCGTAACATGGAGCTACAGCACCAAATCGGTATCCGATTCCGAAATAGAACTCATACTTACCGCCACTATCGAAAAAGGTTGGCATCTCTATTCACAGTACCAAAACGGCATGGCTTTGCCATTGGTCATTACGCTGGAACCGAACAGCAACTACCAAATAGTCGGCACATCAAAATACTTCACAGAGCCGAAATATACTGAACACTACAATGCCGATTTTGACGATACGGAACGTTTTTTAGTGGGGAAAGCGGATTTTAAACGCACATTGCGCATTGTAGGCAACTCCGATTTTGAACTGAAAGGCAACATCGAAGGGCAAGCCTGCATTGAAGGACGGTGCGTACCTTTGTCTGAACACTTTATGCTGAACGTTAAAGGCAATCCGAACGCAACGCCGCAACAACCACACGGCACCACCGTTACCAAAACGGAAATTGACACCGTGCCTCCGGTAGAAAAAACCGAAACAACGACACTAACAACAACGAATACCGAAAAAGCCGAAATGTCGTTGTGGCTCTTTTTCTTATTGGCGTTTGGCGGTGGACTGTTAGGCATTCTTACGCCATGCGTTTTTCCAATGATACCGATGACCATTTCCTATTTTATGAAACACGGCGGCAAAAAACAAGCCATTTTCTACGGTTTTTCCATTGTGTTCATCTACGTACTTATCGGTATTGTACTTTCTGCCATTTTCGGGCAAGGTTTCGCCAATTTTATCAGCACGCATTGGTTGCCAAATATGCTGTTTGCCTTTATTTTTATCATTTTTGCCATTTCACTGTTTGGCTATTTTGAAATTTCTTTGCCGTCGTCGTGGATAAACAAATCGTCGAGCAACGAAAGTCGCGCCGGATATATCGGAACGTTTTTCATGGCTCTCACTTTGGTACTTGTTTCATTTTCGTGTACGCTGCCCATAGCCGGTGCAGTGGCTTTGGGTGCTGCCGGTGGCGGATTTTTGAAACCCATTATCGGTATGTTGGGCTTTTCGCTGGCATTTGCGCTACCTTTTACCTTTTTTGCCTTTTTCCCCAATTTGCTAAATAAACTCCCGAAATCGGGCGGTTGGATGAATACCTTGAAAGTCTGTTTGGCATTCGTTGAACTTGCTTTTGCACTCAAATTTATCAGCGTACCCGACCAAGCTTACCATTGGGGCTTGTTAGACCGTGAAGTTTATTTGTCGTTGTGGATTGTTATTTTTTCATTGTTAGGATTCTACTTATTGGGGAAAATCAGATTCCCACTGGACGATGAGCAACCCGTACAAAAATCGTGGTTCAAATTTTTCTTAGTCATTGCCAATTTCTCATTTGTAGTCTATATGATTCCGGGACTATGGGGCGCACCGCTCAATGCTCTTTCGGGATGGTTACCGCCCATGAGTACACAAAATTTCAACATTAAAGAAATAGTGTACGACGGTGCCGGACATGGAAAACCTGTCGGATTGTGCGACCACGCCTCCTTTTCCGACCGCTTGCAAATGGTTACCGGCTTAAACGGCTATTTCGATTACAACGAAGCTCTTGCGTGCGCCAAAAGCAGCGGCAAACCGCTTTTCCTCGACTTTACGGGACACGGCTGTGTAAATTGTCGCAGAATAGAACAGAAAGTGCTGTCGAACAGCCGCATACAGAAACTATTGAACGACAAATTTGTGGTGTGCGCCCTCTACATTGACGACAAAATAATAGAACTACCCGAAAAATTACAGATAAAAGACGACAAGGGCAACCTAATCAGCAAATTGGGAATTAAAAACACCTACATACAAAACACTTTGTTTCAAGAAAATTCGCAACCGTGCTACATTGTTGTCAATCCCGAAGACGAATCGATTTTGTCCGGTCCTATATTTTACGAAACTAATGTAGATGTTTTTGAAGAATTTCTGAAAAAAGGAGTTGAAAACAAATAAAATAATCACACACTAAATCCTTCAAAACGTAGCTATGTCGAAAAAAAAGTTTTATGTGGTGTGGAACGGGCACGAACGAGGCATCTTCGATTCGTGGGAACGTTGCAAACCCCAAATAGAGGGTTTTGAAGGCGCACAATACAAATCGTACCCTACCGAAAAAGCTGCTCAAGAGGCTTTTGCTAAAGAATATTGGCAAGCCGTGCAAGAGGGCAAACAGCAAAAAACCGTACCGCTGTTATTCGATGATTTGGACGCAGACACTCCGCGCCCCATAGCCGACAGCCTTACTGTGGATGCCGCTTGCGAAGGCAATCCCGGGCGCATGGAATATCGCGGTGTGTGGGCAACCACAGGGCAAGAAGCTTTCCGCCTTGGACCATTTGAAGCCGCCACCAACAATATCGGCGAATTTTTAGCCATTGTACACGGATTGGCTCTGCTCAAACAGCACCAACTCAAACAGCCCATCTATTCCGACAGCGTTACTGCACAGGCATGGGTAAAGGCAAAAAAGTGCAAAACCAAACTGCAACGCACCGTAGCCAACAGTGCCGTATTTGAATTGATAGAACGAGCCGAAACGTGGCTTGCCAACAACAGTTACACCACCAAAATTCTTAAATGGGAAACCACCCTTTGGGGGGAAATTCCTGCCGATTTTGGACGAAAATAAAAACTAAAACTGAAGAATGGAAAAAATCGAAGAATCTCATAAATAATTGATGAATTTTATCCCGTAAAAACCATTTTTAATGGCGATTTATGCGGTGTTTTTCAAAATATTCACTTTTTATATCTAAAAAATCTGAATAATTTATGATTATTTTTTAAAAAAACATTAATTATATATATTTCTTAAGGCAATTTGGTTAATTTATATTAAATTTTGGCGTTCGCATAATTTTAGGGATGAATTATTTGTTGTTTGAAATAAAAAAATCTATTTTTGTCATATAGTATATAATAATGTGTAACATTACGAATAACTAATATTATGAAAACTCAAAAATTAACCTCTATACGCTATTTTTTCATAGCGCTTATTGGGCTGCTTATGCCCTTTTTGCTTACCGCGCAACCCAAAAGGGAAGTGCGCTCTACATGGATGACCACCGCATGGAACAATGACTGGCCATCAGAAAAAGGGACAACTTCGACTACTCAAACCGCACAAAAAAACGAATTGATAGGCTATCTTGACGGTTTGAAAACCAATAATTTCAATGCACTTTACCTTCAAATCCGACCAATGGCTGACGCATTTTATCCTTCAAGCTACGAACCTTGGTCTTCGTACGTATCAAACTCCCGCGGCACTTCACCCGAATGGGATCCCCTGAAATTTGCCATAGAAGAGTGCCATAAGCGCGGTATGGAGTTTCATGCATGGATAAACCCTTTCAGATTTGGCAATGCCACCACCGAAACCTCTACACCACCCTTTAATACACCTAGAGACACAGCTGTCCATTCATGGCTCATTTATCACTGGAATGATACTAAGAAAACAACATATTTCATTTTTAACCCTGCCCTTACACAGGTGAAAAACAGAATTTTGGACATCACGACCGAAATTGTCAGCAATTATGACGTGGACGGCATTATTTGGGACGACTATTTTTATCCGGAAGGTATAAATGCCAGCCAAGATGCCGCCCAATACACAGCTTATACAAATGGAGGAGGTACTCTATCCTTGAAAGATTGGAGACGTAAAAACGTTAATGACATAGTGGCAGCCACCTACAATAGAATACAACAATTGAAACCTTGGGTAAAATTCGGTATCTCTCCTGCCGGAGCCGGTCATGCTCCTGCCGCACAATATGGACTAACAGGGCCCAACTGTTCTGCCAGCGACTGGCAATATGACGGCATATTTTCCGAGCCGTTAGCTTGGTTAAATTCCGGAACAATCGACTACATTTCGCCTCAATGTTATTGGCTAACCACTCATAACACCAATCCATTCGGACCTTTAACAGGATGGTGGACCAGAGTAGCCAAACACTTTGGAAGACATCACTACGCCAGCCACTCTATTAGTTTTTTTTACGGCGCAAACAACTCTACAAGTTGGGCGGAAGTAGGAGTTCAACTTCAACAATCACGTGATAGTGCCACCCTCGAAAACACACACCCGGGTGAAGTATTTTATGCATCGCGCGACATGACAGGTAAAAGATTAAGCGGTTTTATGCCATGGCTAAAGACCAACAAATATCAAAATCCGTCCCTTACGCCGGCTATAGACTGGAAGAACCACGCACAGCTACTAACACCTACTAATGTCACCGTAAGTGACACATCGCTCACATGGCAATACGGCGGCACTACTTGGACTACCTTTAACGGCAACACTTCAAAATCGGTACGATTTGCCATATACTGTTACCCAAAAAACACCAACTCAGAAGATGCTATGGCAAACTCCGCCAACTTGCTGGGTGTCAGCTATATCACGTCGTTTACATTGCCATCGACTTACAACAGTAATTACACCTATGCCGTACGCGCTATGGACCGCTACGGCAATGAGTTCGGAACCGGATATTACAATGCAAACACATCGTACACCCTTCCCGACGAAACCGTAAGTTTCAACACCACCGCCGTATGGACAGAAACGGCGGGAGGAAGCAGTTATGTAGCTACAGACAACTCACAACGCTCCATAGCCGTATGGAAAGGCACACTCTTTATTCCCAGTACAAATGGCACCATCAGTTTGGTGAATGCCAAAACAGGCACACTGCGAAGAACTTTAACACTAAGCGGAGTTTCAAGATATCCTTTATTTTGCCTTCGAATTACCGATGAGGGCGAAGTGCTGGTGGGCAACAGCAATCTCGAAACTACCAAACTCTACATTTACCGATGCGACACCATTACCGGAAATTGCACATTATTTCAAGAAATTACCACAGGTACAACAAATAGTAGATTCGACTATTTTGATGTTTACGGTAATTTAACCCAAGGTATGCTTGTTGCAGCAAGTAATAACGGTTATACTCTTACAGCACCCATTGCGAACGGCGATATTATAGGTGCCAATGTTGTCACCTATTCCGGTTCGCACAACGGTGGAGTTTCTACTACCGCCATAAAACGTGACGATAATTCATTTTTTGTCGCCGGATTTTCTACAAATGCTCACAAAAAATATACTATAGTCGATGCAAGTACTCTTTCAACAATATCCTTCGGAAGCGTAGGACCATCCACCACCTTAGCAAGCGTTGGAGGCTGCTGTTTCCGTTTTAAAGGACATGAATTTTATGCCGCTGCTGAGAGTAGGTTCGGCGCATTCAAAGTATTTGACATCAGCGCAGGCGTAGACGATGCTTACCTTATAGGAGATGTAACCACTGCGTTAGATTCAACAACCAATGGAACTTGTGTTACTCCTCTATGTGTCGAACTATGTGATAGCGACAACGAAGCGTGGATATACGTATTGGCACCAAACAACGGCATTGCGGCTTATAAACTATCCATAACCAACTCTCCGGTACAAACATTACCTGTGCAAAACATTACCGGAACAGGCGCAACTTTCTACGGTCGCACCGCAGCCGGCACAAGCCTTTTCAGCGAAGTTGGTTTTGAATACAAAAAATTAACCGATTCCGAATATACACGAGTAACTGCAACCACAAGCAACGACTTTAACAAAGTGGTTAGCTCACTGACAGCCAACACCTTCTATCTGGTGCGCGCCTACATAAAAACGACAGGAGGCAATTATAAATACGGCGAAGTAATTAAATTTAAAACTACAATTGTACCACCGACAGTTACTACCGGTAATGCAACTGATATTACAACCACTACTGCCATACTTCACGGAGCAGCCACTAAAGGAACTTTGAGCATGACCGAAACCGGCTTTGCATGGAAAGTTTCAGGAGGAACATACGCAAAACAAGCGGTAGCACTATCAAGCGACACGCTCACTTATACTTTAACCGGATTGGCATTGGGAACTACCTATTATGTAAAAGCCTATGCCACCACGGCAAACGGCGACACTTATGGCAGTGAAGTAAGTTTTACAACCGTGGCTGTAGTTCCTCCAACGGTAACTACCTCTGCCGCTACAAACGTTTCGTACACAACGGTTACTCTCAACGGTTTAATAACTAAAGGCGACAATCCGATTACCGACAAAGGATTTGAATGGAAAAAAGCGAGTGCCGCCGACTACACCAATGTCAGCAAAGACAGCGGAGCCGGCACTATTTCGGAAAATTTATCGAATTTGCAACCTGCCACAGAATATACCTACCGTGCATACGGAACAGCTTCGGACGGCACAGTTTATGGCGAAAATAAAACTTTTACCACACTCACTGTTGTTCCTCCTACTGTAACCACAAGTGACACTACAAACACAAGCGTTTCGTACACAACCGCAACATTAAGCGGCACCATTACCAAAGGTTCGTATGACATTACAGCAAAAGGATTTGAATACAAAAAAAGCGGTACAACCGAATGGACATCCATAGCCGGTACATTGTCAGATACGGCACTTTCAGCAAATATTACAGGACTGCACCACAATACCACTTATATGTTCCGCGCATTTGCCACTACCTCAACAGACGCTACTACCGTATATGGTGCAGAAAAAACACTGACGACACATTACCGACAACTGATTATTGGAAACGGAGAAACCAAAGCTCTTTCTACGCCATTTGGCGGAGATATAAAATTTTATCATGGCGGACAAATAGACAACACCATAGACAACACCATAGAAGTTACGGGAGTTGTTCAGTACGTACAAAGTTTTACACGCAATTTGTGGTACACCATTATTTTTCCGTTCGATGTTACAAAAGTAACCTACGGGAAAAACCAAGAAATCTTACCCTATCGTAACGGTAGCGGAAAATTCCTACTTAAGCAACACAACGACAATACTTCAATGAACTTCATAGAGCGCTGGGAGGACACGCCTACACCACCCGCAGGCATTATCATTGCCAAAAATGTTCCGTATATTATACAGGTGCAATCGTTGGTGTTGAACAATCGTGAAATAACGTTCCATTCAGCCAACAGTACACACAGTATCGGTAACAAAACTTTCGTGCTCTATGATAACGGCAATACTACAGCATTCAACTATTTCGGCAACAACACCTTGCGACCGCAAACAATTGGCACCTGCTACATTATAGAAGACCAACTGTTTAGACGCCAAGACGGAACAACCAGTGTACCCGCTTTTGAATGTTATGTGCAAGCCACACCGACTGTTATGAAATCGATGCCCTACATCGGCATTATGAAAGAGGCTGGAGGAACAACTGAAACGGCAAACACGCTTTACCCCTACACGCTGCAAACATGGAGCGACAATGCGAATGTTTACATACGAAGCACCGTTGACCAAGACATTGCCATTTACAACATTAATGGTGCATGTCTTCGCAAAATATCACTCGAAAAAGGCGAAACCGTATCGCTACAACTGCCGAATGCTATCTACTTGCTTATTGGCAGCCAATGCGAAAAACCGTTTAAAATTGTATTTTAACAGTTAGCAAAGAAACGATTTAATTATCATTAGTACACTTTAATTATTTGAATTTTACCGATATATGAGAAATTTTGTTTTAACAATAACGATAACCATTTGTATATGTATCGGAATCAAAAAGCTCTATAATTTGACTTTTGAGCCTTCTACACCACAACAATACACTTTAATAGAAAGAGAACCTTGGCAGCGGCAGGCAATCGCAACAAAAAATAACAATTGGGATTTTATGCCGACAACATCCGTTTCCAAGCATACAACCTCTTACCCAAAGGTAAATTACCGTTTTGTTACTCCAAGTGTAAAATCGGCGACTGTGAAATATAATTTTACACAACCGTTGAAAACAAAATCGTTTGGTAGAAGCTATTTCGGTAGCAGTGCACCTCGCGATGTCACTTCCTCATACAGCCCAAAAGCTGCCCCCGCTAACTCCGGAACCATAAGTATAGGTGGTAGATTTGGCGGCTTCGGTGATTTGTCGTTGCGCCAACGCTCCAAAGAAAAAGAAAACGAAGAAACCGACAACGGTTTATTGGCTTTATCCACTCCGTTTGGCCCTATGCTGGCACCGCCCACCGTTGGCGACGACTACGATGGTGAAACGCCCGATATCGGTGTGGAAGATGCTGTCGATGATGAAGGATTAGATATTGAATCGGCTCCTATCGGCAACGCTACTTATATGCTGCCGTTTATTCTACTTTACAGTTTGTTCCTGAAACGCAAAACACTTAAACACATTATAATATGAAAACTACACTTTACAAACAATTAGCATTCACAGTAGTTTGCCTGATGTTTCTTGGGTATAACACAGGATGGGCACAAGCTCCATTTTTGGAACAAGTATGGTTAAAATCCAGTTATGCATGGAATACGTCATCGAAATGTCGCGATATGGATTACTATAATGGCTATTTGTATGTTATTGACCATGCAAGTACGAGTACAACAGTTCGTGTCATCAACGCAAGTACAGGAAATGAAGATACTTCAAAAAATATTTCTAATTCTCGTTTTACAGGTTTTTCCATTTGCAGCGACAATAATGGTAGCTTTCTTGTAACAGAAGGTGCATTTGGAATGACCGGCGTGTTCAAAGCCAGCAAAATAATAGGCACAACTGTCACTTACCTTGGTTCTACAGATTCTGAAACAGGAGGTCGCATAGACTATTTGGATATGTACGGCAATTTTAATAACGGTTCAGGATATATTGTTGGAGCTACTACTAATACAAGTGACCAAATTTCCGTATGGACTTTTTCAAACGGAACCATATCGAATATAGCAAGTCCTATTGCTTTTACAAATCTACGAGGCAATGCTTATATCAATTCCGACATCTGTATTGTGGATAATTCATCTTTTTGGGTTTCAGGCGCAGGAATTAAACCAATTTTGGTTACCATGAATCCGGATAAATCCTATTCCGGCAAGACAACACTAAATCTTCCATCAAATCCGCCATCTGGTGGCATAGCCTACTTTGAGTTACGTTCAAAAAAATATGTGGTTGTTCCCACTAACTCCAATGGTATTGTTACCGTTTATAATGTAGACAATATGAATGCTCCCGTCGAAATTGCTTCAACCGTATCGCTCAATGTTTCCGGTTTAACACATACTCCAATAGAAGTTGTTACGGGAGAAGATCATGCACTTATCTATATTTGGGGCGTGAACGGAGGAGCTGCAGCCTATAAATTTTGTTTGCCGCCTACCGTTACTGCAAACGATGCCGACAATATCACCACAACAACCGCCACACTAAACGCTTCGTTTGTAAAAGAAACAAAAACCATTACTGCACGCGGTTTTCGCTACGGTACATCAAGTGGAAATTACCCGTCTTCTTGCAGCGGAACTGTCAGCGGCACTAACTTTTCGGCTGACATAACCGGCTTGACAGCTAACACTACTTACTACTATCAAGCCTATGTTACAACAGCAGACGGAACAGTGTATGGCGACGAAATAAGTTTTACTACTTTGGCTGTCCCGCCTACCGTAACCACCGAAGATGCCACCAGTGTACAGACTACAACCGCCACACTGAACGCTTCGTTTACGCAAGGCTCAAAACCCATTACCGCACAAAAATTCCGTTACGGCACTTCTACCGGAACCTATACTTTTTCTTGCGACGGAACTGTCAGCGGCTCTACTTTTTCAGCAAACATAACCGGCTTGACGGCTAACACCACCTACTACTATCAAGCTTATGTTACAACAGACGATGGAACAGTGTACGGTAACGAAAAGAGTTTTAAGACGAACTTGGGAGCTATCGTCATCGCTGCCAACGAATCGAAACCAATAGCCAACAACTATGTAGGCGACATCGTCATTCACCACGGCGGACAAATTTCTAACGATACAGCATTCTCCTTTACCGGACAAATACGGTACAAACGCACGTTCAACACGCCTATCGTATGGCATACCTGCTGTTTCCCGTTTGCCATCGACCATGTTACGGTAGAAGAGGATGGTGTAGAATATACCATTGTACCCTATTATCAGGGCGCGCCTGCACATAGCTGTCATTTTTGGATTAAAACTTTAGATCGCGACCCAAGCAACCCCGAACTATATCAACGTTGGACAACACCGACAACATCGACAATAAAAAAAGATACGGCATACATTATCATTTTCCCAAAGATAACAGATTCAACCAGTTACTACGACAACAAAGTTGTTACTTTCTATTCAACCAACGGAAATCACACCATCAACAACACCGATATGCCGGTGAGCACCTATGAATATACGGGCAATGGATTTTATTTTTACGCCAACCTCTCGCTACGCAACCAATCATTTTCCGGCACAGAATTTTACCGCCTCGACCGCACGCCCTATACAGGCAATTTTGAGCTACACGAAAACCCGATAATTGTACCGAGCGAATGTTTCATACAGGCTTCTGATGAGTTCAAACAGAAGTCAACAAGCATTTTCCTACCGAAATCGACCGAAGATTCGGGCGTCTATACAGGCTTACCGCCTACTCTTGATACTAAAACAACACCTTTGTTGGTTATCAATTCCATCAACGGCATTGAACTATTGAGCCATACGGCACAAACCATAGCCGTTTACACAACCAACGGTTTAAAAGTGGCTACTTGTACTTTGTCAGCAGGGGAAATACACACAATTTCGCTACCAAAAGGCATTTACATCATTGTATCCGACCAAAGTCCGCTACCGTTGAAAGTGATTAATTAAAACGTGAAAAAACTTGTGTCTAAATAGTTTACGACATACATTCGGTATTACTTTTGTCTTCAACTTTTAGCTTAAAACCGAAAGTTGACCGCATTATCTATTTATTTGTTGTATCTTTGCCGCGACAAAAAATTATAATAAACGTGACAAAAATAAAACTATCCCTATTTCGTTTTTGGCGACAGTTTTTTAAACCTAAAGAGAGACCTACTGACAAATTAATCGCTTTTTTAGGTTTTATACCTAAAGACATCACCTATTATGAAATGGCACTTCGTCACCCTTCAGCTACATTGAAAGACGCCAACGGGCTGCCGATAAACAACGAACGCTTGGAATTTTTGGGCGATGCCGTGTTTGAATTAGTCATCACCGAAGCACTTTATCAACTCTTCCCCGACAAACAGGAGGGTTTTCTTTCCGAAATGCGTTCAAAGGTGGTTTGCAGACGAACTTTAGCTCAATTGGGAGAAAAAATGGGATTGCCGCAATTACTCCACCACAACACCAACGGCGTAGCAAAAAACATCTACGGTAACGCTATGGAAGCCATTTTCGGCGCCATTTTCATAGAAGCGGGCTACGCTCAATGTCGAGAATTTGCACAAAAACAAATTTTCAACAAACACCTTAATCTTAAATCGTTACAAGAAAAATCGACCGACTATAAATCGCGACTGCTGCAATGGGGACAAAAAAACGGTAAAAACGTTACCTACGAACAAGAGACACCTTTTCAAAGTCAAACCGTTCCATTTGTGGCATGGGCTATAGTGGAAGGCGAAAAAGTGGCTATGGGCTGCGGTTACTCTAAACGCGAATCTGAACAAGCAGCCAGTAAAGAAACTTTAAACAAACTGCATATCGCAATTTAAAACATTGATAATTATGAAATTACATCATTTTTCACAACTTATTTTTAAGAAAGCCGCCAAACGTGACCAACACCACATTTTGTACTACAAAGACACAGACCTAAATAAATGGGTGGGACTAACTTGGCGTGAATTAGCCAACAGAATACAAAAAACTGCTTGCGCTCTTATCGAATTGGGCGTAAAGGAACACGAAAATATTGCTATCTGTTCGCAAAACAAACCGGAAAATCTCATTATCGATTTTGCCAATTTTGCCATTAGAGCAGTTTCGGTACCTATCTACGCCACACAATCGGCAGCACAAATTGATTACATTGTAAATGATGCCGAAATCGCTACCATTTTTGTTGGCGAACAGCAGCAATACGACAATGCTCTGCAAGTGTTGCAAACATCGAAATATCTGAAACGCATCATCGTATTCGACAATCATGTCAATTTGAAAGGCGAACAGCGCGCTTCCTATTTTTCCGATTTTATCAACACCGGCGACAACAAAGCCAACCATGCCGAAGTGGAAAAGCGTAAAAATGCTGCCAAAGAGAGCGATTTGGCGCTATTGCTGTACACTTCGGGCACTACCGGTGAACCAAAAGGCGTTATGTTGCCGCACAGTTGCATTTTAGAAGCCATGCGTATACACGACATTCGCATTACTTCGGTTTCACGACATGATAAATCCGTCTGCTTCTTGCCGCTGTCGCACGTATTTGAACGTGGTTGGACTTACTTCTGTTTCTGCAAAGAGATAAAAATTTACCTCAACTTAAATCCGTCGGATATACTGCAAACCATCAAGGAAATTCGCCCGACAGTAATGTGTAATGTCCCGCGTTTTTGGGAAAAAGTGGCTATCGGAGTACAAGAAAAAATAACGGAAATGAAACCTTTCCAAAAAGGATTGGTTGCATGGGCGCTCGCTGTGGGAAAAAACTATAATATCGACCACGTACGTATCGGCAAAAAATCTTCGCCACTATTATGGCTGCGTTATCAAATAGCTAATATCTTCATTTTTAATAAATTAAAAAAGGTTATTGGTATTGAAAACGGCAATATTTTCCCAACGGCAGGTGCAGCTATGGAAGAACAACTTATTGTCTTTTTCCGCAGCTTAGGCATTCCCATCGTTTACGGTTACGGACTGACAGAAACAATGGCTACCGTGAGCTGTTTCAACTATTCGGGATATAAATTCGGTTCAGTCGGCGAAGTAATGCCCGATGTGAAAGTAAAAATTGGCGATGACAATGAAATTTTAGTGAAAGGCAAAACCGTTACCTCCGGCTACTACAAAAAACCGGAAGCAACAAAAGAAGCCTTTATCGACGGTTGGTTCCGTACGGGAGACGCCGGCAAATTGGACGGCAATCACCTTATCCTTATCGACCGCATCAAAGATTTGTTCAAAACTTCGAACGGTAAATACATTGCACCACAACAGATAGAGACACGCTTGGGTGCCGACCCGTACATCGATCAAATAGCTGTTATCGGCAACGAACGTAACTTTGTTACCGCAATTATTGCACCCTCTTTAGAACGGCTCAAAGCGTTCGCCAAGAAAAATAACATTGCCTACGAACGCATTGAAGATTTGCTCGAAAATGAACAAGTTTACAGGTTCTACGAAGGACGTATTGCCGAAGGTCAGAAAGACATGGCCAAATTTGAACAAATTAAAAAATTCAAGCTTATTAAAAAAGGATTTTCAATAGAATCGGGCGAACTGACTTCAACACTAAAACTGCGACGTGCTGTGATACAGCACAACTATAAAGCATTAATCGATTCGATGTACGACAATTCTTCAATAAAAATGTATTAAAAAGAACCTTTTGATTTTATTTCTGCAAAAAAACGAAAAAAACAGGAAAAAAAGATTTTTTTACCAATTATTTGCGTATCTTTGTCGGACATTTTAATATTTTTTTATCAAATGAACATTTTTATTGGAAGTCTTCCTTTCGCAGTGAAAGATGAAGCATTAAAAGAACTTTTTGCGACTTATGGTGAAGTTTCATCAGCTCGCGTTGTTACAGACAAATTTACTGGTCGCAGTAAAGGTTTTGGTTTTGTGGAAATGGAAGATGAAGTTGCCGCAAAAAAAGCAATTGCAGAACTTAATGGTTCTGAGATACAAGGACGCACCATCGTTGTAAACGAAGCAAAACCGCGCGAAGAACGTCCGGAAGGAGGTTATCAAAGAAGAGACAACGGTTTTAGAAGATCATAATCGACTAAGAATCTAGTCAATCGTTCTTTAAAACAGGAGTGCACAAGCACTTCTGTTTTTATTTATACCTACTCTATCCATGAAAAGATTTTTTTGTATCTTTGCACCACTTACAAAAAAATAAGAACGCCATGACCGACAACTTTGCGGACATCCGCCCCTACACCACCGACGAAATACCCGCCACTATAAAACGGCTTCTCGACGATAACTCTTTTGTAACGTTCGTACAACAATTTCAACCACAAATAAACATTGAAGAACTACGGGCTATCTTTAATCAAATACAAACTCCGACCGACGTACACCGCTATTGCGGATTTCCGCTACTTAAATGGTTGAAAGAGAACAAAACAGATGGTCTGACCTTTTCAGGACTCGAAAACTTTGAACAACCCGCCATAGCCATTTCCAACCATCGGGACATCATTCTTGACGCCGCTTTCATGAACTATGTACTGATGAGTAACCAAATGGAAACAACAGAAATGGGAATTGGAGATAATTTGTTAGCTACCAATTGGTTATATACTTTTATTCGTATGGCGAAATGTTTCATCATAAAACGGGCACTGTCGCAACGTGAAATGTTGCACGCTCTAACGCAACTGTCAGCCTACATTCGCCACGCCATCACCGAAAAGCGCACCAGTATTTGGATAGCACAACGCGAAGGTCGAGCCAAAGACTCCGATGACAAAACACAGGAAAGCATCCTTAAAATGTTTGCTATTAGTGGCAATAGTTCGTTTATAGAAAACCTTAAATCACTAAACATTACGCCTGTAACCATATCGTACGAATACGACCCTTGCGACTTTCTGAAAGCAAAAGAATTTCAGCTACAACGCGACCATACAGATTATAAAAAAACGAAAAATGATGACGTAATTAGCATGAAAACAGGCGTTTTAGGCTACAAAGGACGTGTTCATTACGCTTTTTCGCCCTGTATCAATACCGATTTGGAAATAATAGCCAAACAAACAACTAACAGAAAAGAACAAATCGCTACAACAGCTAACCTCATTGACCGCTACATACACGCCAATTATACCATCTATCCGATAAATAAAATTGCCTACGATACTTTGTTCGACAGCAAACGCTTTGCAGCGGAATATTCCGCCGATGAAAAAAAGGCTGCATTAAACTACTTCGACGGACAGATAACTAAAATAGATTTACCTGACGTTGATGTGCCTTTTGTACGCGAAAAACTTTTGGAAATGTACGCTAATCCGCTCAAAAACTATTTGCAGGCTACTGAACAACAATAACTTATTCCATAAAAACTATAACTCACAATTTTTATTTAATAATTAATAAACCAAAAATTTATGTTTAAAAACCATCCTAAAGGATTATTTGCCGCTGCGATTAGCAATATGGGAGAACGCTTTGGCTACTACATCATGAACGCAGTTCTAACGTTGTTTCTTTGTTCAAAGTTCGGTTTGAGCAACACAACGGCAACTATTATTTATTCTAGTTTCTATTGCGGAATTTATATTTTAAGTCTCTTCGGTGGTCTAATTGCCGATAGAACTCAAAATTACAAAGGAACCATTCAAAAAGGTTTGCTTATAATGGCTGCGGGTTATATCCTCTTGTCTATTCCTATCACAGCAACTGATGTTAACACCTCTTGGTTGTTACCGTTAACTTGCTTAGCATTGTTTCTGATTGCCTTTGGTAACGGTCTGTTTAAGGGTAATTTACAAGCTATTGTAGGACAACTATATGATAATTTTGAAGCGGAAGAAAGCAAAAAAGGGCCTGAAGCTCTTAAATTAGCAAAGGAAAAAAGAGATTCAGGTTTTCAAATCTTCTATGTGTTTATCAATATCGGTGGTTTGATAGCTCCTTTTGTGGCTCCACTTATCAGGTCGTGGTGGTTGGGGGCGAAAGGATTTATCTATAACGCAAAACTTCCGGCACTATGCCATGAGTACCTTAATGGAACTTTGACCGGTGAAAAATTGGTAAACTATAACGAATTATCTGCTCAATCTATGGTAGAAGCAGGTGCTGTTTTTGACCCTAGTGCTTATTTGGAAGTGTTTAATCAAGGAGTTCACTTCTCATTTATTGCTTCTGTTTTGGCAATGCTGATTTCATTGGTTATTTTTCTTTTGACTAAAAAGGGACTTCCCATGCCTATTAAGAAAACTGAAACAGAAACTATTGAATATACTTCTGAAGAAAAAGCAGCCATGGCAAAAGAAATCAAACAACGTTTGTATGCTCTTTTTGCAGTATTGGGAGTTACAATATTTTTCTGGTTCTCATTCCATCAAAACGGAGCCTCTTTCTCTTTGTTCGCAAGAGACTTTATGGACACCTCTAAGGTTGCCCCTGAATTTTTACAAGCAATTAATCCGTTCTTTGTAATTATTCTTACTCCAGTGATTATGTGGATATTTGCTCTATTAGCTAAAAAAGGAAAAGCTATATCAACTCCAAGAAAAATAGGTATCGGTATGGGACTTGCAGCATTGGCATACATATTTTTAGCAATCTTCTCATACATTATGGAATATCCTTCAGCACAAGAATTTCTTGCATATCCCGAAGCTCAACAAGAAGCTGCCAGAGCAGGCGTTTGGGTCTTCTTTGTTACCTATTTCTTTTTAACTGTGGCGGAATTATTCATTTCTCCACTCGGATTGTCATTTGTTTCTAAAGTTGCACCAAAACATATGCTTGGTTTGTGTCAAGGTTTATGGTTAGGCGCTACAGCGGTAGGAAACGCATTTTTGTTCTTAGGTTCAATGATGTACAACAGCATGCCACTATGGATGTGTTGGAGTGTGTTCGTTGTAATATGCCTCATCTCCATGGGCGTGATGTTTAGCATGGTTAAATGGCTCGAACGGGTTACCGGATAACACTTTGAAACATTTTAAACTTAAAAAGGATATGCTGCTTGCATATCCTTTTTAAGTTTTTGGCTGAAAAGTCAAGTTCTAAAATTTCAGTAACGGCATCAATGTAGGCACTAACTTTTCGATGGGACAATACAACACTGAAACTTCTTTTGTTTCCGGTTTAAACACCACTACATATTTATCTACATAACCGCAAAGATTAAGTACCAAACTCACTATTACCGCAATTTTGAATGCACCAAACAAACCGCCTGCCAATCGGTTTAGCCAATTAATATTGAGTGCATTCAGAATTTTTTTGAGCAAGAATGCCAAACTGTGCAATCCAATTGCTACTACTAAAAAAATAATAACGAAAGCGCAAATTGAAACAACTGTTTTCGACCACCCAAACCACTCTGTTAATAAAAGTGAGACCTCTTCACCCAACAAACGTCCGGCTACTATACCTAAAACAATTGCCAAAAGAGAGGCTATCTCTTTCAGCAATCCGTTTATCATTCCACGCACAAAAGCGATTAAAATCAGTAGTAAAAAAACGTAATCAATAGGCTGCATTATAGAGTTTTCTTAACTTCAACTTCTTCATAGGCTTCTATTATATCGCCCACTTTTATATCGTTGTAGTTGGCTATGTTCAATCCGCATTCAAAACCGGTATTTACCTCTTTTACATCATCTTTCATACGTTTCAGCGAAGCCAATTCGCCCGTATAGATAACAATACCGTCTCGAATTAACCGCACTTTATTATTGCGTTTCACTTTGCCTTCTTTTACCATACAACCGGCAACTGAACCCACTTTTGATATTTTGAACACTTCACGAATTTCCAACGTAGAAGTTACAACTTCTTTAATATCAGGCGAAAGCATACCTTCCATAGCCGATTTTAATTCTTCTATCGCATCATAAATAATGGAATAGAGACGAATATCTATCTTTTCTTGTTCGGCTAATTTGCGTGCACCAATTGACGGTCTCACTTGGAAACCAATGATAATAGCATTGGAAGCAGTAGCCAACATCACATCCGATTCGGAAATTTGACCTACGCCCTTGTGGATAACATTTACCTGAATTTCGGGCGTGGAAAGTTTTATTAACGAATCGGACAACGCTTCTATCGAACCGTCCACGTCACCTTTCACAATAACATTCACCTCTTGGAAATTGCCTAAAGCAATACGACGCCCAATTTCATCCAAAGTAAGGTGCGGTGAAGTGCGCAAGCTTTGTTCGCGCGCCAACTGTTCGCGTTTTGCTGCCAAAGTACGAGCTTCATGTTCATCGGCTAACACATTAAAATTGTCGCCAGCTTGAGGCGCACCGTTCAGACCTAAGATAATAGCAGGTTCGGAGGGACCTGCCGACTCTATGCGTTGGTTACGTTCGTTAAACATTGCCTTAATACGTCCGTAGTAAGTTCCCGCCAAAACAATGTCGCCCACTTTGAGAGTACCGTTTTGAACAAGTACGGTAGAAACATAGCCGCGACCTTTATCCAACGATGATTCAATGATAGAACCAACCGCTCTACGGTCGGGATTTGCTTTCAAATCTAAAATATCGGCTTCCAAAAGTACTTTTTCGAGCAATTCTTGAACTTGTAAACCTTTCTTTGCTGAAATATCGTGCGATTGATATTTACCGCCCCAATCTTCCACCAAATAGTTCATATTAGCCAACTCCTCTTTTATCTTTTCAGGATTGGCACTCGGTTTATCTATTTTGTTGATAGCAAACACAATAGGAACACCAGCTGCCGAAGCGTGATTGATTGCCTCAACGGTCTGTGGCATCACACTATCGTCGGCTGCAATAATTATAATGGCAATGTCCGTAATTTTGGCACCACGTGCACGCATGGCAGTAAATGCCTCGTGTCCGGGAGTATCTAAAAATGTAATTCTCCGCCCACTCTCCAATTTAACATTGTATGCTCCAATATGTTGAGTGATTCCACCCGCTTCACCGGCAATAACATTGGCATTGCGAATATAGTCGAGCAACGACGTTTTACCATGGTCTACGTGTCCCATAACGGTAATAATCGGCGAACGAGGAACTAAATCTTCTTCCGAACTTTCCTCATCTTCGGCAATAGCTTCAACCACTTCGGCACTAACAAACTCTGTTTCAAAGCCATATTCATCGGCTACAATATTAATAGTCTCAGCATCAAGACGTTGATTAATGGAGACAAATAAACCTAAATTTAAACAGGTTTTAATAACATCCGTAACCGGTATATTCATCATTATCGCTAGTTCGTTTGCCGTAACAAACTCCGTCAGTTTCAATATTTTTGAATCTTGAAGTTCTTGAGCTTCAAGATCTTGCATACGCTGTACGTTCGCCTCGCGTTTGTCTTTTCTGTAACGAGCAGCTCTTTTGCCGCTTTTTTTACCTTCAGTGAGACGCGCCAATGTTTCTTTTATCTGCTTAGCAACATCTTCTTCACTGATAACGTTGCCCTTAACGGGACGTTTATTGAATTTTGTACGTGGACTTTTTGTGTCGCTGTAAGTGTTTTGAGCCACATCGATACGCTCGCTGCCACCTATGCGTTTGCGTTTTTTTCTGCTGCTCTTCGAACCGGAAGTTGCTGCATGTTTATTGTCATCGAAAGATAAATCATCTGACGGTTTTTGTTTTTTAATCTTCACACGGTCTTGTATCTCTTTTTCCATCCGCTCTTTGCGTTTTTCCTCTTTCGATTTTTTTACCGGACGTGTAGCATGGTTGATAGCAGACAAATCAATTTTATCAACAACTTTTATATTACTTTCAAGTTCGAGCTTGCGATAAACAAAAACGTTATCTTCTTTTTCAACTTCAGTTGCTTCTGCGAGCACTTCGGTCGATGTTTCCAATTGTTTTACCGATTCTTTCATCGGCTGTTCTGCTGATTTTTTTTCTGCTTTCGTTTGCGGCGATTTTTTCTTTGTAGCAGACGGAACTTTTTCCTCTTTTTTGAGTTGCTCTTCTACTACTTCGGTCTCCACTTTTTCAGGTTTTTCCGCCTTGTCAGATTTTTTGGGTTGCAGGTTGTTTAAATCAATGGTACCGACTTGTTTGATTTGAGGTTGTTCTATTTCTATTTTTATCTCCTGCGGTTCGGGGGTTGTTTCGTAGCCTTCAATAGCGACTTCCGTCTGTTTCTCTTTTTCCAAACGTTGTTGGCTGATACGTTCCGACTCCAATTTCAAATCCTTATCGGAACTAAACTCCTTAATAAGCAAACTTTCCTGAACTTCCGAAAGTTTTAAGTTAGGATTAGCTTCTATGGTTTCCCCTTTTTTATTCAGAAATTCTGTCGCTGTAGAAATTCCAATGTTTAATTTTTTTATTATTTGTCCTAATCTTGCCATAATCGATGTTTCTGTATATGTTTAAAAAAGAATGCTTATCTCTATTTCAGAGCCGTTATTATTCAAATTCGGAACGCAAAATGCGCAGTACTTCGTCGATGGTTTCTACCTCAAGGTCGGTTTGTTCTATCAAATCTTCACGCGATTTGTTCAGCACGTTTTTAGCTGTGTCGCAACCGATAGCTTTAAAAGTTTCCAAAACCCACTCATCTATTTCGTCAGCAAATTCGTCCAAATAGATATCTTCTTCGTCCACCTCAATATCATCGCGGTAAACATCTATCGTATATCCCGTCAGCATGGTAGCCAATTTAATGTTAGCACCGCCTTTACCAATGGCTTGCGAAATTTCTTCAGGTTTCAAATAAGCGTTCACTTTCTTATTTTCCTCATCTATTTCTATCGATGAAATTTTGGCGGGACTCAATGCCCTTGCAACGAGTAGGCTCAAATTGCTTGTGTAGTTGATAACGTCAATATTTTCGTTGCGCAGTTCGCGAACAATGCCATGAATGCGCGACCCTTTCACGCCAACACAAGCTCCTACCGGATCGATACGGTCGTCGTACGATTCTACTGCCACTTTAGCACGTTCGCCCGGAATGCGGGCTATCTGTTTAATGGTTATCAAACCGTCGTGTATTTCAGGCACTTCCAATTCGAACAAACGTTCCAAAAAGAGCGGTGAAGTGCGCGACAATATAATTCTCGGATTGTTGTTTTTATTCTCCACCTTAGCAACAATGGCACGCACCATTTCGCCTTTGCGGTAATAATCACTGGGAATTTGTTCCGTTTTTGGCAGCAACATTTCGTTGCCTTCGTCGTCTAACAGCAATATTTCTTTCTTCCACACTTGGTAAACTTCGCCGGTAACTATTTGACCAACCATTTCGCTGTATTTGGAATACAACGAATCTTTTTGGATGTCCAAAATTTTGGACACCAACGTCTGCCTCAAATTCAGCACTGCTCTACGACCAAACGATGCAAAATCGACCGCATCAACAACTTCTTCGTCAATTTCATAATCAGCATCAATTTTTTGTGCTTCCGACAGCGCAATTTGCATATTGGGGTCTTCCACTTCGCCATCGGCAACTACCGTACGGTTGCGCCAAATTTCAAAGTCGCCTTTGTCGGGATTGATGATAACATCGTAATTTTCATCGGTTCCAAACATTTTTGCAAGGACATTTCTAAAAGCTTCCTCCAAAATGCTTATCATGGTCGAACGGTCAATGCTTTTGAGTTCTTTAAACTCGGCAAACGTATCCACCAAGTTAATGCTGTTTTTACTTGTTTTGCTCATAATTATTTGAACTTTATTAGATATTTTGTATATTTTACTGATTCATAATCAAATGTTTGAGGCTCTGTGTGAAGTGTTTTGCGCTTTTCGCCTTCCAAACGCACTTTTTTAGCTATTTCTACGGTAAACTGTTGTTCATCGACCGTTGTCAGCACGCCAGTAAACTTTCTACCGTCTTTCGTCAGCACCTCCACTTCATTACCAATGTTTTTTTGGTATTGAAACAACGTTTTGAACGGCGTAGTCAGTCCCACCGAACCAACTTCCAATTCATAATCGTCTAAATCGTCACCGAAATAGGCTGTAATACTACGGCTCAGCTCGGCGCAAAAATCAATATCGACAGCATTGGTCGAATCAATTTTTATTACAATGAGATTGCCAAACTCAAACGCAACGTCAACTAAAACGTAATCCGTTCCCGACAATTTTTTATTAACAAATTGTTCTACAGCCTCTTTCGTTACCATAATTCAATTCTTTGTACAACGAAGGGGACTTTGTCAAGTCCCCTCCATCATCTACTTAAATCACTTGCAAAGGTAATAAAAAAAATTTAATTACCAAATTATCAAGCCTTTTTTATCTATTTTTTTATTCAATCGCCTATTTCGTTTGTGATAATGTCGTCCATCACGTCCCGAATATCAAGTCCGGCGGCACGTACTTGTTGCGGAATAAAGCTGGTGGCAGTCATTCCCGGTATGGTATTTACTTCCAAAAGTTTCACATTACCGAACGGTTCAATAATATAATCCACGCGAATAATGCCTTTGGCGTTGAGTGCCGAATAGATTTTGCGTGTAGTAGCCTGAACTTCGACAGCCCAAGCATCAGGAATGCGTGCCGGCGTAATTTCTTCAACTTGACCGTTGTATTTAGCATCGTAATCAAAAAATTCATTATGAGTAACTACTTCGGTAATGGGGAAAACAACTTCTTTCGTTTTGGTGCGATACATACCGCAAGTTACTTCGGTGCCCGTCATTAGAGCTTCGACCATCACTTCGGAGCCTTCGGCAAAAGCTTTTTCGATAGCCGGAATTATTTGCTCTACTTCTTTTACTTTGGTTACGCCAAAACTGCTACCGCCGTCGCACGGTTTAATAAAACACGGCAATCCTATTTCAGCCACAAGTTTAACAGTATCAATAGCATCGCCACGATGCAGCCAAACGGATTTTGCCACGTTGATGCCAAAACTTTTCAGATATTGATTACACGGAAATTTGTTGAACGTGAGTGCCGCCGCCCAAACATCGCAGCACGAAAACGGAATACCCAACAAACGAAAATAGCCTTGCAAAATACCGTTTTCGCCCGGCGTACCGTGAATGGTGATGTAAGCAAAATCGAACGTTATTTTGCGACCGTCGAGCATGAACGAAAAATCGTTTTTGTCGATGGGCAACTTGCGACCATCAACCAATTCGACCTGCCACTTTTTGCCAACAATGGTAACGATGTATTTGGTGTATTTCGCATCGTCGATAAACGAATTAAGTCCCGCTGCGCTCCGCATTGACACTTGCCACTCCGACGAATCGCCGCCCGCTACAATTGCAATTGTTTTTTTCATTGATTTATATGGTGTTTTGTTTGATATCTAAAAACGTTTGCAAAATTAAGGTAAAATAATGACTTACAGCATTATTTTTGGCAGTTACTCCCGAAAAACAACATTTTTTAACACTAACATTTTCATAGTTCACAATTTAGCAGTAACTTTGTACCTATTTTAAAAGGCTCTTGATTTATGGACGACAAACAGCTCTTATTGGACAAACGCTATATGCGCATGGCACGCATTTGGGCAGAAAATTCGTACTGCAAACGCCGCCAAGTAGGTGCATTGTTGGTGAAAAATAAAATGATTATTTCCGACGGTTACAACGGCACGCCATCGGGTTTTGAAAACATTTGCGAAGACGACAACAACGTATCGAAACCCTACGTTTTGCACGCTGAGGCGAACGCCATTACCAAAGTGGCGCGCAGCCACAACAGCAGCGACGGTGCCACGCTCTACGTTACCGCATCGCCATGCATCGAATGTGCCAAACTCATTATTCAAAGCGGCATAAAACGAGTTGTTTACGGCGAAAACTACCGCATCATGGACGGTATCGAATTGCTGAAACGTGCCAACATCGAAGTTGTTTTTATCGAAATTTAACACACCAAAAATGAAAAAAGTTCTGTTTCCTACCATAATAGCGGTAACGCTCGTTTGCGGCATCCTTATCGGCGAATTTTACGCCACATGGCAAAACAAACAACAAGGTTTACAATTTTTGCAACAACGGAGCACTAACAATAAATTGTCGGATTTGCTCTATTTGATTGACAATGCCTATGTGGACAGCATTGATATGGACAGCATCACCGACGTTTCCATGGCTACACTTGTAACGCAGCTTGACCCGCACTCCGCCTACATTCCCGCCAAAGATATAGAAGCTGTCAACGAACAGTTGGAAGGCAGTTTTAGCGGTATTGGGGTGCAATTCAACCTGCAAAACGACACTATTTATATTGTTGATGTTATTTCGGGAGGTCCTTCGGAAAAAGCCGGCATACTGCCCGACGACCGCATTATTTCCGTTGATGATTCCGCCTTTGTCGGCAAGAACATTAACAACGAAAAAGTAATGAAAACATTGCGCGGGAAAAAGGGAACGACCGTAAAATTGGGCATCGTGCGCAGAAGTGCACAAAAAACTCTCTATTTTGACATTACGCGAGACGACATTCCCGTTAAAAGTATTGACGTAGCCTATATGATTGCACCAAAAACAGGTTATATCGCTGTAAATAAATTTGGCGAAACCACTTACCAAGAATTTTTAACCGCACTTGCCCAACTCCGTCAAAATCAAGCATCGCAACTCATTATCGACTTGCGTGGCAACGCCGGCGGTTACATGGATGCAGCTATTAATATGCTCAATGAATTTTTGCCGAAAGGCGCACTCATTGTTTATTTGGAAGGAAAAGCATACGAAAAAACTTCATCATTTGCCAACGGAACAGGCGCATTTCAAAACACAAAAATTGCCGTACTTATTGATGAATTTTCAGGTTCGGCGAGCGAAATTTTTGCCGGAGCCATACAAGATAACGACAGAGGCACTATTATTGGTCGCCGTTCGTTCGGGAAAGGGCTTGTGCAACAACAGTTCGATTTTGCCGACAAATCGGCAGTGCGTCTGACTATTGCGCGCTACTACACGCCCTCCGGACGCTGCATACAAAAACCCTACATCAAAGGCGACTCCGAAAATTACGAAATCGATATTTGGAAACGTTTCATGCACGGCGAATTTTTCTCGGAAGACAGTATTAAACAAAACGACGCTGTAACCTACAAAACCGTAGGCGGACGCCCCGTATTTGGCGGAGGCGGCATAATGCCGGATATTTTTGTAGCACGCGACACCATAGGAGATACTCCCTACTTCCATGATTTGGTGAATAAAAATTGCATTTACAAATTCGCACTCAACTACACGGAAGCCAACCGTGCCACACTTTCCGCTTACAAAAATTGGGAAGCGTTGGAAAAACACCTGATAGAGCAAAATCTGTTCCAACAAGTAGTGAATTTCGGAGCCAAACAAGGCGTAAAAGATTCGCCATTGAAAAATAAATCGCGCACACTGATAGAACGGCAAGTAAACGCCTATATTATTCGCAATATCCTGAACGAGGACGGATTTTTCCCTGTACTGAACAAATACGATAACACCGTAAAAAAAGCCATTGAAGTATTAAACCAAAAATAAGAAATAATGCAACTATTCGACGTATATCCACTTTTCGACATCAATATTGTAAAAGGTAAAGGTTGCTACACCTACGATGACAAAGGCAACGAATACCTCGATTTATACGGAGGTCATGCGGTCATTTCCATTGGGCATTCGCACCCTCATTATGTCGCACGTCTCACCGAGCAACTGAATAAATTGGTATTCTACTCCAATTCTGTCATCAACACCCTGCAACACGATTTAGCCGACCGTTTAGGCAAACTATCCGACTACGACGACTATGCGTTATTTCTTGTCAATTCGGGCGCCGAAGCCAACGAAAACGCCTTGAAATTAGCCTCATTCCACACCGAAAAAAAACGGGTAATCGCTTTCCAAAAAGCTTTCCACGGTCGCACTTCTGCTGCTGTAAGAATTACGGACAATCCCAAAATATGCGCTCCTATCAACGAAGGATTTGAAACTACTTTTTGCCCGTTCAATGACATCAGTTCTGTGCGGCGCGAATTAGCTAAAAATGATGTGTGCGCCGTCATCATCGAAGGCATACAAGGCGTAGGTGGCGTCAATATTCCCGATACAAATTTTTTGCGCGCTTTGCGACAAGCTTGCACCGACCACGGCGCAATCCTCATCATTGACGAAATACAATCGGGCTACGGTCGCAGTGGAAAGTTTTTCGCACACCAATATGCCGACATCAAAGCAGATTTGGTAACCATGGCAAAAGGCATGGGCAATGGTTTTCCTATTGGCGGAGTACTTATTTCGCCACAATTTAAACCCAGCTACGGTATGTTGGGAACCACTTTCGGCGGTAATCATTTGGCTTGCACATCCGGAATTGCCGTGTTGGACGTGATGAAACAAGAAAACCTTATTGCCAACGCTGCCGAAATAGGTACTTTTTTGATGGCTGAATTGAAAAAATTGCCCAAAATAAAAGAAGTGCGCGGTCTTGGTCTTATGATAGGCATTGAAATGGACGAACCCGCTGCCCCCTTGCGCAAACGGCTTTTGTTTGAACAACATGTTTTTACTGGCGCAAGCGGTACTAATGTGATACGTCTTTTGCCACCACTTTGCCTCACAAAAAACGAAGCGGAACTCTTTATCCAACGTTTTAAAAAGATTCTCAACTGATTTTATGAGCTATTTTTTATTAATAATTGGTTTCATCCTTTTAATCACGGCAGCCAATTGGTTGGTCGATGGTGCATCGGGACTGGCAAAACGTTTGAACATTCCCGACCTCATTATTGGGCTTACTATAGTGGCTTTCGGAACATCAGCTCCCGAATTGATGGTCAATATTGTGGCAGCCATAAAAGGCAGCAGCGAGATTGCACTCGCCAATGTATTAGGCAGTAACTCCATCAATACATTAGTGATTTTAGGAGTTACTGCTTTGATTTACCCTATCGCTTCTCAAAAAAGTTGCCGCCTTGTTGATATACCGTTCAGCATCGTTGCTGGTATTGCCGTATTATGTCTTTGTACCGATTATTTTACCACCTCCAATGGCGTATTGTCGCGTTGGGACGGAATTATTTTGCTCTGTTTCCTTGCATTATTCATGGCACATATCATCTATTTGGGAATAAAAGGCAACGCCTCTATTGATGAAAACTACAAACCGATGAAACTTTGGGTAGCACTTGTACTGATATTTGTAGGCTTGGCGGGATTAATGATTGGCGGCAACCTGATAGTCGATAATGCCGTGAAGATTGCCATTGCGTGGAATGTCAGAGAATCTGTTATCGGTGTTACTATTGTGGCATTGGGCACGTCGCTACCCGAATTGGCAACATCAGCTATTGCAGCAAAAAAGAAAAATGCCGATATCGCCATCGGCAACATCATCGGCTCGAACATTTTTAATATCTTTTTTGTGCTGGGCATCAGCGCCGTCATACGACCACTCCCAACCTATCCCAATTTTTTGCTCGACGTAGCTGTGGTTATCATTAGTAGTTTGCTCATTCTTATTTTTACTCACAACAAACAATACACCATAAAACGTTGGCACGGAGCGGTTTTGTTGGCTGTTTATGCCATATACCTTTATTTTTTATTGTCCAATCTCTAACAAGCGCAAGCAACTATGAACGAAACAACCTATAACATCGGACTTTCGCTGAGTGGTGGCGGCGCAAAAGGTATTGCACATCTTGGAGTGATACAAGCCTTGGAAGAGTTTGGTTTAAAACCCGAAATCATTGCCGGAGTGAGTGCCGGAAGCATTATCGGGGCTTTGTATGCCGATGGAAAACGACCTAAGGATATTTGTCGGTTTTTCAAAGAATCGAGTTTTTTCAAATTCGTATCTATCAGTCCCAATAAAGGGCTGATGTCCTCTAAACGTTTTTACGACCTTTTGGACAATTACCTGACAAGCAAAACATTTGAAGATTTGAAACTACCGCTCATCATCAACGCCACCGAACTGATTGACGGCAAAAACGTCTATTTCACCTCGGGGTCGCTCATTGACAAAATTGTGGCTTCGTCTAGTGTACCCATTTTTCTCAATCCCGCCGAAATAGACGGAAAAATGTATGTTGACGGCGGTATTTTCTGCAATATGCCCGCCAAAATTATTCGACCGAAATGCCAAACGCTTATCGGCGTACACGTAAACCCTATATTGAGCGATGGCGATATCAACTCCGTTCCCGACGTAATTGAACGCGTTTACCATTTAGTCATACAAGCCAACACCATTGCAGAAAAAAAGGTGTGCGACATCGTGATAGAACCGATAAAAGCACGCAACTTCGGTATGTTTGAAATCTCTAAAAGTCAACAACTATTCGATATCGGCTACGATGCAGCTATGCGAAAATTAGAAACAATTTATAAAACTTAAATATTAACATTAAAACTTATTTGTATGAAAAAAAATTTATTGATTAGTGCTTTTTTCCTTCTTGTGCCGCTTTGCGCTTATACGCAAGAACAAGAAGTTGAACCGGAAGTTGATAAAGCTGTAGTGGTGGACAACGTCAAAGCAGCTGCAACAGCGCAAGATGCGTTACAAAAAGCAGAAGCTCCCGCCAATAATTGGAAATGCACAGGTATTGTCGGCTTCGATATGTCCGTTACGGGACTATGGAACTGGGCAGCAGGCGGTAACAACAATGCAAACGGACATCTGTTCGCCAATGTATCGCTGCTCTACAAAAAAGACCGTTTCGCGTGGGACAGCAATTTGGATACCGATTTTGGATTATCGTTTATTGACCAAACCAAATTTCCATGGCAAAAAACGAGCGATAAAATTAACTTTTCCACCAAATTTGGCTACGAATTTGCTAAAAGTTGGTATGTAACAGCTTTGGGAAGTTTCAAATCGCAATACGCCAAAGGTTACAGTTACAAAAACGATGAAAAAACATATATATCGCACTTTCTGTCGCCTTCGTACACCGATTTGTCAGTCGGTATCGACTGGAAACCCAACAGCATTTTTTCAGTTTACCTCTCGCCCGTGGCAGGACGTATCACCAGCTGTACCGTACCGGAACTGAGGGAAAACTACGGCGTTGCCAACGATAAAACCAACCGTGCAGAATTTGGTCTTACTTTCAAAGGAAACGTGCTTTACGACAAGATTGAGAACTTTAAAGTACTGTCGGCACTATCGCTTTTCACACCTTACTCTAAAAAATTCGGCAATTTTGATGTGGATTGGGACGTAGCCGTGTCGTACAAATTCCTAAAAGTATTAAATGTAACCTTAAGCACTTCGCTCAAATATTACGATTCCGTACTCATTGCCGGCAAAGACGGTCACAAGTGCCCACGCGTTCAATTCAAATCGGTACTTGGTTTGGGCGTAGGATACAGCTTTTAATACCAATAAGCATTTGCTTAAAAATCCACCGCATAACGGTGGATTTTTTTGTTTCGTACCATAAAAAAGTGTATTTTTGCACGCTCTTACATTAGAGTAACAATTTCTAAAATTCTTCAAAAATGTCTCTACAATGCGGAATTGTTGGTTTGCCCAACGTCGGTAAGTCCACTCTTTTTAACTGTTTGTCGAACGCCAAAGCACAATCGGCTAACTTTCCGTTTTGCACCATAGAACCTAATGTCGGCGTTATTACCGTACCCGACGAACGCCTCAACAAGTTGGCTGAACTCTGCCAACCTGAACGTGTTGTGCCCACTACGGTAGAAATAGTCGATATTGCAGGATTGGTAAAAGGCGCAAGCAAAGGCGAAGGGCTTGGCAACAAATTTCTCGCCAATATACGCGAAACGGACGCCATTCTTCACGTGCTGCGCTGCTTCGATGACGACAATGTTGTGCATGTGGACGGTTCGGTAAATCCCATACGCGACAAAGAAATTATTGACGCCGAACTGCAATTGAAAGACTTGGAAACCATAGAAAACCGCCTTGCAAAAGTACAAAAACAGGCACAAACAGGTGGCGACAAACAGGCAAAACTCGCCTGCGAAGTGTTTTCCAAATACAAAACCGCTCTCAGTCAAGGCAAATCTGCCCGCACCGTAACTTTCGATACAAAAGATGAACAAGCCATTGCCCGCGACCTTTTTCTGCTAACGGCAAAACCCGTTATGTATGTGTGCAATGTTGATGAAGCATCGGCGGTAAACGGCAACCGCTATGTGGAACAGGTGCGCGAAGCCGTGAAAGACGAAGCCGCCGAAGTGCTTGTAGTTGCTGCCAAAATAGAATCGGAAATAGCAGAATTGGAAACCTACGACGAACGCCAAATGTTCCTCGAAGAAGTTGGTCTCAAAGAATCGGGCGTTGCTCGCCTCATCAAATCGGCTTACCAACTACTGAACCTCAAAACTTTCTTCACCGCTGGCAGTGACGAAGTGCGTGCATGGACTTTTGTGAACGGCTACAAAGCCCCGCAATGCGCCGGCATTATTCACACCGATTTTGAAAAAGGTTTTATTCGCGCCGAAGTTATCAAATACGACGATTTTGTGCATTACGGTAGCGAAAATGCAGTGAAAGAAGCCGGTAAAATGGGCATCGAAGGCAAAGAATATTTAGTGCAAGACGGCGATATTATGCACTTTCGTTTCAATGTATAAACTACCATCACCACACAAAAAAGCGCAACTCCTCAAGGAATTGCGCTTTTTTTATGACAGTTAATTTTTATCTTCCGCAGCAGTTTTTGTACTTTTTACCGCTGCCACAAGGACAAGGATCGTTGCGCCCTACAGTCTTCTCGGCGCGTATCGGTTGCGTTACTTGACGTTCGCGCGTATCTTGGCGCATTACATCGTCATTGCCACTACGGTAATCCGCTTTTTGCGTGCGGTATTTGCTGTAGTCGGAACGCTGTTCGGCAGTGGCTTGGCGCACCTGTTCCGGTTGGCGCACCGGAATTTGTGCACGCATCAGTACTGCCGTAATTTTTTGGTTAATATCTTCCACCATTGCCTTGAATAGATTGAACGATTCAAGTTTGTAAATCAACAACGGGTCTTTCTGTTCGTAGCTGGCGTTTTGCACCGATTGTTTCAAATCGTCCAATGCACGCAGATTATCCTTCCACGCTTCGTCGATGGTGTGTAGCATTATCGCTTTTTCGAACGCTCTTACCAACTCTTTTCCTTCCGAATTGTAGGCAACTTCGAGACTGACCGGAATGTTGTACATCCGTTTGCCGTCTGTAACCGGCACTAAAATATTTTCATATTGATGACCTTGCGTTTCAAATACCTGCTTAATGACCGGATAAGCCACTTGCGCCATTGTTTCGGCTTTACGTTTAAATTGTTCACAAGCAGCCGCACCTACTTTATCTATCAACATTCCCACGCGCAGCGATGTAAAATCGTCTTGAGTAAACGGCACTTCCATAGCGAAAACTTTCATCAAATCATACTCCAAACCTTCGTAATCGCTCACATCATAATTCTGATTTACAAGCACTTCCGCAGTATCGTAGAGGGTGTTTACAATGTCCACTCCGATACGTTCGCCCATTACGGCATGACGGCGCCGCGTATAAACTACGTTACGTTGAGCATTCATCACGTCGTCGTACTCCAACAAACGTTTACGAATACCGAAGTTGTTTTCTTCCACTTTCTTTTGGGCGCGTTCTATCGATTTTGAAATCATCGAATGTTCAATCATTTCGCCTTCTTCAAAACCCATTTTGTCCATCAATCCCGATATGCGCTCCGAACCGAACAGACGCATCAAATCATCTTCAAGCGAAACATAGAACACCGAAGAACCCGGGTCGCCCTGACGCCCCGAACGTCCACGCAACTGACGGTCAACACGACGGCTTTCGTGGCGCTCGGTGCCAATAATTGCCAAACCGCCTGCTTCGCGCACTTCGGGCGTAAGTTTAATGTCGGTACCACGTCCCGCCATGTTGGTTGCTATGGTTACCATACCCGACCTACCGGCTTCGGCAACAACTTCTGCTTCCTTTTGGTGCAACTTGGCATTCAACACATTGTGGTTTATCTTCCTCATTTTAAGCATTCTGCTCAACAATTCGGAAATTTCGACCGACGTAGTACCCACCAAAACAGGTCTGCCTTGCGCCACCAAATCAACAATTTCTTGAATAACGGCATTGTATTTTTCGCGTTTCGTTTTGTAAACACGGTCGTTCATGTCGATACGCGCAATGGGACGATTGGTAGGAATTACCATTACGTCCAACTTGTAGATGTCCCAAAATTCGCCCGCTTCCGTTTCGGCAGTACCTGTCATACCTGCCAATTTGTGGTACATACGGAAATAGTTTTGCAACGTAATTGTAGCAAATGTTTGCGTAGCAGCTTCCACTTTCACACGCTCTTTGGCTTCTATGGCTTGGTGCAATCCGTCGCTGTAGCGGCGACCTTCCATAATACGACCGGTTTGTTCATCTACTATTTTTACCTGATTGTCGATAACCACATATTCATCGTCTTTTTCAAACAACGTGTAGGCTTTCAGCAGTTGGTTTACGGTATGCACACGCTCCGATTTGATGGCGTAATTTTGCAAAATTTCATCTTTTTTCGCCTGTTTTTCTTCGCCCTGAAGTCCCATTGCCTCCACTTCCGACAGTTCAGCCCCCACATCGGGAAGTACAAAAAAGTGCGGGTCTTCGGTAGTGCCCGTCAATAGGTCAATTCCCTTATCGGTCAGCTCTATGGAGTTGTTTTTTTCATCAATAACAAACAGCAACGGGTCGGTGGCAATATGCATATTTTTATTGTGCTCTTGCATATAGAACTCTTCCGTTTTTATCAGCGTTGTTTTGTTGCCCTGTTCGCTCAAAAATTTTATCAACGCCTTGTTTTTAGGCAGTGCCTTGTACGAGCGGAATAATGCCAAAGCCCCCTCTTCGCGTTCTTTTTCATCGGACGATGCCATTTTGGTACGCGCTTCGGCAAGCAGTTGCGTTGCCATAGTAGTCTGTTGTTTTACCAAACGCTCTACGCGCATGCAATATTCGTCAAACAGTTGGTCATCGCCTTTTGGCACGGGACCGGAAATGATTAACGGCGTACGTGCATCGTCAATCAACACCGAGTCAACCTCATCGACAATGGCGTAGTTGTGCCTGCGCTGTACCAAATCGAGCGGGCTGGTTGCCATGTTATCGCGCAAATAGTCGAAACCGAACTCGTTGTTCGTTCCGAAAGTGATGTCGGCATTGTAGGCTTGTCGGCGTTCGTCGGAATTGGGCGTATATTTATCGATGCAATCCACACTCAAACCATGGAACATATAAATTGGTCCCATCCACTCGGAGTCGCGCTTTGCCAAATAGTCGTTCACCGTTACCACGTGTACGCCATTGGAAGTGAGAGCGTTAAGAAAAACCGGCAGCGTAGCCACCAATGTTTTACCTTCACCGGTAGCCATCTCGGCTATTTTACCCTTGTGCAGTGCTATACCGCCTATGAGTTGCACATCGTAGTGCACCATATCCCATTTTACCATATTTCCGCCTGCCATCCATTCGTTTTTGAAAATAGCTTTGTCGCCATGGATGGAAACAAAATCGAACTTTGTGGCTATTTTTCGGTCAAAATCGGTAGCCGTAACCGTCAGCGTTTCATTATCTTTAAATCGCCGTGCCGTATCTTTTACTATGGCAAACACTTCGGGAAGTGCTTCATCTAAAGCCTTTTCCAGCTTGTCGTCAATCTGTTTTTCCAGTTTATCAATCTCGGTATAGACCTTTTCGCGCTCTTCAATGTCCAGTGCTTCTATACCTCCGCGCAATTCGGCAATGTGGTTGCGTTCGGCACGTACGCTTTCGGTAATGCGATTTTTTACGGCTTGTGCGCGCGTACGCAATCCGTCGTTGTCCAACTGTTCTATTTGCGAATAGACCGCCTTAATCTTTTCAAGTATCGGCATCATCTCCTTCATGTCGCGCTGGGCTTTGTTGCCGAACAGCTTGGATATAAACTCATTAAATCCCATAATATGTTTGGTTTAAATTCAAAAAAACTTCTGCAATGACGCACTAAAAGTTTCGCCTTGTTGCAGTTATGTACAATCTGCAAAGGTAATAAAAAAAAAACGATTATTTTTTATTCCGCCATATAATTTTACAACTAAAAACACTTAACGGGGTGTTACTATGGCGTTAAAAAAAACATTTTTTCCCTCGAAAAATAATTTTTATACATTTATTTTAAAAAAAAAGACCAAAACATTTGCATTAATCAAAAAAAGGAATTATTTTTGTGGTCAGAAAACAACTCTTTTTATTAATTGTTTAATTTAAATTCTATTCTTATGAAAAAAATTACTCTTTTTGCGGCCGCTTTATTTATGGCCGGAAGCGTTTTTAGTGCAATCACAGTGGAAAAACTGTGGGAATCGACCGCCAATATGCCCCCCGGCGCAGATGCCAAACAAGGCGTTGGTTACGATCAAACTCTTTACATCCAAGACAAAAATGTTCAAAAAATTTACGCTTTTACTAAAGTCGGCGAAACAGTTACCCGCAGTGATTATGCCGCATCGGCAGATGGTTTAGGTTTGGCTATTGACGATGCCGGAAACTTGGCTGTCCGCGTAGGTTATTTTGCTTCGGCTACGCCCAACGCTCTCAAAATCTACAAAAAAGGTTCAACTACGGCAGTAGACATTACCTTTGCTTTGCCCACTCCGGGACGTTGCGACTACAACTCGGCTTCAGGCGACATTTTTAGTGCCGAAGGCGGTTACGTATGGTTTTTGTGCAATACTACAACTTCAGTGCAATATGTGAAAATATGCAACGGCGGAGAAACACCTGCAGATGTTACCGTAGGCACAATGGGCGGAGTACTTCCTGCCGCTGCAGGTACTTTATCACATATTGTTACAGGAACCGCTACAACATGGTTTGGACAAAGTCGTTCCGCTGATTTTTATTCGTGGAACGGCACGGAAATTCTTGCAGCTACTCCCGACGGAGCTAAAAAATCGACCCTTGGCGGTTGTGCTTTTACCATTGGCGGTAAATTGGTTTACGCCTACAACTCCGGTGCGAAAAACTACAACAGCGAATTTAAAGTGCGCAATATGACGGACGGCGAAGACATTGCTACCGGATTGATGATTGGTGACGGCTCTGCAACAAACACCGCTTACGCCAACTGGCTGACAGCTTCTAAAATTGATGAAAACACTTACTACCTCCACCAAGTATGTCCGGCTGTAGGTGTTGCTCTTTACAAAGTTACCAGCACCACAGTAGGTATCGAAAACGTGAAAACCGTAAAAGCTAACTTGTTCAGCACAGCCGACGGTTTGACCGCCGAATTTGATGGCGAAGCTACCATCGAAATCTTCACGGTAACCGGTAAACTGATTGAAAAAACAGTAGCCAACAACGTATACAACACCGCTCTTAAAGCAGGTGCTTACTTGGTACGCATCAATGGCGAAACGTTCAAATTCGTGAAATAAAACTAAAAGACATCTTTCGGTGTCTCGGAGAACGTCCCCAATGAGGGACGTTCTTTTT